>Ga0172381_10005397_pt1 | contig 12985 bp, 25 predicted proteins | sample Leawel6488metaG_FD_119754 | JGI IMG/M metagenome (GOLD analysis project Ga0172381, IMG submission 119754) | Leachate microbial communities from a municipal landfill in Southern Ontario, Canada - Leachate well 64-88 metaG | ecosystem: Engineered > Solid waste > Landfill > Unclassified | place...
CTAACAAGGTAACGTCTGACTCTGGTGGTGCTCATAGCCATACTGTAACCGCTGGAACGTCCGATGCGTCCGGAGCATTAGCACTGACAGGAAGCACCGATAACAACGGGGCAGCAACCGAGACGATTCCGAAAACCGTTACTGTAATTAAAATAATGCGCGTCAAATAAGCGAGGTGTATGATGTCTTACTATTTTGGGAAACGATCAAAAAATAATCTTCTAACTTGCCACAGTGATATCCAGCTTATTTGTAACAACGCCATCAAACGAATAGACTTTACAGTTATCGACGGTTATCGTGGAAAAGAAGTTCAAAATGGGTATTGGTTGCGTGGAGTTTCTAAATTAAAATATCCAGAAAGTGATCATAATCAATTTCCAAGTATGGCATTCGACGCTATTCCTTGTCCATTCAAACAAGATTATTGGGAATCGGATGAAGGAAAACAAAAGTTTGAAGAAATGGCAACCGTGATTTTAAGTGAATCGTATAAACTGAATATAAAATTATTGTGGGGATTCGCAGCTTGGGGTTGGGATCGACCTCATTTTCAGTTAGTATCTAAGAATGGAATTGTGTACGAAAAAAAATATTCAGAGGCATCCGAAAAGTGAGCAAAGAACAAGGAAACCGAGACAGAGATGGTAAATTAATATCGTATAGCAAGCCTAGTTGTTCTTTTGGCGAGGTTTTGGCCGTAAGAATTGACGAGCGTATGCAAAGAATGGAAAGTAATGTTGCCGATGCTCGAATTGAAGTCGGAACTTTATCCGACAAAATGGAAAAACTTACACTACAGATGACTACAGTTTGCGGAGAGACTCGCGGTTTAATGAACGAAGTCCGCATATTTGTTTTAAACCAAGAAAAGAAAAATGATAATATTGAAGACCTGCTTTTCAAATCAAAAAAAATCCAAGGTATAAGATTGACAGACATTGAAAAGCACGTTACCTTTATGCGCAACTTAGGAAAAATTTCAGTCAGGACAATAGTTATTGGGGTTCCTGTAGCTGGTCTAATACTTGGACTTATAAAATTCTTCGAAGGAAGGTCATGATCATGGAATCAAAAAAAATACAACGAAAATTTTTTTTAGCATGTGTTTTTACGTTTGCTGCAATTTCTGGAATGTATATACCACCATACCCAATTAAACAAGATGGGTTTTTATGGACGGCCGGGTTAATGATGGTAATTTATGGAGCTATGAACATATTAGCTAAGTATGGATGGCCGTCATTCTTTAGCAAAAAATAAGGGGAATTATATGAACTGGAAAAAGAATACTCTGATAGTGTTAGTCTGCTTTGTTGCCATCGGCGTTACTTCTGCGGTGATTATGAATCAATGGTCAACTATTAAAGCTTGGACAGTAAAAAAACTCGCAATTGAAAAACCAGCCAAGGTTATAATTGAAACAAAAATCGAATACCGCGACCGGTGGCGCAATCGTGTTATCATAGAACAACCAGACGGAACAAAGATAACGCACGAAAACAGCCACGAAACTTCAGGAACTACCTTAACCGCCAATACAACAAGTATCCCAATCATTCCCGAATCGAAACAAGAAAATAAGAATTCGTCTAGTTATTACATTACCGGCGGAATTGGATTCAGTCTTGGAAATATCGATCCGATCTATGTTATAGGTGGCGGTGTTCATATTACCAGCTGGCTATCCGTAGGAGTGCAACTCCAATCAAACAGTCAATATAAAACCGCAGGACTAGCATTAGTAACCATATCATTTTAAACCGACAAAAATTATAACAAAAATATAATAAAAACTATTTGACAAACTATTATAATTGTGCTATTATTTGATCATCAAACAAGGGCGGTGATGCTATGGAAAATCTAACTGATAAAAAACAAATTTTAGAAATCATGAAAAATAAATCTTATTATTTAGACGTTGGTTATTATATAGCACCTAAAATTATGTATGAATTAAAAAATGAAGGGTTGATAAAATGGAATGATATGCACCTTCGTTGGGAATTGGTGGATTGATATGCGATGGAATATAGATAAAATAGAACACCTGAAAACATGCGTTTGCGGATTGCGCAATGGAGTGATTAGACAAAATAAATTATCTGCTGAATTAGGAGAAATAGATTGCTGTTGTCCTGCTTGGGGCAAAAAAAACGCAACACTTAACAGAGAAGTTATGGGAAATGAAAAACTAGCTATTAAAATATCAAAATTGGTACACGAAATAGGGATTAATGACATCGATCCAGATAGAACGTGGCACGATGGTTGGTCGGAAAGAAAATAATAAAAGGACGGTGACGCTTATGTATGTCGAAAGCATTAACGGCGAAGAATCATTAATTATTACCAAGCGAGAAATGGAAGGAATGCTGAAAACCTTTGCCCAGAATGAAATCAGAGCAAGGCAAATGCTTAACGAAGAAAAAATCATTGGAAACGATGAAATCAAAGAAGTTATGAAAGGGGCTTTGTGTATCATTCAAGACGATATTAATCTTGAAGGTGGCGGATGCGATCACGATGCCAATGTTTGCATTTGTAGTTTATTGGAAAGCGCCAATGAATTAAAAAACGCAATAGAAAAGCTTCCTGATGCTATGGCAGTGGCTACGATCCATCAGGAAGTTAAAGCGCGCGGATTCAAAGAAGCTATTGAAGGATTGATGTATAATTTCACCGGAAGAATGGTAAACGTTGACGAAGAAGGGACCTTGATATGAAAGTGTTGAAAGTTCCAACTGGAAAAATAATGATAATCGATGGTGAATATGGGTTGTTGGAATGTTTATCTTTGGCTGATTATGGAAAAGAAAAAAATGTCAAAGCGTCGTTTATGGGATTAAACAAAGACATTGAAGGTGTAAAACATAATGATTTAATGCCATTATCTAAAAAATGGGTTATAACTTTGTCAAGTCAATATGGTTGTAGTATGGGTTGTAAGTTTTGTGATGTTCCTTTAGTTGGTGTTGGTCGCAATGCCTCTATAAGGGATATGAACAAACAATTATTAACATCAATAGCAATAGAAAATTGTTTTAAAACAGAAAGATTAAATATTCATTATGCACGAATGGGAGAACCTACTTTTAATTATGATATTATTGAACATGCTGAAAATTTGATTGATGTAGTTAGTCCTTTAATCAAAACAGATGTTATTCATCCAGTAATATCCACAATGATGCCACGTAAAAATAAAAATTTAGAAGAGTTTTTATGGCAATGGACTGGAATAAAAAATAATGTTTATAAAGGAGATGCAGGATTACAACTATCAATAAACAGTACAGATGATCAACAAAGAAAAATTATGTTTTCTGGTAGTAGTTTATCTCTATCGATGATAAGCAAATTAACGCGAATGTTACCTAAACCCAAAGGAAGAAAATACTGTCTTAATTTTGCTATTGCTGATAATACTATTATTGAATCGGATAAATTAGCTACCTTGTTTTCTCCTGAACATTTTATGGTTAAAATTACCCCTATTCATAAAACTTGTAATACTGTTAAAAATCATATTAATCTGAATAAAGGATATATTAAATATACTCCATATAAAAATCATGAAGAAAATTTAAAAAAATCCGGATTCGACGTACTTGTTTTTATACCTTCTATAGAAGAAGACAGGGGACTAATTACTTGCGGTAATGCAATTTTAAGCGGTAGAAAACCGGAAACAAAGTATGATATTTTTGAAATTAATTAACAACGTCCGAGAAAGGGGCGGGCATGAGTGAGAAGACATGCGGTAATTGTGCTAACCGTGAAATCAGGGAAGTTTCTTGTTTTGATTTTGAAACGCATGTGAGGGGATCATATGAAACTGGTTTTTGTATCCTCGCTAATACTGATTGTTATGCGGAAGAAAACGACATTTGCAAATTCACACCAAGCAAATGGAAGGAAAGGGGACGGCATGAGTAGATACGCAGAAAATACAAGTGTTTCAATTGAAAAAAGCAAGGGTGAGATTGAGCGAACGTTAGTAAAATATGGGGCTACAAAATTTAAACAAAAAAATGGGCATATTAAGAATGACAATACATGATTCTCTTTGTTTACACACCGATAGATATTTGTTAAATGTTGATGTACCCGACAATGAGATTGTAAAATCCTATAACATGTGGAAGCAAGATTTGATTATTAAATACTATGATCCTAGGAGATAATATGAAAATAGTAAAAAAAGGAGATAATATGAAAACAGTAAAAAAAATTAATATTAAAAAATTTAGAGAACTAGGATTATTACAAGAAATAAATAGGTTAATATTACATCCAATAGGGTTGGCCTTGAGGGTTAACCAAACAGATAAAGGTAAGGAAACATTGGATTGTGTGATTGATTGTCGAGATGATATTGAAGGAATATGTTTTATGGATTTATCTGGCGAAGACTCAAAATTAAAATCTGAAAAAGTTGCTGAATTACTACTATCTAAAAAAGATTGTAGAGAAAAAATATTTGGTTGGCATATACAACCAATTGGATCAAAATTACCATGAAAAGAATAATAAGATTTTTCAAACATATTTATGGGAGTGGTAGCGCATTAATTGAAATGTGGAATAGTCGATTATATAAAGAAAAAAAGAAAGTGGACGGCATGAGTGAGAAAATGAAGCATGAAATTATAAAAAAAACAAACTTGGCTTATATCTCTATGACGATTCCTTTTGTTATGGCTAATATGTGGCTGCGTATTTGTTTAGCGACTAAAAAAACCGACAAGGTTATTATTGATCATAGAAAGGGGCAGGCATGAGCGAGGAAAATAAAAAAGGCGCAGCGGACAAGGTAGCCGCCACGCCCAAAGGACATATGACATGCAAAGAATAGCCGATAAAATTAATAAAGTCAATTTAAAAAACAACGATTTGGGTTGTCAGTCAAACGGAGTATGCGAGTACTTTAAAATAGGAGTTTGCGAACATCCGCGCGGACCTAAGTTATACATGTCGTTGATTTGTTTGCATAAAACAAAAAAACAAAAAGAATATATTAAAAAAAGGCGGTGGCTTTAATGTCAGAAAAAAAGTTTATTAGACGGGAAGATTGCGACAAAGTTAAAACAAAATTATTTTGGCCGCATCCCAAAATCTATGAAAGGGCTAAGCAGATTTCTAAAATGCTCGGACCTGATTATCCGCTTCATTGGGTTATTAATCTTGCAATTGCGATATTCGATCAATTGTTAAAGCCGGAAGTGATTAAGCGCGTTAATGATGGCGAAAGCATTGCGCAAATATTTAAGCTGAAAGGATGACAAGAACATGACAAAAAATGAAAGCGTAATACCTGAAGACGAACAGCAAAGCAAAAAAAGCCAAGCTATAGATCAAGCTGAAATGCAGATGATTAATAAAAAGGCAGAACTAACAGACCTAATCATTAACGGAGATGATAGCGAAAAATATATTCAAGCAGCTAATAAGCTTAAAGAAATCTCGTTACGTCTGACAAAACCTACCGACTGGGTTAAGTTTGGTGAAACGCTTTATATACAGGACCAAAGACTAGCGGAACACAATACTTATATGCAAAGTCTATTCGGTCTTAATGTTACCGTACTTAGTCCGGTAGCTAACAAAGAAAGCTATCGCAAAAAAATAATCAACAAATATAAAGATGTTAACGCAAACGACCAATCTGAAGAAGTAGAAATTGACGTTGTTGAATACACTTTCACCGGTGGACTATTAGTTGAAGAAGTTAAGGAAGTTCCCGGACGTATTCGCAGAACCAGAACGATCGAGCCTATTATGGGGGCGTGTTCGACTGCTGATGAAATGTTCGGGAAAATTAACGGTGTTTTTACTGATCCTAAATATATCCAGCCAAGCAAGATAATGAAAAAAGCACAGGCTAACTATAGAGGTAATTGCCTGCGTTATCTTTGGGGATTGAAAGGCATAACCGAAGAAGATTTGAAAAAAGTTTTTTCTCCTGCTGAAATGGAATTGATTAAGGATTCTACTGTCAGAGGGGCAAAGCAATACGTCAAAAAAGAAGACGTCGGAACTATAGAAGATTTGCGTCAAAGAATATTACGTGCGCACGACAACGATGCTGCATCTTCTAGAAAGTTTTTACAGGAATGCACAAAGTTCAAATCAACAGAAAAAGGAAAAAACGATTTTCCTGGTTATACTGATATTAACCGCGTTCAACTTAACAGTTTTTCTCATAAAAAGATATTAACGGCATTAGAAAAAATCGAGAAAGACAAAGGTTTGGATTCGAAATCGGATCCAAAACCTGAAGTAAAAGACAAACAAGAAGAACGCGATCAGGCAAAAATGACGCAATATGAAAAACTAATATGCGATATAGTTGAATGCCGAAAACCAGAAGACGTTTTAGCGGTTGAAGCAATGGTGAAACGTAATGATGTTTTAAAGCAATTAACCAAAGAACAACAGGAAGATTTGAGAGAAAAAATTGGTAAACGTTTTCACGAACTTGACAAAGGTAAAAAAGTAAGCGATGATTTGCCTTACTAAAAAATGAAAAGGGGGACATATGACACTATGCCCAGTTTTCCAGTAGAAGATTTTATGGCCGTACAATTAAGACAGCTAGAATCGCAGCAAGAGTCTCGCAGATCAATGTCAAATAACGCATCCGCCATTGGTCATTTATGTGCACGATATATTGTTTACAAAAGAACCGTAGGCGATCAGGCGCTTCCGCCAAGTCCTGAATTACAAGCCATTTTTAACGAAGGCAACGATCAAGAGCCGCGAGCGGTTTCGCTTATCCGTTCGATGGGTTTTGATTTCGAACGCCAACAGCAAGCTATTGCTTTTCCTGAATATGAAATCAGAGGTTTTATTGACGGTGTCACCGTCCTTAAAGAGCGTAATCGGAATGTAGCTGAATGGGCCAGCGAAATAAAATCAGTAGCAGCGTATTACTATCCTAATCTTAATAATTATAGAGATCTTAAAAATAGCGAAGATAATTTATTTTCGAAATGGTATACACAAACCCAGCTGGCGATATATTCAATATCAGGAGACGATCCTAACGCTTGCGGCGTTCTATGGCTGAAAAATAAAGAATGTTCAATGGTTAAACCCATAAATATTCCGATTGATTTTGAATGTATAGATCGGACGTTTAAAAGAGCGAAATTAATAAATTTGCATATTAAAAACAACACGCTTCCAGAGCGCATTGATTGGTATAAAGGTATTTGTCGTCGCTGCGAATGTAGAATGATTTGCCAACCAGAAGAAGCGTTTATGGCAATTGAAAAAACCGAAGATCCTGCATTTATTGACAAACTCAAACGGCGCGAACAATTACAACAAGCAGGGAAAGAATTCAAGGAAATAGATAAAGAAGTTAAGGATTCACTTCGCTATAAATCAGAGTTATTGGCGCCGCCTTTTAAAATAACAGGAAAGCCACACGGTTCTAATGGTTGGCGAGTTTTTATCGACAGATTTATGGATGACGAATCGGCTGAGGCCGTTCGCGTGTTTACTTCCATCGAAGACGAACCGGATACGATCAAAGAAGTAGAGATGGACGAACCTACCAGATTATTAACTATCGCTATAAAGGCATGTAAGAATATGAACGATATATTAAAAGTTAAAGACCGCATTAAATCAACATATGACAATCCGGGGAACGAAATGAAAAAAATATTACAGGACTGTTTTAAAGAACAAGTCCGCAAAATCAGAAAAGGACAAGGTGAATAACATGGGAAATGAATTAGCAAAAGCGAAAAAGGTAGAATTAGTTAAACTTCCAGAAAACAGGTTGACAATTTCTCCGAAATATTCAGAGGTAATCAAAAGCGATGAAATAATTATTGCTTTAAAAACAACCGAAGTCGACTTATTGATTGAGGACGGAAATAATTTATTAACTCGCGGTTGCGTCAATGAAGACGATGCGGCAGAGTACGCGTTGAACATTGCAAACAGCGGTAAATTAGCGACTAGTCTAGACAAGGCAAGATTAGAATTAACTAAAAGCATTCGCGACGATCTATCGAATATCAAAGACCTTTTTGACGAAAATATCCGTTTGCTTAATACTGTCAAGAATAAACTTAATAATGATTACGTTAGATACGAAAAGGCCAGACAAGAAGCAGAGCGTAAACGAATCGAAGAAGAACAACGTAAGGCAGCCGAAGAAGAAAAAAAACGTCAAGAAGAAGAACAGCGCAAGGCAGAAGAAGCGGCTGCGTTAGAAGTAGAAGAAACTCTTTTTGATGATGAATTGCCAGAGCCAGCTCCTATTCCTGAGCCGGTACCAGTTCAAGCACCTTCGCCGGTAACTGTTGCACCCATGAAAATGAAGACAGCCAGCGGAACAATAAAAGTAGTCGACAAATGTACGGCTATAGTTGTTGATAAAGACAAAGTGCCGGAAGAATTTAAAGACGTTAATACGGTCAGAATTGAAAAAGCCTGGAACGACGGACGAAAAACAATCCCAGGAATACGTTTCGAGGTTGAATCGACAACGTCGAGAAAGTAGGTTTATCATGAAAAAAAACATTATTAAATATATCCTTGACCCACTTTTTATGGCACTTGCTTTTTATTTTTTAATTGGTGGTATAAAATTAATAGTAGAAAAGCAATGGGAATTTGGATTGTTTATTTTAACGGCTTCTATGCTTATTAATTTTATTGTTATTCAGGTTCTTGACATCATAAGAGCTAATCGGTTAATGAAAAGAAATAAAAAAAATGTAATCGAGTTCCCTAACGGATCACGGTTTACTATGGACGAGGACGACAATGACAAAACTTAATCACGATCCTATCAATTGCCTAATCATGGCGTTTTATGAACTCTATCCGAACGATGATACTATTATAGTCATAGTCGATTCGAACACTAAAAAGTGGAAGAAACACTTTTTTAAAAAGTTTCTTTGTTTTTTATGGTTCCGGAAGTGTTGGGCGTTCTTCGACTCATACGATCCACGTTATGTTTTTATAGATGCTAATGTAAAGTATTTAAAAGTCATCGAATTAATTGCGCACGAACTAGCTCATAAGATCACCTATAATTCAGGTGAGAAAAGCCACGGTCAACAGTGGCAAACGGTTTATAAAATGATTTACTATGCTTACAACAAAAAAGCCAGTGAAAAATTAAATTTATAGCCGATGGGCTTAAAACATAGGAGAAATATTATGAAAACAGCAGTACTGGTTACAACTGAATTTAGAGGTGTATTTTTTGGATTCATTGAAAATGATAAGAAAGCACCAAACGAAATAACATTATCAAACGCAAGGAATTGTATTTATTGGTCATCAGATTGTGGTGGTTTTTTAGGTTTGGCAAGCAATGGTCCTACTGATAATTGCAAAATTGGAGATACTGTAAAAAAAATAACATTGTACAAAATTACCAGTATAACCCCAGTTTCACAGACTGCACAAAAGAAGTGGGCTGAAAAAATAATATACAAAAACTAAGAGGTATTTATATGAAAAAAATAAACAAAAATTCAATTGTTGATTTTGAAATGGCACTAATGGCTGTTTTGTATGGTGCTTGCCATATTCCTAAAATTGGTAAAAAAATATCAAGTTTTTTATTTTCCGAATTGTTTTGGGCAGAAGAAAACATAAAAGAAAACGTCAATTCAAAATTTCCTTTATGGGCATTAACTTCCGGTTACGGTTACGGTGACGGTTACGGTGACGGTGACGGTGACGGTTACGGTTACGGTGACGGTTACGGTGACGGTTACGGTTACGGTTACGGTTACGGTTACGGTTACGGTTACGGTTACGGTGACGGTGACGGTGACGGTTACGGTTACGGTTACGGTTACGGTGACGGTGACGGTGACGGTTACGGTGACGGTGACGGTTACGGTGACGGTTACGGTTACGGTGACGGTTACGGTGACGGTTACGGTTACGGGTTGATAACCAAAATACTAAAATTAAATCCCGATAAACTTATCGGACAGCCCAACGGGGCATCATAGTAAAAAGTCCTGACCACAACAGGCACAATTTGACGAAAGGAAGTGGCTGCCATGAATCGCCGGCTAAATCCGGCACTTTAAAGACCGTCAACAGAAAAATAAATGTAGGAAAAGTAGTATTTTAGCAGTCTCGATCCTACACTGCTAACGCAGACTCCACTGGCGGTCCACAAGCTGCCAGTGGTTTAAAAACAAATAAGAAATGAAATTTATATGACGCAAATTAATTACTGGAAACTATTTATAAAATTGTTAATGGACGGGAAAACAGATCACGAAATATATCGTGAAAGGCGGACAGCATGGCAGAAGCAAACACCGAAAACATTAATCAAGCAATCGAGTTATTAAAAGATCTTGATGCGTTCCTGGACCTGGACGAAGACCTAAAGGATGTAATCGAGTTTATACCGAACGACAAACTTATCGTAGGATTACAATTTGTTTGCCAATTCAGGGATAGAGAAAATCCAGACGAAGTGCGCACCATGAGAATAGAGCACGGAAAACCGGTCGAACCACTTCCAGACGGGCACACCTATCTAAGCAAAGCAGATCCGGAAGATTTTCCACCTGTTACACCGTTTCAAATAGAACCATCATGAAACTACTTGATTTATTCTCTGGCATTGGTGGATTTTCTCTGGCGGCATCATGGGCAGGAATTGAGACGGTCCAATTTGTGGAATTTGACGGATATTGTCAAAAGGTTTTAAATAAAAATTTTCCAGGAGTTCCGATACATGGAGACATCAAAACGTTCAAAGTGGTCAGAGGTTCAGCCGACATTATTTCGGGGGGATTCCCATGCCAACCTTTTTCCGTTGCCGGGAAACAAAGAGGCACAGAGGATGACAGAGCGCTCTGGCCTGAAATGTTTAGAATTATCAAAGAAGTTCGGCCCACTTGGGTGCTTGGTGAAAATGTTACTGGAATCGTTAACATGGAACTCGACAACGTGTTGGCTAACCTGGAAAGTGAAGGTTACGAAACGCAAACGTTTATTATTCCAGCTTGCGCCGTCAATGCAAAACACCGAAGGAATAGAGTTTGGATTGTGGGCAACTCCAACAGCGTGCGAATGGAAGGGACGAGGACCAAACAGCAAACAACAAGGATTAGCGGAAGAGGTGAAAATGTGGCCGACACCAACACGAAGAGAGTACAAAGGCGCACGATCACCGGAAGCGTTAAAGAAAGCAGGAAGAACAGCAACCAATTCTTTGAGCGACGCAGTAAGACAAACTCAGTCTGGCCAGCTGAACCCAACGTGGGTAGAGTGGCTCATGGGGTACCCGGACGGGTGGACCGACTTAAGGGATTAGGTAACGCCATAGTTCCGCAAGTAGCTTATGAAATTTTTAGGTCTATAGTATTAATTGAAAAGGGGGAGTTATGAACTGGAAAGATAAGTTGGAAATAACGATCTATATAATTGGTTTTTTAGTTTTGGTGTTTTTGGCTATTCAAAGCACTACAAAAGACTATGCCATCGAACAACAACGCTTCGAAAGGTTAGAAAAAATAATAATTAATAATGGTTTATGGCCGGCCGGAGAGCCACTACCAGAACATGTTGAGGATAAATAAATGGGATTATTTAAAAATATAATGGCGGTACTATCATGCAAAAACAGAAATGCGGAAGAAAAACAGAAGTCTTTAGCCGAGTTGTCGGATACTTCAGGCCGGTCAGTCAGTGGAATGCTGGAAAAGCATCGGAGTTTTATGCTCGCAAAGCGTTCAAGGTGGACAAGGTTGAAAAACAGAAGAATGGAAACCAAAAGAACTAACGAACGCTAACTACAATAGGTCAAATTATCGCGTCAATGCCGTTTTTTTGAGACTTTAACGATTAAAAGGAGAAATATATGCAAAAGGCTATTTTTATCTTAAATAACACAATTTTGAGAGTAAAACCACGGCCGAGGCATTCGGCATTTTTACCTAAGTCAAATCTAATGGCATTGGCTCAAAAATCAACAAAAAATATGGTCAGCGTTCCTACTAGAACCTACATGCCTGCACCGTACAAGGATTGGTGCGAAGAAATAGGATATATTATCAGAGGGCAAGCTGCAAGTCAAAAATGGAAGTTTATGGAAACCGGGTCAATAACCCTTAATTTGTACGTCGAACAAATTAAAGCACGAGGCGACGCGGATAACCTCGCAGGATCGATTATGGACGCCATTAGCGGGGTAATTTTCAACGATGACAGTCAAATCACCACTTTACACGCAGAATTTAAACAAACGCTAAAAAACCGTATTGAGATCGAAATTTCAGAAAACGATCCAAACGACGAATATTCGCAATCTTGGGCTAGACATGCCCTTTCAAAATTAAAATTTCCGAATAGTTTTGACAAGCGGGTGAAATGATGATACATAAAAAAAGGCGCCAGTTTGAGGGAACCGACGCCATAAAACTTGTGATGAAAAATATATATATCATTCATACCCCAAAGTCAATCAAAAAATACGAAAGGAAGGCGAAAGATGGGCAGGCCTGAAAAAGAAACCGCCGACTATTACCCTCATTATGTCACGGAGAATGAGACATTAACCATTATTGAGAATATGTTTGGTAATGATGGTTATGTCTGTTTCCACAAGCTGAAAGAAATACTATGCAAGCAGAAAAAACATGTTTATGACGCCCGAAACCATAGGCGGTGGATGTTATTAGTGTCGAAAATGGGGGTTTCCGACGAAAAAACTAGGTTAATGTTGAATTTATGTGCGGAAATAGGGTACATAGACCGGGAGCTATGGGAAAACATGTTAATATATTGTGAAGAACTTGTGGAAAACTTATCAGAGCTTTACAAGAAGAGAAAGGAGGGTGTGCCATTAAAACCACATTTACTAGATTTCGGACCCGTAAACAACGACCCACTGGGGTTTTAGTGGAATTAACTACAGTTTCCGTGGAATTAACGCACAAAGTAAAGTAAAGTAAAGTAAAGTAAAGTAAAG
>Ga0172381_10005398_pt1 | contig 12980 bp, 12 predicted proteins | sample Leawel6488metaG_FD_119754 | JGI IMG/M metagenome (GOLD analysis project Ga0172381, IMG submission 119754) | Leachate microbial communities from a municipal landfill in Southern Ontario, Canada - Leachate well 64-88 metaG | ecosystem: Engineered > Solid waste > Landfill > Unclassified | place...
ACAAGAACAACAGAATGCTGCCGAAGCAGCGAGAAAACTACAAGAACAACAGAATGCTGCCGAAGCAGCGAGAAAACTACAAGAACAACAGAATGCTGCCGAAGCAGCGAGAAAACAACAAGCGGAACAAGCGGAACAATTGGCGAGGGTACAAGCGGAACAATTGGCGAGGGCACAAGCGGAACAATTGGCGAGGGCACAAGCGGAACAAGCGGAACAGAAAGCTGCCGAAGCAGCGAGAAAACTACAAGAACAACAGAATGCTGCCGTCTCCGTTCCCGCTACCGTCCCTGCTGCACAGCCGATGGTCACTGTAAAGGAGGAGCCCTCTGCTCCTGCGACACAACCTGCCGCCTCCGTTCCCGCTACCGTCCCTGCTGCACAGCCGATGGTCACTGTAAAGGAGGAGCCCTCTGCTCTTGCGACACGGCGGGCCTGGTACGAAGAACATACGGAGGAATTGAAGGCGGCCGTGGAAGGATTGAAAGATACCATTGGTGGTATCGAACCTGGATTGTGGCATGTAATCTGGGGGGGGATCTACCGCTCGTCCACACAGCCGGATGCCGACCCCTGGTATGCAAGGATGAGTGAAGTTTTTGCACTCTGGGACGCCACGGTTTTTGAGTTTCAGAATATGTACCGGTCGGCAACGAGTTCCGGTAAAAGCGCGGAATCTGCAAAAACGCAACTGTATGGCGATGCTCGCTTCAGGTATCTTGCAGCAACACTGTGCGCTCTGGACAAAGAATATGCACGGGAAATCAACGCATTTTACGTCGCGAACAAGAAAGTGTTCGATGGACAACGCGCCGAGTTTGGCCAACCCACGGGACTCGCGGATGCGAACATGACAGATGTAGGAGTCTTCGAAACACAGACCCCAGTGGCAATGGAATTCTTAGGCAATATCGTGAAAGCCTTCAAATTGCCTTCGAAGCGCCAACGGCCGGCGGATCCAACGGGTTCTGTTGAACCATCTGGTGAATTACCTGTCAAAAAGTCAAAGCCGGGAGCACCGGCACAGCAGCAGGCAGTTACTGTTCTATCGGACGTTATGCAAACTCCCGTCCCTGCTGCACAGCCGATGGTCACTGTAAAGGAGGAGCCCTCTGCTCCTGCGACACAACCTGCCGCCTCCGTTTCCGCTACCGTCCCTGCTGCACAGCCGACAGCAAACGAAGCGATTACGGAACGTACCCACAATGAGGGTCAAATCGTCCCCGATGAGACCCCGTCGACGAGTAGCGAAACTGCGAAACAACCTGCTGCGGAACAACCTGCTGCAGCGACTGAGACAGAGCACAACTCCGCAAAGTGGAGGGATTCCGACGATGCCGAACTGCAGGCTGTGATCAATGCATTGAATAAGCCGGATGCAAAGGCAGCAGAAGAAACGATTGCGAAACGTGACTCCAATGGGGGTCGAATCGTCTCCGTTGAGATCCCGTTGACGAAAAAAGAAAAGGAACGCGATACTGCACTCGATGGATTCAAGAATGCCGATGCTCTCAAGACAATAGCATCCTACAAAAATTCTGGAATAACAAAAGATCAATACCCACTCGCTGTGGCCATCCTCGATGCAGCATGGAAAGACACTGAGACTCAGAGTAGATTCGTTCAGAATGCTGTCGCTGACGGCAGTTCAACGTTATATCCGTCAATCAAAGACCAACTGATTGGGCTGAGTGGGCTGGTCAACATTTTGGCCGATTCAAGGAATAAGCTTGGACTCAGATCGCGAGGCATCGAGGATTTCCGTGAATCACTCGAAACCCTTTTCAAGGATATCGCTTCGGCGGAGAAGGCCCATGTGGAGTCCCGTGAGAGTGGTGATACCCCCGTGAAATACACACTACGGCCCGGGGTTTCGTTTGTGGAACAGCCACTGTATGCGCCGCCTTCCGTCATACAGGACAATCTGGAGAATATGGTTGCGAAACTGTCATCTGAACGACAGGAGTGGGAGCAAACTGGAGGAGATGGGAAGTACCGGACAACCTTGGATCTGAGCCAACAAGTTCTCGGCACCCTGCTGACCGACGGTGGGGTCCTCGACATCGACCCCCAATGTTTCGGAGGGGTTGTCGAAAATTTGGATGCGAACGAAGTGTGTCATGTCTTGGCCAAAGTTAACAGTATGATGACTGGGATGCAAGAGACTCTAACGACCGAAGAAGATATAAAGAAGGGTGTTACATTAAAAAGAGCAGCTCTCTGTAGAGTCCTAACGCTATACGCTCTGCTGATGCACAAAATCAATCGTTACGGACGCGTCCAAATCATCGACTATACCGACGGGTCACGTAACATGAAAATACTACATGAGTGTACCGTGGGAATTGGAACCGATGGGCGCGTCAGAGTGGCGATGAAGAACCCCCAAGGTGTCAAAGTGCTGAAGAAACTTGGAGCCTTTATCAACGTTATCGGTCTGGATCGTTTGATCACAGCGGCTTTTGACAGCGGCACATTCTCCTATGAGGTTAACATGAACAACCTGCCCGAAGATGACAGCAGTAAGTAGAATTTCCAAACGAAATAATAATGAACGTGATTTCTATCGATCCTGGGGTATCCAATATTGGTGTATATGTGAGCGTTAATGGGAAACAGCATACTTTCGTTGAATCCGTCGCGTCATCACCGAGAGACGGTAACACAACGATCGACATCGAGAAGTTGGTCTCATTGTGCATTAGGTTAATCGGGAAATGTGTGTGCGAAAACATGTATCTTATAATAGAAACTCAGCCTCCGATCCCAAATAGCGTAAAAACAGTCAGAAACAACGTGTTTGTGGAGGCATTTGTAATTTCTTGGTTTACTCAAGCATTTGGCTCCACCGAGCGAATCAAAAGCGTGCATCCAGCTTCTGTCAAGGCACACTTTGGAAAACCCGTTGGGCCAAAAGCAAAATGGATGAAAATGAAAGTGAAAGAGGTGATGGGGTTGGACTTACGAACGGAACACGAGTGTGATGCCGCCTTGAATGCGCAATATTTTATCGACTCAATGAATTAACTATTTCAATTCAACGTCTGATTGCAAATTTGGAACCAACGATCACTGTGACAATGAGCGTTCCGCATATTGCTAGAGGAGTCAGCCAAGAAGCCGATGCGGGTCTTTTCACGACGATTCTTGGACGATTCGTGAGAGGGGCCTGTTTGGGAGTTCTGTAAACCGTATCTATGCTTTTGGTCCATTCTGGAGAAACATCAGTGAAGTTCCTGGGAGCATCATTGTTAAATCTCGGAACATGGCAAGACTCGTTCTCGCCCTCGATATCATTGTTATACCATTCCGAGAATGCCGATGTGAGTTTTGTCATTGCCCCTTCAAGACGGGGATCCATTGGAAGTCTTTCCGCCGTTCCGGGTGGACGAATTACTCCAGTTTGGGCAACGCTTAACCTAAGTGGACCACCCTTCGGCATGAGACGATCATCGTTTTCACACTTCGGCTTGGAATCTACGATGCTTCCGATGACACCGGCCGCTTCCTGCTCTTTAGCGACGTCCTTGGCGTGCCTCGGAACTGTTTTCCTTCTGCGATCCATACTGGTTTGAATTTACCACAGAAAATCAAGTTACACATTATTGGTTAGGCGAAAAAGCTCGTTTCGCTTATCGGGGCGCCAAACTTGTTTCCCAACAGAATGGGAGCTGTCCCACTTGAAACTCCAGATCCTGCCATAGTTTGAATCCAGTTGCTATTCAATGGGGCAGTTATACCAACTGGAATTCTGGCCCAGTCGTCTGTACGGACACGATCATTCCTCTTGTTGCAATCCATCTCAATTACGGCCATCTTTTTCTCTCTCATCGAGCTGGCATCTCTGATTGACATACCAACTGGATCTTGTGGGACTTTCCCATCCTTTCTGAGTTCGCTATTATTGCGTTTGGGAGGTTGCACTGATTTGCGCGATCCTTTGCTTGTAGTATTGTACATATTAGCTCTTTCCTTATTCTCTTTGACAGCCACGAAAATATTTGTTACTTGTACTAGATATTGTTTTCCGTGGATTGATCAATAAATAAGGTAGCATAAGTGACACGCAAGAGAGAATGGATAATCTCGATAATACCGTTCTACTCGGAGCTTTGATCGGCGCAATCGCAAATCAGAGCATTCACAAATTGCTTGGAAGATATGACGAGAGACTGCTAATTCCACTTTCGATTTCAGGCGCAGTTGGCGGCGGGTTAGGTGCACTTCTGGCTTCCACTGCATTCAATACCGATACTCTCTCGTCGACGATCATGGTGCTTTCGTCGGCACTGGGTGCTGCACTTTATGACGAGCTTCTCTCAATCTGAAAAAATTTCGAATATATACTTTAACATGGGTGAATTACTCGAAAGTGTGCTAAATATCGGGCTGCCGGATATCGTTATTGGGATTGGCATCTACCTCGCCGGATCAAAGTTTATCTTCAATAGAGTCCCAGACAGGAAAGACGACAAGAGCAAAGCGGATGTTATCGAGGCTAATGAGAATTCTGTTGCCTCATCGTATGATGTGAAGCTCGTTGGAAAGAGCTCGTCAACCGGCAGTGGCGATCCCCTTTATATTCAGAAGCTCAAGTCGGATATTATAAACAGGGGTGGGATTCCTCAGGTCATGTACGGTAGCGGGAATCCGAAGACTGACGAAGCCATTCTTGAGACACAATTGCTTTCTATGGCTTCTTCGATGGATACGGCGGCACATAAGCCTGCCGATGAGAGGCCTCAGGATACCAATATTGATGCAGTCGGATTCAAAGTCTTGGCATGGAAAAGCTTTGTTGACATGAAATCCGGGACTATCACAAAGAAGGATGGTGAATCAGAGTAAAATGAAATGCACAGATCTTCTTTTTTCTTCCATCAGTAACTAAATTGTCACCGGAGTGTGCGAACAGAGCAATAGTCTCGTAGAATAAATAACGACATGTCCACATACAATGCAGGTAACCAATCGGCGTCTCAGGCGGCGTCATTCACGAATCTCACGACCCCTATCCATCTCCCGCCTCTCGTCTCGAATAATGGCGCGGATAGTCCGTATCTTCCGCAATCGCACAAGGCTCAGAATCCATCTGTCATTGGTTATACCGACCTCCAACCGGAGAACTCTTCGACCGATTTTGGGTCTCAAACGTATTACAAGGTCATTTCTAACGAGAATGAGGTTTTCAAGGATGTTGAACTCGTCGTGAAACTTGACGCTCTCACCCTCACTGGGTCGGCAACTCAGCCAAGGTACGTTGACGATGTCCTGTGTGCTGCGATCGAAAAGGCCGAGTTTCAATATGGCAACCAACTCCAGGTCCTGTATGGCGATGAGCTTCATTACTCGATGCTGCAGGAGACGGACGAGGACGAATTGAAGAGACGACAGCGTCTTCAAGCTTCGGGACTTACAGTTGAAGAACGTGCAGCTCTTGCCACCGCATCTCAATGGGTTGTTATCAAACTTCCATTCTGGTGGACGCAGCGGACTGGAGCGGCTTGGCACCACTATTGCCTGCAGAAGACTACCCGCATCGCGATCACCTGGCGCGACAAGGGTTACCTCCTTCAACAGACCAGCGCAACATCTGCTAGTGATCTTCCGACTCCGACTGCCGGAGGGCGCTATATTGTTGACCAATGGCTTAGGTTCAGCACTGCGACTATCTCGCAAGCGACAAAGCAGACTTACACTAGCATGGTCAAGAGCACTGGCGCAACTGGGTGGCTCTACCCAATCAAAGATATGCAGCGGTTGCTGAATACTACTATGCTTAGTTCGGCGACGGAAACCACTGTCCAGCTTACCAATCTCACGAAGTATGGATACAATATGCGTTTCTGGATTCGGCCGGTTGTCAATCTCACGGCAGACGCACGCAATAACCGTAGGTGGGATGCAATCGATCTCAAGTCCTGCCATCTCGATATTTCAGGCAAACGCTACTTCCCTGAGACCGATAAGGGGTACATGAAGTATGGTATCAATGCCAAGATGTTCGCTGGTAACCCGGAACTTCCAATCTACAATATCCCATTCACCGAGACCCCAGATCAGTTCCAACATGGGCTCGGAGGGTTCGATTTCGTCTCTGCGTCATCCCCACAGCTTGTCATTACGACCAGTGCTCTCGACCAGAATTACTACCTGGATGTGTATCTCTATGAGCATAATTATGTCAGGATCGTGCTCTCGGAGCAGGGCTCCGGAGCTGAGACCGTCCAGCCTCTTTGATGATACAAATAAAGAAGTAATTTGCATATTTAGGCCATCATGGCTAGTTTGGATACATCAGCGGTGATCTTTGCCGCATTTCCAGTAACACCGACAGAGGCGGTGGAAATATCTTTAATAGCTCCTCCAGCCTGTCCTTTAGTCGCCATCACCACCCAGAAGATCAGGATTCCGCCAGCAATCACACCTCCTCCAATCAATACCCACTTGATGGTCGATATTGCCGTGGAAGGAATGCTTCCATAAGCTTTTGCCAGATCTCCAGCTGCCCCAAGCAGATTGCCGGCCGTGTCGACGACTTTGGCCGGAAGTTCTTCGGATGCTACTTTGGTCGTATTCTTCGCTAGTGCTGTGATGTTCGTGAATGATTGACCGATATTTTCGAGCGCTTGTCCCCCAGGATTATCCTTCTGCTCTTTGCCCCAATCGACCAGCCCCTTCCCGGCATTTGATAGGTTATTTTGCACAGTCCTGGCCGCCTCGCTAATGTTATTTTGTATGTTTTGGAAAAACTCCATCTCTTTTCAGAATAGTTCGGAATTCATTTAAGCCTTATGGTCATCAATCACGTCCCCAGCCTTGCAGGCCTTGGCACGCTTCGCAACCTTTGGCTTCTGTGGATCGACGAGATCCTTGACGTCAAGCTTACGTTCGCCGATGACATCCATAATTGCAACGAGGACTTGCTTCTCTGATTCGGATGCATCTGGTTTGATTGCCGACAGGTAAACATTTCTGAGCCTTCGGAGGCTCCATGCCGAAACTCGCTTGCGGAGGCTGGCTGGGGTCTCTGGACTCTTGATGAAACGACTGACCCTAGAACCGCACTTTTTGCACGTGCCGACAATCGCTGGACGAGGATCACGCTTCTTGATCGACCCGTCCGGGTTTGGCTTGAGATGACGCTTCTTACGAATGATCCTCTCTTTGCGGGGCTTGGGAGTTGTCTCGATTGCGGATTCGACCGGCGAGAGAATCTCGTTCTTCTCTTTGCACTTAAAGCAATATGCAGTTGCGCTCATTTTCGATTGAGTTTGCGATTGACCAAATATGACACTTTCGGGAGGGTACTGCCTGGACGATGATGTCTCAGTGTATTGTTTCACAGCTGCAGGAAAAAAATACCGTAATGCCTATTTTTCTAACCAAGGTAATAACTTGACATCATGTTCACTATTACCGACTGGGGCGTTCTTTCAATCATTTTGATCCCGGTGGATCTTCTAGTGATTGCTGGTTATAACACATTGAAGCACATTTGGTCAATTCGGAGTGAAAACGACAGCACTGACCCAGATGTTAGGATCGGCGAAGATGCGTGCAAGGTTGTGGATCCACCTGGCAATGCAAACCAACTCATATCGTTGATGAGGGAACCCGATAAGCGTGATGCTAGCCCATCTTCCGAGTGAAGATTGCTCTCATTGTTCTCATCGCAAAACATTTTCAGTAATCAACAACAATGGCAACTCGCAGTTCTCAACTTGTCGAGTGGGTTAAGAAACTTGTGACATTCTGTGTAAGTGTGAGAAATGCGACCTCATCAGAAAAGATATCGAAAGAGACAACAGAGAAATTCGTTTCCGAGCTTGCGGACTCGTTTCTGATTGGCGCGGCAATGGATATCAAATCACGTTTTGGAGACGATCTCGATAAAGAAGACACGACAGCTGTGGCCAAGATTGTCGCTCTCTATGCTCCATCTTCGAGCGGGGAAGCTGTTGCCAAGGAGATTTCATCGTTCCATAAGACTCTCGAAGATAATCCTTCGATCAAACGCAAATTCTTCGTGCAATGGGCAATCATCAAACGTATTATTGAACATACGTGATGAATGATAATTGAAACAGTAAACATTTTCCGGCTGATTATAGCTGACGACTACCGAATACGAACGGCAGAATGGCGACCGTGGGTCATGATGATCCAAATGCACTTTTCGCGGGAGAGAATTTCACACGTGACAAAATCGAGGAAATGGCAAAGAAAGAAAACATAGTTCTCAAAGAAGCCAAGTCAAAGGAAGTTGCAGAACAATCTCAGCGCGTCAAGAAAGCTAAGGAAGCATTGGATGAGACCAGTTGCCAATCTAAGGCATCATTCGCCCGTCGCGCAGAAGAGCAGAGAAAGAGGGCCGAACAGGTCGAACACGACATGGAGGAAGTCGAGAAGAGGAGACTCATTCATAAAATTAAGATGTATATCCATCACTTTCCGGGCTGTGTAGAGCGGATCTCTCTTCCGGGTCCCAAATCGTCATTGGCCGAAGTATACGAATGCTACAGCCAAATTAAGGAAGAGCGCAATGCTTCGTCTTCCGTGCAGAACATTGCCAACTACTTTGGTTATGGATTTACCGCTCTCGAAACAATCGTGGGAGATGGAAACAGATTGACTTCTTTACCGCCTGGTCTCAGACCGAACCTAAAAGGCATTGGGACATTATTCAGAACGGGTAAATTCCCAGAGCTCAACGACATCATGCTTGAACTTGATATCGAGTATCCGTGGCTCGGTTCAAGTTCTCTCATGATGCGTACCATACACGCTCTGACCCAGGTAATTGTGAAAGTTCACATGGCTAACACGAATCCTATCGCAGCAAGAATGTTCAATATGATGGAGCAGCCCGCAGCAGATATTTCCGATCTCGAGAAACAGTTGGACGAGAATACTGATGTCACTGAGACAAAAAAATAAGTAAACAACAAAATTTCGGACGTAATTGTAAAGCAGAACTAATGACCAAACACTCGGAAAGGGATCCCAAAACTGGCAGATTCGTCAGTAAGATTGCGAACGATGCGACACCGGAGAGGGCGCTGACTCCCCCACCATCCATGCTTCCAACAAGACGCAAATCCGATGGCTCGAAGAGCAGGCTCACCTTCGTGGAATCTCCGATCGATTGGATGGATAGGGCACTCTCTGGTACCCCAGTTGCATATGAAACTCCCATCAAAAAGATGCATTGAATCACATAAATTGCCTTATGAATATCAATCCAAATAGTGACAATCCGACGTAGAACAATACCCAAGTAGAAGAGTTTTTTCCATAAACTGTCTCGTCGGCCGAGATACCCTCGGAAACATTCGATGTGACGGTACTTGCGCTTTCCGGGATGTATTGCTCATCCGGCAGTTTGAGTGGGTCCTTAACTGCAAAATCCCCTGCGTCCGCGTTACCGTATCTTCTCGCAATATTCATGTTTTACATATACAAATGAGAAAAATGAAGCGCACGTGTGACTGTGATAACGACTGCTGCTGTTGCGAATCCTCGGATGACAATGCGCAAGACGACGGTGATGATGGCACAATGCAACTTGACTTTAGTGGCAAATCCGAGTTAGACTTCGATTTCGGAAACTACGATGATGCGAGCAGATGCGAAAACTGTCTATCGGTTTCACTGATTTGCGCTACATTACTTGTTCTGACTTCAGCAATTGTCATAACCTATAATTTGTTCTGATAAACATTTTCTGTGCTTGACAATAGCGATGTCCGAGATTACAAGGTCTTACGATAAGGAGCACCCAGAGCGCTCTTTGGCTTATTATATCGATGTGAGCAATTCGCAAGGAACGGTTAGTCATTCAGGAGATGCAGTGTTCAGGAGCGTCAATGTGTCCGGAGCCCTCGCAGTGGATTCGCTGGAGATCTCATCTGTCACGGATTCATGGGATACAAATTCTGGGTCATTGGTCGTGAAAGGTGGAATTGGGGTTGCCCAAAGCCTTCACGCGAATGTGGTCCACGCAGTCAGCACGACAGACGCAGATAACACGAACGACGGGGCGATTTTATCCAGTGGTGGACTGAAGGTCGCTAAAAAGGTTTACTGTGCCGATGCCACCGAGGCATCATCTTCGTCCAGTGGCTCGATTGTCACTGTGGGCGGAATCGGTGCCGCCAAGAAAGGGTATTTCGGAGGGGCAATTCTCACATCAGATACTACAGCCTCTACCACTACTGCCACTGGATCTATCACTGCTGGTGGTGGGCTAGGAGTGGCCGGAGCTGTTAACGCGGGTGGGATCATTAAGACTGCGGATACTACAGCCTCTACTACTACTGCTACTGGTTCTATCATTGCTGGTGGTGGGTTGGGGGTGGCCGGGGCTATCAATGCGGGTGGGGCTGTTGCGGCAAGTGGAGCTATTAGCACATCAGATACTACAGCCTCTACCACTACTGCCACGGGATCTATCATTGCTGGTGGTGGGCTGGGAGTGGCCGGGGCTATCAATGCGGGTGGGATCATTAAGACTGCAGATACCACCGCCACCACATCGCCAACAACCGGAGCTCTGGTTGTCCCGGGAGGTGTGGGAATCGCGGGAGACGTTAACTTGGCAGGTACATCAATCAACTCTCTGCTTTTCACCCCCGATCGTTATGGCGCCGTCGGCGACGGAGTCACCGATGATACCACAGCCATTCAAACAACGATTTCCGCTGCGAATGGTAGTCTGATCACTGGTCGGCATGATCACGTCTACTATCTTCCCACTGATACTTTAACAGTACCACATAACATCTCGATCGATGATCAGGTCCAGATCAAACACGGTGCCACCAAACTGTATCACTCATACGCTCATAACCAACTCATTTTCGGAACCGAATACCTCTACGGTTGGTATCAGAAACTCATTGGTCACACTGCAGTCAAAATTCTCTTCTCTGGCGATTCCACCACTTTTGGGTCGGAGATTGTGGGTGTATCGGATCCCACTTATCGGATCTCCAATATAATTGATGAGCTGGCCCATCAAAACGGATTTTCGAATCTCTCTGTCATCAACTCGGGACACCCAGGTGCATTGACCACAGAATGGGACTCGACGTATGTGACAGCTGACATTGCCCAAGCATGCGATCTCTACATCGTCCGTTGGGGGCTCAACGATAGCGGGAATTCCTTAGCCTCGTTTGATACCGCCCTCCGCTCCGGCCTTGCCAAAATCAGGGCGAGTTATCCGTTATCGGGCGGTGTGGGGATCATCGTACAAATGGCATCTGCTGGCGGAATCAATTTTGCTCGCTCCGAGCAATGGCACGAGGAAGCGCAAAAAATTGCCAAACGGGCCGCTATCGATTACCATTGTGGCTATATTGATACATACGCTCTATTGCAGAACTCGATTGATGGGTGTGGTCTCTGGTTCGCTGCCGACAATGTCCATCCATGGGGAATTTTCAATCAAATGCTGAGCTCGTATATGTACGACTTCATTTTCCCTAAATCTCTCCAGATCAAATCCGTCAGTCATCCACCTGATCTGATTAATACACGGCAAGTGCTCGTCAACTCGCCCAGTAATGCATGTCTCCATGTGTCTGGTTTATCCACATCGGCCGATTATTCGATCATTGGTTACAAAGATCCAGTGATCACCGGAACTGTCACGTCAGATGGGTCCACAATCACACTGGGGGTGGGTGCATCAGTTGGTTATCACATGAATTCCGTCATGGATGGTTTGCAAACTGGCTGTCTAAGGTGGAAATATGTTCCCGGACATACTGGGGCATCTGGGACCGGCCATTATCTCATAACCACCAAGTGTCTGGGTTGTGCGGAAGGATCCATTATCATCATGCATTCTGATGGTTATTTGGTGGTCAATCTTAATGGTTCGGCGGTAGGCGAGTACATCATTTCTTGGCAGAATCTGGGAGCTTGGTCCCCCACTGCAGGGACCACCTACGAGATGGAGTTTGATTGGAATATTACATCCGGAGCATCTCGCTTGTTCATCGATGGAACACAATTTGGTGCAACGATGACCGGAACAGGAACACGTTCAGTCGTTACTTGCTGTGACACCATTACGATCGGCCCCACGGTCGATTATTCCGAAAAAATTTCCGAGCTTTCCGTCTTCACATCTGTTCAGCACACCGCGGATTACACAACCTCCACTTATACCGGGCAGAGTTACATGTTTAACACAGGCACCACCACACCACAACTGTCTGTCGAACAGGTCAATGTGGCCTCACATAATACCTTGTGTGATCTGGCACACACACCTACCAATGGTGGGTACAATGTGTGTCTAGTCAACGACTTTACCGGGGCCACTTCCGGCAAGGCCTACATCGGTGATGGGACAGGTTGGAGCTATTATATCGCTTCACGGGCCGGATCGGTGGACACTGATCTGGTGCAATTTGCTGATTCCGGTGTCACCAAGTTTAATGGTACCACAGAGTCGTCCTCATCGGCGACTGGGACACTAGTTGTCGCAGGAGGCATTGGACTTGCCAAAAAGCTTGTTGCGGCAGGGGCTATTAGTACAACGGATACTACAGCCTCTACTACTACTGCTACTGGATCTATCATTGCTGGTGGTGGGCTGGGAGTGGCCGGGGCTATCAATGCGGGTGGGGCTGTTGCGGCAAGTGGAGCTATTAGCACATCAGATACTACAGCCTCTACCACTACTGCCACGGGATCTGTAATCGCTGGTGGTGGCATGGGAGTGGCTGGAGCTGTCAATGCGGGTGGGATCATTAAGACTGCAGATACTACAGCCTCTACTACTACTGCTACTGGATCTATCATTGCTGGTGGTGGGCTTGGAGTGGCCGGAGCTGTCAATGCGGGTGGGATCATTAAGACTGCGGATACTGCAGCCTCTACTACTACTGCTACTGGATCTATCATTGCTGGTGGTGGGCTGGGAGTGGCCGGGGCTATCAATGCGGGTGGGGCTGTTGCGGCAA
>Ga0172381_10005400_pt1 | contig 12977 bp, 7 predicted proteins | sample Leawel6488metaG_FD_119754 | JGI IMG/M metagenome (GOLD analysis project Ga0172381, IMG submission 119754) | Leachate microbial communities from a municipal landfill in Southern Ontario, Canada - Leachate well 64-88 metaG | ecosystem: Engineered > Solid waste > Landfill > Unclassified | place...
ACTCCTACGACTGTTACAGTTGACCACGCCATAGATACGACAGAGATGGGAGCTGTTGTAAGGGCCACGGATATAACAGAATATCACGATGACCTATATTATGTTTTTGACAGAACTACTGCTGCTAAGGCCACAATAGGCAAAAGAACAGGCGCCTCAAGTTACGATGATGACTATATGGAACGCTCAACAGGTGATACTGTTGGGACTTTTAGTTTAACCTTAGACGTACCTCACAAAATGTTAGTCGGGGGAGATGACATTCTTTACATTACAAATGGAAATAAAGTCAGCTCTTATGACAAGTTGACTAATATAGGTGTTTTAGCGGCCATTGATTTGCCGGACGATGCTGTGGTCACAGATATTGAGTGGAACTCAAATAAACTTATTATCACTGTAAATTGGCCCAACTTAACTGGTTCAAACAGACTGTTTCAAAGGGTATATGTCTGGGATACAGTATCTGAAAGCTGGGATCAAGACGTACCCCAAGTTAGAAAAGGAAGCGGACTCTTTACCAAAGACGGAGTTACTTTTATGTTTTACGAGGATGTTACTTCTGACGGAGTAGGGAGATTAGGATATTTTGATGGGAGGACAATAAAAGAAGTATGCCAATTTAATGGGACTATACCAAGCTTTTATCAAATTGATGAAAAGGATGGATTTGTAACTTGGGTCTCGCGCGTGGGAAGTGAAGATTTAATTTTCTGCTGGGGTACAAATGATACAAAGTTGAACGCAAGGCTATTCCAGTTAATGAGAGGCCATCACTCATATATGGGGGCTATTGGTTTGCCTTTCGGTTCTTTGATTGTGGCATCTGAAAACGGAGTAACCGGGGGAGATAATATAAAAACAAACCTTTCTAAAGAGGCAGGATATGACTGGGATTCTTATTGGTATGGAATGACATTTGAAACATCTCTTGATGAAAAAAATTCTGTGGTAAGAAAACTTACTGCTGATTTTGACCAATTAAAAGTTGGGTCCGAAACTGTTTTAAAATTAAGGAATAATGCAGGGACAGAATTATTTAGAGGGACGCTTTCTTATGGAAGATTGGGACGAAAAACTAAAAAGATTTACACAATGGTAAGACGCGCAGAAAATTGTAGGTTAGAGATGGATAACAGAACAGGATTTTCTTCTACAACTACGATTGTTTTAATTAAAAAAGCCATAATTTCTGGCTATTCCGTTAAATGAAAACCGTTAAATTCGAAGATGTAATTAAAGATTTGCCATACGAAGAACTTGTCAAACAAGACAACACACTTGTTGATAAGCAGATTTTAAATTCATATTTTGGTGGTGGTTCAATAGGAACGACAAACGTGGCCGGCGAGGTTTCTGTTGTAGCCGGAGACTTGCGTTCTAATAATTATGTAGCAGGTGTTTCTGGTTGGATGATGGATTACTTGGGTAACCTTTATGCCAATTCCGGTACTTTTAGAGGTGATATAACCGGAGCAAGTGGAACATTTAGTGGAACAATTTCGGCTATTCTTGGATTGATAGGCGGATGGACAATAGGGACAACGTCTATAACCGCTATTGGAGGAACTCCAACAGCTCTTGATACAGGAGCGATAAGTCCTGGAACGATGACTAATCTTGCATTCGGCTCTTTGGCGGCGTGGGATACTCCAAATAATGCAAAAGTTGCTGATAGTACTTATACAACATCTTTTAGGACGTTTGCTGAAATAGGGTCTTCTTCAACTAATAAATTACAAGCAACAAATTTTGGATTTGCGATACCTGCTGGAGCAACAATAAATGGAATAGTTGTAAAAATAGTACGTAAAGCTTCTCATCAAGATGGTGGATGGAATAATGTATATGACAATGGCGGGGCTGGAAATCCTTCTCATAGTGGTATTGGAATTATAAAAAATGGTTCTAGAATAGGGACAGATAAACGCTCTGCGGCTCCATTCAGCACATCTAATGAAACTATTACTTATGGAACATCATCTGATGTTTGGGGAACAACGTTAACGGTATCTGATATAAATGCAAGTGATTTTGGAATAGAATATTTTGCAGAGATTTGTACCGATGCTTCAACAACTGTCACTGCATATATAGACCATATAAACATAACAGTTTATTACACAACTGCTTTAACTGCAGGTTCAGTGGGTATGTCTTCAGAAGTAACCACAGGAGACGATATTAGATTTTGGGCAGGGGATGCAACGCCTGCTTCAGCTCCTTTCAGAGTTTATGAATCAGGACTTGTTATAGGCTCAAACCTTGCGCACTCTGGCGGAACAGTGGGTGGCGTGGCAGTGGCCAATGTAGCTTTTGTTTCAACGTCTGGTGCAGACGCAGTTCCTGCTGATTTATCGGTTTCAGCCACAGGAATTACTACGGCTTTAGACGGCACGACTTCAGCTTATGTAACTCTTACTTGGACAGCAATATCTTCCGATACTTTTGACCATTATTTAATTAGATATAAAAAAGCAAGTTATACATATTATCAATATATTCCATCTAATACTAACACGATTACAATAGACGGATTGGTTCCGAATACTTCATATAATTTTGGGTTAGCTTCTATAAATAAATACGGGACTTCTTCTGCTTATTCATCAGATATTTCACAAACCACAGCTTCTGATACGGCGGCCCCAGCAACGGTTACCGCTGGCACAGCCACAGGTGGAATACAATACAATATAGTTGAATGGACACATAACACAGATAGCGACTTGGCTTCATATAATATTTACAGGCACACATCTAATGACAGTGGTGCGGCTTCTTTAATCGGAAATTGCAGAACTAATTACTTTATAGACGGAGGTAGAACAGGCGGAACTCCATATTATTATTGGGTAAAAGCCGTTGACACTTCTGGTAATGTATCTACTTCTTTTTCAACAGAGGTTCACGCAACTCCACGAAATGTAGTAACCGCAGATAGCAATATAGCTTGCCAGGGTTGGACACAAACTTGTGTTTTTTCAGTAACTGATACAGACACAGTGGCTTGGGCGGCAGGAACATTTACTGCGGCCAATGGAACATCTTATAGCATTGACGCTGGAAATACTGGAAATATGGTAGCTAGAACATATATTTATTTGGATATTGCCGTATCAACAACAGCATACCAAACAACAACGACTGCGACTTCTGCGGTTGGAGATGGAAAGGTTTTAATTGCAGTAGCTCAAAACAACACAACAGAAGCTATATTTCAAGTATTTGGAGGAGTCGGTGGCGCGAATTGGAAAGGAAGCGATATTGTTGCGGGTTCTGTGACTACAAATGAAATAGCCGCTAACACCATTGTGGCAGGAAACATAGCGGCAGGAACTATAACAGCAACAGAAATAGGGACCAATGCTATCACCTCAGCAAACATTTTGAGCATTGCGGCTTCTAAAGTTTTGATAGATGGCGTGGTTTATCTTTCCAATTGGCAAAAAGCAGGTGATTTAACAAAAATAGATGGCGGTTCAATATCTGCAAATTCTGTAACAACAACCCAACTTAACTTTACACCAGTTCAAAGCACAAATGTAATTGCGTCAATCAACGCTTCAGCAGAAGGAATTGCAATCACAGCAGAAAACTTATCTATAGGGGCAGCTACTACTTTCGCAGCAGGCTATGACCCGACTGCGAAAGTGACAACATTTTTACAAGATGGAATACCGACATCTATTGCCGCAGGAGATATTTGGATTGATACAAATGATAGTAATAAAATGTATCGTGCAACTTCTGCTGGTAATGATGAGATTGCAGCAGGTGAGTGGGTTTTGGTAAGCACACAAGGAATTACAATTTTTGCCCAAGATGGCATACCAACTTCTTTGGCGGCGGGGGACTTATGGTATGACACCAATGATGGAAACAAATCTTATAGGGCGGCAATAGCAGGAGCAGACCAAATTACAGCAGGAGAGTGGGAATTAGTTACAGATACAAATAAACTTAACGCATTAGGTGGTGCTTATGATAGTGCCGCTTCTGGGGCAAGAGTTAGAATATTCCCAGATGCCAACACTGGAATACAAGTAATTGATGACGCAGCCGCAGATGTGTTTAAGGTTTTAGTAGGCGGAGCAAATGTGGGAGATGTAATTATTGGAAATTGGGCGGGAGGACAGGGGATATTTTACGACAAGAGTGCGAATACAACTACCTTTGCAGGTGCTTTATCTGCACCCACAGGAACTCTTGGAGCTATTACCACAGCACAAATTTCAGTAGGAACCACAGGATATGTCTTAGGCGGACAAACCGACTACAACACAGGCACAGGTTTCTTTTTAGGATATTCAGGTAGTGCTTATAAATTTTCAATAGGAAATTCATCTGACAAGTATTTAAGATGGACAGGTTTAGCCTTCGAAACTTCTGGAATCTCACTTTCTAAAACAATGAGAGCGTGGATGGCAGGACAAGCAATTACTGCTGGTGATGCAGTTGCGATAACAGCATATGCTCAAAGTGATGGCGGAATAACTTATGATAATAAATATGCGACTTATCAGGCAAGTGGAACATCTATGACTCAAGGTTTTGCTGTTGGAAATAATACTAACAGGGCATTGATAGTTTTCGTGCTTAATCAAAGCACTCCTTCTGGAGTAACTTATGGGGGAACAGCAATGACCCAAATAGATACACAACAGTTATCGCTTTATAGCGCATATTTAACAAGTTATTTATTAATTGCTCCCGCTACTGGTTCGAATAATGTAGTCGTTAGTGGTTTATCTAATGATAGAACCGCTATTTCTATAAGTTCATATTATAATGTATCACAATCTGGACAGCCTGCTGCTCATAACGGAAACAACGCTGGCTCTCAAGGTATATCGCTAGATATAACCTCTGTAAACCCTTGCTCTTTGATAGTGACGGGCGGAGGTGGCGTAGGAACTTCTTCTCAATCAGGAATGAACACATACAAATATGAAGGATATACTGGTTTTAATTTTATTGAAAGTCACGATGCTTTATACGGAATTGGGTCTTTTGACAGCGGAATCATCAATGCTGCACAAGCAGTAACAATGGAAATAAATTTTAATGAATCAGGTTCAACTTATTGTGCAATATGTAACGTATGTTTAGACCCAGTTACTGCTCCGACCACGGGTATTAAAAAGGCTTCAGCTTCAACTCAATTAAATATGATGACATCTTTTATAGGTTTTGCTGATGCAAATATCTCTTTAGGTGCCACAGGAGATGTGGTTCTTGCTGGAGAAGCGACAGGACTTTCTGGATTGGTCGCTGGAACGAAATATTATATTCAAAATACTGCTGGAACACTCGGTACATCTGCTGGAACAAATACTATAGTAGCGGGAATGGGATTATCAACTTCAACAATTTTAATTAAAAACGTATCTTAATATGAAACAAATAACAATAACGGATATAAACTTAAAAGAATTTTCATTAAGTAAACTTGATGGAAAAATTAATGTTAGATTGGTTTATTCTCTTTTGGATAATGAAAAAAAAGAGTACGACACAAAAGCAGATAACATTAAAGATGAAGAACTTACCGCAGGACAAAAAACAAAATTAAATGATATTTTCACTTTTATAGAAACAAAATTAAAGCAGAAGGAAAATATATAACTATGGCACAAAACAAATTAGGGCAAACAGTTTATTATAAATATTACCAAAACGGAAACGAGGCTTACAGAGCAGATACTTGGGGAGGAAACGCACCCTATGGAAGCACTTTAGTTACAAAGGACGAGTACTTGACGGGACTTCAGAATAAACTGAAAACTGCCCAAGATTTTGTGACCAAATATCCAGACTCAAGAAATGCTCCTGCTGGTATAACTTATGACCAGAATCAAGTAAATAAGATACAACAGGAATTAGCACAGGCTCAAGGTAACCAAGGAATATATGCTGACAACTATATAGCAGGAGGATTTGAGAAGTTTAACCCTTATGGAATGCCAGATGAGAAGAATTATACCCCTCAAGCTCAAGCAGAAATGGCTAAGATACCAGTAGCTTACGGAGGAACAGGGGCTAACCAAGCTGGACAACTACCAGTAGCAGGGACACAACCACAAGTAAAAACGCTGGGTAGTGCAGTCGGCGGTAGCTCACTACCAGCAAATTATACCGTAAAATCGGGGGACAGTTTGAGTAAAATAGCAGCTCAATACGGACTGACATGGCAACAACTCTATGATGCTAACAAAGCTATAATTGGCTCAAATCCTAACCTAATTCAGCCCGGGATGACATTTACTATACCTGGAGCAAGCGGAAGCGCCACAGGGGCAAATAATGGCTCACAGCAGGTGCCACAGAGTATGGTTGACCAGTTTAATAGTATAAAAACGCAAGCAGATCAACTTACCGGTGGGGCTTCTGGAGCAGGGGGAACTGGAACAGGTACTGGAGCCACAACTATTACCCCCGAGCAACAGGCTCAAATACAAGCGCAACAAAGACAGGCAACCATTGATGCTTTAAATTTAGAGTTGAATAAATCTCAAGTTGGAGCTGTAAATTCCCTTACAGGGCAAGTTGTTCAAATGCCGGTTGCTCCACAAGCACCAAATTTTACAACCGAATATCAAAATTTGCAGAATCAACAAGGAATTCAAACAATAAATGACCAGATTGCGGCAAATGAAAAAGCCATTAATGATTTACAGGCACTTACGAGTTCTGCCATAGCTGAAGAAGGCACGAGAAAAGGGCCAAATGCCATAATTTCGGCGCGGAAATCTAAAATTTCAGAATCTCAGAGCATAGAACTGAACCGACTTCAAAATGAAAAGGTTATTTTGCAAAACCAAAAATCAAACGCACTTAATACCATTAATACTTTACTGCAACTAAAACAGCAAGATTATGCAACTGCTTATAAAGAATATCAGGATAATTACGATCGCCAGATTCAATTGCAACAAATTTTCAACCAAAACCAAGACAGAATAAAATCGGACGCTTCTGCTTCTTTAAACACTATTTTAGGAGCAATTACCGGAAGTGGTACGAGTTTTGAGTCTCTTTCCCCTTTAATGCAGGCACAAATTTCAAATTTAGGAATACAAGTGGGCATCCAGCCAGAATTTTTGCCTTATTTAATGCAAGTATCACAAGGCCCTGGTAAGGTTATTACAACTGCGACAAGTGACGCTGGAGATGTATCTGTGATAATGCAAAATCCAGATGGAACACTAAAAGTTACAACCCTTAAGGGGATTGGTAATGCACAAGGAAATACGACACCAACACAAACAAATGATAAATTCTTTTCTGCCATTGATAAAGGTAAAACAGAATTACAACAAGGAGAAACTTGGGGTAATGTTTGGAATAGAATAAAAGCACAATTTCCTAATAAGTCAAACGCAGAAATAGATAATGCTTTAGGTGTAAGTTGGAAGGAACCAGGAGCTTATCAAAAATTCAAATCACAAGCATCGGGAGGAGGTTCAACATCAACAGCAAACGACTTTTATAATAATTTATAATTATGGGAATATTAGATTTTTTAAAAGAAATACCAGCATCTACGCAAAAGGTAATAAAATATCTTAGTAGTTCGGTTGGCAATTATTTAAACGAAACACAAAACAGAGTAGGGGAGACTTTAAAAAAACAAGTCCAAAGTATTCCGAAACAAGACCCAACTGGCATAAATATTATAAAATCAGTAATTCAAGGAACCGCACAATCTGGGGGGAGTGTTGGATTGACTTTATCAGGTAAAAAAGAATTGACTACACAAGAGTTGCAAGATGCTAATCCAATCTTAGCAAAAGCAAAAAATATTATTTTTGGGCCAGACCCAATTAAATCTTTACAAACAAGAATTGCAGAAACAAAACAAACTCTTGAAAAAGGAGTAAACATTCCATTAGTGGGAAATGTTAAAGCACCGCAAGGAACTTCTGGACCATTAGCAACGATTGGGGTTTTGGGGATGGTTGGGTTAGATTTTACAGGTTGGGGAGGTGGAGAAAAACAAGCAATTAAATTACTTGCAAAAACAAGTAAAGTTGAAGAAGTTGCAAAGATTTTAAAAACAATGAAAGTCGCAGATGAAGCAATACCGGAAGCATCAAAAATCATTTCAGGACTTTCAAAAGAAGAAGACATAGTTAAGGTTTTAAAAGGGATAGAAGAAACACAGAAGGCAACTAAAACCGCCGTAGAAGCACAAAAAGGCATCGCCCCTGCGTTGAAAACTGAAAGTAAGGTATTACCACAAGAAGCAGGTAATATCATTAAAACGACAGAAAATGTTATACAAGATACAACAAAAGTTGTAGAAGTTGCTAAACCAGTTGAAAGACAATTTTTACAAAGTGTTAGAGAAGCAAGACCAGATATTCCTTTAAAAGTAGGCGGGCAGTATGTTCCTAGAAGCACAGATAATCTTGCGATAATGGCTAAAAATTTAATTAAAACCGATATTATAACTGCTGAAAAATTAGCAAGAACAGGAACAGACGAAAAAGCGGTGGCAACCGCCGCCGAACTTATAAAACACTATTCAGATGAGGCAATAAAAGCTCCGAGTGCGGCAGTTAAAAATGCTCTATATGAAAAAGCATCAGATGTGGCACATATTACGGCCAGCAACTTAACCGAGCAAGGTAGGGCAGTTCAGGCCGCTTCAATTATGGGCAGATTAACTCCGGAGGGGATGTTAAAATTCGCCGCTAAAGAAATAAATAAATACAACGAAAGTATTGATGCTTCAAAAGGATTATTTGGATTAAAAAATAAAATACCAAATTTAACCGCAGAACAAACGAAGATGATACTAGGCGAAATGGGCAAAATAAAAAATATGCCAGACGGAATACAAAAGGCGATGGCTTTTAAACAACTAAACGATGCTATTGCAAATTTGATTCCGAGTCCTTTATTTAAGAAAATTGTTGCAGTTTGGAAAGCAGGACTTTTGACTGGATTAAAAACAACTGGACTTAACACTTTTTCTAATTTGTGGCACGGAGTTTCAGAGGTTGTAAAAGATATTCCGGCAACTGCAGTTGATAGTGTTGCTTCTCTTTTTACTGGTAAAAGAACTCTTGCTATGACTACAAAGGGAACTTTATCAGGAATAAAAGAGGGATTTCAAAAAGGATGGAAATATTTGAAAACAGGATTTGATGAAAGGAATATGGGAATAAAATTAGATTATAATAAAGTTAATTTTGGTAATTCTAAAATAGCAAAAGGATTGCAAAAGTATGAAGAAACAGTGTTTCATCTTATGGGAGCAGAAGACCAACCATTTTATTATGGTGCAAAGGCAAGATCTTTACAGAGTCAAGCAATCGCACAAGCAAAGAACGCAAAATTAAAAGGCACAGAAGCTAAAAAGTTTATAGAAAATTTAGTAAGCAACCCAACAGATGATATGTTGAAATTTTCAGTTAGTGATGCTGAAATTGCTGTATTCCAAAACGAAACAGAGTTGGGAAAAGCCGCGAAATCATTTCAGAGAGTCGGCAAGGGTGTAGGAGAAATTGCTGTGCCATTTGGAAGAACGCCCGCTTCTGTTGCTACACAATTAATAAATTATAGTCCGGTCGGAGTTGTAAAAACTATTATTCAATATGCAGGTAAAGGAAAATTTAATCAAAGGTTATTTTCTCAAGGAATAGGCAGGGCATTAACCGGAACGGCAATTATGTATATTGGTTCAGAGTTATTCAAAAAAGGATTGATAAATTTATCTTACCCGACAAGTGAGAGAGAACAAAAACTATGGGACGCAGAGGGCAGAACTTCTAATTCTTTTTACGACCCTATAACAAAAAAATATAGAAACCTTAATATATTCGGTCCAGCAGGTTCGGCCTTAATAGTTGGAGGATATTTTCAACAATCTTTGCAAGAAACAGGAAGTCCTACTCAAGCAATTATAAACGCAGGAGTAGGAGGAGTAAAATCCTTAAAGGAACAGACATTTTTACAGGGTATCAGTTCAATTTTAGATGCTATAAATAATCCACAAGGATATGCGACAGGAGTTGCGTCTAATCTTATAAGTTCTTTAATTCCTACAATAGTTGGAGATGTGTCAAATGCAACAGATATTAAGAGAAAGAATGTTGGATTATTAGACCCATTAAAAGCGAAGATCCCCGGAGTTAGAGAAACCCTACAACCACAGGTAAATGTTTTGGGCCAAGAGCGACCACAAGGAGGTAATTTTATTGAAACAATGTTAGACCCGACAAGGCCTTCAAATGTTTTGGATTCGCCGGTTATTTCTGAATTAAGGAGAATTACAGATGCAGGATTCAATGTTTCTCCAACACAACTTGGAGACAAGAACGGATACAAAGGATTAACGCCAGAAGAGAATACTGCTATGTGGAAAAAGTCCGGAGAATTGATAAATTCAAAATTGAATAGTTTATTTGGACTAACTCAATATAAAAACCTTACCGATGAAGATAAGGCTCAAATAATTACCGATATTGTTGAAAAAGCTAAAACTAACGCGCGGATATTATCAGTAATGGATATGACAGAAAACTTATCAGGCCAAGAGTTGAAAGATAAATTAAGCGAATTAAAGAAAAGTGGTATAATGACAAAAGAAGTATTTAATGGATATTTACAATTAAAATAATTATAAACCGAATGTTGGAGGTTTTCTTTTGTCTTTTTTTTCTTCATACTTGTCTAACATCTTCCAACTTGAACCAAACAAAAACAGAAGTATTTTATCAATAAATATAAGGATGAAAATGAAAACAGCAATTACACCGATTTCGTAAAACATAAGATTGTTCTTTTAAATAATATTTGAAGTTAATAAATATGGACGTTTATGAAATTTATTATGTTCAAGATAATTTGAAAATACATAAAGATTTTCTGCACGATTGTCATTCTTAATAAAATTTATATGATGGATCCTTTCTTCAGAAGTTAAATACCGACCGAGATACTTTTCTGCAATTATTCTGTGTTCCCATATACGATTATTTATAGAGGATGGGTGTTCGGGATTATATACTTTTACATATCCATAATGAGTAGTATATTTTTTACCACCTTTCCACATAGGATGATTTTTACCAGCAATCTTTTTTCCATTAAAAATTGTTTGGCATTTCCTTGAACAATATAATGGATTAGGATTATATGAATAAAATATATTATTACAATTTTTACAAATATATTTAGGCATCCCACCTTTCCATTGAGAAGTATTTTCTCCTTTCAAAACCTTTTTATACTTTTTAACCCAATTGCATAAATTTTTACTTGAAAAAGCAGTACAACTACGAGAACAGAATTTAGCAGTTTTTATACGACATATTGGAATTTTAAACTCTTTCCCGCACTTCAAACATTTTTTAACTAACATATATTATACCGTGTAAAACTAAACACCCTCCGTTGCAGGGAAGGTGTTAAGTAAATAATATCCTGCAACGACATCATCTATATTAATAATAACAAATTAAAAAACAATGTCAATAGAAGTCCAGGACAATTCAGAAACAATTGAGGTAAAAGTCTTTAAACTTCCTAAAAAAGAGTTGGGAGTTGAGAAGTCTTTAAACGACATAGTTGAAGAATTAAAACAACAAATAGATGAAGAAGAATGATTATCTTAAAAAACTAAGAGAGAAAGCTATAGCGCGCGGGATTGACGTGAGTTCTTTTGCATATTTGGAAAAAGAAAAACAGATCGCTGAAGAGTTTAAGGAAAAAACTAATGCAGAACTTGTAAAAATAGTTGAAAAGGGATTTTCTATTATAAGCAAAAAACTTACAGAAATAGAAAAGAAACCTGTTAAATGGGAAGAAGTGAAAGACAAGCCGGAGCCGATAAAACCCTATAACGATAAAAAACTTGTTACGGCCATTAAGGAAGTAAAGCAAAGCGTAGCAGAAGTTTTAGCCAAAATCCCGACTAGCCACAAAGAACTAAAAGGTATTAAGCCGGACGACCATCACAAAGAGAAGCATAATTTAGAAAGCCACACAGAATCGGAACTTTCAGATCAGCTTTACAGACTTGTATCCGGAGATTTTGTTGATGATTTACATAAACACAAAGGAGAGGAGCGCAGGGGAGGACTTATGGGTGGCGCGGCCAGATTCCATTTACACAATGACGTGTATTTTACCAAAGATGAAGTAAATGCTTTATTCGCCGCTTATTCTGAATCCGACCCCATCTGGGCAATAGACAAACCAAACTACTCCACCAAAGCAGTGGCAGATACGTTGTATGACGCAATAGGTGCTGCTTCAACAGTACAGGGTAATCTTAATACTCACGCAGGACTGACTACTACAGCTCACGGATTAGGAGCTTCTGCTTTTCACGCAGATGCGTTTTTTGCTTTAGCTGGACACAACCACGACCTTACTTATCTTGGTATCTCCGCCAAAGCCACAGACTCTGACCTCTTAGACGGACACGATACAGCGTACTTTCAAGTGGCAGGGTCTTATGCTGCCGCACTTTCAGGAACTCAAAATGAAATAGCATATTTTAATACCACTACTACGATTGCTTCATTGGCAGTTGCAACTTACCCGTCTTTGACTGAATTGAGCTATGTAAAAGGAGTAACAAGCGGAATACAATCTCAATTTACAGGCAAATTAGGTACAGGGTTAGCTTTACTTCTTACAGGTGGCACAATGACAGGTGGTATCACAAACTCCACATCAGTTAATCCTCTAACCACTCTCGCAGAGTCTTGGATTGGACCGTCTTCAACTACTGGTATTTATTTCAAAAGTGGCAACGTTGGAATTGGGACAACCCCAACGTATAAATTAGCTATTTTGACTTCTACTGCAGGCGATAGGGCGGTGAGTGCAACCAATACTGCCACGACTGGAACTAATTACGGAGTAACTGCTGGAGCAATTGGTTCGGGAGCTATAAGTAATTATGGAGGATATTTTAACGCCACAGGAGCTACAAACAATTACTCTGCTTATAACAC
>Ga0172381_10005401_pt1 | contig 12975 bp, 13 predicted proteins | sample Leawel6488metaG_FD_119754 | JGI IMG/M metagenome (GOLD analysis project Ga0172381, IMG submission 119754) | Leachate microbial communities from a municipal landfill in Southern Ontario, Canada - Leachate well 64-88 metaG | ecosystem: Engineered > Solid waste > Landfill > Unclassified | place...
GAAGTGATTAAGTGACTGGGTGATTAAGTGATTAAGTGCAACAAAAAAAATTAAAACTTTCCTTTTCCCGTTTCTCTTCTCACGTCTCACATCTCACGTCTCACGTTTTCCCAATTACCAATTTCCAATTTCCCCTTTTACCCCTTGGCTAGTTTTTCCAATTTAAGTTTCTGGTCGTATTCAATCAAAAGATTTATTAAATCGTCTAAATCTCCGTCAATTACCGTCCAAACGTTAAGATTTTGGCCGATTCTGTGGTCGGTCAAACGCCCTTGAGGAAAGTTGTAAGTCCTTATGCGTTCGCTTCTGTCACCTGTTCCCACCTGAGAACGACGTAAATCGGTGATTTCCTGCATTTGTTTTTGGACTTCTAAATCGTACAATTTGGCTTTCAAAATTTGCAAAGCACGTTCTTTGTTTTGAAGCTGAGAACGTTCCTCGGTGCAGAAAATCATAATTCCTGTCGGTTTGTGAAAAAGCCTTGCAGCCGTTTCTACCTTGTTAACATTTTGTCCGCCGGCTCCGCCGGAGCGGGCAGTTGACATTTCAATATCATTAGGGTTAATCTCAATTTCAACATCATCGACTTCCGGCATAACTGCTACGGTTGCGGTTGAAGTGTGAACCCTGCCCTGAGATTCTGTTGCAGGAACCCTTTGAACTCTATGTACGCCTGATTCGTATTTTAATTTTGAATAAATGCTGTCGCCCTTCATTGAGATGATAACCTCGGAAACTCCGCCAGCTTCGCAATCTGTTTTGCCCAAAATTTGGGTTTGCCAGCCCTGTTTGTCGGCATATTTAAGATACATCCTCATCAGGTCGCCCGCAAAAATGTTTGCCTCATCACCGCCTGCCGAACCCCTGATTTCAAGCATAATGTCCTTGTCGTCCATCGGGTCACGGGGAAGAAGCAAAACCTTCATTCTTTCTTCAAAATCCGGAATTTTTGCTTCGTTTTCTTCCATCTCGGATTTCAAAAACGCTTTCATTTCTTCGTCTTTTTCGGCCCAAACCAACTCTTTGGCTTCCTCAACGGCATCAATCGCCTTCTTCCACTCATGATAAAGCTCAACCGTTTCTTCCATGGACTTTCTCTGCTTGGAAAGGGTCTTGAATTTTTCGTAATCCTGTATTACCGCAGGGTCGGAAAGAGTCTCGCCCAACTCAATATAATTCTTTTCTATCTGTACAATTTTATCTAGCATATCTTTCATTATTTTATTATATCCTTACACCTAGTCACTTAGTCGCTTTAATTGTCCGCCTAACAAAATTATAGCAGGAAAATTACGGAAATTATTATTAACAATTGTAAATATGAATTTTTCGAGGCACCGAGAATTTTTCAGGCGGTTTTTACAAAAATAGCCCAAGTGTTAATGGCAATTATTTCCTTTTTCTTTTTTAATGTATTTAGGACACTTAATTACTTCATAAAACAAAAGGCAAAAGAATAAAAATGATAAAAATATACCCCAAAACGGTAATACCACAGCCAAAAAATCAGAATGTCAAGCTTAACTCAAATTCGAGTGTAAATTACACGAACAAGCTTGATAAAGACGTGTTTTCTCCGTCTTTTTGCAGTAAGTTAGAGCTGCCTGTGGAAGAAATTGAGAAATTAGGACAAAAATATATTAAATTTTTGAATGATAAAATTACAATACCTGAAAAAAAAGCTTTGCTCGGAAATTATTTTATTGAAGTAACGGATGCAAATTTGCGAGCATCTAAAGGGTTTAAAAACGAATCTAACTTCATAAAAGATTTTGGCCATGAACTCACCGGATCGTATGTTTTTAGTCAACAACTGAGAATGGAAGACTTGGATGAAATTGTTCCAATTGAATCACAACATAAAGTTGCGGACGATTGCATTAAAAAGGTAATTGTGCACTATAACAAGGTGTTAAAAATGTACCAGTATTTTCTGGATAATAACCTTGTCAGCGAAACCTCTACGATTGGAATAAATAATGTTTTTAAGTTAGTTATAGAAGCTTTTGAAGATCAGGCAAAAGATAAAAATATTAAATTGAAAGTTAAAGGTTTGCACCTTTTAAACAAATGTTCTGACCCCAAAGAAGGCCCTTTCGCTGATTACCAAAACTACATTTTAATGTCTAATTTTTTAAGTAATTCCTTAAAATATTCATATGAAAATAGTGTTGTAATAATGGAATTCAAGCTTAAAAATAATGACCTTCATTTTATTATAAAAGACGAAGGAAGAGGCATCCCCGAAAAAGAACACTCCGACGTATTACACCAAAAAAGAGCATCTAATGTCAAAGATATTATTTCTGGCAAAGGTTGGGGGTTGTACAGAAATTCAACAATTTTGGAAAAAGCAGGTTATGAAAAAATTAAAATAACAAGTCCGCTTTATCCTAACGCACCACAACGCAAAGGGACAATGATGGAATGCCCTCTCATTTTAAATACAAATCAAAAAAATTCTGATTCAAAAACTTTCATTGACAGATTGAGAAATTTTTTAAATAATTAGTTTTTCCCTCTTGTTTATAGTAAAATTGTGCTTGGAAACCAAACAAGAGGATTTAAAATATGGCAAAAGTAGCATTAATAACAGGTATAACAGGTCAAGACGGTTCATATCTGGCGGAGTTTTTATTGGGAAAAGGCTATGAGGTTCACGGGATGAAAAGACGTGCTTCTTCTTTTAATACAAGCCGCATAGACCACTTATATCAGGATATTCATAACAAAAATTTAAAGTTTAAGCTTCACTATGGCGACCTGACCGACAGCACGAATTTAATCAGACTTATTCAGGAGATTAAGCCGGATGAGATTTATAATTTGGCGGCTCAATCGCATGTAAAAGTTTCTTTTGATTGTCCTGAATATACGGCTAACTCCGACGGATTGGGAACTTTGAGAATTTTAGAGGCGATTAGAATTTTAGGGCTTGAAAAGAAAACAAAATTTTATCAAGCCTCAACCTCCGAGCTTTTCGGACTTGTTCAGGAAACTCCCCAAAAAGAAACAACGCCGTTTTATCCCCGTTCACCTTATGCCTGTGCGAAGCTTTACGGATACTGGATTACGGTGAATTACCGCGAAAGTTACAACATTTTTGCATGCAACGGAATTTTATTCAATCACGAAAGCCCTCGCAGAGGTGAAACCTTTGTTACGAGGAAAATTACCCGTGCGGCCGTCAGAATTAAACTCGGGGTTGAAGAAAAATTATATCTGGGAAATTTGGACTCTAAACGTGACTGGGGGCACGCAAAAGATTATATCGAAGGCATGTGGCTGGTTTTGCAACAGGATAAGCCCGAGGATTTTGTGCTTGCGACGGGTGTTACAACAACCATCAGAGATTTTTGCAATATGGCTTTCAAAGAGCTTGGCATTGAAATCGAATGGAGGGGCAAGGGAGTGAGTGAAAAAGGTATCGACAAAGCGACCGGAAAAACCGTTGTCGAAGTCGACCCTAAATATTTCAGACCGACGGAAGTTGATTTGCTGCTCGGAAATGCCGCCAAGGCCCGCAAAAAATTGGGCTGGGAACCCAAATACGATTTGCCTATGCTCGTAAAAGAGATGGTGAAAGAGGATTTGAAGGAAGCTAAAAAAGAATTGTTCTTAAAAAGCGGCGGATATGAAGTTCTGGTTCCACAGGAGTAAGCCGAACTGGTAAAATTTTTTGACCAGTTCAACAACCTAAAACACTCAAAAGCTCTTCAGGTCTTAAAATTTAAGCATACAGTTAAAAAGAAAGCTAATAATGGGCAAGAAAATGAACAAAAAAGATAAAATTTATTTAGCGGGACACACAGGGCTTGTCGGTTCTGCAATTATGAGAAAATTAAAAGCAGAAGGCTTCGAAAATGTTATCACAAGAGACCTTTGGGAACTTGATTTATGCAATCAGGCTCAGGTTGAAATTTTTTTTGAAGCAGAAAAACCTGATTATGTTGTTCTGGCAGCGGCAAAAGTCGGCGGAATTGTAGCAAATTCGACTTATCCGGCCGAATTTATTTACCAGAATATTATGATTGCCGCAAATGTGATTAATGCAAGCTATAAATCGGGTGTCAAAAAGTTATTAAACCTCGGTTCATCCTGCATTTATCCGAAACTCGCACCTCAGCCTATGAAAGAAGATTGCCTTTTGACATCCGCCCTTGAAGAAACAAATGAGGCCTATGCAATCGCAAAAATTTCCGCGATAAAACTCTGCAAATATTACAACGAGCAGTATGGAACCGATTTTATTTCGGTTATGCCGACCAATCAATATGGAATTGGTGACAATTACAACATGCAAACTGCACACCTTCTTCCGATGCTTTTAAGACGGTTTCATTTGGCAAAACTTTTAAAAGCGGGTGACTTTGAAGGAATTAAGGCAGACCTGAAAAAATACAAACTCGGCTGGGGACTGGATGAAGAGGCAAATGTAGACGAAGCCTCTATTATAAGCAGGCTTGCAAAAATCGGTGCTTATCCGGATAAAGTGGTTGTTTGGGGCGACGGTTCACCTTATCGCGAATTGATGCATTCCGACGATTTGGCGGACGCTTGTTTCTACCTGATGCAAAATAAAAGTTACAAACAAATCGGCGAATTTGTTAATATAACCGACGGCACTGACATTCAGTTAAAGGATTTGATTGAGATGGTTAAAAAAATCGTCGGATTTGATGGCGAAATAGTTTATGACAAGAGCAAGCCAAACGGAACACCCAGAAAGCTTATGGATGCCACAAGGATAAAATCTCTGGGCTGGAGTCCAAAGATTTCTCTCAAAGATGGCATTGAAAAAATTTATAAGTGTTACGTAAGTTAAAATATGCCCTTTACCCCTTGCATGAAAAAATTTATGCTAATATAATATAAGAAGCCGAACAAATTTACCTGAAAGGAATAAAAAAATGAAAGACTCAATTCACCCGAATTATAAGAAAACAAAAATCAAATGTGTTTGCGGAAATGAAATCGAAACAGGTTCGATTGAAGAAGGCATTACAGTTGAAATTTGCAACAACTGCCATCCGTTCTACACCGGTCAACAAAAAATTCTCGACTCCGAAGGCAGAGTTGAAAGATTCAAAAAAAGATACGAAAAAAAGAAATAGTAAAATTTTTATTAATTTAATTAAACTTATAGCCTATTCGTTTTGAGTAGGCTATAATTATTTTAGGATAGTTAATTGGATTTGATATGAACGAATTAGTACCTATACAAAAGTTGACATTCCAAAATGGAATATCAAAAACTAAACGCGGTGGTAGAAGATAGGATTTATCAAAGAGGAATAGGGGAATATATGCCAAACAACAAACCAATTGTGAATTTAATTTCAAAACCCGAAAACATGCTTAAGACTGTTTATACCGCATGCCGAACATGCTACAGTGCAGATGCACCGATTAATATTTACAACAGCACAGATGATGAAGAAAAAATGCTCAAATTGATTAAGCGGGTCATTTCGTCAGGACATTTCTCAACTATTGAACATATTCAGGTAAGTTTTGCCATCTCAAATGTTTCGAGAGCCTGTACACACCAGCTCGTAAGACACCGCCACATGTCTTTCTCTCAAAAATCTCAACGATATGTGAAGGAAAAGGGTCAGTTTGACTACATTATTCCGCCTACAATTGAAAAAAATCCCAAACTAAAAGAAAAGTTTGAAAAATTTATGGGTGCAATTTCGAATATTTATTCGGAATTTACAGAGGCCGGTATTCCGGCAGAAGATGCGAGATTTGTTTTGCCTAATGCTGCTGCGTCCTCTATGGTGGCGAGTTTGAACCTCAGAGAGATGATTCACCTTGCAAACCTGAGATTATGCACAAGAGCCCAATGTGAAATAAGAATTTTGGTCAAAAAAATGTGCGAAGAACTTTTGAAAGAAGAGATCTGGCTAAAGCCTTATCTTGTACCAAAATGCGAACGTTTGGGATTTTGTGACGAAGACAAATCCTGCGGACGCATGCCTGTGAGAAAGTGATTTTGTAAATATTTAAATTAAAAGTGTTTACATTGTGTACACAATATGTTATAATAAAAACATGGAAGGAACATATTGTCTGGTAATTACAAATATATTAAAATTAACGGAATAACATTTCATTTCCCCCGAAGAAGCAATGATGGCATATTTTAATATGTCAGAAAAAACGTACAATAATAAATATGACAGGTGGGAGGCATATTCGGAAGCAGACGATATACATATTTATTATTCAAAATTGCGAAAACAAAATATTAGAATTATCAGTGCATTTAAAACTTAATGAGGTTGAATCATGAAAAATAAAAAACAATATACTCTGGATGATATAAAAAAACTTATAGAATCGGTTGAAATAATTGAGTCGGACGATTTGTTTGTTGATACGTATGGTAATAAAATTGACATGAACAAAGCAACGGCACAGGCGGATGCTGATGTTGAAAAGCTTCAATCTGCAAATGTCCATTTTAGATGGAGTGCAAAAGAAATTGAACGGGCAAAAAAGATTGCTGAGATAAAGGGCTTAAAATATCAGGCATATATCAAATCTGTACTTAAACAGCAAATGGACAAAGACGAAAAGGTGCTTAGTGTCAATTTTCAAAAATTAAAAAAGGTTGTTTAATTTTTACCTTTAAGACTCTTTCAAATGTTTAAAGTGGTTTATCAGGTACAAAACAAATAAAACGCCAAAAACAATGACTATTGCAATATCAAATTTGTGCCAGAAAATTTTTAGTGCCTCTCTGTGTTCGCCCAATTTCATACCCACGTAGACAAGCGGATAGCTCCAAAATAAAGACCCCAGAAAAGTAAAAAGCAGGAACTGTTTCAAGTCTGCTTTTAAAATTCCCGCCGGAAGCGAAATAAAAGTTCTTACAATCGGCAGCATTCTGCAAAGGAAAAATGCGTAATTTCCGTACTTTTGTTCCCATTTGTCAGCCATTTCAAGGTCGTGTTTGCTTACCAGAAACCATTTTCCGTATTTTTCAACAAATGGTCTTCCTCCAAAATAACCTATATAATAGGAAGGAATTGAACCCAATATACAACCGAAAGCTCCGGCGAATGCCGCAACATGGATTGACATAACTCCTTTGCTGACAAGATAGCCTGCAAAAGGCAGAATTGCTTCGCTAGGCAGCGGCACGTTGCAAGATTCAATCGCCATCAAAAGTGAAATCCCCAAGGGTCCCATTGTTGCTATCGTGTGTTCTATAAATCCTATAATCGGCACCAATACCGAATCCAATACGCTCATTTAATTCCTCACTTCTCTAAGTATACTTCAAACAAATGCTAGTGTATAAAACATGCATGCGTAAGAAATCCTGCAAGAAAGCAAAGCATGTTTCCAATGGGGTCATGGGTAAATTCGGTTTTAGATTTTACCGTGTAAGTAATATTAAAATTATCTGTATTCATTGAGTCGGGAATCGGAGGAAAGCTGCTTCTTTGCAGGTGAACAAGAATTTTATTATCAAAATTTTTGCTTCCCGAAGATTTTTGTACTTCAGAGGAAATTATTTTTCCGCTCTTGTCAATCAGAAAATTCATTGACATTTCCTTGTGGTAATACAGCCTTTCTTTTGGAAGATTTTGTGAAAGAACAACATCCAATTGCTTTTTATATGATTCATAATCGTTTATTGCAGACATATTGCTTGATGATGACTCAAGTTTAGTGTTAGGACTGCCGCCAAAGACTTTGTAATCAAAAGTGAACTGCACCGTTACCGATTTTCCGTTGAAATCTATTGGTAAAGGTTCAACCGGCGAGGATTTTTTTATTGTGTAGATTGCATTTTCGTCAAATTTTGTATCGCCTGATGACTTAAACACCTTAACATCTGTAATCTCACCGTTTTTATTTATTTTAAATAATTCGACTGAATTTCTATCCTCTCTGTAAGAATGGCCGGGATGCCAATTTGATTTTATGTTCTTTTGAAGCCTTTTCATATAAGGTTTAAAATCAACTTCCGCCGGTGCTTTTTTATCCTTATTTGTTTGCACTGCCTCCGCCGGTACCGCTTTTTTTAAAACTTCCTGATTTTCCCGAGTTGAGGACACAATTGCAGCAGACTGAGAAATCGGCTTTTGTTCCACAATTTCGTTTATTTTTGTTGCACTTGAATATTCGGGACTAAAGAAAAATTGTATGCTTAGAGTATCATTCGGGTATTCTTGAGGCAATTTTTCGTATGGAACAGCTTTATATATAGCTAAAAAAGCACTTTTGTCGAATTTTTCATCTCCTGAGGTTTTTATAATCTTTGCTTCTGTAACACGCCCGTCTTTGTTTATTGTAAAATTTGCCACGACATTTTTATTGTTTTTATCATCCCTTTGAACAAGCCAGTTTGCGTTGACTTTTTTCTCCAACCTTGACAGGTATAATTTGTCTATATCTGCATTTTGTGCAAAAGCAATGTTTTGCAGACATAAAAAACTAAAAATAAAAAATAATAAAATCTTTTTCATGGGCTAATTTCCCTTGGTTATCCGGTCACTCATAATAAAACCCGTCCATTTTCATTCTATCGACTACTTCTTGCAAGTTTTCATCCGAACACACAATGGAAATTCTGAAAAATCCTTCGCCGTATTTGCCGAAAGCATGACCCGGAACGGCCACAACACCGGATTTATGCATCAAATCATCCGTAAATTCTTTTGAAGATTTATACCTTGGGGGAATAGGGAGCCACAGATAAAAAGTCGCATCCGGAATATGCCTGTCCATATCCCAGCCCAGCTCTCTCAGACCTTTGGCCAAAATTTCCTGCTTTTTCTTAAATCCCAGATTCGCTTCTTTAATATACTCGTCACCCTCTTTGGAGTTCAAAACCTCTGACGCCGCTTTTTGCAGGACTTTGAAAATCCCCGTGTCAAGAGTGGATTTTAATTTCCCAAAAATTGAAACTGCCTCCGCATTACCGCAAATCCAGCCCAACCGCCAGCCGGTCATTGCATAAGGTTTTGAGAAGCTGAAAAACTCTACCGCAACATCTTTTGCACCTTCAACCTGTAAAATACTCGGCGGTTTTTTGTTTTCGTCAAAATACATGTCCGTGTAGGCCGCGTCTGAAATCAGCAAAATTTTGTGTTTTTTGCAAAAATCAACCGCTTTTTCAAAATATTCCAAGGTTGCAGTTACCCCGAGCGGGTTATTCGGATAATTTACAACCAAAGCTTTAACTTTTTTTTCATCATATCCGTCTTTTTTCAAATTTTCCCAAACTTCGTCCAAATCAGGCATGAAATTATTTTCAAAAGTCATCGGCACGGAATATCCAACTCCGCCTGAAACCTTTATCATTTCCTTATAAGAGGCGTACCCCGGATCCGGAACCAAAATAATATCACGAAAGTCATCTTTTGCGGGGTTAATTAATATTCTGATAAAATTTGCAAGCCCTTCTTTTGAGCCTATCAGCGAAAAAATCTCTCTTTTTGGGTCTAAATCAACACCAAATCTGGTTTTCATCCGCTTTGCAATCGCTTCCAGATAATATGCTTCACCCTTCGGACTTGAATAAGAATGAATCCCCTCAATATCAAGTGCTTCTTTTAGTTTATCAATAACAAATTGGGGCGGATTTTTTACCGGAGCTCCCATGGAAAGTTTTATAGGCGAACGTCCTTTCTTTTCAAGCTCAGAGGTAATTTGGGCTACCTCTTCCCCGATTTGAAACATAATATAAGTTTCCAATGACTGTACATAATTGTTAAACAACTCTTTCATAATCCCTCCGCTACTCACAATTATACATTAAATAAAATTCATAGTATAATGAATTTATGGCAACAGATTTAAAGAAAGATACAATAAAATACAAGCTTGAACAGCGGGAAATCGAGTACTTGAGCGATATTGCGACAAAGAGCAGGTTCTCCGTCGGAAGGAAAAAGCAGGAAGATGAATGTCCGCTTAGGACATGTTTCCAGCGTGACAGGGACAGAATTTTACATTCGAAGGCTTTCAGACGCTTGAAACACAAAACTCAGGTGTTTTTATCGCCATTTGACGACCACTTCAGAACACGCTTGACGCACACTCTTGAAGTTTCTCAAATAGGGAGAACAATTGCACGTGCGTTGGATTTAAACGAAGATTTGGCCGAAGCGATTGCTATGGGGCATGATTTGGGCCACACTCCTTTCGGGCATTGCGGAGAAGGAGTTTTGGATGAACTTATGCCTAACGGATTTCACCATAATTTACAAAGCGTCCGTGTGGTTGAAATTTTAGAAAACCTTAATTTGTGTCAGGAAACAGTCGACGGGATTTTGACACATACGTGGGGTTTTCAGCCTAAAACGCCGGAGGCTCAGGTCGTTCAGCTCGCAGATAAAGTCGCCTACATAAATCATGATATTGAAGATTCAATTCGTGCGGGAATAATTTCTGAAAGTGATTTGCCAAAAGAATGCATAAAATATTTTTCATCCATCCAGAAAAAAAGATTGAACAAAATGATAGGAGAAATTATAGAAAACTCCATCGGCAAACCCGTTATTTCCATGAGTGAAGAAGGCTGGCATTACACGACAAAGTTGAGGGAATGGCTGTTCAAAAATGTTTACGTGGATTCGCCTGCAAAACTGGAGGAAGTTAAGGCAAAAAGGGTAGTCAGTGAACTTTTTAATTACTACGTAGAACTGTTGACCCCAAATTGTGACAAAGACAAAGCCCTGAGAATTGTTTGTGATTATATTTCGGGGATGACCGACAGATACGCCATTGAGCGATTTAAGCAAATTTTTATACCGGCTCCTATGATAACAAAAGCCAGCGACGATTATTTGTTCAGACTTGCCAAAATAATAGATTAGGAGCTTGCGGAAAAATTAAAAATTTTTCTCGCAATCTCTCTTGTCCGGCTTTCATCCTTACCGCCGGCTGTCCCGCAGCCGGTAAGGATTTAGCACTTCCTAGGTCGGATTTGAAAAAGTTCTAAAAATTGTCATTTTTAGACTTTTTCCGCATCCTCTATAGATATTTTTCATAAAAATTTTTGTCAGGTTGGTTTGACTGCGACAAAACGATTTCTTTATATTCGTTTTTGTCAATATCAACACCCATTTTCTTTATGTCAAGTTTTTTAACTTTTTTATTTTTAGGAAGCTTTTTTTTAGACATAATTTTTTATCCTTAGACCAAAATCTTTTTAACTTCGTTTCTTTTAACTTTTCTGGTAGCCGTTCTCGGAAAAGGGTCTTTAACGATAATAATATTAGACGGTCTTTTGTAAGATGATAACTGCAGTGACAAATTTTTAACTTCTTTTCTTATTTCAGCTTCAAGCTCTTTTTCGTCGCCATATTTGTCAATCATTTCAGGAGAAGGAAGAATAGCGATAAAAATATCTTCCGTTCCGTCTTTTTGCCCGCCCGAACGTTTAGCTCCGAATACGCAGATTTCAGCAAATTTCGGACTCTTTTCCATCACAGCCTCAACTTCTTCAGGAAAAACTTTTTTCCCGCCGCTCAGGACAATCATACTCTTAATTCTTCCTGTGATAAAGATAAATCCGTCTTTGTCTATTCTGGCAATATCACCTGTATGAAGCCATCCGTCGGCATCAATTACTTCGGCCGTCAATTCCGGTAAATTGTAATACCCTTTCATGACATTATCGCCTTTAACCAAAAGTTCAGAAGTTTTTTCGTCAACCCTTACCTGAACGTTCGGGATAGGTAAACCTATTGAACCTAGCTTGCATTTGTTTCGCCTGTTTACGGCCACAACCGGACTGGCTTCTGAAAGACCATAGCCTTCAAATACTCCCATACCGATAGTTTCAAAGAATTTTCCTACCGATATATCCAACGGAGCTCCGCCTGAAATACATCCTTTAAATTTCCCTCCGAATTTTTTGTGGATAGGAAGAAACATTAATTTTCTTACAAAATAAAACGGAATTAATCCTGCCAGCTTGTAATTAAGGTTGAAAAACGCCTTTTTAAGCGGAGATGATTGATTAACTTCCGCTTCAATGCTTGATTTAAGCAATTTTAAAAATGCAGGAACGACAATCATAAACGTAATTTGCTTTTCCTGAATAATAGTAAACAAGTCCTTTGGTTTTAAACTTTGCGAGTAGTAAATCGAAGTCCCCTTGCTCAAGAAAGACAAAAATCCCACGGTAAGTTCAAACAGGTGATTCATAGGCAAAATTGACAAAAATTTGTCATTAATGCCCAAATCAAAACATTGTATAACAGCATCTATCTGAGCAATAACATTTTTGAAAGATATTTCAACTCCCTTTGGTGTTCCCGTTGTGCCTGAAGTATAAATAATAAAAGCCGTTTTGCTTACTGCACGGTGACGCCATTTTCTTTCCTGCTCATCCGGAATATTGTACAAACTCGGATAATTTTTGTTTGAGCCGCTGTCGTCAAGAATTATTATATGTTCAATTGAATCGATTGTTTGTTTTAATTTGAGTGCCGTTTCCAAGTGTGAGTTTGAAACAAGCAAAACCTTCGGTTTACTGTCATTCAAAATTGAATTCAATTCATAAATTGTCAGTTTCGTATCAAGCGGTATAGTAATTGAACCGGATAAAACCGAGGCGAAAAGGGCTGCACCCCACTCAGGCATGGATTCTGACAAAATTGCCAGTTTGTCACCCTTGTCAACTCCGCTTTTAATGAGGTAATTAGCAAGCCGTCTGGATAAAATGCCAAGACCCCTAAAAGTCAATTCGCTCCAGCCTAAGTTTGACTTCATACCTAATGCAATTTTGTTTTGTAGTTTTTCTGTACGGTTTTCCAAAAATAAAAGCACGTTAGTTTGATCCATTTTTCACTTACTCCTAAACTATACTTAACTTTGAGATTGCGGAAAAATTAAAAATTTTTCTCGCAATCTCCCTTGTCCGGCTTTCATCCTTACCGCCGGCTGTCCCGCAGCCGGTAAGGATTTAGCACTTCCTAGGTCGGATTTGAAAAAGTTCTAAAA
>Ga0172381_10005402_pt1 | contig 12974 bp, 14 predicted proteins | sample Leawel6488metaG_FD_119754 | JGI IMG/M metagenome (GOLD analysis project Ga0172381, IMG submission 119754) | Leachate microbial communities from a municipal landfill in Southern Ontario, Canada - Leachate well 64-88 metaG | ecosystem: Engineered > Solid waste > Landfill > Unclassified | place...
GCTATGCTTCTTATTGCCGCAGACCGTTTGGTAGCCAAAACCCCAGCTGATAAAGTATTCCAATGTTTACTCGAAGAAAAATCAAGCAACTTGGAACACTGCAAATCAGCCTTACGCGATGGACATTACCCACCGAAAACAAAGAAACTTGTATCATCAGACGTTAACCCCGCTTTAAAACTAAGATGGGCAAACCTCACAACTGTTTTTGGTAGACCAATCACAACAGGCGAAGTAGTCGCAAACATCGCAGCAGCCGATTTAGCAGGCGAAGACCTCTGCCAACTTATAGAGCAATGCTCAAACATCCGCAATCTTGGCGAAGCTGAAAAAGTAGCTTCACAAAAAATCGTAAGCATTATTATGAATACTTCCGCGTTTATTTTCATAGTTAAATCAACACGCCTCCAAGGCTTAAGCCCTACACCTATTGAGCAGGAACCAACAAGTGTTGAAGGGTTATCAGTTTATAGTGACGCTAACTTTAAGCGAATGCTCGATGGCATAATCCGCTATAAAAGATTAAACCGCAGAAGCCCCCCAATCCGTAGCATCGCATTCGTGTTTACCGCATGGGACATGTTAGCTCCATCCGCAGCAGGCATAGAAACAGTAACAGGTCAATCATTCAACCCTGAAGATGAAACAATAAGCCAAGAATGCTTAAGCAAACTCACAATGGCATGTTTACCAAGCACATGGGCTGCAGTAAAAAGCCTTGGCATCCCCAACGTCGTATATTTCCCAAGCTGGATAAAAACAGAAAAAGACCCCGACACAGGCGAACCCAGAATTAAAAAAGTTTCAATGTTTGAACCCGGACGCGATTGGGTAGACAACGTAAATAGCATTCACTACAGCGAAAACTTTTGCTGGAAACAGATTAACTGGATTAAAGAGTACGCGGCGGGGGCTAAATAGTGAAATCAGCCCAAATCATAAATGGCATAATTAACGGCGTAGCAGATCAATGGGAATCGCCAAATGTTCTCCAAGTTATTTCCAGCGATAACCTCAGTAAACTTTTACGAATTGAACGCATCAGAAAAGAACCCTACCAAAACGTGTTTTTATCTGAACTCGTTATAGCCTGCACAAAAGTAACGGAAAGCGAATTAGATGAACTTCATCGCACAGGCACAGTTAATCACACAGTAGTGCATCGCTTTGAATCAGTCATAGAACGTGATGGATATTTCTATTCTTTTCCTCGGGAGCAGTTTGAGCGTGATGCAAGGGCTGATAAGTTGCATTTTAAGATGCCGCCTTTTCCAGAAATAAAGAAACCTCTTGATTTGCCACCACCACCCGAGTGGGAGATGGAACGTTGAAGCCTCATTTCTATCTTTTCGTAGCCGCAATCATCATTGTAATTATTGTTGCAGGGGCGTTAATTGCTTCATCAGGGGCACCCGCAACAAAAAAAGGCACAGTTCCAGGTCAAGTTACAGTTACCATAAACAAAGCCATAGGTATCGACCAAATAAGCATAAACAACCTTGACGACGACACAGGCGACTTTGTAAAAACCTTCATCCAATTACCCTACAGCTTCAACTGTAGCGCAGGCGACGCAATAGAACTCGGAGGAATCGCAAAAGACGGTTACACTTGGAATGGTTGGCAATTCAGCACAGGGCGCTTCACTACAGGTACGCATATAACGATTATTTCTAACGATGAAATGTATGCGCTTGGCAATTCTGTGACAATTACGCCTGAATGTTTTAAACCCGCTACGCCTTATCCAACCATAGCTCCAACACCTACACCTATCGAGTGATAAACCCGTGAAGATTAGCACCATAATCGCAATCATCTTAGTTATCATTGCAGCCTTCGCCATCTACATGCTCTTATGCTACAAAGGCTTTGTACCCGAACCCTACGACGGCCCATACACTACGATTATGGGGTATGTTGGGAATTTTGATGCTAAAGCGATGATTTCTAACCCCGCTACACTCTTAGCCGCAGTCGGCGGTATATCAGCGGTTGCGATTCCACTAATTAGTAAAATATCCGCAGCTAAACAGCAAGTCACGCAAATAACGGATAGTGCGAAAAGCCAAATTGACAGCGTAACTGCACAGAAAGATGCTTTGCAAAAAGAAGTAAACAATCTTAAAGGTCAAGTTAGCGGAGTTGGAGATTTATCTGCTCAAGCTAAAACCGCAACTGAAACAGCAACTAAACTGCAAACGGAGTTAGCAACTATGCAAACCAATTACCGTAACTTAGAGTTGACGGCAAATAGTTATAAAAATCAAGTAGACGAGTTAAAACCCCAACTTAAAACAGCGTTAGATCAACTTGCAGTTTTAACTCCTAAAGTAAAATGAGGAAATAAACATGAGTAAACCCCAAACTAAAAGTTTCTTACAAACTAACAAAACAATTTTAATAGGTGTTGTTGTTGCAGTTTTATTAATCGGCACTGTAGCCGGCGCAATCGTTTTAACAGCACCCGAACATATCCAAATCACACCTTTAGACCCAACACCAACACCCACCGCTCAACCAACAGCAACCCCCACCGCGGCACCTACCTCAACCCCGGCACAACCAACCGAAGTACACGTAACCAGCAACGTGACAGGACCCTTCTACAAAGGAGATACAGCACGGTTAACCGTACAACTCAACCAACCCGTAGCGGGCATACCCATCAAACTTTATAACACGGTAGGTACAACAACCACTTTAATGGATACAAAAAACAGTGATGCGACAGGAAAAGCAGTTTTTGACCGTAACCCACAAAACCCGACAGACTACACGATAACCGCATTGCTTCCATGATAGAATATTTTGTTGTTGCCGTTTTAATTGGCACAGTAACATTCGAAATGATAATATGGCACTTGAAAAGTTTACCGCCAAAGTTAACGGATGAACAGAAGAGAATCCTAAAATCTTAAGCTTTATGTTCCAGACATTGCCTTGGGTTATGTACTTATTATATTCGCCAGCGTTAGACAAAACAAACTTCTTTACCCAATCAAAACTTAACCGACGCGGGGAACTGACGTTTGGAGACCCGAAGCCAAAAGCCCACGACCTACATGCGGGATAATGGCGTTACCAACCATAAGGCAACTGGTAAAACATAAAGCCTTCACAGTTATTGGGTGGGACGTGGCACCTCAGCGAACCCCAAACAAACCTTACTACTCATTAAGTTTTGGTTACAGCTTGAAGCGCACACCCACCCCCTAACACCTTTCAATTAACAAAGAGAAATCACAATGGAATCAACTGGTAGACCTAACTATTATAACGGCTGGTGGATTTATCAAGCCCCCGAAAAAACCGATAAAGGCTACACATTGTATGTGGCGATTAAAACGGATTATCCACCCGTATGGGGCACCGACTACCCTGACCTGCTTTCAGACTTAGATGAATACCACAGGGGTAAACAGAAACGGAACCCGTAACCATCGTGTTAATTAGCATTGTCACTGGCGCTTTAGGTTTCGCAGGAATATTGAAACTTAATAGGTTTATTCGCAAGAAACTTAAGCATTAGTGCGGGTTGTCCTTTCCGTGTCTCGATGTGTACCCAGAGAAATCTTGGAGAGAAAACTTGGGCAAAAGTGAGAGGCGGATATATCGGAGAACCCGCAACCATAACCCAAGCAAACAATCATATTTAAAGCGTTGTTGGTAACAGTTGGCAACACACAGTTTCATACTTAACAGCCGCACTCAAAGCCGAGTAAAAAATCCATGCGTTAAATGCAAGAAAAGGATACGGTTAGGCGAACGTGTACTTTCTAAGAACGCGGGATATAGTCGAACTCGGCATTATCATGAAGAATGTTACGAAAAAACATTCATTTAACAAAATACGGCATCCCCAAACAACTAAACAAGCTTAAAGGTGTAATTTTTACATGACGCTATCATTAATGGAAGCATTATTTCCAGAAACACAAAAACCAAAACAATCACCAACCGTCACATTATACGCTAACACACTAATGAACATCGAACACATCAAACCATTACTCCTACAACATTACACGCAAGAAGACATTGCTAAAGAATTAGGCATGGCACGAGAAACAGTTAGCCGCATCATCACCAAATGGATGCAGACGGATGACTTCAAAGAATGGAGTCACACATTATGGCTTAAGCAGTATAACAGTTTTAGCCGATGTGAAGATAAAGAAGTAGAAGCCTTTAAAGCCTTAACCAAATTGATATGCGCCCAAACGACGCGACATGCAGAAATTAAAGCAGACGTCACGGAATCTAAAACAGTTACTTATAACTTGAATTATACTGAGGAAGATAAGAACGCAATCCTTAACGCAAGACGAGCAATCAATAGTAAACGAAGCAGCCCGTCTATCCCTATCAGTCTTCACTGAGGAACTCGGCTACACTAATGCACCGTTTCATGTAGAATGGTACGATTACTTAGAAAACAGGTTTAGCCCCCTCAAGTTTTATCCTCAACGTGAAAAGCGTAAGTTGCAGTTATGGCCTCGCGGACACGGCAAATCGGAATGCACCTCAGAAAACTATGTTTCATGGTTAGTCGGCAACTACCCGGATATTCACATTAACATCGTCACCAAAACAAGCAGTCTTGCAGAAAACATTTTGTTAGCGTTGATGACAAGGTTTGAGCATGACGAGAAATACATCGAAATCTTTGGCGAACTAAAACCTAAACGTCCAGTAAAATGGACGACTCAAGAAATCATCGTAGAACGCAGAGAGATTAGCAAGAACCCCACGATTAAAGCCACAGGATTAGCCGGACCCATCACAGGTGGACGCAGCGACTTAATCATTAAAGACGACTTAATCGATGAAGAAAACGTGCGTACACCCCTACAATTCGAGAAAGTGGTCGCATGGCATGACAAAGTCCTTATGCCCACACTTTACCCTTGGGGCGGCGACATCACCATAGGAACCCGTTGGCACTACGCAGACCTCTATGCGGAATTGATGAAGCCTAACCGCAAATACAGCGTTTCACTTAAACAAGCTATCCAGAAAGATGGTTCAGTGTTATGGCCTGAATATTGGAGTCGCGAGAAACTTGATGAACGCCGAGCAGAAATCGGAAGTATAGTTTTTGATTGTCAATACCAAAACGACCCCACATCTATGGAAGGATCATTACTTAAAGCGAAGTGGCTTATTCCTTGGGAACAGCGCCCACCAGCACATTGTCGATACTACTTTGGCATCGACCCATCATTAGGTGAAAGTGACTATTTTGGTATTGCAGTTTTAGCGCAAGACCCACAAACACAACAATGTTATTTAGAGGATGTTTGGGCTGAACATCTACCTTTCCCACAGATACTTAAAGAGAAACTGCCTCAGATGGTACAGCAATATAAGCCTTTGAAGTTGTTTATGGAGACTAACTTTTGGCAGAAGCTTCTGCTTAAGATGCCTGAGTTACAGGGATTGCCAATAGTGCCCGTTCAAACGGTAAAGAATAAAGAAGAACGCTTTATCCCATTATCGAGCCATTTTGAGGGCAAACGAGTCTTAGTAAATCCGTTGCTCTTAAACAAAGGGGAGTTTTGGACGCAGTGGGTACAGTTCCCCCGAGGACAACACGACGATGCTATCGACTGTGTTGAGTTAGTTGTGTCTAATGTGTTGCGGCGTGGTCCTGTGCAGGCGTTAACAGGCAAATCAATCTTCAGTGAATAGGAGTTTAAGGTTATGAGTTGGTTTAAAAGAAAAACAGAAGCAGCCGTAAGAACATTACAGATCGTTACGGGTCCATCGTTTAGCAACCGCGCCGAAGCAAAAAGCAAAGGTGTAGTCTCTCAAGGTGGATGGACTGATAAACTGGCACATCCAGCTAATATGGGACGATACGACCAACTAAATTCTAAGCCTGAAGTGCATATCGCCATCGAACTCTTAACCCACATGATTGCACCCTCGATTTATGTTCAGATGCCCGAATTTGACGATGCAGGCAAAGAAATCGACCCTGAACATAAGAATAAGAAAAAGGCTGACAAATGGGTTAGAGATACACGGTTTAAAACAAAATATCAGCAGATTGTCAGAACCAAAATATCTAAAGGCTTCTGTCCCTGCGAAATTCAAAGCGATAACTCAATTAAACTATTGCCCCCAGAGAGCTTCTATATTTGGCGTGACAAATTCGGCAGAGTCTACCGCTACACGCAGGAAATCAATAATCAAGAAGTTGCCCGTTGGGAGAAAGGGAACTTTAAAGAATCCTTTAAGCAACTAGAAAAGTTTTATTCACAACAAGAAAGAGCTGAAGTTCTAACAGTAAAAGAAGGCATTACACCGGGCAAATTCGAAGATATTATACTATTTATCCATAACGAAGACCCCACACACCCCTATGGCGTCGCAATAGCTGATAGCATCGCAGACCTCATTGAATGCAGAGATCAATTAAACGTTGATATGCCTAAGATTATTCACCGTTTCAGCGCACCCACACAAACCGTCTTGTACGATGGCGACGTAACCCCCATAAAAGACGCAATCACTAACAAAGAAGTGGACGAAGCAATCTATCTGGGTAACGTAACACCTGAAACACTTAAAATAGAGTTTCATGAACCAGACGCCCGAGTAAAATTCACAGAATACATCGAGTTAATCAGCTTCCAGATTGCTGAAGAATTACACGCCCCCCTTATACTGTTGCTAAAGAATGCGACTGAAGCCTCAGCCACAAAAATGTTGGAATCAGTAGACCGCAACAACCAATCAGAACAAGACGAAAACGCAGAAATCATCGAACAAGCAATTTTTAAACGCTTATTCGGTGAGCCTACCCCAGAGTTTCTACACGGCGCGCCTGGCAGCGTCTTGAAAGATGTTACCTTAATGGACATTAACACATGCACAGATAAGTCTATAAGTAAAAAGCAAGCTCAAGACTTAATCCGTAAAAAAGGCATAGAATTAATTGAGGATGAAGAATGGTTAAACAAGAAACCCGATTCAATCTTGCAGCAACCCTTTGGCAACGATGATAAACCATTGCTTAACAAAGATAAAACAACACAGTTAGATATGCAACTGCAAACCATCAAGCAAGCACACCAAGAAGGTCACTTAATCTTTACTGAAGCACTCAAAGAAGGCGACCGCGCAATCAATAATATGGTTGAGAAAGCAAAGATGGAAGCTAACCGCCAACTGAAAATGTTAGGGAAAGAATTAACGCCTGAATCAGAAGCACAGTTTGGGTTTGTGCATGATGCTTACTTCCGTGACTTCCGAAATAGCATATTACCCGTTGATGCGCGATGTGTGAATGCTTAGATTGCGAGCATGACATATTCACCGCTCCCAAAGTGGCTGAAGCTAAACAGCGCATCCCCGCAAATTTGAAAGGCACCAGCTTCTACAGTAGCTTCGATTTATGGCAGTACATTGCTATTATGGATGATAGGACTTGTAAGCGGTGCCAAATCTTTGACCGCATGATAAACCCCGGCGACTATTTGCGGGCTTATTATCCGAATAGTGAAATCATATCTCCAAACCAAATATTGGTACATGAACACCCGAATTGCAGATGCACTCTACTACGTGTTAGCGACTTAACGGATTATATTCATTACACAGAACCAGACGATTACCCGAGCGTAAAATATAAGGAGCCTAATCTATTGCCAAAAAAGAAACCTATCGCCCCAGACTATATCAAAGGCGCATCCCGAAGCGTATCACTTGACGATTTAGGAATAACATTAACGGAGAAACAGAAACGTGCCCGTGAAAAGTAGCCTCGAAAAAGCTTACGATGCCACCGACAAAAAACCATCCCTTAAACGGTGTGCAGTGTGTGGTTCAAAGTATGGGTTTGGTCCCGATGGTAAAGCTGTGCGGATGCTAAAGTTAGCTGGCGGCGGTGTTGCTTGCGGGTACTGCCAGAACCAAACTGCAGACGAAACAGTGCGGGGTAGTGGTGGCGTGTACGGCGGCTTCGAAGTGGCATTACGGGATTATGGTTACGCCGTGTTAGACGGTTTTGAGAATGGATTTGAAAGAACAGGAAGTTATAGACCATGACAGAATTTGAAGCATACAGCAGCACTCACCCAGTAGTTAAGCTGGAAGAGGATTACAACAACATCTTAGATCATGCTTTTGAAAAGCCGTTTACTTACCTTATTCGTAATAACGGCGGCACCTACGAAGCTATAGATGGCTCTACTGGGAAGATAGCAGATAGTAACGCTACGTTAAACACGCTTGTCACGGCGATGTTGACCGCTATGACTTCGGGCACCCTGTACCTTAAGGAAGTGGCTTTCGATTTAGCATTAATGAACTCGATAACGGCTAACTGTCAGGTTGTTTGTAGCTATGGAGATGAACAATACACTTACATAAATTCAGCTGATGCAAAAGGCAGCCAAAGAACTATCGCTGTGGGTTCAGGAATAAACCTTAACTATTATTTAACCTCAGACATTCAACAAAACATTTTAGATGCTTCAGCAAACGCATCCACACTTATACAAACAGTGTTCGATGACGCGGCAGTTCATGAAATTAAATTTACAGCCGACACTTTTGCTTTAGCTGCTACAGGTGTAACCCTCAGTCGAGACAACGTTATTGTGGAAGGTTCAGGTGAAACCAGCACATCTTTTACTTACAGTGGAGTTGGAACCGCCATAACTATTTCTGGGTCTGCCATTGATTTGCGAAGCAGAATTGTGCTCAGAGATTTCGCCGTTGTAGGCGATGGCGTAAACGCATTGGTTGGCTTAGACGTAAACTATGCGGTTCACGACAGCTATATGAGTAATGTTAGAGCCAACGGCTTTCTTAATGTACAGATAGAACTCGATAATTGCTGGACTTTTACGGTTTTTCGCAGTTGGGTTGGCGGTTCAGGCATCGGTAGTTACGGCTTCAAAATCAGTAATGCCAACGGCGTTAACCTATATTCTCCACGTGTGTTAAACATTAACAACACAAACGGCATCGGTATATATGCGGATGATATAGATGCTTTTGGAGTTTACGGCGCAACTGTCGAGGACTTAAACGTTGGCATTCAACTCTATTCGGGTACACGTGGAAGCTGCACTATCAGCAACTTATACTTAGAAAACTTGGAAGGCGCAGACGCAAAAGGCGTGTATGTCGGTGCTGACTCAGGCAAAGTATTGGAGAGCGTCGTGATTTCGGGGCATTTTGCAATAGCGGCAGACGAAACAGGCGTTTATGTAGATTACGCTGAACATGTGAGAATAGAAAACAGTGCATTCTCAATTCAAGGAAACTCTATAATCACAACAGCTAACGCGTTAGATGTTTCCTATACAAACAGTGAAGTTCTTGGCGTAGTATCTGCTGGAATTAGAAACTTAGACGCCCCAAGTATTTGGTTGTCTGCAGAACAATTCTATAGCAACGGAGTTGGTTCAGCCGCTTTAGCTACTGTTGGCGCTGCATCAAGCACATATCGAGCTTTCCAACTTGACGACTCTGCAACTGAAGAAATCGCTGTCCAAGCAATGATGCCGCACGAATGGGGAAATGGAACAATTTATGTTTACGTGGTTTATGCCACCAATGCCACATCTGGCGCTGCTACTTTGTCTGCTGTTCCTGCCGCTATCGGAGTAAACGAAGATTTACGAGCCAGCAGTTTTAGCAGTTATAACTTGGCTGTTAGCGGAACTTCAAACGGCTTATCAACCTCAAACATGGTTAACTGGAAAACAACTGTTGCAGCAGGTGACTTAATCAGCATAACTATAAGGCGAACTGGCGGCGGAGGCGGCGATACTTTAGTGGGTGACTTGAACATTTTGGGAGCATATTTAGTTTATATTCCCTCTTAAACCCCAAATACTTAAAACCGCTATAATCATATATTTTTATTTCAGTGGGTCAAGTGATAACAAACAAAAAAGACTACATAAAATATGTTCAAGCAGACAAAGAAGCAATGAATGCCTCAGCTAAAAGAAGCATACTTTTAAGTGTTGCATCAAAAATTGCAGGCGGCGGCGAAATTGTTTCTTTTCTGTCTCTTCTTAGAAAACTTGAATACTACCAAAACTGCAAAAAATCACGAATCCATATCCCCTATAGACTTTACTTGCTTAGAAAATTTAACAAACAAAGCATACGGTTAGGATTTACTATTTACCCGAACTGTTTTGATGCAGGTTTATCGATCAGTCATCATGGCACTATAGTTGTTAGTCCAGAATCCAAGATCGGATATAACTGCAGAATTAACCCCGGTGTTGTTATAGGCAACAACAGGTACAAAGGACCGCGAATAGGCAATAACGTGTTTATCGGTTCAGGAGCCAAAATTATCGGTGATATTGAATTAGCCGATGGTATTGCTGTTGGAGCTAATTCTGTTGTTCGCCAATCTTTTCTTGAACCTAACATAACTATTGCAGGGATTCCAGCAAAGAAAGTTAGTGATAATGGCAGTAAAGTAAACTGGAAACATCGCCACTTTTAGTTTTCTTTTTAAAAATAATTCTTTATTCAATATTGTGCAAGTGAATAGCCTTTGTTTCCTAATCCCCGTGTCATAAGCCACAGGCGAAAGTATAGTTGCAGCGATTGCGGGTAAACCGTTAGTTCACCCAAAAGTTAAGCCATGGTTATGTAATCGTTGTAGATTTCTAAAAAATGTTGAGGATAAAAAGTATGCGTCATCAAGACTTTAACCGTATCAGAAACGAATTTGTCAGTTACTACAAAGATTCTGTTAAGGGTGAGGCTGAATATTATGTTTGGTTAAACGCCCTACACTTAGACGAGGGGTTATGTTATGCCCAGACTCATGAGAAATTCATGTGGGCTAAAGACATGCTCAAAACAGTAGGCGAAGATGCACAAAACAAATACTACAAAGTCCTCGTCGCGTTTCCGCTTGAATCCATGAACGGCAACGTGTACCACGAAGCAGACTTACGCGAAGATGTTAAAACAGTCACAAAAGGTTACCCATCACTAAACCACAAAGATGCTTACTGGTTCAATCCAAACTGTAAATTTGGCGATAAAACCTTTGAGCAAAGCAAGTTTGGCAGCGTCTATATCACAGGCGCAGAATATGAGGATGGCGCAGTCGAAGCTTTATTGAAAGTTCCTAAATCTACGGTGTGTCCAGTTACAGGCGAACTCTTGCATAAAGTCATAGATGACAAACGCATCGTCAACGTGTCACTCGAAGGCTTCACAGCTTCTAATGGCAGATTCCACTTTAACGAGCAAATCCCCTTCACTCTATTAATGAGTAATGTTTTGCCCGGCATACCGTTGGCGCGTATCTTCCCAATCGAGCAACGCTTAGAGGCTTATTTGCCGGGTTTACAGTCCCAAAATCACAAACGGACAATAAAAATTGTAGGATTAGAACCAAAAATGAAAGAAGAAAAACCCACTGCCGATTTATGCCCCAAATGTGGAAAACCCTATACCGATTGCACATGTCCGAAGGATGAACCCGAAGATAAAACAGAAGCCTCCGCAGAACCCTATGCAGTAAGCACAGTTAACCCGATTAAACCCGTAATCACCAATGCAGGCGTAACAGCTAAAGGACCCGCCATACCAGACGGCAACGACCAAAAAACAGTCTCAGGCGAATCAAACACAGAACTAAAAATCCGCGTATTAAAAGCAGAACAGAAAGCATCAGCTGCCGCCGTCGCATCAGCCGAAACAGAACAAAAACTCACAGAAGCATACAACGAAAACAACGGTTTAAAAGGCGAATTAAAATCACTCAAACAAAGCAGCCATGAACGCATCGAATCCCTCGAAAAACAAGTTAGCAACTTAAACATTGTTAAAGCGCAGGATATAGCTGAAAAACGCGATTTGAACAGGCGATTGGAAGATATGACTGTTAGCCGCGACGGTTACAAAACCGACCTTGAAACTTTGAAAGTTGATCATGAGAAAGTCACCGCTAAATATCGCGAAGTTTTAGGTAGCAATCTTGCACTTGAAAAGCGTCTTACTGAAACAAACGAAGAATACTTGGGCATTGCTAAGAAGGCTGAGTCTTTGGAAGATAAGATTAAACACGTAAACCGCATTACGAAAGTTACAGCTAAGTTTTAAGTCACCTTTTCACCGGTTGACACCTCGACCAATCCACGGGATGATGTGGGTCCGAACAGGTATCATCAGTTCGGTCACTCCAATGGGGAGATAAACGGCAAAACAGAAAAATAGAAAAAACCTAAGTGAAAATTTATGGCACAAAAACAAGAGGATCCCTCAGAGCTAAAGCTGAATTTCGAAGGACTCAAAGAAGCCCTCACTGAATCCCAAAAGGAAATGGCTAAAACCATCATGGAAGCACTCAAACCAACCGAGCCTCAGGGTAAAGGCTTCGTTATGCCCACCGCTGAATCCGGCAAACTCATTGAAGCACTTAAAACCGCTCCTGAATCTGGAAGCAACTGGAAACTAACTGAGCAATGGACAGTTGTAATCCCCAACTACCGCACCGCCGAATTAAAAGCTAACCTCAGAGACTACGTTTACACTTCTGAAATCTTGAAGAATGAACCGGGCGACGTTGCAAACATACCTTACGTGACTGACGCTATGGATTTCGAGCAACTCGGCGCTGTCGGTAACGCTTTCGCAGCTACATGGGCCGAAGCATCAATCATGGGCAGCTTAACCACAACCTTGTATGAGGCTGGTGGCTACGCAGACCTATCTTACTACTTGATTGAACGCTTTAACCAGAATTTGCTTGAAGAAATCAACAATGTCTTAGCATCCGCAGCCGTTCGAAGTGAAGACGCAAAGATCATGGCGTTAGTCGAGGCTATAACTAGCACCAGTTTCGCGGGCAACGTAACAAGATACACAGGCAGCGCTAACTTCTACAGTTCAAACATACCTAAAGCACTCAACTTACTGCTCAATAGCGGTAAAGCTGCGAAGCCACAGGATTGCGTACTATACTTGACTCC
>Ga0172381_10005403_pt1 | contig 12972 bp, 10 predicted proteins | sample Leawel6488metaG_FD_119754 | JGI IMG/M metagenome (GOLD analysis project Ga0172381, IMG submission 119754) | Leachate microbial communities from a municipal landfill in Southern Ontario, Canada - Leachate well 64-88 metaG | ecosystem: Engineered > Solid waste > Landfill > Unclassified | place...
ATGCTAGACGCTTTGATTCGTCTGGACCCTGCCGGAAAATTATACTATGAGACTCGTTTTCAGGCATTCCAGACTCAAATGTTTGCGCTGGATAAAGAAATGACTGCCGCCGTTCAGAAGCTTCCGGCCGAGCATCGCACCTTCATTGTATTTCACCCTTCTTTTGGCTACCTGGCAAGGGATTATGGCCTAACGCAAATGGCGGTCGAAATCGAAGGCAAGGAGCCTAAACCGCAGGATTTGAATCAACTGGTGAAAGTCGCGAAAGCTCACCATATCCACGTCATTTTTGTACAGCCTCAGTTTAGCAAGCGCTCTGCGGAATCTCTCGCCAACGAATTGAATGCGGTGGTGGTGTCCACGGATCCTTTAGCTTATGATTTTGATACCAATCTTAAAGCATTTGCTGCGGCACTTTTGAAAGCGGCTGCGAAGTGAACCCTTATGAAAACTGCCCCTGCCATTGAAGTTAAAAATCTTTTCTTTTCGTATGGTTTAACGCCTGTATTAGAGGACGTTTCTTTTTCTGTGGAAGCAGGCGATTTTGTAGCGATGATCGGCCCCAATGGGGGCGGCAAAAGTACGCTCATGAAATTGATCGTAGGCCTTTTGAAACCGGAAGCGGGCGAAGTGCGTCTCTTTGGGGAGAAGGTTCCCACTAAGCGCGTGGGCGTTGGCTATGTACCGCAGAATACCAATCACAACGTGGAATTTCCGATTACGGTTGAAGAATGTGTAGGTACAGGACTCTCCGGCTTTTTTCAAGAGCCGTCAACGATTAGAAATGCACTCGAGCGAGTCAAAATGGAATCCTACGCCAAGCGTCGTTTAGGCGAGTTATCCGGTGGAGAACGCCAGCGTGTACTGGTGGCGCGTGCTTTGGTGGCGAGTCCCCAGATTCTTTTCCTGGATGAGCCTTCCAGCAATATTGATGCTGCTGGGCAAGATGATCTTTATCAGCTTTTGTACAAACTCAATGAATCCATGACGATCGTTGTGGTCAGCCATGATTTGATGGCACTTTCTAGTCGCATTAAAAGTGTGGCTTGCGTGAATCGAAAAGTTCATTATCATCCGGGTTCCCAAATATCCGGGGAAATGCTTAAAAGTATGTACGGTTGTGAAGTGGATCTTATTGCTCATGGGATTCCTCATCGTGTGCTCGGGAGTCATGATCATACGCATGGCGGCTGTTGCGATCATTCCTAAGAATCGATCAAAAACTTTTGTTTGAAGGGCATCTCTAAAAAATTATTTTCTATTGTCCTAAAAGCCGTTTCCTGTCAGGGAACCGCCATTGATAGCCCAAGGCGCGGGTGCTTACTAAACGCTAAAAGGCCATTGCTTACGTATAAATTTTGTGACCGCCAATCATTTTTTAAATTTTTCTGCTGCATAAAAAAGATCCGAAAAAATCGGATCTGTAAAATATTCATAGAAAATTCAGTTCATTTGTGATTGTGTCTCAGTCACTCTGTGAAACTTGACGTTCTTTCACTTCTGATTTTTGTTTTTTGCTTTTTTCTTCTGGTGCCATACGTTAAAGCCGCCAATGAGGAGCAATAGAACCACGCCGAGTGCTCCCAATTTTAAGCTGTTGTGGAATGCATCGGAACGGTACTGCAAAACGACTTCCGATTTTCCTTGGGGAATTTCAATGGCGCGGAGGGTCCCAAAAGCCTTATATACTTTGGTGGGGACTCCGTTGACCGTCGCTTTCCAGTAAGGGTGGTAATTGCCTGTGGCGAGCATAAAACCTGGGCGATCGCTTTCCACAGAATATATTTGGGTATCCATTTTGGGGCTTGCGGTCAAAGTCACAGAACCTTGGGGAACTCCGCTTTGCCTTTCTATCGAAGGCTTTTCAGAAAGAATAATGGATTGTTTGTAGTCGTAACCTTTTTGAAGGGCCGCAATCGCCTCGGAGTCATTCATCACCGCATAGTTTCCATAAAGCTTTGCGTCTCCAACGGCACCTTGGTTCGGCACATAAGTGGTCCCCTGACGGGTGTCAAAAATTACTTCACCAATGTTCATCAGGTCTAGGAATGGGGAGCCATATTCAAACACCACTTGACTTTTTCCCGCAGGAATTTCCACGGCGCGGAGTGTTCCGAACGCCTTAATTACCGTTTTTCGTTCTCCATTCACGGAGGCTTTCCAGTACGGATGATAGTTGCCAGCGATCACTAGAAGTGCGGGGGCGCTCGTTTCAACACGGAATGTTTGCGTGGGTTCTCGGAGTGAACTAACTTCATAAATCGTATCGGTGGCATCTTGGGGAAGAGAAAGAGAGGGGAGCGCGCTTTCCACCAGAGCCTCGCTTTTGATTGCGAAGGCTGGATCTTTCAAGGTGGAAAGAATTTCATTCGCACTCATGACGCGCGCGCTATGATATAAAGTTGCAGGAGCCACAGCGGCGAGTTGATTCGCTACCGCACTCCATTGCTGATCATCAAAAAGAGGCCCGATTTCGTTGACTGGAATTCCATTTAGATAATTCGAGTCATTTTGTCCGCCACGGAAAGCGCGGTAACTCGCGAGTTCGTTATCGTGGAAACCATCTGCATTCCGCATATTGTAAAGTGGGAATGAATTTCCGCTCAAGGCTTGCGATTTCGAAAGGGAAAGTACGCGTGGTGCATGGAGTGGATCGGGATGGTTTGCTTGTATTGTCCGAATGACTGGATTTCCAGGTTGTACGTAAGACGCTTCCGGAGTATTCTGGATAAAAGCTCCATCAATGAAGTACAATTCTATTCCCCCAATCAGGGCCAAAAGACAAGCCTTTTTGAGTAAGGTGGTTTCCCAGCCGAAAATAACCCAGGCGACAGCAATGACCGCAATCACCATTATAAAACAGGGAATCACCTGATCTTGGGCAAAATTCATCACGGCGATGTTCAACGGTTTAAAGTAGGAGGCAGTATCTGGGTTTGAAACAAGTCCTTGACTGGAGAGGAGAAAAATACCGACTAAAAGGAATGGAGCGATCAAACAAATTTGTTCCACGCGAGAAGAGCCCTTCAGTTTTCTTTTGAACGCATTGATTACCGAGGTAACGCTGAGTGTTTCCCCTTGATCCTGCACATTCAACACGGCTAAAAATAAAAGTGCGTAAGCTAGAGTCACAATAAAGCCGACAGGCCCGAGGAACAATTCCCAATGGAAGCGAGCGATCAGCGTGAGTACCGCAAGGAGAGCAAAAAGGAAAATGCCTCCTACCAAGTGCTTCCGATTTTCTTTTTCTTTCAAGGATTTCAGTACGGGGATCGCCATCATCACCATCACGAGTGGCATCCAGAACATGGACATACTTGGAGCCCGGAAACTTTTCATGCCGGGAATAATGTTGTACCAAATTTGGAATAGTGGGGAATGAGCTCCCATGGCATAAGAAAGAGCCACCGTGGCTCCTAGGAACCAGAATGTCGCCCAGCGTCTTTTCCCAGGAACAAAAAAGCAAAGGAACGCAAGGAAAGTGAGGAGCACGCCTGAGCTGTCGTGATTCAGTTTAAAGGAGTTGTGCCCCCAATAAAAAGGAGAACCAGAAAGTTGGGCTCTTTGGTAATCGGCGACAGGAATGTTGATCATGGAGGACCCTTTGAGCGAGGTCCCTTGGGGCGAATTTTCCTGTTCGTAAACGTCAACACCAATGAACCCCGGAAGAATCATAGAGGCCAGTTCTTCTTGATGCAAAGACCAACTCGCCGAGTGCCCTAAAGTGGTTTTTTCATCGGATCCGCGTACGGATTGTCCTGTGGTGTAAATGTAGGGGGCGATAATTTGGAATGATGAAATCATCAGGCCGAGGGTGAGGGCCCCTGCTGCAAGGCCCAGACGTTTAAACCGAATTGCCCAAGGAGCCTCCAAGGTGAACATTTCAAATAACGCATAAAAACCAGCTCCCCACAAGAAAAGATAGGTGAGCTGCAAATGAGCTCCTAAAATCATCCATACAAGGGAAAGCACGAAAACGATGAAGTATTTAAAACTCCCTTCGCGGATAATTCTTCGAATGGCAAGCAGGGCGAGTGGAGCGACGGCAAAAACCATCATTTTTCCATCGTGTCCCCCGTACACATAAGTGAAATACTGTGGCGAGAGCGCATAGAGAAATCCGAGAAGCGCTCCCCACCAGTTACTTCCGGTGAGCGAACGTCCGAGAAGCATCGCCGAGACGAATGCGACCCAGATAATGAGAATGAACTTGAATCCAACGGCTCTCGCGATGTCCATCATAAAATACAACAAAGCGAGCGGATGGTAGGAATCCCCAGAAAGGGCATCAATGGTAGGCACACCACCCAAACGAGAGTCATCCCATTCGGTGACGACCAAACTATTCGCTCGAAGCACTTTGGTTCCAATCGAATTCAGTTGGTCGCTATTGAGCATTAACTGGGAAGGATCGAAAACAAATTCCCGAAAAATGACCAAAAGAAGAACGAAGAAAATAGCGGCAGCACTTGCCAAAAAACCATAATTTTTGAGAAAGGAATTATTCATGCCTGTAAAGTAAAAAAAAGAACCACCCCTATGAGGAGCGGTTTCGTATTAAAATACTCAGAAAGGACTTTTAATCTGCAGAGTGCTCATCGATTTTTCGGGAGTTTATCACATGATAAATGGAAAAAGCAGAAATAATAAAGATCACTATGAGAACGAAATACTTGATGACTTTAGCCATTGTGACTCCTTTGATTTGATCAACAAATGCGCCCATTAATTTACTTTTTTTTGCATAAGAAAGCAACTAACCTTTTTTCTGCACAATGAAACAGATGGCCGGAAGCTTTTTATGCTCGCTCTCTTCACTGGGAACGATTTCCATATCAATAATTTTACAGGGCAGATCCTGGAGCAGAAATTCAATGCGCTTGTTATCGAATCCGAGCCAGATATGACCATGGGTTTCGCGGAGTTCTTCTTCATTGTGTTGAGCGAGATCCAGTAGCGCCAGTATTCCATCAGGTTTTAACAGTCGGATTGCTTCCTGAAGTGCTTCTCCCGGGGAGGGCGCATGGTGAAGTACCTGACTCATCAACACCAGATCGGCACACGCGTCGGGGAGTGGAATTTTTGTCATATCCGCTTCAAGAGGCCTGATGTTATTGACGCCTTTGTCTTTCGCAATTTTGGTGAGACCTTTAATGGTTGCTTTTTGAATATCGACGGCGGTCACCTTTTGGCATCGGTGGGCGAGCATAAAACTGAGGTCCCCGCCTTCTCCGCAACCGATATCGATGGCATGCTCATAGGGAACCATGAGTTTAGAAAAAAGACTAATCTGCGCTTTGAGGCTTCCGCCGGCTTCATCCAGCTTATGAAACTTCGGTGAATAATTATTGCGCCGCTGGGTGAGCATCCCTTCCACTTTACTGTGTACGATATCACAGTCCCCCAGTTGAGTCCATGCTTTGCGTATCATGTCCAAAATGCTATCGCTCATGTAAAGATCATCGCTCAGTCCATAAAAGGCTTTGGTGCCTTCGCGGCGGTCCTTTAACAAACCGCAACTGGAAAGTTTGGAAAGATGCCGACTGGCGTTAGACTGATGAATATCCAAAATTTCCTTTAATTCATTAACGGTGAATTCGGAGCGGGCAAGGATCATCAGAATTTTCAAACGGGTTTCATCAGAGATCGCGTTGAACAACTCCATATTGGGCTGAAGAGGTTCTGAATGAGATGTTTTTTCTTGCACAGCAAACTCCTAAAAAGAAAAACGCAAAACGGAATGCAAATAATTTATCTTTTTCCGCGTGATTCGAATTCACTTTCATTTACTTCTCCCTTCGTTACTGGTCATACTGGCATTTCTTTCGCCTGTGATGGCGAATCCTTATGAGAAAAGTCTTTCTCTCGACGTTCCTCTTTCTGTGGGGGCACTAACCTTGTTCTTGGCAGGGCAGTATTCCTTTCAACAAATGGAAATTTCTGGAGACCCTCGCGCAAAAGAGGATCTCATGCCTTGGGACCGTCCCTTTGCAGGAACTTGGAACCCCACTGCCGGTACCGTGAGTAATGTCCTCTCTGTATTTGTCGTCGCTCCGTTTGCAATGGGAGCTCTCGCGTGGAAAGAGGGAGATATGACGGGGTCTGATTATGGAACTTTTCTTTTAATGGCGGTTCAGATTGCGGCCATTGAAAATGGTTTGAATTTAGCTTGTCGAAGCTTAGAGGTTTGGCCTCGTCCTTTCATGTATGGGCGAGAGGGGGGCTCTGCGCGGGATGATCCTGAAGCCCAAGGTTCCTTTTATTCTGGGCATAGTTCGGCGGCTTTTGCCACTGCTGTTTTTACGGGAATATGGTTTCAGAAAATGTACCCTAATTCTTCTTGGACTCCTTGGGTTTGGGGCGCGAGCTTAGGGGTAGCTACTACGGTTGCCATACTTCGCGTGGCTGCCGGTAAACATTTCCCTTCCGATGTTATTGTCGGGGCGTTGGTGGGTTCTGCGATCAGCTATTCGGTTTTGAAAATACATGAAACAGAGGAAAATCAGCTCGGCCTCGCGGCATTTCCGGGTTGGATTGGGCTTCAGTATAAATTTTAGTTACGAAAGTACTTCCTTCTTTATTCGAGATTATATTGGGGCAATGATTGGCTCAAAACTGTTTTTTTCTTGTGCTTTATCCCTTATTTTGTCTTCTTGGATATTCGCCGCCCCAAATTCCTTTGAAGATTCTCGAGATTTTAAAACCTATCGAACCATTTCTTATGGTCCTCATACTTGGTTTGCGGAAAATCTCCAGTTTTCTTCCTCCTCCATCAAGGTATTTGAAAAAAAAGGAACTTTTTACCCTAAAGAGGATCTCGCCTCGATTTGCCCCGATTCCTATCGCGTGCCAACGCTTACCGACTGGGCCACACTAGAAGAGACTCTCTCTGGGGCTCAGATGCGCGTTCTCCTTAAAAAGTTTGTTGGAAAAGGGGCACTTGGTTATTATCAGATTGATGCCTCGAAAAAGAATATAGAGGTGGGCAAGCCGTTTGCTTATTTTCAGGTGGGTTCCGATTCAAAAAATGCCATGGAAATTGATCTCAAAAAGGGCAAAATGCGAATGGTGGAACTCCCACCGCAATCTTTGGTGGCCACTCGCTGTGTGAAGGATCGAGATCTTCTTGCTGAAAAAGGAATTCAAAACAGCAAATTCACCGACTCTCGCAATGGAAAATCTTATGCGGTCCTTTTACAAGGAAAAAAATTGTGGATGACAGAAAATTTGGCTTATGATTTTCCCCAAAAAGGGGAAAAAGGAAACGCGAATGATACATTGGTTTCGTCTAACTGTTATTTGGAAGACCAAAAATTTTGCAAAGAATTTGGACGTTACTACACTTGGATGGAGACTAAGAAAGCATGTCCTTCAGGATGGCATCTCCCCGGTGATGCAGAATGGCGTGATTTTCAAAAGGAACCCAAAAATGTGAATTGGAAGCAGATGGGGCGCGGGGGTTGTCATAATTGGGATTCTTATTGTGATTTTGATAATACGGCTTTTTATTGGTCTGCTTCAACGGTCCGCAAAGGAACTGCTCGCGGTTGGGAATTTCGAAAATCCAGTCGTATAGTGAACAGAGAAGATCAAGATCAGAAAATGGGTATGTATGTCCGTTGCGTCATGGACTTGGAGTAATGGGCGCCTCTAAATACACAAAAAAAGCTCGCAATTTTGCGGGCTTCTTTCTTTTTCTTTGGATCGGTGGTTATTGAATCGTTGTGGAGATGCGAAGTGCTGCTGCCACATCCTTAATTTTGTTTTCAATGTAAAGGCTGAATTGAGCTTTTGTTTTATCTCCGAGTTTCTTAACTGCCGCAACGGTCCAAGCCATATTATCTGCATCTTTTTTAAAGTCTTCGCGGTCACCGATGTATTCCATTTCTACAAACAGATTGTTAAGAAGTCCTGCGGTAGGAATTTCCAAGCCTACAAAGAATGGAAAATAGTTAGTGTCTTCAGCATATTCCGGTTTAACGGCATTGGGCGCTGTAGCGAGATCATCATTTGTTCCAGTGACAATCACCGCCGCTTCACCATAAACGCGTAGTGAAGGCATCACTGTAAAGGATGCTTTGGCAGCCGCACGATGAGTGAGAACGGCGGTATTTGTGATAACGTCAATCGCATTCACACGATAGGCGGCTCCGATTTCAAACGGTTTACCCAGTTTCAGATTTTCTTCCAAACGGATATAACCTGTGTTGAATTTGCTGTCATTTGTCGCAAGCATCGCACTAAATGTGGAAGGTCCTGTGGCCCAACCCAGTTCGAAAGCATCGTGTGAATAATCACGAGCGAGGAACCCACGTGTGGAGAGGTTCGGATCTACATAAGTACCGAAGTTACCAGAGACGCTCCAATCGGTTTTCCAGTGTCCCAGCTTGAGGTTGACCTTATTGTCGCCCAGTTTCCATTTATAATTTCCCCAGTAAGTATCCGCTTGGAACTTATCGTAATTTTTTTCATCGATGGTATTGCCGAATTTGGGCCCATACATCCGGATCGTAACTTGACCATCGAAATTATCGGATGTATACTTACCACCAAAGTTAGACCGGAACCAGAATCCATCCAGATTGTTGTCCGAATCATTATCGTAAAATGCTTTGGATGCTTGGGTTTGAACATTTCCAGTGAGTTTGAATTCTTCTTCGCCTGCGATTGCCCCTGTAAAAAGGCCAAAGCTCAGTGTGAAGATGGATGCATATCTAAAGCTATTTTTCATTTTCTGTTCTCCTATTGAGTTTTTCATTGCTCTCAAATTAGAGATGGTATGTAAAGACTAGGGGATAGTTAAGTAAAATCAAAATTTTATTTTATGTGACTTTTGTAAAATCAGTTTCTGTAAAATCTTTACAAAAAAAGGCCCGCTACTCAGCGGACCTTTTCAATTTCAAACGAAGTGCGATTACTTAATGGTTGTGGTAATACGAAGTGCTACAGCAACATCGTTCAGTTCATCTTCGCTAAATAAGTTTAACTGGGTTTTGGTATGGCCAAAGCTCTTGATCATGCTGACGGTCCATGCGAAATCGCTCACATCTTTATTCATGAGTTCATCGCGGTCGTTGATTCGTTCCATTTCAAACATGAGGTTGTCAAAAAGGCCCGCTGTCGGTAATTCAATTCCCACGAAGAAAGGAAGGTAGTCGCTATTTTGTTCATATTCTGGAGCGATCGCTAAACCAGCATCGACCGTTTCATCGGTGATCGCGTCGTCTTCGCCTGTGGTAATGTAGGCGACTTCACCATAAAGACGAAGATTTTTAATAAAGGTGAATGAAGCGTTGCCCGCAACGCGGTGCGTTTGTACTGCAGGGAGGTACATGGCATCAATGGCGTTGACACGGTAGGCGGCTCCGATTTCAAAGGGCTTTGCCAGTTGAAGTCTTTCCTCCACACGGACATACCCCGTCTTGAACTTGCTGTCGGAGGTAGCGATCATCGCATGCAGTGCTGAAGGACCGTATTTCCAACCCAATTCAAAAGCGTCATGAGAATAATCGCGCATTAAGAACCCGCGGGTCTTCAAGTTGGGGTCAATGTAGGTACCAAAGTTACCCGATTGGCTCCAATCCGTTTTCCAGTGACCGAGCTTCAAATCCAACTTATTGGCTCCTAAGTCCCACTTGTAGTCAGCCCAGTAAAGATCGGCTAGAAATTTGTCGTAGCTCTTCTCCTCAATGGTATTACCAAACTTTGGGCCATACATGCGAATCATGACTTGGGCATCCATATCTTCAGAGGCATATTTACCCCCAAAATTGGCACGGAACCAGAACGAGTCAAAAGCATCATTTTCATAAGAGGCTTTACCCTGGGTTTGGATATTCGCCTTTAATTGAAACTCGTCGGCAGCTATTGCACTAACGGCAAGTCCGAGGCCCAAAACGACCGCGGTAGTATTTTTGAACAACTGTTTCATTTTGTCTCCTGTGAGTCCAAACTCACAATCAGGGGTGGTTAATAAAATTTGACCCAAAATTTACTTGTTTTATGACTGGCTTTGCAAGCTATTTTTTGGATAAGAGATTATTTTATGCCTCATTAGCATGGGATGCCCCTTGCTGATGAATTTAAGGATACGGAGAAATTAAATGAAACTCGCGATTTGTGTTTTTTTGGCGTCTGTGCCCCTTCTTTTTGCTGAAGATCTCCTCCCCAACAAAACGCATGCGGTATTGAATGTTTCCTATACAAATTTCGAGGATATTCCGCAATGTCATAAGAAATTAACCTTTGTGGGTCAAAAGAATCCCAAAAATAAAATTGTGGTTAAAACGGATGATTATGGTGAGGTTTCTTTCTTAATCCCACGTGAAGACAGTTATACGATCTTGTGTGAAAGTCTCACGGGTCCTTTTGAATGCGGCTCTTCTCCTTATGTTTCTCTCAAAGCATCCACGGGTGGTGTGAACATTGCTTTTGATGATACTCGCGCGGAATTAAAAGGGGTCACTTTTAAGGCAGGAAGTGCTGAATTGGTCGGGAGCTCTCTCATGACCTTAGATGCCGCTATCGTTGGGCTTAAAAAGAACAAAAAAGCCATTATTGAAATTGAAGGCCACACGAGTTCGGAAGGGGGCGAAGCATTCAATCAGAAACTCTCCGAAGACAGAGCGAATAGTGTTCGCACCTATATGATTAACAAAGGAATAGATGGCAAAAGGGTGACCACTGTGGGTTATGGCTATAGCAAACCTCGTGCGACAAATGATACGGAATCCGGTCGCGAACAAAACCGTCGTATCGAAATTCGTGTAGTGAATGCCAGTGAAGTGGATGCCGTTGTCGAGGATTAAGCGTTAATCAGCTTTTGCACCCAGGCGTTTTTGGCCTCTTCAAGGCGCTTAATAGAGGATTCATCGACTTCGCTAAGATTGCGTAGCTCTTTGAGTTCCAAGTAATCGGCAAGGATTTCTCCGGCTTTTTCATAATCCGGCACGAGCTGTTCTAAAGAGTTTTCGATTTTCTCATCAGAATAATAACGGAGAACCCCAGCAAGCGTCGCATCAATGTAGGCCTTTTTGTCGCCTTTCGCAAAAGCCTCTTTTGCCTCTTTAAATTCCAAAGGTTCGATTGCATCAATCCAAACAGATTCTTTCGCATATAAATCATCATCAAGGGCTATCGCGTTCTCTTGTTCCGAGAGGCGCAACTGTTCTGCCAATAGAGGCCGGTAGCTTTCTATATCGATTTCGTTGCCATAGGAATGACAAAAATCGCGAAGATTTTCCAGGTTTCCCACTGAAGGGGTCTCCAGAAGCCGTTCCTTTAAGATAGCGAGCTGGGTGGCTCTGGGGAGTTCTTGAAATTCTTTAGCGTCTAATCGGTTTCTCCGCCAATGTAAAACAAAAACTCGCAGAAGTAATGCGGCTATCACGACAGTAAAAAGAGCAGCAATGGACACTTTTCACCTACATGTGATCAATGATGTTTTGACCAAAGGCGAAGCAACCCACTTCTTTCGCACCTTCCATAAGGCGTGCAAAATCGTAAGTCACCACCTTAGAATCAATGGCCCCTGAAAGGCCCTTGTTGACAAGATCGGCCGCTTCTGTCCAACCCAAGTGACGAAGCATCATTTCGCCAGAAAGAACCACGGATCCCGGATTCACCTTGTCAAGGCCCGTGTATTTGGGCGCTGTGCCGTGAGTGGCCTCAAAAATAGCGTGTCCGGTCACATAGTTGATATTTCCGCCGGGAGCGATTCCGATACCCCCGACTTGGGCTGCGAGGGCGTCCGAAAGGTAATCGCCGTTGAGATTCAGAGTGGCAATCACATCAAATTCATCGGGGCGGGTGAGCACTTGTTGCAACGCGATATCCGCAATGCAGTCTTTAATCACGAGGCCCGCGCCTAATTTTCCTTCTGGAATTTTGCACCAAGGTCCCTTGTCAATTACCTCAGCACCAAATTCATTCCGAGCAACACCGTAGCCCCAATCACGGAAAGCACCTTCAGTGAACTTCATGATATTGCCCTTGTGGACAATGGTTACGCTCTTGCGGTGATTCTTAATCGCATATTCAATGGCACTGCGGACCAAACGTTCGGTGCCCCACTTGGAAACCGTTTTGATACCCACACCCACTTGATTCCAATCGGTGTCATCCTTCAAACCCGCCATCTCTTTCCATTCGGAAACAGCAGCTTCTGTGCCAAAACGCACCTTTTTAGCCACTTTGGGAAATTCTTTTTGGAGAAATTCGAGGCATTTTGTGGCTTCTTCGGAGCCTGCGGTCCATTCAATGCCAGCGTAAATATCTTCCGTGTTTTCGCGGAAAATGACCATATCCACTTTTTCAGGGTGTTTTACTGGGGATGGGGTCCCATCGTAATATTTCACTGGGCGAAGACACACAAAAAGGTCGAGATCTTGGCGGAGCGCCACATTCAAACTCCGAATTCCACCTCCAATCGGGGTCGTGAGGGGGCCCTTGATACCCACGAGGTACTCACGGAAGGCATCGACGGTTTCTTTGGGGAGCCAAGTCCCTTCTCCATAGATTTTATTGGCCTTTTCGCCTGCAAAAACTTCCATCCAGGCAATTTTCTTTTGACCCTGATAGGCCTTTTCCACGGCGGCATCTAAAACGCGGACTGCGGATTTCCAGATATCAGGGCCAATGCCATCTCCTTCGATAAAGGGAACAATGGGCTGATCGGGGACATTGAGTTTACCGTGAGTCAAGGTAATTGGGGAGCCATTTGCAGGAATCTCGATGTGTTCGTATTTTGGCATAAAAGGCCTCAAAAAAGGGAAACTTATCGGCAAAGATTAGAAAAAAGAGTCTCTGTTGACTGGCGCGATTGCAGACAATAGATGCTTATCCTCACGAGAAAGTCGCAGAAGGTTATAATTGTGTAAAAAAGCAATTTGCTGGGCTGCGGAATGTTCGTAAAAGGTGTATATTTTGGGGGAAATATTCCTGCACCCTTTAGGTGGAGATAAAAAGTTATGA
>Ga0172381_10005404_pt1 | contig 12970 bp, 9 predicted proteins | sample Leawel6488metaG_FD_119754 | JGI IMG/M metagenome (GOLD analysis project Ga0172381, IMG submission 119754) | Leachate microbial communities from a municipal landfill in Southern Ontario, Canada - Leachate well 64-88 metaG | ecosystem: Engineered > Solid waste > Landfill > Unclassified | place...
CCCCTGCATATATAGTTAATGACCTATATAAGAAATATATAAAACCAGATGCATCTCCTAAAACCTATGTACACTTTAGCTACATTGCGTCTATCGTGTTGGTGGTCATCGGAGTAGGGTTCGGTTTTTTCGCCAAATCACTGAACTCGCTCACACTATGGATTACCTCTTCTCTATACGGTGGTTATGCAGCTGCTAACGTTTTGAAATGGATCTGGTGGCGATTCAACGGCTATGGTTATTTCTGGGGCATGCTTTCAGGTTTGATCGCATCTACAGTTAAGCTGATCGCCTTCCCGGAAATTACAGATATCTACTTTTTCCCTATAATTCTCCTTGTCTCTTTCATCGGTTGCTTTGCAGGAACTCTGCTGACCAAGCCCGATTCAGATGAGATTTTAATTAAGTTCTACAAAAATGTACGCCCTTGGGGATTTTGGAAACCTATACACGAAAAGGTTGTGAAAGAGGATCCAAGTTTCGAAGGGAATAAGGATTTTAGAAGAGATGTTGTGAATGTAATCGTTTGTCATTCACAAGACAAATGCAGTCTGGATTACTCTTGCAGTTACCATTGCGACCATGGTAATATTGAAGTTCAATTGGTACGATAAGCTTGTAAATGCCGATAAAGGTTTCGAAAATCAATAATAAGTGATACATTTGTTAAGATAATAACCAACCATCAGGAATGAACACCTCTTTTTTACAACAATCTTATGATGGAAACAAGGCAGCCTCTTTAAAAAAAGAGCTCATAAGGCTATTTGTCGCAAATGGGAATTATAGCATTACCGATCTCAGCAAAGAGGTAAACATAAGTGCTCCCACAATAACCAAGTTGATCGCGGAACTTATAAACGAAGGCTTTGTTCTGGACTTTGGCAAGCAGGGTACAAGTGGTGGCCGTAAACCAAATATGTACGGTCTTAACCCTAACGCTGGTTACTTTGTTGGAGTAGATATAAAAAAGGACAGCATTGCTCTCGGAGTAATAAATTTTAAAGGACAATTGGTTGAATACGAAGGAGATAAAGCCTTTATCCTCGAAAATACAATGCAATCTCTGGATAAGTTATGCACCATTATTAACTCATTTATTTCCAAACTTTCTATTACCAAAGACAAGATTCTTGCTGTGGGTGTGAACCTCTCCGGACGGGTAAATTCTGAATCCGGTTATAGTTACAGTTTTTATTATCTGGACGAAAAGCCCCTCTCAATGCTGCTGGAAGAGAGAATTGACTGCTCAGTATTCATAGAGAACGACTCCAGAGCTATGACATACGGAGAATATATGTTAGGCGAGAATAATAATCCCAGAAATATGCTGTTTATCAACGCCAGCTGGGGTTTAGGCATTGGAATCATCATCGATGGTAAGTTATATTACGGAAAATCCGGTTTTTCCGGAGAATACGGTCACTTCCCGTTTTTTAACAATGAGATAATCTGCAGGTGCGGGAAAAGAGGTTGTTTGGAGACAGGCGCGTCCGGTTCTGCAGTTCACAGGATGTTCATTGAGAAGTTGAAAGAGGGGCGTGTTTCGACACTCTCCCATCAATTCAACAGAGGTGAACAGATATCTCTGGAAGATATTATGGATGCCGTTCTAAAAGAGGATGTGTTGGCTATCGAAATTGTGGAATCAGTTGGTAATGAGTTGGGAAAAGCAATATCCGGCCTTATAAACCTTTTCAATCCAGAACTGATAGTGATTGGCGGAACTCTTTCCAATGCAAAAGACTATATTCTGCTTCCAATAAAAAGTGCGATAAATAAATATTCTCTCATTTTGGTTAGCAAGGATACAAAGATAAAAATATCCAAGCTTGGCGACAAGTGTGGTATTATGGGAGCCTGTATGCTTGCTCGCAGCAAGACCCTCGGGCTGTTGTAACACGGGGGCGCAAATTGTTAACTATAGTCTACTGAATAATCCATAATCCATTTAATGTCTGCATAATAAGCGTCTAAACTACTTGTACAAGTGCAAATAAATGAGAGACCAGTTCCAGCAAGTAAAGGACTTAACGTAACTATCTCCTTTGTATTTGGAAACAATATAATTGAACTTGTTTCGATTAAGGAATGAGGTTAACTGAGTGAATTGGTTTGGCATATCTAACTTTAGTGGACACTAATGAATATCTTTCAAAAATATTTAATAGGATTCGTACAGATAGTATTTCTTAGAAAGCTTTTTAAAGTTGTTCACGTCTTTGTACCAGTAATCCTTGATATCCGCAAACTTATGACGCTGCGCAAAACGCAACCGAATCTGGTCACTCCCTGCAACCTGGTCAAACATTCTGAAACGCTTTTCACTTGCAGTTTTAAATACCGCTTTGTCCGGATATAGATCTGCCAATGCTTCCATTACATAAAACTGAATATCGGTGAGAGCCACTTTTTTGTAGTCGAGAATGTGAACCTGGACACCCTGATAATCCTGTCCTGCGCCAACAGCATAGAACGGCTTCAAATACATAGGTCTAAAGCAGACTCCGGGAAGTTTATAGCCATTAAGTTTATCTGCAAGAGAATCGGCGTTTATCCAATTGGCAGCAAACATTTGAAACGGAATAGTGTAACCTACTCCTATAGACAAATAATCAAGTTCCCCTAAAATACCGGAAACCGGATAGAAGTAAGAGGTGGTGGCCTGTGGAATGTGTGGCGATGAAGGAACCCACTGAAGACCAGTCTGGTCAAATGTCATATATCTCTTCCATCCCTCCATTTTTACAACATTAAGCTTGCACTTTTTACCAAGCATGTTCTCACCGTTTAACAGACTGGCGAGCTCGCCACATGTGAGACCATATATATATGGAATTTTAAACTGGCTTACAAATGAAATAAATCCGTCCTCAACCAGATTTCCCTCAACTTTAAGACCTCCCAGAGGGTTAGGTCTGTCCAGAATGACAATCTCTATATCATTTTCTGCTGCAGCTTCCATCGCAAGGCCCATAGTACTTATATAGGTAAACGACCTGCTTCCGATATCCTGAATATCGTATACCAGAACATCTATGCCCTTCAACATCTCAGGAGTTGCCTTTCGGGTACTTCCATAGAGAGAGTATACCGGAAGACCGGTTTTGCTGTCTTTGATGCTTTCAACTTTGTCGCCGGCGTGAGCATCACCCCTTACACCGTGTTCAGGTCCAAAGAGTGCCACCAGTTTAACATTGGGCGCCTCGAATAAAATATCTATGGTAGATTTGATGTCATTATCAAAACCCGTAGGATTTGTAATTAGCCCAACCCTCTTCCCCTTGAGAATTTTAAAGTTCTGAGCCTCTAAAACCTCTACGCCGGTTTTAACTTTCTGTGCCTGAGCCGATCCTGTTATTAAACAGAGAACAGCTATTATTAATATTTTAATATTTTTCATAATCAGACAATTAAATATTTAACTCTTGACTTCTGCTTTTTTACCAAATTCCGGATCTACCTTGATAAACGCTGTAACAGCTATTGTAGCGATACAACATATCATCACCCAGTAGAAGAAATTCTGATATCCTATAAGTTCCTGCAACCAGCCGGCAGACATTCCCGGAAGCATCATTCCTAACGCCATAAATGCCGTACAAATTGCATAGTGTGCGGTTTTGTGTTCTCCTACTGCAAAATATATCATATACAACATATACGCAGTAAAGCCAAAACCATAACCAAACTGTTCGATAAAGACACAAAGGTTGATTATAACGAAACTATCCGGTTGGAAAACACTTAAATAGACAAATGTGGCACAAGTCAGAGATATACTCCAGGCCATAGGCCAGAGCCATTTTTTAAGTCCACCTTTGGCTGCAACTATACCTCCTACAATACCACCAATTGTCAACCCCAGTATACCAAGAGTACCATAAACCAGTCCCACCTGACCGGTAGTAAGTCCCATTCCGCCAACTTCTTTGGCGTCCAGAAGGAATGGTGTGATAAGTTTGACAAGTTGGGCCTCCGGCAGCCGGTAAAGCAGCATAAAGGTAATTGCGATCCAAGCCTGTTTCTTTTTAAAAAATGAGGCAAATGTTTCAAAAAACTCCTTGAATATTGTTTTTGGAGTAACCTCTTTAGCAGCTTTGTCAGAAGAGGGTCTCGGTAAAATAAACCTGTGATAAAGTGCTATTGCCAGAAAGAAACCAGCCAGAATAAAGAATGTTATGGACCAGGCAAATGAGATATTTCCGGAAAGTCCTTTGAATGAAGCGGATGCCTGTTTGTCCAGTTTAGGGTCTGCCTGAATAAGCAGATATGCCGGTTTTGACCAATTCCCAGAAGTAAATTCAATTCTCTCACCGTAAGCCAGGAAGATACTCTTATCTCCCTTTTTAAAAGAGGTATTTAGAACTATCTTCTCCCCCTCTGCCGGTGCCTTGGTCAACTTTACAGCAACTAATTGAGAATTTCCTGTAAGCTTATGAACCTCCTTGCCGGCATTTTTTTCACCAAAATTACGCTTTATGAATTCTCCCAAAGGGGTAGAAATATTTTTGCTCCACCAAGATTCTTCAGTACCAGAGGCACTTTTAGATTTTTCTGCAGCAACAAAGCCGTTTTTAGTATTATTTTCAATTGCAAATGTTTTTAGTATGGCAGCAGAATCTACCGAAATAGTTTTTGTACTGAGGTTAACCACAGAGGGAGTTACCTCAAAATTATATTCTGCACTTTGAACTATTGCCGAAGGGTCGGCAGCAATGCTGTCCTGAGCAGGGAGGGTAAAAGCAGTGCTGTACTGCGGTCCTGCATTAACGGTAATTTCTGCAGGCTTAAGACCTGTTGATGTCTCAAGAAGACCGGCTACGATTATTAAAAGGCCCTGTCCCGTTATAGTAGCAACCCGGTAAAATGTACTTCTGATACCAACATACATAGCCTGATCGTGAGTATCCAGAGCGAGCATATAGAAACCATCGGCAGCAATATCGTGAGTGGCAGAGCTGAAAGCAACCAGCCAGAAGACCGCAAGGGTAAGTTGAAAAAAGTTACTTGCGGGTATTGTAAAGGCGATTCCGGCCAAACCGGCTCCGATAAGCAACTGCATGGTTACAACCCACCATCTTTTAGTTTTCAAAAGATCTACAAAAGGACTCCAAAAAGGTTTGATTACCCACGGCAAATAGAGCCAACTGGTATAGAGAGCTATATCTGCATTTGAAATACCAAGTCTCTTATACATAATTACAGAAATAGTCATTACTGCCACATATGGCAGACCTTCAGCAAAATAGAGTGAGGGAATCCAAGCCCACGGCGACTTCTTTTTATTATTCATTATATGTGAATTTTTGAAATGATTAATACAATTTTTCAATTGAGGCCCCTACAAAATAGTGGAGAAGTATCTGGTCATATTTATAACCTCCCTCTCCCATTACAGCAGCACCAATCTGGCAAAGGCCAACCCCGTGTCCCCATCCGGCACCCTTGAGGATGAATTTTTCCGGAATGCCGTTTGCTCCACTCTCTTTCTCAACGATAAACGCAGAGGAGTAAAGATGAGATCTCGAAAGCGTTCTTCTGATTTCCAGCTCTTTCCCTACTATCCGGGTTCTCTTGCTCCCCACAATTTTTAGTTTGACGAGTCTGCCTGATGTTCCCCTCTGTATTGGAACAAGATCCATTATAACCCCATAGTCTATTCCTGATCTGTTGAAAATCAGAGCCGACAGGTCGCTTTGAGAATATTCCACGCTCCAACGGTAGAAGTTAACGGTTTCCTGATCATAATTATTGAGAACTTGAGATAATATTTTCTTGTCTGAAGTATTACAAAAAGCCTCCGGAGATGATAGTATCCACTCAACCGCATTTTTCTCGACGCTCAGATCGGGTATCTCCGCAGTGGTCTTGCTGTCCCTTACCTTTACCAGATAGGGATATCTTATATCTTCCCAACAATTCTGAAACTCCTCAAATACACCGCCGCAACTCTTGGAATAACGGGCATCACAAATCTTATTATCAAACATAAGCAGTTGCCCCCTGGTCTGAGTGATTGCCTGTTTTACAATCTCGGTTGAGGCTTTTGTTATACCCTGGTACCGCTGGCAATGGTCATCTGCACAAATATCAAACTTTGTGTGATCTTCCCTGTCGTACCACTTGATCAACTCATCTTCCGTTTCGTGCATTGTACTGTATTCAGCATTGGATCCCAGAATTTCTTTGTTCTTCTGAATCTGGGCCATTAGCCACGATCTTGAAATGACTGCGTGAGCCTTTAGCAGTTCCAGCGAAGCGTTTGCACTCATCTCGGAGGAGATGACAGATGTAAGATAATCTTCAACTCCCAGAAGGTTTATAGCTGTAATTTTATCTCCCTCAACAATCAGCTTGAGCGAGCCCTTAAAGCTCTGATTTTCTTTTCTCTCCCAGTGGAAATTAATTCCAATGGTAACTCCGTAAAGTTCAAAAGAGGCCTGTTGCACATCTACTGGTTCAAACAATATCTCCTGATATGACTTACCGTTCCATTCAATTTTTCCTTGAGTACAGTTAACGATCTGTCTTCCCGAATACTCCTTTTCTCCACATCTGAACCCAGATAAGAGCACAAACTCTATCCTTGGTTCGAACATTATTCCTACGCTTACTTTTGGCTCTTCCATAATTACTAAAGTATTGGTTTGATTTTATTTACTAAAAGATGCAGCTCTTCAAAGGAGATGCATACTTCATACAGGATCTCCCTGATATCTTTGGCAGATATTTTATTAAAATCCTTTTCCAGCGGAGTAATGAAGACCCCACCCAAATCTACCGCTGCAGGGCTAAGCAATATATTTGCTTCTCCTTCGGCAAAGTAATGAGAAGGTCTGTGTTTGGATCTCATATAGAGAGCAGTGGTCCAGAGTCCCTTCCCGAACCAGCATAGTATGTTGAGCATTGGCTCTTTTTCTCCCTCTTTCACATCCAGAATTGAGTAAATTTTATTGAAAACCGATATTGACTCCTCTTTGGAGGAGGACTCCATAAGTAAAACTCCGTTGATTCCGGATGTTATTTCATAAAGAGTAGTGTTTGTGCTTTTGAAGACGATATTTTTCCGTAGCCCGGAAAGTTCCTTTTCGATAGGGAGAAATCCCCTGTTTCCCGCCTGAAAATGAAAATGGTCAGGTGCAGAGGCTCCGCACTTGGGACCATTATAGAAAAGAGTGTATTGAGGCAATTGTTCCGTTAGGTTAACCATAGCATCGAAACGACCAGCAATAAGCTGATCCTGATGTTTAAGAAGCGGTATTGTCAGATGTTTTGGGAATATGGGAAAGGGATTTATCAGCACAGTATAGGGGTTATTATTGTCCATGTTATTAAAATAATCCAAACCTTTTTGTACCTCCGGACGGTTTTCCTTGCAAAGAAAACATTTCCGTTCCTGAATTGACCTGGCATCTACTTTTGCAGCTGATGAAACTATTCTTGCAGGATTAAACTGAACCTTAAACGGGAAGTTGTCTACAATCAGCTCTTTGGTTTTAACCCGAGCCAAAGCCTCATAATTTCTCCGGGCCTGCTCCCAGTAATTCAGCTGCTCTTCGAAAAGATTTGTAAGATTATGTGAATTCAATTGTCCCCCCATCGGTCTATTTACTATTTCCTTTATTTAGAGCGATTCTTGCCTGTAGCTCCCATGTACGGATTCTGTCTTTATATGTGTTGTGTGCATTCATCTTTACAATGTCCAGTGAAGCATCGGAATTCTCTTCCCAGCGACGGCAATGGTAGAGAACATCGTATATTCTTCCAATCTGATATTCTCTTGAAATATTCAGGCCTAATGCATAGTCCTCTCCATAACTGGTATTGGGAACCTTTATTGCCCTGAGCACAGGAGTATAAAATGCTCTCGGGGCACCAAGCCCGTTAATTCTTAAAGCATTGTTGCGGCCATTGTCCGGCGTCCACTCTTTATGATCTATTATACCCGGAGCAATCATCTCCATCTTAAAGTTTGTCATCATATACGTGCCCACAACCATGGCGCAGTTTTGTTCGTAGAATGAGTTGACCACTTTTTGAAGGGTACTATCATTTGAGTAAACATCATCGCTATCCAGCTGAACAGCAAATTTGCCGCATTTAGGGTGGTGCACCCCTGCGTTCCAGCATCCGCCAATGCCAAGATCCGTTCTTTCCGGCACTAAGTGAATCAACCGGGGATCATTTGCAAATTTCTCGATTGCATCGTAGGTCCCGTCAGTTGAATGGTTGTCAATGATAATAAGATTATACTTGAAACTGGTTTTTTGCATAAGCACGGAGCGAATCGCATCTTCTATTGTCTTAATCCTGTTGAATACAGGAATAATCACAGAGGCTTCATACTCGAAATTGTTCTCACTGAATTCGATATGTTTGAACTTTGGTTCCATATAGCCCCCTATTGTTTTCAGATGTTCCGTACAGGCAGCCTCCATCTCAATCTGAACTCCACGGTTTTTAGGGTCTACATAATCAAAGATCTTCTCTCCCGATTTACGGGTATCATGTTCAACTTCAGAATAAAGATACTCATTCACGTGAACAATCTCTCCTTTTTGCGAAACCTTAAGCCTCAAGTCGTACAATCCTGCATAAAGATACTTCGTATCCATTCTGGAGGCTGCCTCCTTGAAAGAATCCGACCTAAAGAGAAGAACCGATCCGAAATTAAAATCGTCTCTCAGACTACCTTTCTGGTAGGTAATTACAGGGTTGATACTCTTTTTCCCGTCTGCAATCTGATAATGGTCTGCATAAAGCATCGCCGCCTTTGTGTCATTCCCCAGATTCACCATTCTCTCCAGAGCAAACATTCCCATAATGAGTGTCGACTCTTTGGTGTAAATCAATGTATACATGGAGCCCGACTTCTCGGCAATTTTTTTTATTGCAGGAGTACATTTAAGCGACTCTATATGAATAACCTCACAACCAGGATATTGTTCAATATTCGGATTAGTGGCCAAAAGATAAATCTTATCTACAGATTCTATCTCTTTCAGACCTGTAATAGTTTGTTCTACTTGTGCTTTATCCTGATAAGGAATAAAGCAGTTTACACATTTTGCCATATAATCTTTATTTAACTATTAGTTCGCTAAGATATTCAATTTTTTAATGAAATTCATAAAACATCCCGGCAAAGTTGGCAGAAAAAGCGTACTTTCGCCACTAATTAAGTTAATTAATAATGCATAATTACGATTTTGTAATTGTAGGGAGCGGATTGGCAGGTCTTTATGCTGCTTTCCGGGCATCCCGGTATGGGAGCGTCGCGTTGATAACAAAATCTAAGGTTCGGAGTAGTAACTCATATTATGCTCAGGGAGGGATTGCTGCAGTCACAGATGATGATGATACTCCCGCTTTTCATTTTGAAGATACGATTATTGCCGGCCGCGGTTTGTGTGATCATTCCGCTGTAAATATTCTGGTAAACGAGGGGCCGGAAAGAATCCGGGAGCTTGTGGAAGAGGGAATGCATTTCGACATGTATGACGGCTCCTTCGCGCTGGGACTGGAAGGTGGACACCATAAAAGACGAATATTACACGCAGGCGGGGATGTTACCGGGATGAAGATTACCGATTTTATGATTGAAAAAGTTCTCTCCTGCAAAAACATTCAAATTTTTGAAAATCACTCTGCCATAGGAATTTTAAAGGATGGGAATACTTGTTACGGTGTCCGGGTATGGGATTTTGAAAATAATTTCGAAGAGCTTTTTTATGGAAAGAATACACTGCTGGCCCTTGGAGGAGCCTCTGCAATTTATAAACGTACATCCAACCCGGAAACCACTATAGGAGATGGTGTCGCTCTTGCCTATTCTGCAAGCTGCAAACTTGCAGATATGGAGTTTGTTCAATTCCATCCGACAACTATTTATACAGCATCCGACAAGTCTTATCTTATCAGTGAAGCTGTCAGGGGAGAGGGAGCATATCTTATTAACCAAAAGGGTGAGCGATTCATGAAAAGCATCCACGAAAACGCAGAATTGGCACCCAGAGATATAGTGGCCCAGTCAATTTTCAGAGAGATATCACAACAGAAAAATCCATTCGTCTATCTTTCGTTAAAGCATCTTGACCCAAAACGGATTAAGGAGCGGTTTCCCAATATTTTCGAAAGATGCTGTCAATTGGGCATAGATATGACAGATAAGATTCCTGTCGCTCCGGCAGCACATTATATGGTTGGTGGTGTCAAAACGGATAGTTATGGAAGAACTAATATAAGTAATCTGTTTGTATGCGGAGAGCTTGCATCTACCGGAATTATGGGAGCCAACAGGTTAGCGTCTAATTCTTTAATAGAGTGCCTGGTGTTCGGATACCGTGCAATTGAATTTTCGGTAAACAATCCATTTGAACATACAGCTTGTACTTTCGAGCCTATATTTCATATGGGGAAAGAGAGAGCTGATAAATATTTGATATTAAAAGAGAGTGTTGCAAACATAATGACCCGTTATGCAGGAATCATCAGAAATGAAAATTTACTTCAGCAGGGGCTCTCATTGCTGGAAAAGGAGAGGAAGAATCTGGGGGATGATATGAGAGAGTACTATACCTCAATCAGTAATAATCTGATACTGGTAGCAGAGCTTATAATACGGTCTGCACTTTATCGGAAAGAGAGCCGCGGAGGTCATTTAAGAGAAGACTATCCTTCCGAAAACGAATCTTACCACTTTCACATAATACAACAAAAAGGGAATGGTATTTGTACAATACCTGTTAATAATCATTTCAATTAACTATTATGTCAAACGATTCTCTAATAAAAAAAATTATTGAGTTGGCAATAGAAGAAGATGTTGCCTCAGGAGACATTACCACCAACGCTCTTATTCCGGAGACATCCCGTACAGTTGCACAGATGACAATGAAGGCAGGCGGCATTATTTCCGGCCTCGAGATAGCCAGAAAAGTATTTGAATACTTCGACAAGGAGATTCTCTGGACCCCTTTTGCAAAAGAGGGTGACAGGGTGAAAAAAGGAGATATTATTCTGAAAATTGAAGGGAGCTATCGCTGTTTGCTTACCGCAGAGCGTATTGCACTCAACATTGTTCAGAGAATGTCAGGTATTGCAACAACTACTGCGCTCTACGTACAAGAGATGGAAGGAACCAATACAAGATTGTTGGATACCCGCAAAACCGCACCCGGAATGAGGATACTCGATAAGATGGCTGTAAAGGCAGGCGGCGGCACAAATCACCGTATGGGGCTTTATGACCTTGCTCTTATCAAAGATAATCACATAAAGGTTGCAGGTGGAATTTCAAATGCAGTGAAACAGGTACGGGAGAGTATTAACTCCGGAATCCGGATTGAGGTAGAGGTTACAAATCTGGAAGAGGTACGCGAGGCTCTTAAATCGGGAGTTGATATTATAATGCTGGACAATATGACTACCTCTGCAATGGCAGAGGCCGTGAAAATTATCGGGCACAAAGCAGAGACCGAGGCCTCCGGCAATATGGCAATTTCAAGGATAAAAGAGGTAGCATCTACCGGTGTCAATTATATTAGCGTTGGAGCATTAACTCACTCGGTTACAGCACTTGACATAAGCATGAATATAAGGTATTAAATTTAACTACAGATAATTATGGATACTATTGACATTGTCAAAGAGATAAGCCGTCTGAAAAAAGAGAAAAATGCCGTTATTTTAGCTCACTTCTATGTGAACCCTGAAGTTCAGGACATTGCAGACTACATTGGTGATTCACTTGGACTATCGCACGCAGCAGCAAAAACCAATGCGGATATTATTCTGTTTTGTGGCGTAAACTTTATGGCAGAGACAGCTTCTATAATTTCTCCCGGCAAAAAGGTTTTGATTCCGGACAATACTGCAGGGTGCTCGCTGACAGAGAGTATTGAAGTCATAGATCTGATTGAATGGAAAAAGGAAAATCCCGATGGAGTGATTATCTCCTATGTAAACACCACAGCAGAGATTAAAGCATATACCGATTATTGCTGTACCTCATCAAACGCGCTTAAAGTAGTGATGAGTATTCCCGCAGATAAAAAAATATTATTTGTTCCTGATAAAAACCTGGGCAATTATATTAAGATTAAAACCGGACGCGATATTGAAATCTTGGAGGGAGATTGTTGCGTCCACAATCAATTCGACACAAAAACGGTTCTTCTTAAGAGCCTGGAATATCCAGAAGCAGATATACTTATCCATCCGGAGAGCAAATGTTCAAATGACCTGGCAATACACAATATGAAACAGGCATACTTCTGTTCAACTTCAGGAATGATTAAACATGTAAACAGTTCCGAAAAAAAAGAGTTTATTATTGTTACGGAAGCGGGCGTCATTCATGAGATGAAAAAGAGTAACCCTAACAAGATATTCATTCCGGTACAAAGCGGTGCGATTTGCAGGAATATGAAAAAAGTTACCCTGGAAAAAGTTCTCAGATCACTCCAGACAGAAGAGTATGAAATAAAAATCCCCGACGGGTTGCGCGAAAAAGCTTGGCTACCAATCAAGAGGATGCTTCAGATTCAATAAGAATCTTTTAAAACACAAAAAAAGCGATACATTGGTGTCGCTTTTTTATGTGGAGAATAAGGGAGATGTGGAGAATAAGGGAGTCGAACCCTTGACCCCCTGCTTGCAAAGCAGGTGCTCTAGCCAACTGAGCTAATCCCCCGGTTACATATGACTATGTAGTCCCGAGCGGAGTTGAACCGCTGACCCCTACATTATCAGTGTAGTGCTCTAACCAACTGAGCTACGGGACTATATAAGTTAAATGACAGCATTAAGAGTAATAAGGAGTGTTTAAATTAAAACTTCTATAGTTAGTAACAGCTCCAAAAAGGAGGTGTTCCAGCCACACCTTCCGGTACGGCTACCTTGTTACGACTTAGCCCCAGTTACTAGTTTTGCCCTAGGTCGCTCCTTGCGGTCACGAACTTCAGGC
>Ga0172381_10005405_pt1 | contig 12967 bp, 24 predicted proteins | sample Leawel6488metaG_FD_119754 | JGI IMG/M metagenome (GOLD analysis project Ga0172381, IMG submission 119754) | Leachate microbial communities from a municipal landfill in Southern Ontario, Canada - Leachate well 64-88 metaG | ecosystem: Engineered > Solid waste > Landfill > Unclassified | place...
AAGGGTATGGAATATTTAATTAAAATTGATGGAAATGAATATAAACGAAAGTCTAAATCTGAACTTAAATTTGTTGTTTATGCTTTAGTTGAAGAGATTAATAAAAAATCAATTAAAACAGTTGTTGGTTGGCATAAAACATTAAGTTTAGCAGTAAAAGATAAAAAAGATTTGAGTATTATTCATTTAAAAAATCAAAATACAATTAAATTTTCAGAAATAGAAATTATTGAAATACAAAAAGAATCTATTAATTGCATAAGATGTAATCATAAAATTGATGAGAATATTAAATCAAAAACTTTTAAGAATGTATGTAAAAGGTGTGAATATTTATATCTTGAAGATATTAATTTTTTACAAAAAGGATATTCAATTGAAATGATTCAAAAACCAATTTTAAATTAAAAGAAGGAAAACATTATGGAAGTAAAAGAAACCTTAGCGATAATAAAGAAGAATGTAGAATTAGATACAAATTTTTGTAGAACAATTGATTGTGTTAATTGTTGTTTTTCAAAAATCTGTAATGATTATTCTACCCCAAATAAAATATTGGAAATTGCAGAATTGTATATTAAGCAATATCCAAAAACAAATAACCTATTTCTAATGAAATTGGTTAAGAAATTAGTAGGAAAGTATTAAAATGCTATTCTATCTATTTGTTTTATTTTTTGTAATCTTGGTCTTTAGCCAAAGTAAATAAAAGAAGGAAAAACTATGATAAAAATACAATTTGAATTAAATTTTAATCAGAAAAAGCGATTTGCTTTTCTTTTTAGAGAAGTGAAAAAAGTTGAACAATTTGACCAATCAATTTATTTGAAAAATGCCATAATTTATACAATTCATATGGATGGTATTAGTAAAGATTATACTTTTATTCATCCCATAGAATGTATAAGTTTTATTCATGAACACTCACACCATTTAGAAGAAAATATTATTGTAAAAAATCTATTAATTCATGATTTATCAATTATTAGTTATGCCCAAATTGAAACATTTGATAGTATAACTCATTTGGATTTAGCACAATTAATTAATTATGAAGATAATATTAATGAAATGTTAGATAAAGCCCAAAAAGAAACCGATATAATATTATCTCAATTAGAAAAGCAATATTATATTGAAGATAATATATCCAAAGTGAAAGAAATTAATTCTGAAGATATTGAAAAATTAAGAAAACATATGAAGCAAATAGAAAATAAAGTAATTAAAGAAAGGAGTGAAAAGAAGATATGAATTCAAGATTTGAACTGATTAAAGACTATTTTAAAGCAGATATTGACAAAATGATTTTGAATGTTGAAGAATTTTATGCCCAATATGCTGATATAAAAGATTTTAAAATAGAATTATTTATAGAAGAAATTTTAAATGCCGAATCAATTAATGATGTATGCCCAATTGCCTTTGGAGTAAAATGTCAATATATTAGTAGCACCTTATGTAATAACTGTTCTTTTCCATGTAAATATGGAATTGAAATTCTTCATAAAAGTGCCTACTTCAAAGTAAAAATATCAAATGAATTAGAAGCCTTATATGATAAAGTGAGAGATAAGGTTCAGTTTAAGAAGTTCTTTCCATAGGAGTATTCAAAATGAGACCCATTTTTGCCTTATGTCTTTGGTTTTTTATTTTAATTTACTTTTTGGTAAATTATACAATATATGTTAGTCTATTGAGTAATATTTTTCAAATCGGAATTTCCATGTTTACCCTATGTTTAACTTTTTTCAGTTTAAAAATTGAAAGTATGGAGTGAAAAATTATGGATGAATCAGAAACAATATCTAAATTGGAACGAATTTGTGAATTTTGCGATAAGAAATTTACAAGTGAATCGATTCTTTTAAAAACTTTAGAAGAATTGAACGAATTAAGCCAAATTATAGCCAAATATTTGAACAAACAAATACCAATTGAAATTTTTTTAAAGAAAGGGAAAGAAGAAATGGCTGATTGTTTGATAATGCTCTTTCAATTGAATATTTCAATAGGCTATACCTTTGAATTAAGAGAAAAAATTAATAAAATAGGTAAAAAATTCGGAGTAGAATAAAATGGAATGGCAGCATAATAAATATCGAATAAAAGCAAAAATAAGCCCAAATAATAAATTGTTTGAAGTAACTGAGATTTATTACAAGGGTAAAAAAATCTATTCTAATGGCAAACAAATGCCCAAAGAATTTAAAAAACAATTAACCCTTTTTTAATGCTTTTTGGCTAACACCTTATTGGCAAATTTCAGAATTTTAGAGTTTTTCATCATTTCTTTAGCGTTTTCAACCATATCATTATATTTATTGAGTATATCTATTATTTCTTCAGTAGATAAATAACAATTTCTTTCAATATCTAAAATATTTATTGTAGTCTTTAAACTGCCTAAACCTTTATATCGTTTTATTTTTTCACTCATCAACTTCACACTCCTTTTCTTCTAATCGATTCGATTGTATTCTGGAATAGACTATTTGCTCTAAATCAGACGGATATCCTTTTTTAAACATAAAATCTTTTATTCGTGCATGGGTAATTTTTTTAAAATTTTGCGATTCTATTTCGGAAACAATATTATCTAATAATAATAATTTTTCATCTTTGGTCATGAAAGTATATTGTTGATTTTCGCTTTTAGTAGGCTCTATAATCTCCTTAGTATCATAAATGGAAAATAGATGGGCTAAATTTTTCGGCGGTAAAAATAGGGTTACAGTGCGTTGTAAAGCGATATTTGCAATAGTATATTTAAACCCTTTTTGAGTTAATCCTTCAGCACGAACAATAATATCTGCTAAATTCCGAAACCGATTATCTAAAGTCTGTAAAAGTTGCACTGAACAAACAATTTCAACTTCTTTTTTACGGCTTTGAAACAGCATATAAGACATAAAGCGATGTCTCATATCCATGCTTAAGCGATTATCAAGATAATTATAGGCTTCATCCAATAACACTATACAGTTATTATAATTGCCATTTACAAATTCTGAAACGCTAAATTCTTTATAATTTTGTAAATCTAAAAAATAATTAGAATAAATTCCCTTTTTCTTATCTGTTATTGAAGCCATAGCAGTTAAAAAAAGAGTTTTACCGCTGCCACAATAGCCATCTACTATGGTTAGCATGGTTTATTTCACGCCAATTGGATTCACTGTTGGCTTAGGTAATTCTTCAAGATTACCAAGAGCCTTTAATGCCTGGATATATTCATTCCGACCTTTTCGCTCATTAGAAATGAGATAAGTAAAAGAAGTTTGAATGAATTTTTCTAAAATCTTAGTGGAATAGACCATTTTATGCTTTTCAATAAAATCTCTAATTGAATCTAAACAAGACCACCTTAAAGGCTTTAGAAGTTCGGTTTTTGAAGAAAGGTTTTCATTAGTGAGCAATTGTTCAACAATTTTTTGTTTGATGTTAATATCATCATTTTTATCAAATAATTCGCTTAAACTCATATCAAAGCCTCCTTATTGGATAACAATAGTATTATTTTGGGTAGCCCAATCTTCGGTTAATTGTTGAATTTGGCCTGTATAATAGACAATAGCCACTAATGCTGCCAATAAAGCACCAAAGGCAAATCCTATTAACATATTTAAGAGTTTTTCTTTTTTATTGTCAATAACTCCGCTGGTTAATTCACGAATGATTTTTTGGCCAACAATCAAATCTAATTCCTCTGGGGTCATATTGGCTTTGGCTTCTAATAACGTTAATTGAGACCCTTTATCAATATCTAAAATGTAAACTTTTTGAGACCCTACAATATATAATGGGTTTTCAACGGATATAGCAAATTCTTTACCGCTAAATCCTATCATCTTTTCAATTTTATTAGTCTGGATTACTTTGACAATAAAATAGGCGTTAAACTGTTTTCGGATAAATAAGATTTTATATTTTTTCTCAAACATTTTAGGTTCCACCAAGTGTTTTTATTTTTTATGCAAATTTTCAAAAAGATATAACAAATTTATGATAGATGAAAAAATCATAAGAAATAATGGATAATGCCAACTAATATCAATATCTAATGCTGTTGCATTCATAGTAATAACTCCTAACCAGATTAAGCCAAAAAGCCATATGGCTTGTAATACATAATTATCTGGATATTTGTAGCAACAATAAAGAGATAATAATACCATAACCAAATATAATTGGAAAAATTCATTCATTTCTTAATTCAGCCTCTGTTTGTTCAATATGTTTAATGGCTATAATATTAACAATTAATTCTATTATTGCCATAACAATTATAACTACTGATATAGATTGAAACCATATATCAGACATCAATCCATAAAATCGGTGGCAAATAATAAAAATACATGCCATCCAACAAAATATTATGGGAAATACATCTATTTTAGGGTTTTTCATTTTCAAGTTACCAGGATATTTTTATTCATTTTCATTAGAAATATCAGTAATTCCATGAAGGAAATAAATAGCCATAAAAAAGATTTGAATATAAACGCCAATAGCACCAAGAGTTAGGAAGAAATAACTGTCTACAATAGTAAATAAGGCAATAAGAACTAAAAGAGTAATAATTTTAGACATTTTATGTAAACCGCTATCGGATAATCCAGAGCCAAAAACGGAAATTCCCATAGTAATAAGCAAAATGTAGACTACTGTAATAATTCCAACTGCCATATAGAAGTTTAAGGTAAAGGAAAAGGAATTACCCATTAATTCAAAGTCAATATCAATTTCATCCAAATTATTAATATTGATAATAATAAATAAAAAGAATAAAACAATATTAATAGTGAGAACGAAATTATACAGCGATTTTAAGATATTATTAGCCATCTACATTTTCCCCCTTATTTTGGTTGAGTTCGATATAAATTACCACTGCAAATATTAAAAAGCCTAAGATAGCATATAATTGGGCTAATATTTCAAAGGCATAACTAATAACTAAAAGGATGGCAAATATCAGACAAATGGCTTTAAGGTTATGAATTTTCATCATAAACCCTATTCCAACTGCTATCATAAAGAGAACTATCATAATAAGCAATATAGAATAAAACGAATCCACAGGAAAAATATCTAAATTAATAGCATTAATCAAAATAAATGCCTCCCATATTGCCTTCAGTTTTTTCTTTACTTTTCCACACTATTACTCCAACAGCCAAGCCCATTAAGACTAAGATAAGGCTTAAAGTAAATGAGACTAATTCAGATACCCCTAAAATGATAATACCCATAATAAGCCCAATAACAGAGCCTTTCTTTCCAAAGGTTCTACCAAAAACATAAGGAAACATAACCAACATTCCAATTGGCACTAACAATTCAAATATAGTTTGAAATAAACTGTCTTCTAAAGCATATTGATAATAATACCACAAAATTACATAGGTTATAGAATAATCTAAAGCCAATTGAATATTTGACCCATAAACATCAAACGAATCGGTAATATTCATAGTATAATTATCCACTGTATTATAATAAAAGATGTTATAACCATAAAGATGGCTGGCTTCACCATCAGTAGACATATAATTGGTGTCATTTTGAGTAGCCAAAGTAATCCAGACATAATATTCATTAATACTATTAATATCCAACGTGCAATTAATATAGGCAATATAATGTTTATAAGTTTTATATCCCGAAACAGTTGGATAATTAAAATAATGGGTATAGGTCTGGACATATTCTGTATAATTGTTATGAAAGTTTGGCAACATTTTCAAATTTGATGTAACTCCTAACCCCGTAATATCAATTACTGTTGTTGTAATTCCTTTAATAATTATATTTCCAATCGTTCCGCCATCGTCATTATAATTTCTAATTCTAAATTTAAATGAAGCATAAATAGATGAATTCCAATAGGCTGAAGAAGTGCGATAAATATCATTATAGGTATTATTCCGAATTTCATAAGATAAAACATTTGGATAAAAATAATCCGATATGCCCACCCCTAAAGCATATTCTCTTAAGGCTGGAATAGATGTAGTATTATGGGCTACAACAAAATTATTAATATAAGCGTCATCTAATTTAGAACGACATCGCACCGTTCCATTTTCATAAAACATTAATTTAATATAATCAGTATCATTTGAAAATTCAACGGTAAAATTTTTATTCGGATTTTCTACCACAATATATTTAATAAAATCAGCATAATTGCTAATTGTTAAAGTATCGGTAATATTAAATTCAGAATAAGGCTGATTGAAAGATATATTTAAGGCATTCACTGAATAGCGTTCCATAATATATTTAGTAGAGCCTAAAATCTTATGTTGGGTAGGAACCATTTGATAAGCAACACTACAATTGGCTGAATTATATTGATAATTGACTTTATCAGCAATAGTGCCCATATAGTCAAAGGTATTATAAGATTTGGCATTAATATTATAGGTTTGTAAAATTCTGGTATTTGTATAATAACTATCTGTATAATCTGAAGGCGACCAATCAGATATATCGGAATTTACTTTTAAAAATTGGTTTGAATCAATAGCATAAATAGATAAATTTTTATTCGGATTAATAGAATAATCGCTATCAAAAAATTGTATATATACAATATTATTTGGAAAAAATAAATCATTAACACCAATTACATTTAATTCAACTATTATTATATTATTTTGTTTTATAGTGGAATGAAAATTTAAGCCTGATTTATCAAATTCAAAAAGTATTAATTCATTAGGATTATAACTATACCAAATGGTTTCAGTGCCATTAAATGATAATTTAATTAAATTATTTAAATAAAATAATATATACAAACCAACACTTATAGATGAATTAGCGATATCATATACAAATATTTCTGTATTTGTTGTATTCATATGAGTTTTAAATAACATGGAATAATTGAAATTATTATTTGAAGGAAAATAATTATATTGCCTAAAAGAAATACCATAAGAATCAATTTTATTATTATCAATCATATGTAAATATCTAACATTATTTTCATCATTTTTAATAGTATAATTATTATAGGCTTCACCAACCAAATCCCGTTCTAAATAGGGCTTAGCGTTGCCATAAGGAATATCCATAAAATTAATAGTCCCATTATGCACGGTGGTATTTTGATAATTATCAATTGTTTGAGTTAAATTAGAAGAATCGGATAGATAGGATTTACTATCTATTTCCGTTTTAGCATAGGTTTCAAGAGAAATATCATCTTCAGCCTTTACATTTATTGAAAGGCTAATAAAGGAAATAAGAAATAAACATAAGAAAAAAATAGGGGTAAATTTTTTCATGAATTAATCTACTCCAAAGGCTTATTTATTCTTAACTTCTTTTTTATCTTCAATTTTAGAAGGCTCTTTTTTAATTCCAGCCAATAAAATAGCCAAATCCTTCATAAGGCTTTGGGCGACTGAAGCATTAAAAAACATTCTTTGAGAAGAAGTTTTAAGCAGAATTAAGGGCTCTGCATTTTCATCTACTATTTTCACACCAGATTGATTAAATTTGGTTTTTTGGCTAATTTGAACAATATATTCATCTTTGATGATTTGGTTTTCAGTTGGCATAATATCAGTTCCTATTTGTTTTTTATTTAGGTTTTATAGAAAAAAGATTCAATTTATTTAAGCGATAATTGTAAACGCTATGAATAATAGCCTATTTTTTCCAATAATCAATAGGCTTAATCATCGGATTTTTTCGGAATAAACAATAAAACCAATCCAATAACAGCCATGATTGGTAATACTGTTGAGACTAAAGTGGAAACAGTTGGATTAGCGGTTGCAACGGTGGTTGTGCTGCCATCAATAGTAACATTCTGAGAACTAAATCCCACAATATCAGTTAAAGATGTCGATAAAAGGGCTCCAATCAGAATTAAGGCAATAACTACTCCCACAATAGCAGAAACAGTTAGGGCTTTATTTAATGCCAATTTTAATCTTCCCCTTTAGGCACAAATGCAATAACCAATCCAACTACTGCCATAATTGGTAGGATGGTGGTAACTAAAGTTTCAATTGTAGCATTAGTAGAACTGAATTCTAAAATATCAGTTAAACCAACGGGCAAGAGAACTCCAATTACTAAAAGGGCAACCATGAAGCCAATAATTTGACCAGCGGAAGGAGCCATAGTTATCAAATTTGTTTTTTCTATCTCATTCGTTTACTATTCAAAATGAGTGAAATTTTTTATTAATTACATATTAGAATAAAGGGTATAAAAAGATAGCGAAAAAATCAATTCTTTTAAGTTTTAGACAACTTTAATTTTGGATAGCGTTGAATAATGTCGAAACAAATTAATGTTGAATTTTGGGTATAATGCACTTCAGTAATAAGACATCTTAGCCAACTTGATTCATTATCATTTGAATTCATTTTCTTTTCATCTAAAAAGATAATTTCATCCAAAAATACCCTAGCATTTTTCGGCAATAAATCAATTTTATTTCGTTGTGTGGGGTATATATCTTCAAATTTTTCTTTTTCAATTGTTATTCTCATTTTAATTGGCTCCTAAGGGATTATAGGCTTGATTTTTGAGTAAAGGTGTTATTTTCTCTAACATTACAATAACATCTTTAGTCTGAAAAAAAGAATGTTTTTTAACGCCACTTAATCTAATTCCACCTTTCTCACTCAAAATAGTTAAATCTGAAGTCTTTACTAAATAAAATTCATCATGTAAATGGGTATAAAATAGCATATATTCACTCTCTTTATCTTTTTTTCGATATGTAAACATTTCATTAAATGAAGTAGTCTCTTTTATCTCAATATTGCCTAAATCAATTCCAAACTTTTCTATTTTAGGAAATATCGATTGAATAAAAGATGAATGTTTACATCCAATTGTATTTCGATTTTTCATAAGCATAATAAAACTATACCCCCTAATATGCCCCCAATAATCATTTTAATTTCTAACTCCACTTCATTATTAATTTCATCATTTACTTTCATTTCTGAAAGCACTTCTTTAACTATTTCAGTTGAAATAGCCCTAATTAACTGTTTTCGATATTTTTTGTTTACTTTTTGCATGGGTATCATTCCAAGGAACGGATATTCCATTTTTATTAAATTTTCGCTTATCATTAGTAAAAATAGGCAAATATTTTCTTCTTTGGCTTTCAAATAATTTTCCTTTTTGAAGGGATTGTTTATAAGTGCAATATCTTTCATCCAATAAATGAAAGTGCCGTAAAAATAATTCCGCCTTTTCGATGGATGAAAAATAAGGCTCGAATTGTTTAATATATTTTTGCTCAAGCCCTTTACAGTTAATTTTAATTTTGCTGTCAATTTTTTCAATATAAGCCTTTGGCGCTAAATATTTGGCTTCTTCTATTTCTGATTCTAATTTACATAGCCCTAACTCTTTTCCACACTCAATAAATTTTGCATATTCTTTGGGAATAACTAAACAATCAGAATCAGAATAAATAACTTTCCCGCCATTTTTTTCAATTGTATGTTGTAAATCGGTTAAATGGATTCGACTATATGCCGTAGTAAATGAAGCAATGGCTACATTCTTATTAGGCTTAGGCAATTCTTTTAATTCATTATATTTGACTACCCATTTATTAACATCCATATTTTTCACAATTTGGGCTTTTTCATCCAAAGATTCTAAATAGGATAGGGCTTCATTTTCAGAATCAAAGAATTTAGCCACAAATAACTCTTTAATGATTTTTTCGCCCCATTTACCAAAGCCACCAGCATTAAGAAGAATTTTGGCTATTTGTCTTATTGCCCCTTTCTCTTTTTTCTTTAATTCATACAGTTTATTCACAAATACTTTGAAAGGGCTACATTTCTCTTCATATATCAAACCCTTAATAATTGTTATTTTATAGCCTAAATTAAAGGCATATTGTAATTCTGGAGTAGTATAAACCCCTTTTTGTGTTTCTACTGTAAAGAGAATTTTATTATCATAAATTTGGGGCAAAATTGGATAATTATCATCTTGATTAGGCATAACCATACATTCAATAAAGCCTAAATGGGTATCTTTTCCTTCTATAATATTTTGCAAAAAGATTTTATCTTCTAATTTATTAGCATAATACCAATTGGCTTGACCATTTGGGTATTCTTTATCATCCATTTCGTGTGGATAGAGTGAATTTACATCCAATTTGACTAAATCTTTTTGGAGTGAAGAAATATAGACTTCAGTTTTGCCACCATGAAATGAAGCCTTTACAAAATTATACCTTTCAAAGTCGGTGCAATAGTGCTTTTCTTTCATATAAACAAAATTATTAAGAATATTGTTGGTTATATTTTTTTGAAGCCCTTTCAGCCCAATCTGGGCTAAACTAATACATTTCAAAATATCTACATTAATAGTTTTAAATACTAATTTTCTAAATTCCTTCATTATCAAATAAAGGGCTTTAGTATCATTTTGGTTATGGGCTATAACTTTCTGCTTATCAGAATTGCTCCAATGAGTATATTTCTTTTCAAAAATTGAAGTGCATTCTATTTTCCGTAATTGCTCTGGAACGTTATAGGTTATTTCAGCCTTATCTTGGCTTTCTAATAATAATTGATAAGAATCAATAAACTTTAGGCTAAATATAGGAATTTCAATCATCATAAAAGATGAGTGTGGCACTATTTCATGATATTCTATTCCATATTTCACACAATATTCAATAATAAACGGTGCTTCAAAGGATAAATTATGCACGAAACAGACTTTTTTATCCCTGTTTTTCATGAAATTCTGAGAAAAATAAGTAAATAACTTTTCTAAAGTGCATATTTTTCCATTTTCCAATTTATCTTTACAGAGAATTGAAAGAGTTTTAAGATTCTGATTATCATATTGTTTTAATCCACAAAAAGACCAGCAAAATAACTTTTTCCGAATTAATCCATCTTGGGTTTCAATATCAAAGGTAAACATTTGGATATGCCGATTCATGGATGTAGTTGGCTTAGTTTTTGTAAACTTAGCACCATTCCTTTTCCAAAAATCATTCCCAGAATTCAAGCATAACCGCCTATTTCCATGTAATTTCGACTTTTAATATTTTTTCAATTATTCCAGATATATTAGCATAGTCTGAAACGGCAATATAATTCAAATCTACTCCGATTGAACCAAAAATCCACGTAGGAATTGAAAACCCAGAAATAGGAGTAAATGGAATTGAAGACCACTGTTCTATGCCGCCATAAAGCCTATATTTTACTGCTATTCTAACATTTGAAACATATTTATTAATAAATTTAAAATATTTCTGAATAACAGCATTTAGTTGTTTCAAAATTCTCTTATATTCTTTATTATCGCCAATAGCCAAAGGAATTTGTGCTTTCCAAACCATAGTATTGTTATTATAAGAAGCATTTACCATTAGAAGCCCTAAAATATAAGAAATATTTTGAGATATGCTACCACCAGGGAAGTGTTTTCTATTTCCCATTTTAATTAGGTTTTCGGATAAATCTGAACTCAAAGTTATACCAGTAATTCCATATACTTCTTTAACCCTTTGAATTGAAGGTTTTTGAAGTAAATTCAAATATTGGTCTAATAATCTCATTTGGGCTAAAGTAGAATTTTTCTTTAGATTAGGCTTCCCTAATGCAATTCTACCATTTTTCCAATCTTTCGAGACATTATAGGCATGAAGTTCCAACAATTTGGCTTCATCCATATCTTTAAACTGAGATAAAAGTCGTTCTACTGATTTAGATACCATAGTTTATCATAACCTTTTTGTAATTTATTTAATCCTAAAATTCTGATTAAACTTATTTTCGTGAAATTGAAAAAAGATTATTCATAATAAATTTCTATTCCAGAATTTCGAATAGATTTAATATATTCTAAAAAGAAAATATCTCGATTTTCCTTTTTGCAATTTAATCCATACTGATATTTTAATGAATCATTTACAGTTTTAGTAAATTTAGTCGAATCTACCGACCAATAGAAATTTGGGCTTTGAAGATATTTTTTAATTAGCCTTAAACTAAGACCAAAGAAATGATACCTATTTCCCATAATATTTTCATTTAAGAATTTAAATAAATTATCTGTATATTGATTAGGTCTCATAATTCGACATAAATTCCCTATTCCAACAATATGCCTATTCATCAAAGGTAAATTATAATTAAAATTCTTTACAAATGATTGAAAATCTTCTCTTATTGATTGAATTCCAATAATATATTTACTTTTATTAGCATATTTTTGATTATTTAAATTTGTTCTTCTAATAAAAATATCAGACATTTCTTCATTCATATCTGAAGGGTAATCAATAGAAATAAATTCTTTATTAGATTGCGCCATTTCATTTAGTTGATTAATTCTACTGTAATCATATCGGATTTTTAATTCGTGAACTCCTGGGTCTATCATATATTTTGATTTTTCAGTTCTTTTATGGTGTTTCAATAAATAATCATATCGATTTATTTGACATAAGCAAAATTTAGAAGCATTTGTTTGAAAATCAGTAAAGAAAAGATTTGTTTCGGTTTGTTTCATAGGGCAATCAAATCCTCTGGATATATTTCTAAAGGTCTCCATTCAATTGATTGAATAAAATTCAAAATTAATTGGTTAGTTCCATTTATTACTCCATTTACATCATTATCATGATGAATTGCTAATTCTTTAATTATCTTTTCAGTTAAATTTTGACATCCTACTTCGATAGGGCATTCTTTACATTTAATATCTCTACAATACCTTAAATTTTGATATTGAATAATTGCTTTACTCCTTTGAATATTAGCCATCATTTTTAATTTAAATTCATTATAGGATAATTTTTCCATACCCTTCTCTAAAGTGCCAACCTTAATAAAATCCGAATTTACTATTTTCACGGAAAAAAGTAAAAATAAATGCTAACTATTTTTCGTTAGCAAAAATACTAGGGAGCCTGGTAAAAAGCAATAAA
>Ga0172381_10005406_pt1 | contig 12966 bp, 9 predicted proteins | sample Leawel6488metaG_FD_119754 | JGI IMG/M metagenome (GOLD analysis project Ga0172381, IMG submission 119754) | Leachate microbial communities from a municipal landfill in Southern Ontario, Canada - Leachate well 64-88 metaG | ecosystem: Engineered > Solid waste > Landfill > Unclassified | place...
CACGCGCAATAGACACCAGCTGTTTCTCCCCTCCGGAAAGCTGCACCCCCCGGTCACCGATCAATGATTCCGTACCCTCCGGCAGGCGGCTGATCACCCTTTGCAGCCGCGCTGTTTCAATAATCCTCTGCAGTTTTTCTTCAGAGATATTCTGCGTGCCATAGGTCAGGTTGTGGCGGAGTGTGTCGTTCAGGAGGAATGTTTCCTGGCTCACAACGGCAAGGTGCGCACGAATAGAATCGTGTGTGAATGCGCGGATATCCGTTCCATCAAGCAGGATGGAATTTCCCGGACAATCGTAATGGCGCAGGAGAAGGTGAATAATCGTCGTCTTTCCTGTGCCGGTTGCCCCGACGATCGCAGTGGTTTTCCCCTTTGTAATGGAGAAAGAAAGATCATTGAGGACGCGGGTCTTGCTGTTGTAGGAGAAATCGAGATTCCTGATCTCTATTGCATGCTGCAGACCGGCGAAAACCTTCGATCCCGACGGCACAATGTGTCCTTGTTTTTCGTCAAGAATATCCATCACCGCATCGAGCGCGCCACTTGATTCCCCGAGAGCGGCATGGACGCTGGTGAGTATCTGATACTTCGACGTAATGTTGAGCACGAGGTAGAAATAGATACCAAACGACGCAGCACTTCCGATATTTTGTTTCACAATGAGAAAGAGCATCGCACTGAACAGGAGCAGAATGGATAAAAACACGCCGATTTCCTGTAGGGGATAAATCACCGCGCGGACTGCCGACATTCTAAATGTGAGAGACGCAATCTCGCTGCTCAGCAGGCCATATCGCTGACCCTCCTTTCTCTGCATATTGAATGATTGAATGAACGGAATAGTGCCGAGAATTTCGACCGTGCGTCCATTCAGCATGCCGATGCGATGAGCGATGGCTTTCGACAGCCGGACGATGCGACGCACCAGAAAGTTGATGGAGATGTTGAGCAGAACAAGAAGCGGCAGCGCGAAGAGCGTAAGTTGCCACGAAATGATCGTCATGACGATCAGATATGCCGTAACCGAGAACAGTGCGCCGAGGTAGGTATCACTGCTGAGGAGCGGCAACAGCGCCTGGGTCGAGAACTGGGTGAGAACGGTGCTATTGCGCCCCACGCGCTCTTCATCAAAGAAGAGCTTTCCGAATTTCAGACATCGGGCAATCAGCTCTTTTCGCAGATTGTCCGTAGAGCGACCGACGAGACAGAACAGGATGACCTGGCCGATATACCGGAAGATATTTTTGAGGGAGACCGAGAGGACGAGTAACCCCACGAGCATGAAGAAGAGATTTCTCTGACTTCCCGCAATTGTCTGGGGGAGAAACGAGAGAAGGTGACGGAATCCCCACACGTTATTGAGAAAAGTGACATCCCTCGAGAGAAAGGCATTGGCAACCGGTACCAGTAATCCCATGCCTGCCCCCTCGAAGATGGCGGCAATGAACGCGAATATGGCCGGCACCAGGTAGAGTGCCGGACGGACACGGATCCGTCGCTGCAGGGCGAGTATTTTGCCGAGGAGAGAGAAGTAATGGGAGGACATCGCAGACGTATCTTGTTTCACAATACTCTCATCAAATCATGGCTGCGATCTCTCCGGATTCTGACAAACGGCAAAGTGAATAATCTGACGCGCCTCTCTTTTTGGTCGTTTGAATTCGGCGCTTGTTTCTGACTCAAAGAAGATTTCATGAGAAACGAACTCGCAGGGAATTTCTTCTTGTATCCGCATTCACACAGGATGACGATCCGTTTCATAGTGTTTGTTCTTCGGAAACGGATACCGTCTTCCGTGTCCGATGGGGGATCGTATTGGCATATATCTCAGCAAGGGGAACAGTATTCTGTTCGTGGCGCTCATGGCAACCACCTGTGCAAAGATTCTCTTGCCGACACCGGGGCGTGCATGATGGATCAGACGCAGGATGGCTTCCCTATTCGTTTGCAGAAGAGCACGAGGAGCGTGGAGATCCTGACGAGCCAAATCCCGGATGGTTCTGATGTGGCGCAAGGCCATGCACCATGCGTGTTCGCCGGTCAGCATCCCCTTTTTCTCCAGCAGATTGGAAACAGAAATGCCAACGAGCGTTTTCGCATTCTCCCGCTCAATCGCGTTGTTCAGAGTTGTGGAGCGGGCGAGGTCATGGTCTCTGATGAAGCATAATGTCTTGTTGATGAAACAGTAGTCGGCTCCCGATAGAATGGCCCGGACGGAGTACTCCCCATCCTGCCAGCACACCAATCGCTCGTCCCATGGACCCATTTTGGCAAGGAAGCTCCTTTTCCAGAGCGGCGCCATCGTGCAAAAAACAGAATCGTCAGAGAGGAATCTCTCAAGGTCATTTCCGTGTCCCGGAACATTCCAGAGGATGTTCCCGTCTCCGACAGTGTTTCGAAAGTACACCCCGAGGCAGTACACCATGTCTTTTTGCGGATTCTGTTGGAGAATGCGTACCTGACGCTCGATTTTCTCGGGATGCAGAATGTCATCGGAGTCGAGGAACTGAATGAAGTCTCCGTCGGAGGAGGCGATACCTCTGTTGCGGGCCACATTGGCATTGGCTCTCTCCTGCCTGAGGTATTTCAGCGTGTGTCCCTCGCGCATTTCTCCATGGACACTCCTGATGCAACCGTTGATGTCTTCCTCCGAGCCGTCATCCACAATCACGACCTCAATAGTGTCGTACGTTTGGCGGAAGCAGGATAGGAGCGTTTCCCCCAGGAGAGCCGTGCGGTTGTAGACAGGAATGATAATCGATACCTTTGGATTGAGCATGTATGTGCGAGGAAGAGGCTATCCCCCGTTGGGGCTGAATTGCAGAGAAAAAACCTTAATCATTGAAGTCCGAATGCGGGATTGTGTCATCCCAATAATCTTTCTTGAGGACCCACTGCAGCAGTGCAGGCTCTCTCTTTACGGCTTTCTGATGGAATCGGTATCCCTTCCAATACTCGTTCTGGAATCGTCGAAATAGAGCTTTTTCTTCGTCTGTTCGTTGCATCAGAACATTGAAATGATGTTTCATTGCCCTCAATTGTTTTTTTGCCGTTTCCACACTCTTCGCGAGCATGACACCGGCCATTCCTCTTCTTTTTATCGTTCGACCGGTATCGAGAAAGATGTTTCGGATGCTTCGATAGGAGTCGCTGACGCCCTGACGGAAATATCCATTGTCAAAACGTTCATAGGTCATTCTCTCTTTTGGAACCCGATGGAAAACCAGTGCTTCAGGGATATACCAGGCTTTGTATCCCATTTGCTTTGCCCTGATTGCCAGGCCCGTTTCGCCGTCGCCCCGATAGTGCAGTAAATCCTTCGGGAACATATCGGGATGGAAACCACCCGAAACAAACAGCGCCTCTCTGCGAATAATGAAGTTTCCTCCCCACACAAAACGCGCATCAATGTGTATGCAACGATCACCCAAATCCAACAAGCCCAGCGTACCCAAATAGTATCCGGCACGATGCTTCATGCGAAAACATTCCAACCAGCGCGGAGGCGGCACCTCATATTCCAACAGAATTCTCCCGCCTGCGATGTGGACAGAGGGATCCTGAAACACCGTATCAATAGCATGAAGCCAATTGTTGGTTGTACGAATGTCGTCATCGATATAGGCAAGTATCCCCCCTCGCGCTTCCAGAGCTCCCCGGTTACGCGCTGCGACCGAGCCGCGCTTCGGTTCGAAAAAGTATCGAATCGCATGAGAAGAATGCCGTGCAATCATCTCAGCGACCACCGTTTTCGTCTCATCGGAAGCATTGTTGTCGACAACGAGGATTTCGAATTGGTCGGCAGGAAATGTCTGCCCGACAATCGACGTGATTGCATCTGCTAAAAACTTTGCGCGGTTATAGGTCGGAATGATGACCGAAATCAGTGGAGCCATAGGGACCGGATTGAAGAATGCTCTCGGGTGCAGTGTAGCCTCTTCTCAAAGCGCTTTCGCAGAAAGAACTCCCTCTCTTCGGAGCAATCTGGCACCGTTTCTTCAGAAGACATTCAGTTCTTTCAGAAAAAGCATCTGTAGGAATTCCTGCAAAAGCAGGGAAGACAGGAATGCCGAGAACACAACAGCAAAGCAGAAGTATTTCAGCCACTGCGGAAAAGACGGCAGAGTGGAGAGAAGATGGGTACATCCCAGAAGGAAAACAACAACTGTTTCCAATGAATGACGTATCATCGACAAAAAGTAGACTTTTGCCTCGGTCGGCGATGCCATAGCAGTCAGATTAATGAAGAAAAATAGGGCACCAGCGTAGTAGAGCGGGAAGCGGAATTTCCAGAATTGCCGGAGAGTTCGTCTTCCCCAAAGGCACTCCATTAACAGAATAATTGCTATTCCCAGTGCAATGAACGGAACCACCAATCGGTTGAGTTCGATGATGAACCAGCTAAGGTGCTGGGTTGTGGGAACGAAGAACTGATAGATTTCAAACCGGAATCCTATCCACCGTGTTCGCAAGTATTGCGGTTGAGAGAGCGTTGCAGAGTATTTATCCCATCGCCCGAGGTAGAGTTGGGAATAGAGAAAAAACAGTCCGCTACCCATGACAGTGATCACGGATGTCAGAAATGCCTGCCCCCAGTAGGCGACTACGCTCTGTGTTGGTCTTGCATCTCTCCTTCTCGCGACGGCAATGAGAAGCGGCAGGAGAGCGAGTGGAAGCCCCACAATGCGAGTAGCTGTGAGGATGAAACCGTGGACGGACGCAAACAGCCAATGAGGTTTTTCTGTACATGCCATCCAGTAAAAGTACCCCGTAACCATGCACAGGAAGAGTGATTCCGAGTATCCATTCACCAGGAAAAACGAAGAGCAGTAGGTGAATATCGCCCCGACACAGAACACGCCCGTCATTCTGGAAACACGCCAACTCCTGAGAATGAGGAAGATGTACACCCAAAGACCCCAGCAGGCCAGTTGGGCAGTCAAAGCCAAGGCATATTGCGCGTCCATGCGCGTCATGACCTTCACGACACCGGCAAGCAGAGGATATCCGGGAAAAAAGTTATACTTTTGCAAGGTATTGTCCGTGATGGCTTTGGGAGCAGAATAACCTTCTTTAATAATTCTGGCATAGTAGTTGCTATCATAATGCTCTGCGAGTGCATGATAACGCGAAGCAAGGGTAGGTTTGTTCCCTGCCAGGATCGCAAGCATTATTTGAGCGATCGTAAGAAGAAGCCCGATGAGGAAGATATATTTCAGAGGAAACGATGCAGATGGTGATGCCGCCGCCCGAGGAAGAGGTGCTGAAATTGCTCCATTATTCCGCGATTCATCCATTGAGCGAAAATCTATCATGCCTGATGTGCTTCATCAAGAATTTCTCAATGAGTGGAAGCTCGGACAGAATTCTGCGCTTCATTGACATTGTAAGAAACGATCAGGGGTGTGCGGTTTTTTTCTTTGTTTCCGGCACGCGTGCGACGGCCCCTGCTTTGAAAACACGCTGAAGAGCATGGGTGTGCGTCGGTCCCGCATCTGGAAGGGTTTCTTTCCGGGATGCATCTGAACAGGATATGCTACACTCCCACTCATGGAAAAAATCCGCATCGAGCAGCACAGCTTTACGGGCGGCCTGTGGTTTGCCGCATGGCTCTTCACCATCGGCTTTTTGCATCTCAGTTTCTGGAAAGGCGTGCTCGCGCTGATCCTCTGGCCGTATGACATCGGGGTCGCCGTGAGCGGGCTCTTGGGATAGTGCCGGCCGAGAGTGTTTTTAAGCCATTCATGCCATTTGGGGCTATACTCCTCTCATGCATATCTTTGCCCTCGAGACGGATACCGAAAAGCTCAAGAAAAAGTTTCTTTCCGAAGGGGAGCAGGAGGTCCTGATGACGTACTACCACGGCCTTTCATTCTTCTTCGCGAGTCTGCGCGAAATGATTTTGACGATCATCCTCGTGGCGATCGGGATCGTCGCGGGAATGTGGGGTGCCCCGCTCGGCTGGACAGTGGGGATCCTCGCTCTGCTCTGGTTTGTATTCGTCTTCTTCAATCTGCTCAAGGCGTATATCGACTGGGCGTACGACTTCATCCTCGTCACCACGGACAAGATCATTTTCGTGGACCAGACGTCGATCTTCCGGCAGGAGATCAAGCCGCTCAATCTCGAGAATGTTGGCGGCGTGAGCACGCAGACGCAGTACTGGAACGTTTTCCCGTTCGGGATCGTGAGCGTGCTCCTCAAAGAGGGATTGGGCGGGGATCGTATCGTCAAGAAGTTCGTACCGCGTGCGGAGGAGGTGGCGGCCAAGATCAGTGAGGTCGTGACCAAGTATCAGCGGTACGATCATTCGCCGGAGAATTAGGGATTAGGGATTTGGGCTTAGGGCTTAGGGCGATTGCTGCCTGCCCTGAGCAAAGCCGAAGGGTTTTGTTTGTTGTTTTGTAGATGAGGAGAAACTGAGTACTCAGGGTTGCCCGCGGAAGGTCCATGTGTTCCTTCGAAAAATCCGCGAGGGGCTCTCGCGGACTTGCCGTTCATCTAAGGGTGATGGAAGTGCTGCGTTAACGGACGACGTCCGCCTCCAACAGATTATTCCCCTCGTTACTCTCCTGAATGCGGTTGACCTGATCGACCGTCGCGCGAAGCTTCACCGCCTCGGCAGGGACCAGATCCGCAGCAATGGGCAGTGTTCTCGCATAGGCGGTTTCTGCCGGGTCCAGAGCACTGCGGCCGCTGATTCCAAATAACATATGTGCGCCGCCCGCAGCGTCGATCCACTCAAAGCGCATCTCTGCAGTATAGGGCGGAACAGTGACAGTGCCGATATTGGCGAGGGTGTATCTGAAGTGTGTGCTGTCGGACATGGAGAACTGTTTCAGCCAGAGATCGGGGAGCCCCGCAGCAGCACTTGTGCCTGAATTCTGGCTCGATGCCTGACGGGAGACAGATGAAGAAGAAGATGCCGTGCGTGAGGAAGAGAGAGAGGATCGGGAAGAAACAGAGGATGTAGCACGTGAAGAGCTGGAAGATGCGCGGGGCATATCCACGCCCGTTGCAGAGTAAGAAGCGGAAGTGGAGGCCGCAGAGCGGGGATCCACGAGCAGATACATCCATCCGCAATTGTCAGCGTAGTTACTTTCGGGGGCGGTGTGACGATCATTGACGCAGGCCGTCACGCGGTGTGCGCCGGGGAAAACGTTTTGCGGCAGATCGTCCGTCGCATAGCGCGTGCTCCAGCTGAAAGAGAATTGTCCGTTGGGGTCCAGCGGGGGAATCACGCGTTCCAGTGAGGAGGAAAAGATACGGGTGCTGTCATTGAATTCATAGAACTGCAGGCGGACGAGCGCCTCGGCGGAGCGCACGCGGCCGATGTTCTTTACTTTTCCCATTGCCCCCCACTGATTTCCCTCTGTGATGGTCGTCGGTGAGGTGACGAAATCGACGATGGTGAGGTTGGCTGCCTGTGCTGCGGCCGAGGAGTTTGTAGCGCTCGCCGCGGAAGAGCGGGAAGACGATGCAGCGGATGAACTTCTTGCGGAAGACCTGCTGGAAGAAATTGTCGAAGAAGACCGTGCGGACGATTGCGCGGAGACAGATGATCGTGAAGAAGAGAATGAAGAGCTCGATTGAGAGGTCGCTGCCGGAATCGTTACCGTCACGTACGGTGATGCGTTATTGCGCTCGTTACTTTCTGTCGCGTCATGCGCAAGGTCCGCGTAGGACCGGAATTGCCAATCCCCTGCATCGAACGGTCTGTCGGTCGAATATTGTCCGACGTTCGTCCATGTCACTTCTCTCGTCTCACCCGCTCGCAAGCCGGAAATCGGCTTTCCGGAGCCGAGGAAGTTGCCGACGCCGTTACGTCGGGCATCAAGGGAAACTTCGAACGTCGTGGTGGAGGCCGCTCCCATATTCTGAACAACCGCATGGGCATTCACTCTTCCGTTCCCCGCAGGTGTGACAGTCAGGGAGGTGACGATGTAGTCGGGTAGGGCAATCCGAGAGGAGGAGCTCGATCGGGAAGTCGCGGAGGACCGCGCGGACGACCGGGCAGAAGAAACAGAGGACCGCGCTGACGACCGGGCAGACGAAATTGAAGAAGACCTCGCAGAAGATCTACGAGAGGAGATGGCAGATGATCGTGCGGACGATCGCGCAGAGGAAACAGAAGAACGTGCGGACGACCGGGAAGAAGCGGCGCTCGAAACGGACGATCTTACGCTCGATGAGCGGGATGCGGCTGATGCAGATGTCCCGTATTGAGGAATGATCACCGTCATGGGCGGGTAACAGTTGTTGCCTTCATTCGTTTCGAGGAGGCTATTCCATGCGTCCGCACAGGCGCGGAATTCATAGGTTCCGGGAGCGTAGGGCAGACCGGAGTAGTCTGCGAAGTCCGGCCAATTCATCTCTTCCTCTGCCCCGGGGCGCAGTGCCGAGACGTAGCGTGCCTGCATGATCCGCGTCCAAGCGGTCACGCCCTGGCGGCGGTACTCCAGCACGGAGTAGGAGTAGTTCTGGGAATTTCCATTGCCACTGTTGCGTACCACGGCCCAGCCATTGATCCGGCCGTCGGTGCCGCTGGGTGCGACGTTCATAGAGGAGATTACGTGATCCGGAAGTCCGGAAGCACTCGCGCCGGACACAGATGATCTCTGGCTCGCGGCCGCGCTCGAACGGGCAGTGGAGGCGGCGGAAGAGGTAGTGGTCGCAGCCCCCTGCGCGGTGAAGGTGATCGATTTGCAGTCATTTGCGGCATTGCTGTCCGCAGGACTGTCATTTTCGTTGTCGATGCAGGCAGTCGCGCGGTGGGTTCCCGCGGTCAGGGTCCAGCCGTTGCGGGGTGCGAGTACCGAGCTGCTCCACACGGCGGTATCCATCGCATTCGTCACGAGCGGCTTGATGCTATAGGTCATCACATCTCTGACATTGTCGATATCCAGACGTGCGTGTGCCCATTCATTTGTGGATGCTCCGGTATTCTTCACGACAACCGTCATGGCGTAACCCGTTGTGTCCTGATAGAAGCGAAGATCTTCCAGTGAGAAATCGGGAACGGTGACGCCTGCCTGCGGTCCTTTCATTGCGAAGGTGATTTGTTTGCAGTTATTCGATGCGTTGCTGTCCGCCGGATCCCCGTTCTCATTGTCGATACAGGCGATGGCGGTGTGATATCCCTCCGTGCCGACCCAGCCGTTTTTGGGCGACAGAGAGGCGCTGCTCCAGGTGGCGGTGTCCGTCGCGTTCAGAGCGAGCGGTTTGATGCCGTACATCATCGCCCCGCGCACACCATCGATATCCAACCGCACCTGTGCCCATTTCGACGTGGAAGCGCCGTTATTCTTCACGACCACGGTGATGGCGTACGCCGTGGCATCCTGATAGAAGCGCAGATCCTGCAGCGAGAAATCAGGGAGCGCACTCACAGAGCTGGCCTGTGAAGAAGCGGCACGGGAGCTTGCAGCAGAAGAGGATGATCCTCCGACGGGTACCGTTTGAAATACCAACGTGGAGCAGTCATTGGAGGCATTGGCATCGTATCTGTATGCCTCGTTATCCGTACTCGATGGCATATGGAGGCATACCTTCATGGCATGGGTGCCGGCAATCCGCGACCACCTGATAGGAGGAGTGGCGCCGGATGTCCCCCATTGGACGATGTTGGTGGCGCCTACAGACAATGCTCCGACGATGTTGAGCGTGGAGGTGTAATCCCATGTGCCGTTGTTCCCCTCATCGATTTGCAATTGAACGAAATCACGATGGGTCCCCCGTGTCTGTCCTACGTTTGTTACCCGGCCATGGAAGGAAACTTCCTCGCCTGCCTCCGGGAGAGCGGGGGAAACAAAGAGGTTTTCCACGGCGTAATCCGGAAGGCCACTGGTCGTCTGCGCAAGAAGAGGAGTATCCCTATTCAAGAGCACGGTTCCGGCAAAGACCGCTGCAACAGAAAGATAAACAGACAAGAGCGCCTGTACGCGTGATGTAACCATAGAAAGAAGGGGAAGTGTGTATTGATGATATTATACAATAATTCCTTAATTTACGCCATATACCTCTTTTCCTCTTTGCGAAGCGGCTAAATGGCTTCTCTCAGAGCTCTGATTTGTGATTCCGAGAGGATGTGTGCCAGTTTTTTCATGTCGATATTTTGACCATTATTTAATATATGGTATTTTGATCATATGGAATATGAATATTTCGATATTATCGCTAAAACTTCTTTCCCACATTGAGATATGGCTTTATCAGTATTGACCGTTGCCGAAGCAGAGACACAAAAGTTGCGCATTCCTGGTTCCAACGGGAATCCAGACGAATTCATTGTTCAGGGGACAAGAGAAGATCTTCAGGCGGCATTAACAGGGTTGCGTATCCAAGCCGTATATACCTCTCTGGGAACAGTTCATCGGATTCTTTGTGCTCCTGGCGGTAACCAGAAGGCCATGGAAAAACTCCGTCAACTTTTCAATGGGCCATCAAAGGTCGGGCATGTCAGTACCTCTGCAGAGCAAAGCTCTCCTGGATTAGATAAACGAGGTTTTCATTCCGTCTATCAGCTTCAGTCTGGTCAAAGTTATACAGGTGATGCAGAGGTGATCTTTTTGTCCGTGAATGTATTCGAGATCGTTCCGGCGGAGTGTTATCGTGCGGCACATTATGCCGATAAAACGTCGGATATTGTTATCTGCGATGATTTGAAACATCTCAATCTGCTGCGGGATCAATTAGTGGCACGGGGGAAAATCGCGATGGTATACTAAGCCACTGATTTTGCCGTGAGTGAGAGGCGAAAATGCTCAGGCCTGCCCGCGGAAGGTTTGGAGCTGTGACTGCGACAGGATCTTGAGGAGCTCGTCATCCTTTGCCGCCTGAATGGCCTCGAGTGAGCCGAAGCGCTTGAGCAGTTTCACGCGCGTTTGGGGTCCGATGCCGGGAATCGAATCCAAAACCGAGAAAACGGCGCGTTTCTTCGCCCGCGATTCGCGGTGCGCATTGGCGAAGCGGTGGGCTTCATCCCGAAGTCGCATGAGGAGGAAGCGCGCAGGCGAATCTTTGGCAAAGGTGATGGGGCTTGCATTCCCCGGGATGAAGATTTCTTCTTCCTGCTTCGCAAGCCCGATGACGGGAATCGGCTGTTTCAGTTCCTTCAGGATTTCCAGAACCGCGCTCAGCTGGCCCTTGCCGCCGTCGATGAGCAGGAGGTCGGGCGGAGTCACCAGAGAGGGATCAATTTTGTTCTTCGCAGTTTCGAACATCATGAATACGGAAGATGTGTCTTTGCCGAAACGTTTCTGGCAGCGCCTGGATTTCGTGATGATGGGTTTGGGGGCCGTCTGGATCGTGCGGAAGGCGATGCAGGTGTAGTACTCCTCCAGCGGAGGATCGGTGAGCAGATAGACTTTGCCTTTCTTCACCGTACTCAGAAGTTTTTTTGCGATCAGTTGGCCGAGGCCCTGTCCGCGATGGGCGACGTCGACGAATAGGGAGGCCAGCTCGACGGTTCCTTCTTTGTGCCGGTGCAGGCGGCCGAACGCGATGATGGTCTTGCGGTGCTCCGCGACCAGAAATTCTTTGTAGGCAATCTCCGAACAATCCAAACGTGCCGACGGATGCCTGATCATCTTTTCGATCACGCGCTGATCGGCTTTGCGTGCCTTGCGCAGAGTGATGCCGCGTTTTTTCCACTCCTGCTCCTCCTGTTTTTTACTCTGTGCGAGGTGCAGCAGACGCCGCTTGAGCACCTCTTTGAGCGCGCGGTAGTCGTCGATTTCGCCTTCGCGGATGGTTCTGAGGGTGAACGATCGGTACTGGTCGTGTTTTGGCTTGCCGTCAACGAAAACGGACATGCTCCCGACCGTTTCGGTGCCGCTCAAATGCGAAATATCGTAGCCTTCGATGCGCTTGGGGATCGTCGACAGGCCGAGTGTCTTCTTCAGTTCCTTCAGAGCGTCTTCCACGTTGCGCGCGGCAGCCTCCCAACTTGTTTCGAAGTGCTGCACTTTCTCGCGTGCATTCTCTTCGGCCAGCGCGAGGAGCTTATTTTTCTTTCCGCGCTCCGGCACATGAATGGTTACGTTTGTTCCCCGCCGATCCGTCAGCCACTTTTCCAAAAGGTTCTGCCCGTCGATTTCTTCCGGCAGCAGCAGGAGCGGCGGAACATCGGGGGCATCCAGATAGTACTGTGGCAAAAATTGCGTGAGGGCCTCGGCTGCATTTTCCGCATGACCCAGCAGCGTGAACGATGACTCGTCGATCACTTTCCCGTTCCGTTCTTTCAGGAGCACGACATGCACGCGGTTTCCCTCCACGGCGACGCCGAAGACATCGGCATCCTCACCCGAGGTGTCCGAGATGATCTGCTTCTCCGAGAGGCGCCGGATCGTCTGCAGCGCATCGCGGAGCTTGGCGGCCTGCTCGAATTTGCGGTCGCGCGCGACCGCTTTCATGCGCTCCGTCAGGAGGGCGAGTGCGTCTTCGGTCTTGCCCTTGAGAAAATCGATCACGCCCTCGATGGCATCTCTGTGATAGGTTTCGGGCGTCACGCAGCCGATGCACGGGCCGCAGCACTGCTTGATGTGGTAGTCGAGGCAGGGCGTGGGACGGTCGCGGTTTTTGATGACAACCCTCACCCCTAACCCCTCTCCCGGCGGGAGAGGGGAATGTTTGCTGTTTGTGGTTGTTTGAAGTGCTGTTGAGCCCTCCCTTCCCCTGCCGGGGGAAGGGTTGGGGATGGGGGAGGAAACGGGCTCAATTCACATCTTGCACGTGCGGTACGGAAACACGCGCCGGAGAAGCGTGAGTGTGTCGCGGACGGCGAACGCGCTCACGTACGGACCGAAGTACTTTGCCCTATCTTCTGCAGGTTTGCGCACGAGGTCGATGCGCGGAAAAGGATCCTCCACCGAAATCCTCACATACACGTAGTTCTTATCATCCTTCATGAGCACGTTGTACTTGGGTTTTTTCTGCTTGATGAGGTTCGTCTCGAGAATGAGC
>Ga0172381_10005407_pt1 | contig 12960 bp, 17 predicted proteins | sample Leawel6488metaG_FD_119754 | JGI IMG/M metagenome (GOLD analysis project Ga0172381, IMG submission 119754) | Leachate microbial communities from a municipal landfill in Southern Ontario, Canada - Leachate well 64-88 metaG | ecosystem: Engineered > Solid waste > Landfill > Unclassified | place...
AAAAACAGAAAAATAATAGAGAAGATGATAAACACTATAGTTTCTTGGCAGGTGATGTAAAAGGAGTTGCTTGATGAAACGAAGAATTCTTTTGGGTCTTGTTTTTGTAGTTATCCGAATTTCCGCTTCTGCATCTGAGTTGTCATTAAGGATGGAGAATGACCTACTTAATGATTCAGACAAGTTTTACACACACGGGACACGTATAACATACGTTTCAAATCCAACAAAATGGGCCGATAATATTATGGACAAGCTTCCGTTTTTTAATGACAATGGAGTGAGGAGCTATGGGTATACAGTAGGGCAAAACATGTATACGCCAACAAATATCTCGATGAAAATACCTGATCCTGACGACCGTCCATACGCAGGATGGCTATACGGTGGAGTGATATTTAAGACGGATCATCCAGACGTCGTTGATTTCTTAGAGATTGATATTGGGATGATCGGCCCGCATTCATATGCAGAGCAGACACAAAAATTTATACATATGATAACGGGGTCAAACGCCCCTCAAGGGTGGGATTCGCAAATAGGTGATGAGCTAGGGATTGTCCTTTTATATAAACGAAAATGGAAAGGAGATTTGTTTAATAATGGGCTCCTAGAAGGTCAATTTAACCCATATACTGGATTCTCGCTAGGAAATGTTGCGACATATGGGCAGCTAGGGTATGAATTTAGATTTGGTTATAATTTACCGAAAGATGTAATAGGACATTCTGATATTTCTCAAGCAACTATTGAGAGAGGCGTTGGCAAAAAGAACTTCTGTTTTTTTGTTTTTTCAGGGATGGAGGCTCGTATAGTTGCAAGAAATATATTCTTAGATGGGAATACGTTCAAAGATAGCCCTAGTGTTTGTCACGAGCCGATGGTTGGAGATTGGAAAACAGGTATCTCAATTGGGGTGGGGAGATTCTCGTTAGATTATTGTCACGTCATTCGTACTAAAGAATTCGAAACGGAAACATATAATGACTTTGCCTATGATTCTATAGGAATCACTTGGGCGTTTTAGTAGAAACAAGTTATTCGATTTCTTTTTTGCCATCGCTAAGAAATCCCTGTTCGTCTTTCAAGAGCATGGAAAGTAATGCTTGAAGTTCTCCGACATGGACTTTCTCTTCGTTTGCGATATCTTGAACAACCTCTTTAGCCTTTTTGTTGTCTGTAGAATCTGCTATCACTTCATACTGCTTAATAGCACCCTCTTCAGCAATAATAGCGTCTCTCAAGGCCCTAGTCAGCTCTCTGTCATTCATTTTTTGAAGCTCTTTAACATTATCTAGATTTTGAGCTGTTTTCCCCATTGAGTCCCATTGCGATTTTGACAAAGTTATTTTCATATTACCCCAAATTCGCATTATACCAATCTTGGTCTTTTTGTCTTGCAGGTCTCCATTCTTCTCTCATTACTTGCTTGAGTTGTTCCCAAGTCATCCATTTACCACCTTCCAGATATACCTTCTCACCATTTTTGCTTTGGTACGACAAGTTCCTGCCCCATGGGTAATATTCCCTAAACAGGAAATACCCTTTTGAATGCATATCCTCATCGATTTGAGCTTCACTCATCCCGTCAGCAGACGTTCCTATGATTTCGCTAGCGGGAACAATATTCTCAGAGACTTCTGCCGTTTTTATTTGTTCTTGTGTTTGTGGAGTGTCGTCCTCAAGAAATTCAACTTTTAATCCATGGTGAAAAGTAGTTTCATCTGATTTTACAAAATTATGATTTAGGTAATAATCTTCAATATCTTTTCTTGTGCCATTGATTTGGGTTGTTATAATATCTCCGTCACTCATCGTCACACGAATAGGACGCATAAGCTTACTTACATCCTCTTGCTCTTCCCATCCAGCTGTTTCCCCTATTTGCTTCCATTGACTTTTTGACAACGATATTTTCACTTTATCTCCTTAAATCCATTAGCATAGACCATGTGCCGTGATCCATCTTGTAGTACCACAACATCCCCAATAGACATTGAAGTGTGCCCAACACCCTTTTCTTGTATCAATTCCTTCGCCTCTCCATTAGGGCTCCATATTTCACCTTGCATAGTTCTGTAAATATCTTCAAGGTCTGTTAGGCGGATATCCCCAAGATGCGCATGTGTTTCATCGAGGTGGGTATTGTTTCTTACCACGTTAAAGAAAAAATCATTTTGAAAGTTTGACAATGCCGACATCGCAAGTTCTTTTTTCCAGTACCATATCCCCGTTACACCTTGCCCAGAAAATGTTGCTGGGTAAACTGGAAACTCTGCTTCCATCATATCTAGTTCGTCATTCGTATATCGTTCTCCGCCGTCGGACAGCCCATCATCTGTGGTAATTTGTGACTCTTTTTTGATTTGCGGTTTTGACATGGCCTTTTTCCATGCAGTGGGGAATTCTTCTTCGCTAATAGGCCCTTTTTTCACCCTTTGTTCCAACTGGCTTTTTAGCCATTCTCTGTCAGCTTCGCCAAGCTGAATTTTTTTACCTACAAAGCTAATTGCAGAGTCTACATCAAGATTTCTCCGGCTTATTAGCGCAAGAGCAAACCAATATCCTTCGTTAGCATTACGTGAGGCCGTCTTAACAGTGTTCTCAGTCTGTACCCCGATATTTCCCCATTGTGATTTTGATAGTGTTATTTTCATATTTCTTCCAATCCTAATGTTTCCAGTATTGAGCTTCTTAAACTTTCCGCATTCTCCTCTTGGCTATCATAGAGCCTTCTTAAGAAGGTTTTCATTTCGTCGGGGTGAATAATACATTTACCCGTCTTGTTATCAAAAGTGGAACGGGTAAAACCTTCAAGATGGGCGTCTATCCCTTGGTTAACTGCATTAGCTATTGAGGTCCAGTCCTCTTGGCTTTTTATCAACATTGGATATCCAGACGGGGTTTGTTCGACAACCTTCTTTGTTATCAGGTCTTCAGGAGTCATCCCGTAAGAAAAACTTTGGCGAGGTTCAACTACGTTATCATCGGATTGAGATACTTTTGTCCACCCAGCTTGCTTGCCAATATTCTGCCATTGTGATTTTGATAGTGTTATTTTCATGATTCCCCTTCAATGTTACTATTTTTACCTAATGAAAGACTATTATCCAGTTTGTTCTTCGCCTCTTCGATCCTTTTAAGAATGGTTTTTGCTCTTGTTATGTCACGCTGAGCATACTCCATTTTTGCTTTGTATAACTTCATGTTCTTTTCATATGAATCCCACGCCTCAATCCATGTTCTAGACTCTTCGTCTAATCGAGCTCTAAAATCAGACAATGATTCCATTTCCTTCTGCTCATATGGCTTATTTTCTGCTATTTTTAAGATTTTCATAACACGAAATCAATTGGGGAGTGTCTATATTTAAGATAATGCGCCCATATGCTAATCATTCATTATTTGATATGGATTCTCCTTTTAAAATTATAGGTTAGAATTTTAAAAGTGTTGGTCGGTTATATGCAATATGGAGGACGATCTGCTTAACGCAGAGAAAAGTAAAAACAAGTTTGATAATTTTGCGTAAGTCGTTGATTAGCTAGCTCTTGTATAAATACCTGAACCAGCGAGATCGTCCGCCCGGGAGAGTATACTCTGGTACACTAATCTGAGCAATCCCAGGGAGGCGTTTGCTCTTTACATCCTTTCGGATTTCCAGCCATAACGCATTGTACTCGCTATATAGCTGTTTAAAGTTGTCTATTTTACGCTGTTGCTCCGCCCCATCCTCTGCCATGACAAAAGCTCTTTCTTGGAAGTTGAATCCAAAGACAAGTCTTCGCAGAGCTGTTATCGCAGCAAACAAAAGTATAGGTGCCTGCCAAGTAAAATCGGCAGAAGCCAATGATGTGTAATACCAAGATGAAGGAGGGGTGGCATTCATCATTTTTAACCCCAAGTGCAAGAAGTCCAAAAGCTCTTCCTGAGAAAAATACTTAAAGTAATAATGCGCCTCTATGTAGTCCTCTCTATCACGCTGTGTATCAAATCGGATTGTCCCATTATAGTCAGCATACCATCCATTTGGGACAATTACTTTATTCTGACGGATCATTACACGATAATTCTTATCCCAGCTTCCATATGCAAAATTGTATGTTTTCTTATCAGAACTTGGGTACCCTTGTTCCCAGTAGACGGGAATATGCTGAGCTTCAAAAATGAAATTGTTCTCCAAGTCATTAATCATGGATGCGACTTTGTTGCTGACTTTGTTTACTATTGCTGGGCTAACCCAATTAATGAATGAGTCAGCAGAATGGACGTTGAACTCATAAATATTCTGTTCTGGCTCTGTTGAGTCATACCACTGAAATGTCCATATGTCATACCAAACTCCGGTTGACATTGATGGATCAACAAAGAAGTCTACGTACCAAATCCCTGTAGTCTCCTTTACTGCGTAGAATGGACCCATTGCGCCAATTGGCTCAGAAGACTCGCTAGAATGAGCAGAATGATCTGTTAAAGAAGAAGTGGATGACGAACTGTTATCTGTCGAAGAGCTGCTGGATTCTTGATGATAAGTGTTATCAGTAATAAATACACGTGGCTGGTAAGGATCAAATAACAATCCGTCTTTCACAAACTGACAGTAAAGACGGACATATTCTCCCTGAACTGCTGTTGCTCTTGTTTGAACAGATAAAGGCATGTTAAGACATCTTAGTTAGTAGATTGTATATATTTACAAGCTTGTCTTTGTTAAGTGTGCTCAAATTATTTGAAATAAAAATCATTTTCCCACCGGATGATTCTTTTGCGACTGGCTGATTCAAATGCAACTTAAGCATATTAAAAACTTCATCAACATATTTTTCCTGTGCTCTCATAAGTTCGCCAGAAATCAATGTCTTAATTTCCTGTTCAGACATGCCTTCTACATCAGGTCCGGCAACCATGTCGTCCTGCCCGAAGTTGTCGATATCGAAATCCGCAAGCTTTAAAAAATCGCCAATTTTAATTTTATTCATGATACTTTTCTAGCTCCTTTAGGTATGGTCCAATTTAACATAGTCAATGACAGACTTCATTGTAATTGCTGAATCGCTTGTGGAAATTGAAATAGCCTGATCTTCATCCATGGCAATATCTTCGACAACCAATTCCGTTAACGTAGTTGCCCCTGTTTTTGTCAGAATTGCAGCTGATGTCCCGACATCATATACGGGGTCTCCCGTAATGCTTGCAGACAATGTGGTGTTCTCATTAAAGCCAATCACGCATCCCGCCGTACTGAATCTTCTGACAGGCTTTCTGACATTAATATCAAGATATTGGATGGCGTGTGCGGCTGGGGCTATAGTAAAAGTGCTCGCTGCTGTGTTAAAAGTTACTGTAAAAGGTGTAAGCCCGCCATCAACAAAAGCTTCATTATTATCAAGTTTATCTTTTATCTCAGCCGCCAATAATGCCCCTGTTGCATAAAACCCAGCGTCCAATACGATTTCTTGTGGGCTAGCCCCATCTGCTTTTATATACAGCAAGTCATTCAGTCCTTTTATAATCCCACGTCCGGTAATTTTTGTGACGGAGATGTCTCTCGCTGTTGCAGCACTAAATTCTAGTGATATGTTTTTTGCAACTGCACAACATAATGGGGAGAAAATAGAACTAAATCCTCCGACACATGTGCCACCACCCGCCGTTTTATGTAAAAAACTATCATTCGCTGCACGTTCGACAGAATGTCCATATTTTTTTTGTACTTTATCATAGCAATATTTAATAGTCATGCTTATTCCTCTTTTCAAAAATGTCTATTATGTTTTTTCTCAAATGGGAACGCAAATTCCTATCACAATATCCTTTAATCAAGCCGAGCTATTTTCTTTTGTGTTTTAGAAGGTGGGATAATTGTAGTTTGTATAACGGGCGCATTTGGGTCACGTTCTGTTGGCATGCTTCCTACTAGCTGCTTCAATTCTGGGTCAACCCAATCTTCGTCTCGGACATCTACGTCAGGCTGAGCCCCCATTGTTATTTCAATTTCTGAACCTTTTGTGGGGCTTGCCGAGGGGCTCGTAGATGATTGTTGTCTTATTTGTTGTTGCAGAGGTTGTTTTTTTGCATGCGGGTTAGTAATGAAATGGCTTGGTCCGTCATCAGCCTCGTTATTCCCTCCCCTGTACATATCGTCTTCAGCCTGCTCAGGCTTGTCATATACTTTTAGCCCACTGCCCTTAGTCGCATCTTCCCTAATGTCATTTATTTTTTCAGCATATTTTACACGCCATTGTTTAAATTCATCTCTTGTCGCAAATGCGATATATCCATAATCCATGCAAACTCTAAGGTCACGACTGGCCAATAGCTTTCTTGCAGGGACAACAGATAAGTCAAAAACCTCTTCTCCATCAAGCATCGTCCCAAGATCAAGAATTTCTAGCTTGTTTGGTTTTTTGTTTTTTACGTATAGCGGGAAGGGAAGTTTTACACATTGAGACATTTTCCGCTCATGAGACATACAGTAATTTCTGTCTCTTTTTTTACTCTCGTCGAATTCGGGGAGGTCTTTATCAGCTCCTTTTATGCATTGGATTATTTCAATAAGGTCATCGTAATTTCTTATAATAACCTTTTTCCTCGCTGATGTTGTAGTTTCTGGAGGATCATCAAATGTTCTTTTTGGAGGCTGCGGAGCCTGTTCTTCTTGTTTTATTTCTGCATCAATAGAAGCGAGTGTATTCTGCGCTTCCCTTATCATATTTTGTGCTTCTGCATACCGATGTGCAGAGCCAGAAGTTATTTTTGCAATAACATTTTCTTCTGGATTTGCGCTAGTAGATACTTCGATCTGGTTATTTGGGATACTTGTGGCAAAAAGATTTTGCACGGGGACTTCTGACTCTTCGAGAGTTGGTGCATCTATCCCGACATCAACAAGTTTCATTAGAAGACTTGTATCCATTCCCTTGATGGCATCTATTTGTATATTGTCTGGGGAGGTGAACTTTATCTGGGCACGGCCTTGATTACCCTGAAGAGGGGCAACATAGATATAGATTGGTTCACCTTTTTCGAATATTTTCTCTAGCTTTTTTGATAAAGTGATCTCGCATTCGGCAACATAATTCATTGATTTTCCTCTTGATTACTCCACAGCATCTTCTCTAATTATACTACAAAAATAATGAAAACGAAGAAAATGATGAATTTTGCAAGCTTAGTGCATGATTAGTGGGACGCCGCTACCCCACCCACTGTATTCTTTAGATTTATCAAGGACACGGAGAATTTTATGTTTGTGGTACATCTTTTTAATCTTTGTTCTTGCTAAAGGCCACCCCTTTTCAGAACACTGCATATAAACAGTACTTTTATCCCTGTCTATAATAACCCTAGTCGCATGATTTTTCATCATGGTTTTGATAACCTCTTCAGGGGTGCTAGCCAAGCTTTTTTCAAATAAAATTGGGTTAATGTTTAGTAAGCTACAAATAATTCCTTTATGCTTCTTTGCAGCATCATAATGGTTAAACCCAGCGACTAATATCTCTTCTGGCAAAAGCCAATAACATCCGTCTAGCGTCTTCGCCATTTCATCATTGTAGACTACCCGCTCTTGCTCACTAAGCCTTCCTCCAGTTATTTTTTTCCACAAAAAAGAAACTGTCTTGAATAGGAACTTTAAATCATGCGAGTTCATCTCGTTCATCAGCATGTGTTTTGAGGGTAGATTATCGACAACATTTCTTAGTTCAGAATTTAGTTCGTAAGGGTGTTCTTTTCTAAAAAGCTTAATGATGGAGACATATCCCGCAAGCTCATCTGTAGAAAATGGAATCTTCTCCATGGACTGTTTAGTCAACATTTCTTTTAGCTGGTATTCTTCTTTGTCCATATGCTATTCCAATATAGATTTTATATGTTCCATCGAGACTTCCCCAATGAGCTCACATATGTTATTCAAATTTTTAGAGACGATTTCCTTATCCATTTTATATGCGACTTTTAACTTCTCCTGATCTTCTATTGGTAATGTCTTACTTTTTATCATTTTTACAAGAATCGCCAATGACAAAAGATCGGGGTTATAGATGCGTTCTAGTCCAATTGTTTTTGAAAGATTGTAAAGCCGTTCATCAATTATCGATTTTTTAGCATGATTGGATGAAATAAGTCCAGAAACGAGATATACTTTGCAAGCATGCTCATATGCAGCAGATGTCTCATCCTCGCTATTGTCTATATAAACTTTCTCTCCAATACTCAGTGCTTCGGCTGGAGATTTTTTTGCCGTTGAATACACCTTCTCCAACATCTTATCGTAATATATTTTTGACCCAGTGCTTGCGACGGTTGTCTTCCCAAAATATTCAGGGAATTTTTCTTTAATTAGCTGTTTCGCCTGTTCTGTGTCACTCAATCCGTCCATCTGGAGCTCTTGTAAGTATTTCTTTACATTCCCAACCCATTGTCCAGCGTCAGTTCTCCCGAATGCCATCATAATCTCGTATCCATCAAGAATACATTTGTCCAATTGAACATTTGAAATCTTGTTTTGTTCAATAACCCCGTTGATAACAGAACGTAATTTGTCTATTTCTTGCACTTCAACAGAGGACTTTGACGGGTCTTTGCTTTTTGCCATAACATCGCTATATGCCATGTTAAGAACCTCTTCAAGCCCCAGCCCAGACTCATTAAGCTCTTTAAGGAATCTGTTTATTGTTTTCCTCCCCCCATCTGAAAGCTGATGAGGACGCATGTGTAGAAAAGTAAGCTTTTCGACCATGTCAACTAGTTCAGGGACCTGCTCTCTTCCCTCTATTGTGGGGAGTCGTCGCTGCATCTTAAAATGCTCCAAGAACAATCTGGATATTTTCGAGCTTTCATCCTCATGCCCATGATATGAAAAATGTCCTTCACCTTTTTGTTTTCGGATAGGCATATATAGTTTTCCAACATCATGGAACAAAGCCCCCAATATAGCCACTGGACGATTTGGGTCTGAAGACTGGTACTTTTTTTCAATATTCTCTATCGCAGTTTTCGTATGCTCCCATACATTCAGTTCATGATGTGGGTTTTGCTGATCTAAATCAAAATCGTGCATTTGCCCCTGATAAGGAGTCCCATTTACTGTCTCTTTTATCATCTTTTCGAATAGCCCCGAGTCCTTAAGAAGCTGAAAAGCCTCTGCGGGGTTATTCCCATCTGCCATTTTTAGGAACTCTTCTCCAATCCTCTCTCTTGCAAGTTTAAACACCCCATCCCCACCTTTGGCATTAAAGACTTCTTGTTGCACTTTTGGAGAGCAAAGGGCTTCCCAAGTATGAGGTTCTATTTTAAAGCCATACCTAGCGGCGAAACGGATAGTCCGAAACACCCGTAGGGGGTCTTCAAGATATCGAATTAGCGGGTCTCCTGGCGCCCTTACTACACCATTTTCTAGGTCTGGTATCCCTAATCCTGTAGGGTCTTCAACTTCACCAGTAGAAATGTTGTAAAAAAGTGCGTTTATCGTCAAATCTCTTCGGAAAGCATCTTCCGTAAAGGTTGCCGATTGCATAGAAGGAATGCGACTATTCTCTTTGTACACTTCTTTTCTCGCATTGACAAACTCAACTTTTATAGAATCCCCGTCAGGCAGAGGGATTGTGCAGATAGCAACCTCAAGATGCTTCGACCGATCAGGGTTTTCTTTAACAACTGCTGTTTTTCCCTCTCTAATATATGGGGCAAAGCTGCTTCCGGTTGCGTTATCCAGCATAATATCTATGTCGTTAGAAGGCTTGCCCATAAGCTTGTCTCTTACCCATCCACCTGCGATACGTGCAGTCGGATGTTGTGGGTGTCTTTTACAAGCGTCTTCTACCAGATCGACAATATACTGTTCATTTGTTGTTAATTTTATTTCATTATTCATATTCAAAAAACCATTTCATAACAAAGTGCCCATTCCCAACGAAATTGTGTGGCGAGCTGACTTTTAAAAAGACATACTCTGATTCATAGGAATTATCCCCAGATGATGTCTTTAAGTCAACACTTTTATTGTATTCGCTTTCGTAATCTTCGTCAACATTAACACCAGAAAAAGGAGTAAAAGAAGGTATTGCCGACAAAGATTGCGATTTTGAAAATAGCAGATTTTCGTTATATCCATATTTACTCATAAAACAATCGACTATACCCAACCTTACGTTGCTGACCTCTGTAGCGCCAGTGACTCGCATGTCAATAATTTTATATTCAGATTCATTGTTTGGCTGGACACTTCCAAAATCAACATTTTTTACTTCTCCGGAGAACAAAAGAGTTTCTGCATCGTATTCTCTTGTTGAAACATTTACTTCGATGACATCTTGTACTTGTTTTTGAGATATCTCTTCAACAGGTATAGCGATATCCGTAATAGAGACAGAAAGTGGGCCAATATAATTTCGGATGTCATCTTTGTAAAAAGAGACGGTAGATTGCCCAGAATTTTGCTGATTCGCCGAAATTAGTTTTCCATTAGAGAAAGCCACTCCTCTCACATTAACGGGAAGGCAAGGCCCTGTTTCTTTTTTTGCATAGTCTTCCAGAAATGAAAACACGACAGTCCCTTGCCCACGGTTTACGGAAAAATGATTAATTGGGCGAGGCCATTTTGGGTCAGGAACTGCATAGATGCATTCGTCGTCGTTTATTTTTGAAAATAGCGCCAATCCTTTATCGAGAGGTCTATCGGAGGGGACAATCATAACAGATGGGGGAGTTGTATCTGCATCAATGAAGTAAAAATCATTTCTGGTTATGGCAATAAAATAATTTCCTGAAGATGGCCACACATCCATAGCTATAAAATCATCATAGGCTTCAAAATAGTATTTTCCATACACCTCTCCGTCACCCTTTATCGCAGAGATAAATGCGGTTTGGCTGTCCAAATTTTTTATCGTATAGAAAATTAGATTTTCGTCTGTAATCATCTTTTTAGACAGTCTGATCTACTAGTCAATACTAGATGACCCTACTTCTCCCCCTGTTTGTTTTATAGCAAAACCTCTAACTGGTACATCTGTGTGAAAATAATCTTTCGCCACTACATTAACTTCCCCATTAGGGTCTATTTTGTAGATATGTCCTTGTGGGGATACGGCATAAACAAATACCTCTTCCGCACTGCTGCCGCTAGCATTCATCTCCCAGTCATCCCACCAAGACTGCGAAGAAGAAGATTTTTGTTCATATGTCTTATTATTTTTCATCAAAAACAACCGTGACTTTTTTCTCTTTTTCCATAAATCTTAATGTAATGAAATTGACCCCATTCGGAGAGAATCCTATCCATCTACTTTCCACTTCTGCCTGTGACGGATGGCTGCTTATCGGAGCGCTAGCTGTTTTAGCTTGCCGATATTCTTTTTGGTTTTTTGGCAGCTCAAAAAGAACACCGTGATACCTAAAGCTAAGTTGTTGGATGTTTTCCTTTACATCCCCCCACTTTGCGCTCTTTTCCTCGACGAATGATCCATCTTTTAAAATAGCTTCCCACATAGTTTTCTCCTTATTTATTCAATTTGTTTTGCTAAAATACCTAGAGAATATTTAGTTATTTGGTTTTTACTTATTCGGAAAATATTGCATAGGGTTTTCTTCCACCCACTTTGTATTATAATACAAATAAACTAACCTTACGCAAATAATTGTGCTTAAAGAGGTATTTGGATGTCAAAACCTACAAAACAAGTTATTGAAGAGATATGTGAAGATTGTTGTCACACACATTGTCAATACTGTACGGCAAAGCAGCTTCTTTTTTGGATGATTGGGCAAGACCCAAGAAACATAATCCAAATAAAGTGTATTGAAAAATACAAATATGAGAGAAGCGAGCAGCTAAATCATGATATCGGATGGGAAGACGCCGCTATGGAATGGACAAGATTATATGCCGCAATTTTTGCCGATGTTTACAACCCAGACTTGAGTTATTCAGTTATATACAAGAAAGTTGTTGGCAAGTTGAAACAAAGTTAACAACTAACACGGGCTATGGCAAAGTCGTAGGGATTGCTATGTTAATGGCCCTAATAATTTTCTCATCTTCGTATTTAAAGAATTGAGTCCATTCGCCTTCCCATTTCTTGCGTTTTTCCTCGCTTACAAAATATCGAGTAACCTTATCTCCACTAATGCACATGAACCCGTGAAAAAGAGGGCTCTTCCGATTGTCCTCAAAAACAAGAAAATTGTTTGACAAACATTCCCGAAGCTCTTCCCCGAATTGCTCAAAAGAAGAGCACAATACTTCTTCCTCTAAAATTAATTTTACATCTTCATTGACACCTTTATCAAAATGTCTAGCACTCGTTATTTTAATCATAACCTTATTTCTCCTTACGTCTTCAATTATACACAAGAGTGAATGCTCCGCTAGTCTAAAGACCAAGCAAAATCGTCTAAAGCCAAGTTTATCGGGGTTTTACGCTTTCTTAATAAAAAGAATCAGCCACCGTTTTTAGGCGGTGGCTGATTAATCCCAATTTATTGGGGTGTCGTCTCGTTATTCAGGAGCGACGGTCACTTCAACACGAGCGATAGCGTAATCGTTGACGATTACAATACCGATTTCCTCGTAGATGACCCAACCCAAACGAAGTTTCTTCGGGTCGTCAGCAGGCAACACGGTGATGTCCTGACGTACAGGGAAAGCACCAACGTATTCTGCGGGAGCCAATACGAACACGTACTCAGGTGTTACACGTGAGGAAACGTGAATGTCGGCTGTCCAGATATGACCGAACAAACCAGTCGTCAACACTTCCTTCGTTGTAGCTTGGTCAAACACGGTCTGACCCCAGTTACGGATATCCGCATAACGGAATGCATGGCAAACAACCTTACCAACGGTCAGGTCATGTTGTTCAACCGAGGCGAACGCTTGGTTCAAGGCGCTGATAGACAGAGAACCACCAGTGGAGGTAATCTGATTTGCGACGGGAACTGCTGCGTTAATTGCGT
>Ga0172381_10005409_pt1 | contig 12958 bp, 6 predicted proteins | sample Leawel6488metaG_FD_119754 | JGI IMG/M metagenome (GOLD analysis project Ga0172381, IMG submission 119754) | Leachate microbial communities from a municipal landfill in Southern Ontario, Canada - Leachate well 64-88 metaG | ecosystem: Engineered > Solid waste > Landfill > Unclassified | place...
AATCAAATCAATCGCTTTATCCGGCAGGAAGCGGTCATTGATATATCTTTTTGAAAGCTTAATGGCAGCCTCGATTGCTTCTCGAGTATATTTAACTTTATGGTGATTTTCGTATTTACTCTTGACTCCGAGCAAAATCTTAATTGATTCATCAATGCTTGGTTCAACAATTTTTACTGGCTGAAATCTTCTTTCAAAAGCAGCATCTTTTTCAATGTATTTTTTATACTCATCAAATGTCGTTGAACCTATAGTTTTTAATTCTCCTTTTGCCAGCATGGGTTTTAGTAAGTTGGCGGCGTCAATAGATCCTTCGGTTGAACCTGCCCCCACAACTGTATGGATTTCATCGATAAAAAGGATTACGTTGCCTTTTTTCTTGATTTCATCAAGGAGTTTTTTTACTCTGCTTTCAAATTGTCCCCTATACATCGTGCCGGCAATCAAAGCGCCCATGTCCAAAGAAAGTATTTCTTTATTTAGGAGTTTAGTCGTAACACGTCCTTCAATGATTTTTTGGGCCAAGCCTTCAATAATAGATGTTTTGCCTACACCTGGATCGCCGATTAATATGGGGTTGTTTTTTGTTCGTCTTGATAGTATCCGCATTATCCTTTCAGATTCGACGTCTCTTCCTATCACTGGGTCGAGCTTCCCATCTTCAGCAAATTTTGTAATATTAGTAGTGTAGAGCGAGAGAACTGTGTCTTGTTTTGGTTTTGTTAACGTTTGGCCATGCATTGGACCCATTGAGCCGAAAAACTCGTTATCCCCCATGTCATTAATGACATTCTCATTTTCAGCAGGAAAATTCACTTGTGCCAATGTTTCGTTAATATTACTAAAAATTGATTCAAGCTGTTTAATAATATCTTGCGGTCTTACTCCTATTCGTTCAACAACAAGATAGGAGCTGAATTCTTTATCGGAAAGAAGCGCTACTAGTAGGTGTTCGCAATCAACTACTGAATGATTATACTTTGAAGCGATTTTAACTGCTGATTGAATCGCTTTTTTCGATTCACCTGATAATCCAAGAGACTTTTTTGCACTATCTCTTTTGCTTATCAAGGAGCCAACTAGCTGAATTTGTTCGGGGTTGATTTTAAAGTTGGCGAGTACTTCATAAGCTAAATTATCCTTAACCATCGATAATGCAAGCAGTTGGTGCTCTGTGTTCATTAGAGAATTTTGCTCTTTTGCAATTCTCTCGGACATTACCAGTACTTTTTTCAGATTTTCGCTAAATTTTTTGAAAATATTTTCTTTCATAAAAATAAAATTACTTTATTAGTGCAACATGTAATTATAGCATGCCATGCAAGAGTGAGCATTGATCAATTAATATAATAATATCCAACGTTAATAACACAATACTAGATATTGTTATTTATCATTAGGCTAAAACGAAGGTTTATTTTTCAACGTTTTTAGTTGAGTCAGGCTCTTCTTCTTTGATGTTTTTATCTTCTTCGTCGAGAACGACATCGATTCCCCATCCTGTAAGCTTTGAAGCTAGACGAACATTTTGTCCGCCTTTGCCAATGGCTAAAGACAAGCTTTCTTTGTCAACATAGACAGTTGCTTTATTGTCTTTAGACGAAATTGATATCTTTTTAGTTTTTGCCGGCGAGAGCGCATTCATTATGAATTGTTCTACATCTTCATCCCAAAGCACAATATCAATTTTTTCTTCACCAATCTCGGCCAACACTGCCTGAACTCTGGTTCCTCGCTGGCCAACACATGAACCGACTGGGTCAATTTTTTCTTCATTAGCTATAACTGCAATTTTTGTTCTTGATCCTGCTTCTCTAGCAATACTTTTAATTTCGACTGTTCCAGCGTTAATTTCGGGTACTTCAAGTTCAAAAAGACCGCGAATTAGTTCTTTATCTGACCTTGAAACAATAATCTGCGGACCCCTAGTAGTCTCCGCTACTTCCTTTACATATACTTTAATTCTCTGACCGATATAGTATCTCTCTTCTCTAACTTGATCAGTTGGATAGATGATGCCATTGGCTTTACCAAGTGAAACAATTACGTTTTTACCTTCAAGCTGTTGCACTGTTGCATTAACAACCTGATTTTCTTTGTCTTTAAATTCTTTATAAAGCAACTCCCTCTCAGCTTCTCTGATTCTTTGTATGATAACCTGCTTTGCAGTTTGAGCAGCAATTCTACCAAATTCTTCTTTGTGTTCAAGCGGGATAAGCACTTCTTCGCCGACTTTAATTTTTTTATTCAATTTTAGAGCTTGGTCTAAGGTTAAATCTTGTTCTTTCTCTTTTACTTCTTCTTCAGAATCAACAACCGTATATACTCTAAAAATATCAGCTTGTCCGGTTACTGGATCCATTTTTGCTCTTAAAATTTGCTTTGGTTTGCCATAATCTTTTCTATATGCAGCAGCGAGAGCTGCTTCAACTGTTTCAATTACAGTGTCTTTATCTAGCCCTTTGTCTTCGCAGATTTCTTCAATAGCGCTCATAAATGGGTTTGAGTTTTGTGCCATGTTGCTCCTTTTTCTATAATTCAAACAAAATTAATTCTGATTTAATGATCTAATTATATCATATTTATGACGTAAGATTTAAAAAGCGGTGACCAAAATGATCACCTACAATGAACTTAGCTTACTGTAAATAGAGCATTGTGTCAAGGGCTCATATGAAAAGAAAAATATTTTAGCGGGTATTAATAATTTTTGTAAAATGTCACAAAAATTTCAGAATTATGCGTAATTATTTGTAGAGTTTTTCACGATGTAGTTTGTTTTGCTAAAAGATAATCTGAAATTGTAATTATTTTAGTTCTTATTTACAAAGCTATTTAAAAATACTTCTTCTGTATTGACAATTTTTATAAAAAGATGTAGAATTCTCGGTTAATTTGTAAAATCTCACAAATTTAATGCAAGAGTTTGTTTAATAACTGCTCTAGAGGATTAAAATGAAAATATTTCGAGCGAAAAACAAAAACTTGAGAGGAAAGATAGCCTAAAGCTACCTTGACAAACAATTTTTGTTTTGGAGCCGAAATAGACCATTTTGAGCCATCAGATGCAGCTATTGAATAGACTCCAAAGAAAGGTAAACTATGCAGCTGTCCGAAAAAGTCAGCAAGGAAATAAAAAATTATATAATGAATCTTTTGAATAGAGATGCATTCGTAATTAGCATGGAGGGAGTTTGTTTGGCTTCGCCAGATCCTAATCAAATAGGATTAAAAATCGATTTACCGAAAGATGTATTTAAAGCAGATGATTCAAGGACGATAAATGTTAATGGTAAGCAACAGGTTTTAATCCCTTTGCAGTATCAGAGAGAAACAGTCGCATTACTTTTATTAAGTGAAAAAATAGAGAATATCAGCAATTATCTTTCGTTAATCAAGAGCTTTGCAGAGCTATTAATTCAACAGTACTATGAAAACAACAAACCGACGTTTGATACGACTGACCAATTTATTACAAAATTAGTCAATAATGCTAGTAAACATGACTTGCCTTTTTATGAATCGGAGGCAAAGGTCTTGGGTTACGACTTGAGCGCCAAAAGGATTGCAATTGTTATCCATTTGGATGGCTTTTGGGAAAAGTGTCTATTGTCTATAGATCAGCCCAGTTTTGAGAGAGATGAAGTAATTAAGAACGCCAAAAAAAGCATCGAAACAGCAATTAACAGTTTTTTCTCAAGGAATAACGATATAATTATTGCTTATCTGGGTAGTGACAAATTTGTTATCTTTAAAGCTGTTAATGATCAAGATCAAGAAAATATTGTAAAGTTTCTAAAGAAATCGTATAAATCGATTTTTGAGCCGTTAAAAAATTATCGCATTCATAGTATAGCCGTAGGTTTCGGAGAAGCTTATGAGGGCATCGAAGGGCTAGTGAGCGGATTTAGAGAAGCTGATCTTTCTTTAGAGCTGGGTCAAAAATTATGGGGCAAAGATAAAGGCTATTACTTTGGGGATTTGGGCATATTAACAATTCTTGGTGAAGGAAATAGAGAAAAGAATATACAATTTTCAAATCAAATGCTGGATTGTATGAATAATGAGGATCTAAATAAAACTCTTGAATGTTTCTTTGATCAGAATTTGAATTTAACAGAAACAGCAGAAAAATTAGGAGTACATCGTAATACTATTATTTACCGCTTAAATCAAATATCTAAGATATTGGGAGCTGACCCTAGAGTCTTTGATCAAGCAATGACAATTAAGATAGCACTTTTAATCAGGCGACTGTTTGCTTAATAGGCTGAAAATTGAATATTTAAAAAAATAAACATTACCTAATGTTTATTTTTTATAGTTCTTTTCCTAAAAAGTTATTTCAGGATTTCATTGATTTTTCTGACCACATCTTCTGGCGTATTGAGCGCTTTAATCATATAGTCAGTGGCGCCCAAAGATAACGCTAGCTTCTTATCGCTGTCAAAAGAGTCGCTTCCAATATTGGTTAAAACTATTACTGGAATTTCTTTATGATCTGTATCTAAACGCATTTTCTTCAAAACTTCAAAACCATTCAACCCGGGCATAAGGATATCTAATAAAATTAAATCAGCACCTTGCTTGATTTTGGAGATAGCCTTTTTCCCATCCATCGCTGTTGACACTAAAAATCCTTCAAGCTTAAGTTTTTCCTTGTACATTTCAACTAAGGCTTGATCGTCCTCAACTATTAAAATTCTTTTTTTTACCATAATATTCCTTCTATTATTTTCTATTATTTAGCGGTAATAAAATCGAAATACTTGTGCCCTTACCTAATTTACTGGCAATTTCAATTTTTCCACCTTGTTTTTCTATAAGATTTTTTACAATAAACAACCCCAAACCTGTGCCGCCCGCTTTAACGCTTTCTGAGTTTGGTACTCTATAGAATTTATTAAAGATAGAGGCAAGGTCTTTCTTGGGAACTCCAATCCCTGTGTCTTCAACGGTGATTGTCCCCATTGTTTTAATCTTTTGAGTCTTAATCACTATATCACCACGTACAGTATATTTTATAGCATTATCAACCAAGTTTGATAATGCTTGCTTAGTTTTATCATAATCTCCTATCAGTCTGATGTCTCTAGGTGATTCTGATAATTTTAAACTGATGTTTTTGTTTTTTGCTTTCTGCTCAAAATCTATCATAACATCAGATATTAATCTTTTTGAATTAAAAGGGGTCTTGTTAAATACGACTTTATTTTCCTCTATCCTCGCAGTCTTAAGCAAATCTTCTACCAAGAGAACTAATTTATCTGTTGACTGATAAACGCGATCAAAATACATTTTTTGTTTTGAGTTAATGGCACCTGCATCGCCGTTCAAGATCATTGAGAGATAGCCTTTAATTGCTGTTATCGGTGTTCTTAATTCATGTGTTGTAGTATAGATAAATTCTTTGTTGCGATTTTCAATTGTTTTTTCTTGAGAAATGTCTCGTATCACCGCAATAATAAACTCTATTCTATTTCCACTTCGTATAAATGACATCGTGATACTAAGCCATTGTTCTTGGTGATCATAGTTTATTATTTTAATTTCCTGACTAATTGTCTCATCATCTTTGTCTTTCGCTCGGTGGACTAAATCACGGTATCTTAGAAGAACCTCCGGATTATGTTTTAAAAGTTCTTTAGTCGATTCAAAGCCCGTAATGTTCTCTATCGCCTTATTCCAGACGATAGTTTTACCTCTAGAATTAATTACAATTATTCCTTCGCCGGAGTGTTCTATGATTTTTTTTAGGCTTTGACCATCTTTTTCAACTTGCTCGAAGAGTTGGGTTGTTTCTATTCTGGAGGCCAGCCTAGTTGCAATTATGCTTAACCATTTTGCATCTTTACTATTGTAATTTCGTTTTTTATTTATAGCATAAAGTACTCCGACTATTTTATTTTCTATCCTAACAGGAGTAATTATGATCCTGGATATGTTTTTTACATTATCGAAATGACTTTTTGTTTTGTTGCAAATAAATTCTTGATTGAGGTTGCCCTTCTCTATTATTTGAGAAAGAAGATTCGGTATTTCTGAACTGGGATTTTTAACTAATCCTGTTTTATCGTTTTTTGGATCAAAAAAATACACATCTGCTAGTTCTGAATCTAGTATTACAGCAGATTTCTTGAGAACGTTTTCAAAAAATTTAGAAGAGGATGTTATTGAAAGAGATGAAATCTTAAAAAGTTCTGTTAACTGTTTGACTTGTGCTTTGACAGTTTTTTGTCTTTTTTCCAACTTTGTGATGTCATTTAAACCGATTACCACGCTGTCACATCTTCGATTTTTTTCAATGATTGGTGTGAATCTTACTTTAAGAATCTTTTCTTTACCTTTTTGTGAAACAAATTCAGTTGTAAGACTTTTCTTCTCATTGATAGATTTTTGTATCAAGGATTTGATCTTGTTGGAATTATATGAACTAAGTTCTGATAGATATTGATTTATAACTTTGTTTTCAAGATCGCTCTTTTTTATCGGGAGAAGCTTTATTGCTGTCTCATTGGCGAACATTAAATTGTGGTCCTTGTCTATCATTATCAAACCATCTGTTGTTGTGCGAAGAACCGTTTCTAAAGTTTTTTTCTTATTGTTTAATGTTTGGTAAAGTTCTTCATTCTCCATAGCCTGTGCTATCCTGTTGGCCACAATTGAAGCCATTTTGGTTTCACCTTCGGAAAAAAATGAATTTTTAGGTTTGGTTAAATTTAACACTCCCCACAATTTATTACTAGCAACAACTGGAATCGAAAGAAGAGATTTTGATTTATGGTTCTTGGGGTCTGCAAATAATGAATCGTTGTCTGTATTTGGAACTGCCAAGATGGTTTGATTTTTTGCCACATATCCTGCAACACCTTCCCCTATTCTCAAAATCAAAGGCTTGTGCTTAGGCACATCATCGATACTGTAATTTACTATCACTTTTAATATCTTATGCTCAAGAATCATTAAACTGGCGCCATCAATATCCATAGATGAAAACATCTGCTTCATCATAGTTTTAATAATGCTAGTGTGACTTGATTTTGAACTCAACGTCATTGAAGTCTGATAAGCCAAAACGTCATGCGCCTCATGACGTTTTTCTTCGGTTACATCTTTAATTACAATCGTCGATCCACATATTCTACCGTTACTAATTAATGGATTTGCAACAATATTATAAAGTCCTGAAGAATTTTTTATAATGTTAGAGGTATTTGTTTCAGTTAGAATCGACCTGTTCGAGATATCTGTCAAGGCTTTGATAAATTTTGTGTAGTCTGATTTATTTTGTTTATTTAATGTTTGCAGTAACTTTTCAGCAGCATTATTTGTGAAGGATGGTTTGCTCTTCTTATCGAATGTAATGATAGAAAGTGGCAAACTATCAATTATAGAGCTCTCACTTACTCTTGGCGTTCTATTGATGTCAGCATGAACAACCAAATTTTCATCTTTCTCGAGAAAATTAATTCTTGAGAAAATAATTTTTGCATTAGAAATGAGATCGGTATCTTTTAATAGATTTTTTTTCTTCCAATATAAATTTGTTCGTTCTGGGCCGATAGCGTTGAAATCGCTAACCTTACACCTAAAGATATAACATTCATGCAATTCGGCCCCATATCGGCAGGGATCGATTAGAGTTTGATGAAAAATAAGTTTTTTATTGTTTAAATTTAAACCAATTTTCTCTGTAAAAAGTCTTATCAGCGCTTCTTCAACTGTTTCCTCGTTGTGCAGATGCGTAGTTGGAATGCCAAAACCATAAGGAAATTTTTGTCTCTTCATTAAGAGCAGTTCGTCTTTTTTCTCGATTAAAGTTCCAACAGTGATATGTTTTATTAAGCCGTTTTCTTTTGTAGAAAAATTTATACCGTCATTATCAATTACACGAGTGCTTTTTTCTTTGCAGTTTGCGCAATAATAAAAGATATGGTTGTTTTCCACAATCGTCGAAACATTTTCATTTAAGCATCTTACGCATTGTTTCATTTTATTTTCTTTAAATATTATAAAGATTATTATTTATCTGGTTAAATGGGGCGAGCTCTCAGGAAGTCGCCCCGTGGTTTGACATCGCATCCATCTTTCTTCTCCTAGCATCCTACTAGACCACATGATCCAGTTGTGTGTGGGCCATATGGCGATGATCAATGGTTTGCTCGTTTTGACGCTGATCCCCACTGATCTTCGATCCAAGTTAGAATCTCTTCGAAATCTCTTCTTGTTTCATTTCTCTTGAGATAGTAGTTCATTTCTGTACGTGCTATTCCAAGAGGGAATGATAACGAGTCTAGGATTTTCAAGGAAGTCTGTGTCCATTTAAGGTGGGTATTCGGTTTGTCTCGATCTATGATCCTGTAGACCCGAGTTTGTCGTGCGCAGTACAGCCTGACTACGGTCATTTCTGGGAAAAGTTCAGCGAAGTCCTTTTCGAGGTCGCACGATATTTCGAGCAGCAAGATCCGTTTGTGTTTCAAGGCCTCTTCTTGTTGTTGTTTAACCTTAAGCAGCAGATAGCGATTAATGAAGTGATCAGCACATACCACCATCTCTTCTGCTTCAGGAATGAACACCCCCTTTTTAGACAGTTCCAGCTCTTTCATCCAGTAGAGCCATTCTGGTTTTGGCTCTAAGCAGAGACCCACGTTCATGGAACATAGTTGTGGCTCGCTGCAATTGACGACATCCCAAAAAGATATATGGCTGTACGGTATTCTTCCGCGCTTTTCCAATTCTTTTGGGGGGCGGAGACTGTCTTTCTCCGCAATTATGAACCTCTTTCCATTTCTTCTGACAATTTCCGAAATCAGATCCGACTTACCTACGCCAGCCGGTCCCGAAAATGCCAGAACGTTACTGCTGTTCGCATTGCTGTGCACAGCCAATTCCATTCGGCCTGACCATCCGTGTCGCACATGAACTCTTTGTTCCAGAGTCCAGTACTTTATTGTTTGCAATTACCTTCCGCCTCCTTAATACGACTTATTTTTATCACGGTTGTCAGTATTGCCTTACTATTGCCGGCAATAAACACTTTCAAAATACAAGTAAGGACCACATTTTTTTATGTATTTTTTAATAAAAAAATAAACGATTCAGAGTATTATTTGTGATTTATTACAAAAACTTACCTATTTCTGATCAAAAATCGTCTAAAAAATGTGAAAATTGTATACTTTCACATTTTTTATGCTTATTTCTAAGCTCAACAATATTGACAAAGTAGCTGAAAAATATTTTAGTAATTCAGCAATTTGAGATTAAACATTAGACCACTTGGGTTGCCAAGCCCCTTGACATACCTAGCTTCTAACCATAAGATTGAGCGGTTTTATAATAAATTAAGCTCAAAAAAGCTTTAAAAAGTTAGGATTTCATACAAATTATGATGAATAAAATTCTTAGTTCATTGCTTGCGAAATTTTCAAAAAGAAAAAAAATAAAATCAAAATTAAATAAATTCCTTTATGATCACCAGAAAAAACTTCCAGCTCTGGCTGGAATTTGTCTGTTTTTAGGAATTTTTCTAACCATCGGTATTATCAAAAGCTCTGATCAGCTGGTTACGGGTACTAGTCTTAATAAATTAATTAGTACTTCAGTAACTTCGAGTGCCCCTGATTTGAAAAATTTAAATTTTAGCAAAGTGGAAAGGTTTGAGGTGCCAAATGCTAAATCTACGGTAATATTTATACCGCAACTACATAAGGAGCCGACATCAAATGCTGCGGATAAAACAAATGATCAAGCCCTGGTTGTTCAGAAGGAAATTTCTGATATCTTAGGGAAACTGGTCGATGTTAACCATGCGACTTATGTAATGGACGAAACAGATCTTTACGGACCAATGCCATCGGATAAAATTCAAAAAGTTAGAAACGGCTTTACTGATATTGAAAAAATAAGGACAGATCTAAAAACAGTCCTTGATCATTATCTTAAAGACGGCGGTTCGGTCGAGACTGCAAATACAGTTCAAAAGGATGCTGATGAAAGAATAGGCAATTTTGAAAGAAATATATATTTAACCGGCGGTGCAGCTGTTCTTGCAGCAAAGGATCAAAATGCTCATGTTTATGGCTCTCAGAATCCAGCTACAATAAATGAAGCTAAAATTGAATTGCAGAATCTTGTCTATATGGAGCAGCGAATAAACCAACTTGAAGCTCAGAGTGGTGTAAGCGGAACAGGCTCCACATCGGCATCCGCAGGTAACCAGTCTGCCGCAAGCATTCTATCTATGCTTGGTAATAGCAGCAGCGGAGGAAATGGGAGTTCGCTTCAACCAATAATCAATTTTGCAGAAAAGGCAAATGACACGGAATTACTCGATGAGGTTAATAAAATTTCTACTGAGTCCAAAGCATTCACTTCAAGTAGAAGTTATGAAACAACTTCGGTAAATGCAAGCGCGTCTGCAAGTCAGGCTAATGTAAATCCGTATCAAAACGTAACCAATCTTTCAAAGTTGAAACAGGATTATCAAACTGCTTATGATAAATTCATAAAACTAGCCAAAGATCAGAGAAGCCAAGAGGTTTCGGATAACGTAGATCGTATGATGCAGGAGAACGGCCAGACCGCAAGCGTGTTAGTGCTCGGAAAAGATCATAAAGACCAGATTATTTCCAACCTTAATAAAAAGGGTATTAACGTAATCGTGATCACTCCTGAATCTGAATAATTAATTTAGTTTAAGCAGGAAAACATTTCCTGCTTGACTAAGTCAATTGTTTTATTGGGCTAATCGAAATATTAGATAAACACTTTATTATAATCTCATTGATCTAAGTCTGAAGCAATTTTTAGTGCCTCCTCGATCTCTTTTACGTGATCGATCTCAAGTTTCCTTGTTATCTCAATTGGTATCTCTTCAATGTCTTTTCTATTATCCTCTGGTAATATAACCTTTGCTAAACCTGCTCTTTGTGCAGCAATTACTTTTTCCTTAATCCCCCCAACTGGCAATACCCTCCCCCTTAGGGTTATTTCGCCTGTCATTCCAAGATCGTTTCTAATAGGCTTATCAGAGAGAGCTGATACAAGTGCAGTTACTATCGCAATCCCTGCGGATGGACCGTCTTTTGGCACCGCTCCTTCTGGGACGTGGATATGAATGTCATAATATTTATGAAAATCTTTATCAAGTCCCAGCTTTTTTGCTCGGCTTCTTATGTATGAAAGCGCGGCTTTGCAGGATTCTTTCATAATGTCTCCGAGCTGTCCTGTTAAAATTAAATTTCCTTTTCCGGGCATTAAAGCTACCTCTATTGAAAGAACAACTCCTCCAGCTTCACTCCAAGCAAGAGCGGGTGCAATTCCGATCATTTGCGTTTTTTCGGCGAGATAAGGTTTATATTTTTCTACTCCCAAATATTCTTTTAATACACCAGGTTTAATCACAATTTTCTCTTTTGACCCTTCTAAAATTTTTCTTGCTACTTTTCGAAATATTTTTGCAATTTCGCGTTCTAAATTTCGAACTCCAGCTTCCCTTGTATATCTTTCGATAATCCTATTTATCGCATGATCTGTAATGTCGACTTGTGTTGAATCCAGTCCATTTGCATCCAGTTGTTTTTTTATTAAAAAATTTTTAGCGATGTGAAATTTCTCAACCTCCGTATATCCTGAAAAATCTATTACCTCTAATCGATCTTTTAGTGCGGGGGGGATTGTGTCTAGAATATTACAAGTTGTTATAAAGAAAACCTGCGACAGATCAAAAGGTACTTCCAGGTAGTTGTCCGAGAATTTATAATTCTGCTCGGGATCAAGCACTTCAAGAAGCGCTGCGGCTGGATTTCCTAAAAAACTTGAGCTAATCTTATCAATTTCATCCATCATAAAAACAGGATTTTTTGTTCCTGCCTGTCTCATACTTTGTATGATTCTACCGGGAAGAGCTCCGATATATGTTCTTCTATGTCCTTTAATTTCTGCTTCGTCTTTTATGCCGCCTAGCGATATAGATACAAATTGCCGGTTTAAAGTTCTGGCGATTGATCGGCCTATTGAGGTCTTTCCGACACCTGGTGGGCCAGCAAAGCAAAGTATGTTAGTAAAGTGGAAAGATTGTTCTTTATTCAATCTGTTTTTTAATTTTGTTACTGCGAGGTACTCTATAATCCTCTCTTTTATTTTTTCCAGCCCATAATGATCTTCATCTAGGATTCTTTTGGCTGTGTCAATATTCACATCGCTTTGACTGTATTTTGACCAGGGCAGTTCGACCAACCAATTTAAATATGTTTGAATATATGACGATTCGGGGTTGTATGATGGCATTTTTTGAAGACGGGATAACTCATATTCTGCGCGTTCTTGGATGGATGGAGGCAAGTTTGCATTAATAATTTTTTGCTTTACATCACTTTGTTCTCTTGTAGATTTATCTTCCCCTAATTCGTGTTCTATGGTTTCCAACCGTTCTCGCAACATCATTTCCTTTGCTGCTTTGTCTAATTTCTCCTGAGTTTTTTTAGCGATATTTTTTTCTACTTCAAGGATTTTTATTTCATGTACTAAATGTTGATAGATTTTACTAAGCTTTTCTTCAAGCGAGTCTATCTCCAATATCTTTTGTTTATCTTCGGATTTTAGCTCTAAGGTATTTGCGGTTCTATAAGCAAACTCTATGGGACTAAAGTCAGTGGACATAAGATTCATCAAAACCATAAAGTCAATTATTTTCCCCATGTTTACGGCGTGTCGTATTTCATTTGACAATAATTTCTGAAGAGCTATTATATTATCATTTGTTTCAATCTTTTCTGGGTAATCAACGATTCTTGCTAATGGGTATGGATCTTTTTGAAGAATATCAACAATCTTTACTCTGTGAATTCCTCTTATTAAAATATTTGATGAATTGTCATTTTTGAATATCTGTATAACTTCTGACACAGTTCCTATTTCGCTTATGGCTCCTGGCGTTTCGTTATCTTTTTGCATA
>Ga0172381_10005410_pt1 | contig 12951 bp, 4 predicted proteins | sample Leawel6488metaG_FD_119754 | JGI IMG/M metagenome (GOLD analysis project Ga0172381, IMG submission 119754) | Leachate microbial communities from a municipal landfill in Southern Ontario, Canada - Leachate well 64-88 metaG | ecosystem: Engineered > Solid waste > Landfill > Unclassified | place...
AGCATCCCTCACAGGTATGCCCTACCTTTACCGAAATGTTCTTCAAACATCATCTGGTGCAAGTAGCAGAATTTCCAATGATGATATCAGAGCTCCTCTACCTCAACCCTTACTTCGAGACGTGTTCTACAGGGCCTATGAGAGAGCTTACACGGCATCGCTAAATGATCCTACTCTCCTTCGACTTAATACCCCTAAAAACAGGACAGCTTACCCACCTTTGGCTCGTAAGTTGTCAGAAGTCTCAGTTACGTATGATGGGGATGTGCTTCCAGAGTCTGATCTCATAGCTCCATGGGTTCGCAATGGGTCTGGAGCAGCTTCGATAGTAAGTGGTAATCTACTAGTAATCGACAATACTAGCGGCCCATACCCAGTTGGTCAACCTTTTTACTGGACTCGTGAAGTAGATCTATCCTTCAAGAATGTGTATGCAGCCACTTGGAGGATGAAGATTGATTCAACAGTACCCGATGGGGTTTTCACTGGGGTCTCTACAGGTTGGTCTGATAACTATAGAGCGGTTATCCTAGGTTACTTACTCGATGGTGGGGTACGAAAGATTGGTTTTCTGAAGAGGGGTTTTGGTAATACCCTATCTCTGATTGGTTCTTGGACTGGTGGGTTGGACTTGAATGGAAACCCAACAGGACTCCCCGTTGGGTTCGAGTGGTCTATCTACCACTCATACAGATTTCTCAAAGACATCAACGGAACCATTAACCTGTTCGTCGATGGTGAGGCTGTTGAGACTCTCCAGATCACAGAAGACCAGCTTCCTTTACTGGAAGAGCTGGATGCCACCTTCAATCAAGTTCAAAATATCTTCTTTGGTTCCTTAAGTAGAGAGGCTACTAATCAGAGTACTTGGCAATTTGTTCGCTACTTGATATTGCCTACGGATGCCACTCAGAGTGCTCCTTTCGTTGACGTCTCTTATGGTCAACCGCCTCCGCTCACAGTTTTACCTGAAGACTTCTCCAAACCCTGGACTCCAATAGGGTATCACGGTAATGAGAATCTAGTTACAATTGGGCCAAATGTAGATCTGATTCTCGATTCGACCTCCTATACTTCTAGTCAGCCTAGTCTCATTGGAGGTGACTTCAGGGGCTTTACTAGAATAGAACCCCTTCTCAGTGTCTCATCAAGTGTAGTAGTTGACTTTGATTTATCACTAAGGACTTACACTCATGGCATCACTCCTAATGCTGTAATGGTAGTTGTGGATGATGGCAAGTTCCTGGTTCAGGTTTGTTTCTTTCCAACACAGTCTCAGCCAAAGGTTAGCTACCCGGGTCGGTCAATGCCACAAGATGCGACCCCAGAAGCTTGGGCGTCATTAGGCGGGGCTCCTGCGCACATGATAGGGAGGACTCTTCGGATTGAGGATAGTAGTGTTAGTAACGGGCGCTTATTCTCGATTCCTGACCTTGAAGCAACAGGATCAGTAAACAGGATCTTCGATACTTCAATCGACTACTTGTTCGAGTTTCAATGTGCTGTCATCTCATTCGTTCAAGACGGAACCCCAGAGCACTTCTGTGGGGCTACTACGGATGTTTTTGATGGGACTTACACCATTGGAGTAATGCTTAATGAGGATGGGTCTGGGAACCCTCTTGTTTCATTCCATTCAGATGGGGTCATAGTTGCATCATTCTCCTTTAATTGGAAAGATGGGGAGATCCACACCTATCGGGTTACAAAGAATACAGCGGGAAACCTAGTAGTTCTATTTATTGACAACATCCACATCGGATCAACCCCTTACACGAACTTCTCGTTTGCCGGCGGCACTCCAACCCTCTCCTTTGGATCAACCACTCAGACTAGCGTGTTCCAATCCAAGTCGGTCGTTGACTGGTACTACGTGAATGGGTGGAGAGGACAGCCACTTACTGCAACACCTCCAGACTACCTTCCAAGGCACTACGTTGGGATTTGGAAAGGTTCGGACTCGAACACCCTCCTAGGTTACTATCTGCCGACTAAGGTATCTGGTAGGGCTACTACCATCAACAATATCATAACTGATCTGACTGCGGATTTCATCTCAGACCTAGTACAGCCAGGGAATGACTTCATTATTGATGATGGAGACAATCGTGGGGTATACCAAGTTGTCCCTCCGATAACCTCAACCACTCTCTACTTATCCACTAACCTACCCCAACCTGGAGCAACGGTTGTTAGGTACAGGATCCCCAAAGAGACGGATTGGACTACTGACCATACTTATCAAATTCTTCGAGATCCAACTGGATTTGTTGGATTGTTTCAAGATGCTAGCTCAATCCCACTTATTCAGGTTGATTACAATCATGTGACCCTCCCACCTAGCTCGGCTGGGTTGCCCAGTATAATCAATAGGGGCTTGCCATCTGTGAGCTGGGGTGCCTTCGACTCAACGAATTTCTCTCAGACAGCTTGGAGATTTGTACACTATGCCATTACCACCTCTCCAATAGAGGTTAAAATCATCCCACCTCACCAGGTCTCCAATCAGAGAAATGTGATGGCCTCTCCAGAGCACTTATTTGGTGTTCTACCCCATGCTCATACTCAGTACTCATCAGCTTCGACAGGGGTGCCCTATCAATGGGAAGCCTATGTCAATGATCCAAGTGTACAAGCCTATACAAGATTGAATGAAGGTACTCCTCCTGTTCCGCTGAGTCAGACTTTCAAGAAGTCAAGAACAGTAACCATTCCAGTATTGCCAAGTGGGTTTGGTAACTCCTCCTTTGGGACAGACCTATTTGGGTCAGGTAACCTACCGGAGACAACTATCACAATCCCAGCTTCAACAGGGGCTCTCTACAACAACATCGAGATACTAGAGAAGACTTCGGGTGAGGTTGACCTTGTATCGGCTTTTTCTGATGAGGTGTCCATCACTATGGACCCGAATCCAGTTTCTATAGAGGCTAACCTAACTGGTGAGTCTTGGATAAGTGTGTAAGGTGCTCAAATGATGACTACTAGCGTGTTCAGTAGGATAACAGCAGCAGTTTCTATGCTCTTCTCATCTAACTATGAAGAGAAATGTAGTGCTATAAAGAGCGGTGAAGTGATCATGACTCTCCGGGACGGTAAAACCGGGGATGTTCAGGCAGTTCGACACTTCAAGAATCTTGTCGTCAAGGATGCATCGATTCTGGTTGCTCGTCTCATAAAGAACAATAGTGAGACCGGACTTCACGGAGCTTTTGCCCTTGCCGTTGGAACTGGGGATAGTGGGTGGGATCCTATGCACCCACCGGCCCCAACGGGAACTCAACGAGCACTATTCTCGGAGCTAACCAGGAAAGTCTTCGCCTCTTCTAACTTTGTCGATTCTCTTGGTAACCCTAGTTCTATCCCGACTAATGTTGTCGATTTTGTAACTACATTCTCGGAATCAGAAGCGGTTGGGCCTCTTGTTGAGATGAGTCTCCTTGGTGGGACTATCAACTCGAATATGTCGATCAAGAACCCTGTATCTCCGCCAAATGGACCCTATGATCCGACGGTTGATCTGACAGTCTTCGAGACAGCTCTAAACTACTTCACTTTCGCAGTACAAAACAAGCCAGCAACCTCTACTCTCACTATTGTGTGGAGATTGACTTTCTAATTACTAAGTGTTCTTGCTGATTACTAGTTTACTCTTCTCATATCGAGCTAACTAGACTGAACTTCTCGCATACAGCTACTGGTAGTCAATGTTGTATTGATAAGCCGTAGTTGAGTGAACGGATCCAGATTAGAGGTAAAGAATGTCTAACGACTATGGTGACGGCGTCTCCAGGGTTCTCGACCCAACTGCTACCCAGTACTTGAGTTTGATTTGGCAGGAAGGTGCACCGCCTTGTGACGCTGAGTACACCCTAATGCAGGATCTTGCTGCTGGGAGGCTCAGTCAGAGCACTCTAGCCGGGTCCCCCTCAGGTTGGTTAGGAAACGAGGTCAATTTCTCTAAGGACTTCGTGACTGATCCATCTTGGTCGAATTGGTTCAAGTTCGGATTACAATCATCTAGTGATCATCAATCCGTAATGTGGGCTAATGTTAACGGATGGCTGATTCCGGTCACTGGGACTCGCACAGGCCTACCTCCTGGATCTGCTAATAACTCAGATACTTGGAACAAGATTTTATTGGATCCGCCCCCCGGATCCGCTGGGGATGCTCGTGCAGACTTTGTATTTCTTGAGGTATGGAAAGCAAGGATCTCTCCCAATCCATCTATTCTCAATAAGCCCAATGCAGCGGCTATCTACCGTTATGGGAACGTAGAGGGTGGATTCAGCTATCTCCCAGATGATCTTATTGACCCTGAGATTGGGGAGCCAACCACCGAGAGAATCCAATTACAATATCGTATTCGTGTTGTTAAGGGTTTGGTCAATCTTTCTGCTAATCCTGATGGGTTTGACCCAACTGTAGTGAAGGCTCAGGGATCTCAATCGACACCCCCTTCAGTTGGCGGGTATGTATTCACCAACATGAAAAGTCTGTTGGGTGACCCCGGACTCTGGCGAGCTGGAGACGGCACTGCGAACAATCTAGGGACCGTTGACGGGTATGTTTACGCCGTTCCAATTTGTGTGGTCTTTAGACGCAATGGTACCGACTGGGATGGTAACCCAGCACCTAACTTGAATGGGTCTTTCAACCGAAACCCTACAGCTGTTGACAGAAATGGGGATCTGACTTTCTCCCCAATAGCCCTCAACACTAACATGACAGCTGGTACTTCCTATTCAAGTATCAACATCACCACCACGTCAGTAATGCCTACGACGGGTACAATTCGGATTGGGGATGAAATCCTAACCTACAATGGGGTAACAGGTTCAACTCTCAATACTGTCACTCGAGCTCAGTTTGGTACCAGAAACACAGATGCTCACTTAATTGGAGATACTGTAACACTTCTTTCAGGTCGACCTGATGGGTTGTTCGCCGACCAAGTAACAAACACTGACATCCTAGACTTGAGACATGCGGTGAACCCAGGTGGGTTCAATTATCAAAGTCTACTTTTGTCGAACTTGGATAAGCTATTCAAGGGTCAACTTAGATCAAGTTGGAAGAGGTCTGGTACTGATCCGCGTGGGTCATTTGTCTTCTATGAGGACTTGGTGAGTTCCTCTCCTCCGGCCATTAGTGGTGTCACAGCTTTAGATTCTCCTGATCATTTCCGGCTAGCATTTTCGGACGCTGCTGTTCAGCAAGCTATTGAGGTTGTCTGTATCCCGACTACTGGAAAGACTTACCCGCTTGGTGATCCTATACTAGTTCAAGAAGCATTGCCGAGTATTGGTTGGGATATGGAGGTATCCGCCAACACCCTTAAGCAGGCAGCCGACGCTATCTGGACTTCTGAGGCAACTGATGGAGATGGTACTGGAGACCAGATCCAAATCCCTATCACTCAATTTCAGACCCAGACCCTTCCCGGATCTGATGCTGACCAAGCCAGATTTCTCAACGAGGTACCTGTATCTAGTAGTAACGGAACCTCATTTGGTAATACACAGTTTGTTGATCCGACCATAGATCTATCAAGCCTTGTATCCCCAGGGGATAGCATTGTTATCTTCGGAGGTGTTGCAAAGGGAACTTACATTATTGAAACGGCAACTTCTTCGTTTCTTATCATTGATCCCCTGACATCAACGTCACCTACAATCCCAACAGCCAGCCCAGTTACTTATATCATTCGGCGAGGGCCTGGAGCTGTTCAGATTCGTCTCGAAGGGTCGGCTACACCTCTACCTCAACATAGGTTTGAGGTCACACCCCACAACCCAGGGCCAACAGATCCATTAGTTATTAGGTTCATTGGAGCAGGCGCCCCTTTCCCAACTCCAAGTACAAACACCTCCTCATCACGGCTGTTCATTACAACAAACATTCAGTATGGTGGTGGTCGAGGTCTCTCGAGAAGACCTGATTCGATTCACAATATAACTCTAGTCAATCCTACAGCCGGGGTTCTCACTAAGCTCATCACCTACCCAGCCGATGGTTATCCTTTGGATACTGCGTGGGCAGTTCTTTGGAGCAAATTCAGGAATGCCCCCTACAAGGGTTTATTACCTGTTACTGCAGGGTCTTATGCTGATCTTGGTTCGAAGACCGTGGTTCTGACACCCTTCCAGAAGATCAGTTTCCCAAATAACCCTTACTTCCTGACAACATCTGATATGATGCCAGGATCTGAAGGACCATCTCCCACACACCTGCCTCCTCCAGGAACACCTGACCCCCTGAGTCTATTCAGCCACACTGAGTACGTTACCCTTCCACGACACCTTATCCCTGGATGGGGGGCAGTTTATGTTCCAATTCGTGCTGTGGATGATGCTAACTTTGATCAAGGGATCAACTTTATGCTGGCTTCGAGGAAGGGATCTCCAGCCACTGATAACCTAAATCAAAACCCAACCTATATCAATTACCTAGCCTCTACTGTCAGTTGTGCGATTTTTTCAACGCATAACTTGTCAAGTTTGTCTGTAGCAATCCCCTACAACACAGCTTTAAGCTTTGCTGGTTACAATTATGCAGGAACCAGGATTTTCAATGATGATCCGACTGCAGTTGGTGCCCTATCGACTGCCAGAGGTTTAGGCCGACAAGGTCTCGAGCTTCCTCCTTATTATGGAATAGCTAGATTATTTGGTGTGTATGAGGCTTCTGACTATGCGGTGCGTGGATCTGCATTCAATGTACTAAGTCATGGTGATAGATCTGCCCGTACAGGTGGAGCAGACAATCTACTTCGTCAAGACTTTGATGGTCCAGCTTTCTGGATTGAGCTTGATAGTACTGGAGCAAGCACATTTGTCCTGAATGCTGAAGTCATTGACATAAAGAAGTCAACCATCAATACAATCACATCATTTGCAACTGGCAAGTATGTCATTGAAGCGAATGTGTTTGGGTTTGGACAAGAATCCTTTGATCTTACAAAACCCTTCCGGTTGGCTCTATCTTCTGCTATCTCTCCAACACTAACTGTACCAGGTCCCCATACAATCATTCCGGGTCCGGTTCGAGTTACTGATTCAGTTCTTATCAATTACAGTCGTACCCCATACCAAGGTGATCCCTGGGGGTCTCAGACAAGCTTTTCAGACATGGGTTACCTAGAGGGGCCTCTCTCTAGCTCAACCGCTTTTGAACTGGCTTCAACGAATCTGACTACACCCCTTTCAAGGCCAAACCAAAAGCCACTTGAGGTTCTAGCTTCCGTAGGCTTCATCACTAGTTTGGGTACAGGAAGGATTTCTGGGGACTTTGTCTCACCTAACGTCTATGAGTTCAGAAATGTGGGGTATGAGGACCCAACCGGTCCAAACCTATACCCACCAACCAGTGCAGTAGCTCCACGACCAATCACCAAGCTTGGGGCTATTGGTAGCTCCGTAATCTTTAGTGACCTTGAGGCGAACCCTGAATACTTGGGGTGTACAACTCGTCTGCCCCTTGGCTCCCTGTATCGCGATAAAGACTTCAAAGGTGGAAGGTTCTCGGATGATTATGCTTCCCCTTTGATCTACACCTCCAACACAGGTGTAGGGTCGGGCGTAGCGGGCCTGAGTAACTCCACAACGTTAGATCAGATCGAAGTCCTGGCGAACCCAGCTTCAGTCTCCTCTGGTGTCCCAGGGGACGTCCTGGTGCATGTAGACGGGGAGCAAGTTACCTATACCTCACTGACTAACTTTCGTACTTCAAGAGGTGGGTCCTTATTCGTAGGGTCTGGGGATCATCCCGGAGGTGAGCTCTTTGCTACTTATGAGAGAGTTCTTGGATCGATTAATGGAACTCGAGCTCTAATTGGTCGAGCATTCTTGGTAAGGAATGCACCGACAGTTATCAGTGGTAGTCAAGTTTCAGCGGGCGATGAGCTCATGTTGGCTGTTGTTACCCAGGTGATGGAGCTTGGCACAACACCTTCCGAAGCCATGATCCTTCTTGGCACTAATGGATCTGGTGAGGGGTACTCTGCGGCTGACCTGTACCGTATTGACGGACACCCTCTCATCGCCAACCACACTTTCTACAATGTAGATCCAACCACTATTGACTTGCCAACTGGGAAGACAATAAGTCAGATTGTTGATCCACCCGCTGTCGAGCCTTTTCCGATGGGTGCTCCAAATACGGTTTATGCTAGTAACGGGACCTACAACTTTTGGTCAAATGCTCCGACTTTAACAGCATTGTTCTTGACCAATAACCTATCTGTTGGTGTTTCTGCAACTATAGCCGGAAATGTAGTAATTTCATCCGACACCCTTACTTTCACTAATACTTCACACCTTAGTACTTCTAATCGGTCCTCTGGTACTACAGGTAACCTGTTTATCAATACTGGGGACGGTACTGGGACAGCTACCACTGGTGACATCACAATCGTTCCAGGCACCTCAAGCGGTTCAGGTGCTGCAGGGTCTCTAATTCTGGAAGGTGGGCTCTTCATCGGTGCTTCTGGGAATGGGGGTCAAGTTATCCTAGCTGGAGGTAACACTTTCACCGGAACTGGTGGGGGTATCAGTATGCGAGCTGGCACTGCTGTTGTTTCAGGTAGTGGTGGTGATGCTACTATATCAGCAGGGGCTGGGACTATCGCTAACGGTTCAGTAATCGTTACGATAGGACCTACTACTTCTGTTGCTACTTTCACTAATACTGGACTATCTCTTGGTCCAAATATTCCCGGGAACTATGGAATACACTTCACTTCTGGTACTACTAATACCAGAATCGATCAAGCTGACGCTGTAACCAATGGATCTACACTAACCATTGAAGCTCAAAATGCAGGGGCTGGTAACTATGATGGAGGATCCATCAACCTCATTTCAGGACGTGGTACAGGATCCGGTGACACGGGTTATATCAACCTATCAAACGGTAATCGTGTAGGTCTATCGGTTACCGCTGTTAACACCGAAGACGTGTTCTTCGGACATAACCTTGTTGAAGTAGGCGATCCCTTCTATAATGATATTTTCAGTCTCACCTTTAGCTCAAAGGTTTTATCCCCTAGAATTGGTCAAAAACCTGTTAATGGGAGTGGTGAGACTCTTACCATCAAGTCTGCTGATGTAGCTACATACTTCTTAGGTAAAGGTGGTGACCTACAGCTGTTCTCTGGTAACGCCACAGGTAATGTCTCTAACCAACACCAAGGTGGTGATATATATCTGAAAGCTGGAAAAGGTTCTTATGCCAGATCGGGTCAAGTGTTTGTACAGGTAGAAAACGGTACAACACTATCCCCTTCACCAATTACTGTGGTTACCATCACTTCGGCAGCAATTACAGTCAATGCTAACAATCTAGGATTTGATCCTGCAGTGGGTAACCCCCTTATTTCCCAACAGGATGCAACTGTTGGTAATGACGGTAAGGATCTCATTGTCCAAGCACAAAAAGGTGATCAAGCCATAGGGTCTTCACGCAATGGTGGCCTTCTTGCTTTGGTCTCTGGTGCTCATGGTCCTAGTGGGGGTACTAATGGTGACATTGAAGTCCGCCTCGGAGCTCATGGTTACCCACGAGCAACTTTTGATGAGCTGGGTCTTTCTATTAACCAAACTGAATTGTCAGGTACCGACAGTGGGTTGGGTTTAGACAATTGCACTAATGATCCGCCAACTCCTCCTGGAGGGGTTGCTAATGTCTTGTATGTCAATGGTTTGGGTGATCTAAAGATAAACGCTGCTAGTAGGGGTATTAGAACTCTTAATAGTCTCGTAGAGTACTACACTGATATCACTAACATCGGTGCCTCAATTACGAGTACTAGTTTTGTTGATGTAGTCTCTGGGTGGTCCAAGTCCTTTAGTGTTATTACAGGTGATGTACTAGAAGGAGATTTCTTTACCTTAGTTGACATGACTGGTGGGACTGGTACTCTAAAGCTAGTGATCGATCGAAGTAGTGGGGTTCAAGTTGAGGAATTCCCCTTCGGATTAGTCACTACAGGCAATCACTTGGCCCTACCATTTAGCTTTACTGCAACAGGTAGTGGGTTAGTTATAGTTACATTTGTTGGAAAGGTGACCGCGGGTACAATGGGGGTTAACCCCTTGTACTACCCAAACCTACTATGGCTAAAAATGAAGCACATACGGCCATGATAGAATGTGAGAGAAGTCACTGGCAAGTTGCCAGTGACTTCATGGGGTTTCGACCAACCTAGTTTCAGAAACTGAACACTTTGGAGGTACCCAGTAGGTCCCAACAGTAGAGTGATCCGTCACCCAAGATGGCACAGTCAGTTCCGTCACCGACGCTGACTTCGGTAGCTGTGGTGATTCCAGGTACCGTGACTGGTACTAAGCTATCATCCATGGATCCGCCAACCATCGTCTGAGATGCCCAGGCTCCCCAACACTGAATCGTTCCGTACATCAGCACCGCACATGCTCGGTTGGACCCAACACTGACTGACTTGGCAGTTGAGATGTCGTTGACCTCCATCGCTGTAGTTGGGGTGGATGTTGTTCCGATACCAAGCTGTCCCACATTGTTGCTTCCCCAGCAACGGACATAACCCTGAGTATTGTAAGGTTCTATTGAACAAGCGCTGGTACTTCCAACATTGACTGTCTTTCCAGAAGACACCCTTTTTGGTGTTGACACCCCATTACCCCAACAATACACATTGCTACTCACTACAGCACATGTTCCGTAGTACGCAGCATTGATTGCTGTAACCTTGTTGTTAGTTGACTCCGGGTAAAAAGCTATTCCACCACCTGGCCCTAATTGCTCCCGGTCATTGACCCCCCAGCATAGAACCTTACCGTTGCTTTGAACTCCACAAGTGTAACCACTGCCAGCGGCTATTGAGGTGAAGGTGTAGTTAGTGTTTCCTTGCGGTACCCCTCCCCAGCAGATGTAGTTTGTGCCCTGAGTTACGTTTAGTAGAGCACATGAGTGGCTTTCACTCGTTGAGATTGAGATAGCGTTAGTGATCCCAGTAACCTTGGTAGGCACAGTGACATTTTTTGTCGCGGTACTGCTACCAACCGTTAGATATGCTTGGTACCCCCAGCATTGTACTGTTCCATCGTTCAATACAACGCAGGTGTTGTATGGGCTGGAATCGATGGATACTGCTTTGATCGTGGTGCTCGAGGATCCTCCGGTACTTGAGGATCCACCAGTTCCTGACGCTCCTCCTGTTCCTTGTGCCAGTGGGGTTGTGGTCAGCGTGACGGAGTCAGAGCTAGCACTTGAACCGGTAACACAGTATCCGCCATTGACCGGTGAGATGACATTGGTTATGTCTATCGGGTTAAGAGTGGGGCAAAAAGTAGCCAGGTTCGCTCCATTGATACTTAGTTGGTTGAAGTTATATGTTTCACACTGAAAGGCAGCTGAGGTTCCCATCACTTCGGCACAGACTGTTGCTGGGTAGACAAATGATAGGGTGACTGAACTTGTCGTGTAGACGGTCGGGTTGGAGCAAATCCCTGCACAAGGCCCAGTGCTAGCCGCAGAGCTTCCACCAGTGGCCGGTGCTCCACCTGTAGCTGGTGAACCACCAGTCGGCTGGGCTCCACCAGTGGCCGGTGCTCCACCTGTGATTTGAGCAGCGCCACCGGTCGATGGGCTACCGCCCGTGACAGGTGCGTTCCCTCCAGTGGCTTGAGCTGAAGTTGAACCACCAGTGGCCTTGGAGCCACTGGTGGTTGAGTTGCCGCCAGTAGCCGAACTCCCACCGGTGCTCTGGTTGCCACCGGTGGTTACAACCACCACTGAGCTGCCTCCGGTACCCTTGGCTGAGCTTCCACCGGTACTTGGGTTCCCGCCAGTAGACTTAGCCGAGCTTCCACCTGTAGCTTTACGTCCGCCGGCACCCTGGCCGCCGGTGGTCATCGGGGCACTGGTGGTTCCAACTGAGGAGCCACCGCCGGTACTCATCGAAGTACTTGGAATAGAGGTCTCTACCGAGCTCGAGCCTCCCGTTACCGTCGAGATGTCCGATCCAGCTACCCCGGCCACCGCCATAGTATTAGAGACGCCTGAGTTACCCCCTGTTTCTTGAATGATACTCATGAGGTTAGGTTCGATGTCTGAGTTACTTCCGCAAGCGGTAAGCACTAGGGCTAGGATGACTGAACTTAGGGTTTTGGACATAATTCGCCTCACCTATATTACGCAGGAGTGACTTGAATCTCAACAAAATACTTGATTTTTATGTCACTGGAAAGTTACCTCACAAATAACTACTTGGGTATCAGCTTTTTCCTCTTATCTGTTTCTGATTGTTAACCCTCATTCAAGGAACGGGTGAAATGGACATTAACTCTCTCGCCAAAGCATTGTTTGATGTACACACATTGTATCTCTGTCTGACCGTGTATGTGGTTACTTACTTCGTTAGGATGTTATTTGAAGGAATTTGGCGTGTACTTGACGCTCAAGGAGCGGTTAAGAAGCTGTCTATTCTAGGCAGAATTTGGAGTGAGATTGTAGTTCCAGTACTGCCCATCCTAACTGGTGGTTGCTTGGGTTTTGCCGCAAAGACATTTGTTTGGCCAGACTTTGCCATGAGTACCAAGCTGGCCAGAATCCTATATGGTGCAGTCTGTGGTTTATTCTCGTCATTTGTCTACAACCGCATTCGAGGTTGGATAAAAAGCAAGCCCGATGGGAGTCAAGCTGACACAGGTTTGGTTGGAGCAACTCCAGAACCTGTAGCTCTGGCAGCCCCAACTGTAGTTGAGATTCATGTTAAGTCAGATGAGCCTGAAGAGCCAAAGAAGCCAGCAGCCTGAGGTTGACCATGCCTGATGAGATCAAACCCCCAGCACCACCCTCTTTTGGATTAAGTTTTTGGGAGTCCTTCAAGAACTTCTTCATTAGGATATGGACTTTTGTTCGTAACCTCAGTCCGAAAATTCTAGGGCCCATTGCGGCCATCGTTCTCAT
>Ga0172381_10005411_pt1 | contig 12951 bp, 9 predicted proteins | sample Leawel6488metaG_FD_119754 | JGI IMG/M metagenome (GOLD analysis project Ga0172381, IMG submission 119754) | Leachate microbial communities from a municipal landfill in Southern Ontario, Canada - Leachate well 64-88 metaG | ecosystem: Engineered > Solid waste > Landfill > Unclassified | place...
ATCCGGTAATTTTTTCCATCAAAGTTGGCGCCGCATGAACCCGTTTCAAACACCGTGATCCAGGAAAGTTCGGGCAACTCAGGCTTGATGCGTTCCCACAACCAACTCGACAGCCTTTCGCTGGTTGGATTCTGCAAGCCTGGCAAGTCGTTTAAACAGGCGAAATCAAGCTGTTTTTGAAACGGTGCCCATACCGCGTCAAGCCGGTCGTAATCAATGCTCAGATCACGGCTGCCGAGATCCTGATTCGCATGAACGATGACTTCAAACCCATGCCCGTGCATGCGCCCACATTGATGCCCGGCAGGCACATGGGGCAATCGGTGCGCTGACTGAAAAATGTAGCGCCGCCAAACATGCGCGTCACCGGCCAGGTCAAGATCGGCACCTTCATGCGCCGTGCTTTGAATGCCAATGCGCGCCATCCCGGGAACATGCAGGTTTTGACGAACCCAGCGTGCCAGGTTTTCGTCAGTGGGTTGCTGAACCTGCTCATTGAGCAAACGGTAATCCAGTTGCGAAATCGCCAATTCAAGCTCTGTTCGGAGCCGGTCAACTTCACCCCCCGGAAAATGTGCCCATCCTTCAGGAGGCGCGCACCTCACCGTCGCCAAAAAACTGTGTCCATGCAAACGCCGGGAGCGGTGGCCTGCGGGAAGAACGTCGACATGTCGTGCCGCCTCAAACCCGGCTGAGGCACTGAAGAGGGTCTTGATTTGCATTGTCAAACCATCCCGAAACGCATGTACAGCGGATCTTTCAAACCGGCTTCGGCAAAGCCTTTGGCGCGCAACACGCACGAGTCACATGCACCGCAAGGCTTGCCATCCTCGCCCGGGTCATAACAACTGCTGGTTTCTGCATAGTCAACGCCAAGGCGCATGCCCTCTTGTACGATCTGGGCCTTGGTCAGGCTGATCAGTGGCGTGTGTATCTTTAATTTTTGAAGGCCCTCAACGCCGGCCTTGGTCGCCAGATTGGCCATGGTTTCGTAAGCCGCAATGTATTCCGGGCGGCAGTCCGGGTAACCAGAATAGTCAAGCGCATTGACGCCGATAAAGATATCCGAGGCCCCCAGGGTCTCGGCCCAGGCCAAGGCAAAGCTCAAGAAAACCGTATTTCGAGCCGGAACATAGGTAATCGGTATGCCGTCTGACATGTCAACGGCAGTCCGGCCCTTGGGCACGGCGATATCTGCCGTCAGCGCCGAGCCACCAAACTCGCGAAGATCGATTTGCGCCACCACATGCTTTACCACGCCTTGAGAACGCGCGACCGATTCGGCAGCAAGCAATTCCTGGACATGGCGTTGCCCATAATGAAAACTCAGTGCATAAGGCGCAAACCCCTGCTCTTTTGCAATGGCCAGAACCGTTGTCGAGTCAAGCCCGCCACTGAGCAAGACGACAGCTCGGGGCCTGGAGGACGGCGCATTCGTCATTTAAATCATCTCCAATAGAAAATTAAGCTATCCGTTGAGGATGGTGTTCCCCCTAGCGAATCAGGCGCCTGCATGGGCACCGACAGAATGCGTGACCGGCGTCGGCACCAGAAGACGGCAACCTGAGCCAGGGCAAACGCCAGAAAGAAGAAAGGACCTAGAGCATTGCTACCCTAAGTCCTTGATTCATTTGGTGCGGCTGGCAGGAATTGAACCCACGACCCTCTGGTTCGTAGCCAGATACTCTATCCAACTGAGCTACAGCCGCTAAGCTGCGTATTCTAGCAAGAAAATTTGACCATTTCTCTTTCCTGCTGGGTCATGACCCGGAAAAATTTGGCATTTTTTGCGCTTCGGCCTGATTGCGCATCCAGTCCGCAGTCTGGAAAAACGACTTGTTCAGCCGCTCGTGCAGCGCCGGGGGCACGCCGGTCTCGGTCATGGCCTGATCCATACACGCCAGCCACTGGTCGCGCTCGACCACGCCAACTTTGAACGGCATGTGCCGCGCTTTGAGACGCGGATGGCCAAAACGGTCGGTGTAGTACTGCGGGCCACCGAGCCAGCCACACAAAAACCAGAACAGTTTTTGCCGCGCACCATCCAGCACCGAGCCATGCACCGCCCGCAACTCGGCGTAACCCGGCTCCAGGTCCATCAGGTCGTAAAAACGGTCCACCAGGGCTTGCACGCGTGCTTCGCCCCCGATCCACTCGAAGGGCGTGTCGAAGGCGGGTTTTTCTTCAATATTCATTGACTGCATATTTTACGGGAATCAGGCATGGCAAACGACTTTGAGGCGCGCATGACCGCGGCGGTGCGCACGCAAAGCTGTTGACATTTTCCGCCTGCGCCTCAATGCGCGCCAACAACCGCAAAGCGTTGACAAAGTCGATTCGGGTAAGGTGGTTCACGCTGCTGCTCCTCAAGACGACACGCCAGAGCTGCGCCAAGCAGCTGGCGTCCATGTTCAAGTCGGGCACGGCGCCACTGACGGTAGCAAACACCCAGGCAGCCTGGGCGACTACCGTTGGTGCGCAGCGGCCAGCCCAGCTGGTCATCAGGCTGCCGCCGCACCAAACTGCCGCGCATTGAGCGTGCCGCGCCAGTCGCCATCGAACACCAGGTCGCACTGCACCGATTGCGAAGCTCCCACCAATTCCAGGTCACCCACCCGCGCCAGCGATTCGTCTGTAAACGCCTGGGTCAACCGCGCCAGCAGCGCCTGTTTGTAGACCGTGTCGTTGGCGCCCGCCAAGTGCAGGCCTTTGGTTTCCAACACCACCAGTTTTGAAGTGGCGACAGCATCCGCATGGTCGGCGCCGCCCAAGCGGGCAAAAACAAAGTCGGGATACACCTTGTGGCGTTTCCAGCCTTGCAGGCCGTACTGCGACTTGGCCACATTGCGATGCCACCAGATCAGGGCGGCCTGACTGTCCAGATAGCAGGCCACATCGCGCTCCAGACCGCTGTCTGTCAGGGCTGTGAGTGCGGGCTCAAACAGGTTTTTTTCCACCGGACGGCCATCCATGCGCGCCAACGGCTGCGGCGTGCCGGCCAGCGGCAAGGTGAATTCGTCGGGAACGGCGTAGTCGGTTTGATCAGCCCGCAGTCTGAACTCAATCTGACCAGCGGCCACTGCGGCATCAAACACGACTTGCGCCAAACGGTCACGCTCGGCCTCCAAATCCATGCGCAGGCGCTCCAACAACGAGGCACTACTGGCAGCGATAGCCTTCTCATCAAAATTTTTCCGCAAGCGCGCCACGACCGTATTCACCCACGCCCAAACCCACCAGGCATTGGGTGCAATGTCGAGTAATCCGCGCACCAGGTGGGCACGGTCCAGCGCCGCATCCATCATCCAAATAGATTCGCGAGACACGGCCTGCGGGTGTTGCAGCACATCCAGCCCCACCTGCAATTGTTGGCCGACTTGCCCCATGAATCCAGCCGCACCCGGTGCCCATTCACGCGCCAGCGCGTCAGTTTGAAGTTGTGACCAGTCCAGCAAGGCCAGGATATCGCTTTCGTATACCAACTCGCGGCGACTTATGTTGCCCGACGCCGATGACATGACCCAGGTCACCCTGGGTAAAAATATCCGCAGTTCGGTAAAAGCAGCGCGACGCTTGAAGGTCACAGGTTTTGGCACCGCTGCATCACCCGTATTGCCCTGCACGGTCAAAGCCAAATCGCCCATCCCTTCGGACTCCAGCGACTGTTTGATGGCGGTGATGACTTCTCCGGTTTTGGCATCAAAACACAGCACGTAGCAGGCATCCAGCGCTGCGCGACCGGTTTTGGCCACATGCGGCAAACGCAGGATGCGGCCCATGAGTTGCGTCATCGCCCTGGTCTCTTTGCCCGCTGCCAGCGCGCACAGCACATAGGCAAACGGGCAGTCCCACCCCTCTTGCAGCGCCTGCTTGGTGATGATGACGCGAATTTCACAGGTGGGGCTGAGCAGGTCGATGTTCTCGGGCGCTTTGAGTTCGTCCTTGTCAGAGGTTTTGATGGCGATCTGTGCCTCGGTCAAGCCCAATTGCAACAAATACGCTTTGGCATCTTCAGCGTGAATAAAACCGCGGTCACGCATGTCTTTGCCAGTACGCTCCACTTGGACCAGCAAAATGGGCCGAATGTAGCGATTTGTCTCAGTCTGCAAAGCGGCCGCCTCAGCCGCCAGCCCATTGAGCCGGTCCATGCTGGCCGCCAGGCAGCTTTGCCAATCACTCCAGCCGCGCAAATCCACATTGATCGGCAGCTTGATCATCTCGGCCAGCTCCAGGTCGGTACCGCGCACATCCACCAAAATGTTGGAGCCTGACATCGCTTTGCCCGATTTGTCGGAGGTGACACGCGGCGTCGCCGACAACTCCAGCATGAAGCAGGGGTTGAAACCGTCCAGCGTGCGCAGGGCGTTCTCGGAATACGCGTGGTGGCCTTCATCAATCACCACCATCGGACGCACCAGCCGCAGCACATTGCCCAGCGAACTTTTGACGATGCTGCCTTTGGTGGCGCGGGCCTCGGCCTGGCTGGTGCCCCACGATGTATAGGCGTCCAGATTGGGCACCGCCTGCAACAATTGCCAGTGCGCCTCCATGTCGTCCTCACGCGGGGTAAAGCCCAGCACATTGCCCCGATCACGAAAGGCTTTGAGCTTGCGCTGCGCCTCATCCTTGCGCGCCGCAGATTGCAGCATCAACAACATCACGCACAGATGGCTGTCGACATCGAGCCGGGTGAGTGGCGAGTCTTTTTCCAGAATCTTGACCCGGCCCGCGCCCGCCGTGTTGAGCATCTGGCGGTACGGGTGGTCACGGTTGGCCAGCGTCTTCAAGGTCTGGCGATAAATCGCCTCGTTGGGAACAATCCACAACACCAGGCCGGTGTGACGGTTCAGGTAACTTGAAAACACGCGCCCCACGCTGGCGGCCGCCAGCAGGGTCTTGCCGCCACCCGTGGGCACTTTCAGGCACACATTGGGGATGGCGCGGTCGGCGCCATCAAAGCGGCTCGAATATGGCTGACCAGCAAAAGCCGGTGGCAACAAACCCTGACTTTTAAGCGCGTTCCAGGTCTTTTTGGGGAAATCAGAAGCCTCACGCAGCAGGTCATGCGCGTTCTCCATGGCGCGCAAGGCTTGCACAATGGGCTCTGCCTGAGCTTGATGCGTTTTGAGTTCGGTGATGAATTGGCCCAACTGCTCCAGCACTTTGGTCTGGAATTCCTTAAGCTGTGTTCCGGCCAGTGCAGGCGCTTGGGCAGGGTGGCGGCGTGGTTCCCAAAAAATCTTGCGATCTTTCTGAATCAGACTACGAAAGCGATCTTCCAGCTTGTCATTCCAGTTCACCAGATCAACGCGGTACATCAGTCCGAGCTCGTCCAGATCACCAGAAAGCCGGGCGAAATCGCGACTATCCAGAGACGGTGAATCAACAACCAAATCGATATCGGATTCATTGCGGAAATCACCCCGTGCACGCGAGCCAAACAGCCAAACTCGATCCAGCCCCGTGGTTTGTTCGAACAACCGCAACAACGTGGTCAGCGTCGTCGCAGCAATACCCGAATTTTTTTGGGTGGCAAATTGATCCGACTCGGCCACGTGCATCAACCCACTCATATGCGCTTTAGCATTTCGGATTGAAACGCCTTGAAAGCAGGTTCCGCATGGCTGCGAATGTAGGCCGCCAGTTCAATCGCCCGAAGCTCGTTGTATTCATGGCTGGTGTCATTGCGGAAATTGCGCATCTTGTCCCAAAGACCTGCATCTGTAATCAGCAGCGACTCAAACGCGACTGGAATCACATCCCAAGCCTTGGATGCCATGCGTTCACCCTTATTTGTCAAATATCGAAACATCGTCTTCCAGGCCATCTCAAAGGTGACTTCGAATCGTTTGATGATGGAGTCACGTATAAAACTGGACTCCGGCTCTGCCAGAGCTTCCTGCAATCTGGCAAGCGCCTTTTGAAAATGTTCGAACTGCAAATCGATGCGATCTATTTTTTCCTGACTCATATTTCATCCCTCCCGATACAAGGCAAACGGCAGCGGTGCGTAGTCCACGCCGTACTCCAGCAACTGCTTGTTGCTCATGTATTTGGCCGGTGCAAACACCAGATGGCGCTTGCCGTCACCTTTGCCACCGTTGCGTGCATGGCCCCAGTCGGCAAAACTTTTGGCACGGCTCAGCGTCAGTGCCGCCTCGGGCGACTTCAAAAACATCAGCTCAGGTTGGTACACCAGCCACACATGGGCGTCCTTGGCCTCGCCCAGGTAAAACGGCGGCGCATCTTTGGGCACGGGCAGCAAGGTGCCGCCGGTGGCGGTGTGAAACAGCCAGGCGCCCAGCGCGTCAAAGGCTGGCAGCGACTCGCCCGACAGCAGTTTTTCAATGTCCAGCGGCTCGCCCAGCGTGCAGTAGGTGAACTCGCCGCCCAGGCCGTCAACCCTCTCGGAGATGCGTTTTTCGCCCTCGACCTTGAGCATGCCGTCTTTGAGTTCGACGTTGAGTTTGTGGAAGCGCTTCTTTTTGGTTTGTGCCTGGGCCGCGTTGGACGAACCCGCTGGGAGGCTGGGCGGCAGCGCGTTCTGCTGCGTGTCCCCCGCCCGCGGTGCGGGCTCCTCCTTGACCTTCGCAGAACGCACTGCCCCCCAGCCTCCCAGCTCCATTTGTGGCGAATCTTCGCTAAAACCTTCTTTGACCTTGATCGCCTCGATCCTGGCCAGCCACTGGTCGGCTTTTTTGAACTGGGTGAAGTTGATTTTTTCTTCCAGCAGCGTCTCGCGCTGGGTGCCCACCCAGGCGTAACCCTTGATGGCACGGCGCACCCGCTCGGCGGTGAGTTTGTCGGCGTAATCTTCGCCTTCGACCAGAATGAACCTGCGCCGGCCACCGTCTTTGGCGTTGGCTTTGAGGACGGCGTGGGCGGTGGTGCCACTACCAGCGAAGCTGTCCAGAATGAGCGAATCTGGCTCGCTGGCAAGCTCCAGAATGCGCTCGATCAAGGCCACCGGCTTGGGTGTGATGGTGCTTTCCTGGTCTTTCAGAACGCCCATTTCGAGCAATGTTTTTTTGGCGTCCTGAGTGTGGCCCACCTCGTTGTAAAACCAGAGGGTTTGGGGTGTGCGACCTTGTTTGACATCGGTCAGATAACGTTTCAAGCGTGGCTGATTGGCACCGTCCTCACCCCACCAAATCCGCCCATCAGCGTCCATTTCCTTAAATTTAGATTCTTTCACGCGCCAATAAGTGCCGGGTGGAGGCCCTTCAATCACTCGTCCGCTTGGGCAAGTAATTGAATACGTGCCTTCGCTGTAATAGTTCCGCGCTGACAAGTCACCCGAAGTCCAAGGCCCACGCGGATCGTTATCGGTATTTGTAAAACGGTCATCCATTTCCTGCGTTCGCTCCAGCAAATTGGGGCGCCAGAGTTGTTTGTCCTTGGCATAAATCAGCACATAGTCATGGTCTTCACTGAAAAACTGGGCCGTGTTTTTGGGTGAAAAATTCTTCTGCCAGATACACGTCGCCACAAAGTTATCCGCGCCAAAAATCTCGTCCAGAATGTCCCGCGCATGGTGCACCTCGTTGTCATCGAGCGTGATCCAGATCGAGCCGCGTTCTGACAGCAACTCGCGCAGCAGCACCAGCCGCGGCCACATCATGCACAGCCATTTGTCGTGGCGTAGCATGTCTTCACCATCCACCGGGTTGGTGGACAGCCACTCTTTCATGATCGGACTGTTGACGCCGTCGCTGTAACACCAGCCTTCGTTGCCGGTGTTGTAAGGCGGATCAATGAACACCAGATCAACCTGCCCCGCGTAACGCGGCAGCAGGCTTTTGAGCGCATGCAGGTTGTCGCCATGAATGATCAGATTGCTGCCCAGATCGGCCGGGCCAATGCCTTTGGCAACGTCCACCAGCAGCGGCCGATACGGCACCGTGAGGTGGTGGTTGTAAACGTACTCTTTCCCTTTGAAGACGATTTCAGGCATGAGGTTCTCGGTTGGCGGTACGCTTGAGGGTGGCAGGTTGGGTGTGAATTTTCACACGTTGCAAATGCGTTTAGTCATGGCGCTTTGCCGGGCTGTGCTGTCAAACGCAGCTTGGCCAAATCATAGACGGCGTTTTTGTCGCGTCTGCCGACGGCGATCACTCCGGGGGTAAGACGTGCGCACCGACCCGCCTTAGCCGTGAGCCACCTCGCCCACAGTCTCCCAACCCAGGCAGGCCAGCCAAACGGTCTTGGGTATGGCTTTAGCGCCAGACAGATAGTAATTGAGCATCCGCCTGGACACGCCAATTGCCTCGGCGGCGCGCTCTTGCGTCAGGTCGTGTTTGTGCATCCAGTTGACCAAGCGTTCGTTGCCGATGCCACCCGCCTGCTCAATGGCCATATTGCGCAGGTTATCGGCGGCCAACTCCAGATCGTCGTCAACCCACACCACATAGCCGCCACGGGAATCAACACGGGCGGTGGCAAACAGGGCGGGATTGCGTAGCGCAGCCAGTGCCGGATAAGCCTGGGCCACGCCAGAAAGATCAACGGGCAGGGTCGCACCGTCGGCAAAGGTCAGCGTCAGGGCGCAAGGCGGGCGCACCGCCAGCGCAACCAGGGTGTGGTGGGGGTCATGAATCATGGGTTGCACTCCTTGAAAATCTGTACGCAATAGGCGCGGTTGGCCTCTATCCATGCCAGCGCATCGGCAATGTCCGAGGCCCGTAGCGTGCGACTTGTGACGACCAGCGTAGCGAGGTCAACCAGCGCATCGCGCCTGTCTGCCATGACCACATGCACATGGGGCGGCAAGTGGTCTGGCGTGTTGACCCGGATGGCCTTGTTGGACAGCTTGCATATCGTCGGCATATTGTCATGATAGTGCAACAGTTGCACAAATTACAAGTAAATCACGAAAAAAGATGGCAGCGCCAACCATTTACCCGCACGAGCGCTAATCATCACTGCGCCGCACTGCGCAGCGTCTGCATCACCGGGCGGTTCAAGACCTCGCGCAGGCCCCACCAACCGGCGGCCAGCGCCAGCACGGCGCCGGCCAGCGCGCCCAGCAGCGGCACCCACGGCGACACCACCCAGTCAAATTCAAAGACGTAGCGCGCCAGCGCCCAACCCACCGCGCTGGCCACCACAGAAGCCAGAAAACCGGCCAGCAGGCCGACACCGGCCAGCTCGATGCGCTGTACCTGGCGCAGCAGGCTGGCGCGTGCGCCGACGGCGCGCATGATGGCATATTCACGGGCGCGCTCCTCGCGCGTGGCGGTCACGGCGGCAAACAGCACCACCAGGCCAGCCGCAAGTGCAAAGACAAACAGGAACTCCACGGCGCCAATGACCTGATCGAGCACACGCTGAATCTGGGCAATGGTGGCGGTCATGTCGACGCTGGTGATGTTGGGAAACTGGCGCACCAGCGCGGCATCGAAGCCTTTCGTCTCGGGTGCCTTGAAGGCGCTCATGTAAGTGGCGGGCACGCCTTCGAGCTGGTCCACCGGGTACATGACAAAGAAGTTGGCCCGCATCGAGGCCCAGTCCACCTTGCGCAGCGAGGTGATTCTGGACACGATCTGCATGCCGCCCACATCAAAGCTCAGGCTGTCGCCCAATGTCACACCCAGGGTCTTGGCAATGCCTTCTTCGACGCTGATGGCGCCCGCCTCGTCGGGCTGCCAGCGCCCGGCCACCACCACGTTTTGTTCAGGCCGGGTGGCGCTGTGCGAGAGGTTGAACTCGCGGTCCACCAGGCGCTGGGCGCGCTCGTCGGGGTAATCCGCGGGGCTGACGTTGCGCCCGTTGATGGCCACCAGACGGCCGCGGATCATCGGGAACCAGTCAAACCGGGCCACGCCCGCGTCTTTCAGGGCCTGCATGAAAGCCGGGCCCTGCTCGGGCATGACATTGATGACGAAGCGGTTCGGCGCGTCGGACGGTGAGGCCGCGCGCCAGCTGCTGATGAGGTCGGTGCGCAGCAGCACCAGCAGCACCAGCGCCAACAAGCCCACCGCCAGACTGCTGACCTGCACCACGGCAAAGGCCGGACGGGCGGCAATTTGCCGCGTGGCCAGCACCACGGCCGTGGGTGCCGTGGCGTCGTTGACGACCGCGCGCAGCAGCTTGACCGCCAGCCAGCTCAAACCGGCGAACAGCAGCGTCGCCACGGCAAAACCGCCCACGGCAATCAGGCCCAATTTAAGGTCGCTGCTGGCCGCCAGCAGCAAGGCGGCAAAGCCCGTCACGCCCAGGCCCAGCACCATGAGCGATGCCGGTTTGAGCCCGCCGACATCGCGACGGATCACGCGCAGCGGTGGCACCTGGGCCAACTGCAAGACCGGCGGCAGGCCAAAAGCCAGCAGCAGCGTCAGCCCCATGCCCAGGCCAAACAGCACCGGCCAGAGGCCTGGGGCGGGCAAGGCCGAGTCCACCAGACCGGCGAGCAGCGCGACAAAACCGTAATGAACAGCAAAGCCCAACAGCACGCCCAGGGCGCTGGCCAGCAGGCCGATCAGCACAAATTCAAAGCTGTAAGCGGCGGCAATGGTGCGTTGCGGCAAGCCCAGCACACGCAGCATGGCGCAGTCGTCCAGATGGCTGGCGGCAAAACCACGGGCCGCCAGCGCCACCGCCACCGCACTGAGCAGCGCCGCCAGCAGGGCCACCAGGTTCAGGAACTTTTCGGCCCGATTGAGCGTGGTGCTGAGCTCGGGACGACCGCCTTCCAGGGCCTCGACCCTGGCGCCGCGCACGGCCTGCGACTCGACTTGTGCTTGCGCCCAGTCGACAAATTTCCGCACCGCCCGATCGTCGCCAGCCACCGCAAGCTGGTAACGCAATCGGCTGGCGGGCTGGATCAGGCCGGTGGCCTGAACATCGGCCTGGTTGATCATGACGCGCGGTGCAAAATTCATGAAGCCCGCGCCCCGGTCGGGTTCGTTGACGATGATGCGACTCGCCTTAAACGTGCTGTCACCCAGCAGCAGATCGCCCCCGATTGGCACTTCAAGCGCCTCCAGCAAGGCGGCATCGACCCAGACCTGGCCGGGCTGGGGAATGTCGCGGGTCAAGGCACCCGCTGAATCCGGCTGCTCGCTGACTTGCAAGCGCCCGCGCAAGGGGTAACCCTCGGCCACCACCTTCAGCGACACCAGTTTGATGCCGCCACCGGCGAGCTCGGGCGCGCGCGCCATGGTCGGGAAGCTCAGGTTGATCGTCTGCTGCAAACCCAGGCTTTTGACTTGCGCCAGAAAAGCTTCAGGAATCGGGTTGTCGCTGGACACCACGGCATCGCCGCCCATCAACTGGCGCGCATCGCGCTGCAAACCGCCCTTGAGCCGGTCGGCAAAAAAACCTACCGCGGTCAGCGCCGCCACCGCCAGCGTCACCGCCACCATCAGCAAACGCAGTTCGCCGGCACGCAAATCGCGCGTGAGGGAGCGCCAGCCCAATTGCAAAAATGAAATCTTCATGACGCAACGATAGCGTACTCAGGCAAAACCGGCAATCAGCCGATCCAGCAACCCGGCGCGGCGGGCGTGTTTGAACGGTTCAAGTCAACAGAACCTTGTCATGGCGGGCCGCCCGAATCCGGGCCGATACCGCACGCGGACCTTGAAGCTGAGGTGGTCATCCCGGACGCGATCCGGGGTCCAGGTGTTCCGGAAGACGTGCAAGCAGACCGAAAAAAATCAACGGTTGGGCCTGGACCCGCCGGCTGATCTGCAGCGGCGGACTGACACGCGCCGTTCAGGCTCATAGCCCGTGAATTCAATCAAGGCGGCACCCGGACTCGACCAGGTCCAGACTTTTGATTGACGCTGCGCCAGCGTGTTGCTGGCCATGAAGTTGAATCACGTCCGAAAGAACCTCGACGAACCGGTCGTAAATTGCGTCCCAGTGCAGATGCGCCACACTCGCGGCGGCATTTTTTCGGATGGTGCTTTGCCGTTGCCGGTTGAGCGCCAGGCTCAGCGCCGCTTCGATGAAGTCGATTTCCGCGTTGCCCGGAACCGCTACGCCATTCAACTCCGTCGTAATCAATTCACGCGCCGCCGCACGGTCATAGGACACCACAGCCAGGCCACTGGCCAGCGCCTCAGGCACGACATTGCCAAACGTCTCCGTCAGACTGGGAAACAAAAACACATCCGCGGAGGCGTAATGCATGGCCAGCGCCTCACCTTGCTGAACGCCAGCGTAGATCGCAGTCGGGCAGTTTTCCTTCAACTGCTTTCGCTCCGGGCCGTCTCCGACAAAGACCAGTCTGGCGGTCGGCAAGCGATGCGCAATGGCCTTGAAGGCGGCCACCACAACGCCAATATTCTTCTCCTTGGCCAAACGCCCGACATTCATGATCACCAGGTCATCGGCGCCCACACCCCAACGCTCACGCAAGCCCTGTGAACGCTTGTCTGCAGAAAACTGCCGGGTCTCCACGCCCCTGGACAGCAGGGTTACATGGTCAAAAGCCAATGCCTGCAAATCCTGCATCATGGCCCTGGTCGGCACCATGGTGGCCAGGGTGCGGTTGTGCAGCCTGCGCAGATAGCCCTCGATCAGGGTCCTGAACCAACCCATGCCGTAGTAGCGCGAGTAGCTTTGAAAATTGGTATGAAACGAACTGCTGACAGGCAAATGCAACACATGTGCTGCGTTCACAGCAGACCAGCCCAGCGGGCCCTCGGTCACGACATGCACGATATCGGGCCTTTTTTGCTTCCAGAGTTTCAACAGCCGACTGCGCGAAGGAAAGCCCACGCGCAATTCCGGGTAGGTCGGAATCGGCATGCCGCGAAACAGGACCTGCTCCAGATCAACTTGTTCTGAAGGGCTGACTTCGTCGAATTGACGCGGGCGCAACAGTTGAACGACATGCCCACGCTGCAACAAAGCAGCAACAATCCGCCCCAAAGTCATGGCGACCCCATTGACTTCGGGCGGATAGGTTTCTGTGACAATCGCAACGCGAAGGCGCGGCGCGAT
>Ga0172381_10005412_pt1 | contig 12950 bp, 25 predicted proteins | sample Leawel6488metaG_FD_119754 | JGI IMG/M metagenome (GOLD analysis project Ga0172381, IMG submission 119754) | Leachate microbial communities from a municipal landfill in Southern Ontario, Canada - Leachate well 64-88 metaG | ecosystem: Engineered > Solid waste > Landfill > Unclassified | place...
GCTGCTGCTGCATCTGCTTTAGCCTTTTCTGCTGCCAGCGCCGCTGCTGCTGCTTCACGTTCTTTCTGTGCCTGTTCTGCCAACTCCGCTGCTGCTGCATCTGCTTTAGCCTTTTCTGCTGCCGCCACTTCAGCCGCCTTTTTCAGTTTTTCATTTTCGAGCCGGATGCGTTCTTGTTCCGCTTTTTCATCTGCGATCCGCTTTTCTTCAGCTTCTTTAGCCGCTTTTTCGGCTGCTACTTTCTGTTCAAAAGCAGTTTTAACACCAAACAGGTAATTGCTCCAAACCTCTTCGGTAAGTTCGCCGAGGTTGCCGGGGGTAAAAGCAAGTTCATCCTGCCATTTTTTAAGTTCTTCGGAGCGCTCTTGCTGTAAGGCGATAACTTTATCGCGTTCAATTTTCGCGTAATAGTCCTCAACTTCAAAAAGTTTTTCTTCCATCTGCTCAACCGGAAGAGTTTCTTTGTTTTTCCACGCGTCAACAAAACGACCAGCGGCAAGGAAAAAAGCTTTCTGTGTTTTGTGGATTTCAGCAATTCCGGTACGCACTTTTACGAGTTTTTTTCGTAAGTCACCAGCGGAACGACAAAGTTCCGGCGTAATTTCCTGAGTTAAAAGTTGCTCGTAAATAACCTTCAACCCATCGCGCTCGACAATTTTTGGCATAAAAGCCGATTCAATTGTTTTCGCCTGATCTTCCTGAAGCCCGAATTCAGAGGGCACTAAGTTTTTGTTTTCCATGTTTTTAAAGTTTAGAAATTATGTTATCGAATAGTAATTTAGCCTCAGTAACCCGGTTTTTAAGCAGGTCCAAGTGAGCAGGGTTTAGTTCCAAGTTAAGGATCAGCATCCTTTTTTCTTCTTTGAAACGCGGATCATAGCTGCAAAATTTCCACTTGCTTAACCCGGTTAACCACATATAGGAAACGCACTGCCAATAATATTCAGGACGCAAGTCGAGAAGGCTCGCAGCGTCTTGCATACTTAAGTTTTTCAAGTGATTTCCTGAATTAAAAGGGCATTTGATTTCAAAACCCCAATCTCCAGTCTCGGAAATTCCGTCCGGTGTACCGGCTATAATTCCATTATCAAGCGTTGTGCTGTTTACTACCTTCATACCCGTAGCAGCCTCGAAGTAGTCGCGCGCTTCCATTTCGTGTTCAATTCCCCAGGTTGTTGAAGCTGCTGTAAATTCCGGTTTGATAGGAACACCCGTTAAAAACTCCGCAGCTTTTTCAAAGATGTAGGTTTCACCTGTTTTACCCATCCCTTTAGCTCCCATAAGCTTGTGGATTTCGGAGCCGGTGAAGCGTCCGATTCGTTGTTGTTTTTGTTCGTCGTTCATGTTAAGAATTTTTAGTGTAATATCCTTTTTTAGTGTGAATTCTTGGATTTTCAAATATTAGTTTTAATTCTTCAATAGTAACGTTTTTTCTGAATAATTGAGTTTTCCCTTTTTTAGGATGATTTAAACAGGTTGCTACTGTCATTTTCGTATAATAAACATTGATTCTAATTGAATCTTTTAAAAACGAAACCATTCCGATATTGTGCTGTTCGGAAATAATCTGCCAGTTTTTACTTTTAGCTAATGCTATAACGTCTAAACTTAACATCATTTTTCAGTTATTTTAGCGTCCTTAAATTTATCTGTATCAGTAAGTTTATCATAAGAAACCTGATCCTTCCGATTCAAGTCCTTACCAAATATACGACCAAGTTTGTCGGCAGCATCACCTATTGCAACCGACTCCGCTTTAGGGGCTGCGATTGCAACGCCGTAGGTTTTAATCTTATCAAACGCTGAGGCTTTTTCACCTGCATCCACCTGAATAGCAGCTGCTCCGGTACCGTCCTGCGATAGATACCAATCTTCGCGCTTGCGGGTGTGTTTGATTTTAAGAAGTTCGGTTTTTAAGTCCCCTTCGCTCGTGTCGATAGCTTCCTGCAATTCGTCAATAATTGGCTTAACAAACAAAGTAAGAGTAACCTCAACAGAATTGCCTATTAGCTGCACATTTTTGATTTTAACGAACCAATCCTGATAAATGCTTGTAAGTAAGTATTCGAGCTTATCGATCGGGAGGTATTCAGAGTCCCCGGCGAATTTATTTTTCTTGATCCAGGCAGCCGGGGGAGGTTGATTTAAAAGGACGTTAATCCCTTTATACTTGTCGTTTATCGACACTTGACCGTCAATAATTTGCTGTAATGACGGCAATTTTCTTTCTTGAGTCATGTTTTTAAAAGTATTAGTGAGTACGAATATATGAAAAGTTTTTCAATTATTCATTATCAATTACAAATTTTACATTAAATAAATTCCTTATATTTCGATTATTTTTAATACCGTTATAACTTTTTCCCGTTCGTTTAGCATAATCAGGTATTGTTTCGAGATTAAGATATTTTCCTGCAAGTTCAATAAATTGAACTAAAAACTCATTAGACGGATTTTTTTCTAAAATGAATTTTTCAAATTTTTCAATTACTTTTTGTTCTGTTTCAGTGAGTTGCATTAGGTTCAATTTATTGAATTGTTTATATAATACGTTAGCAACAAGGCTAATAAGACCATCGCTCCAACTTTGAACCATTTAAGAAGTTTTCGAGCCAAAATATTCCACACTTAGCACAGTAATAAACATTGCCAGTATGTTGTCCGGCATAAGCCCTACTTGTATTTATGTTTGAAATAGTAGTATCTGTTAATTCCATTTCGTTTTCGCAATCCTCACAACAAAGCCCAGTTGCTAACACAGGCTCAACCGCAATAGCGGATTCTGTGGTTTTCGAAGTTTTCTGCTCTTTATTCATATTCGTTGTATTTTGATTGTTAAGTGTTTCAAATTCCGCTACATGCGGTTAGCCTCAGCTGTTACCGCCAATTAAACAGACGGTTCATATACTACATCAATTTCCCATAAGTGGTGAATGAAGTTAGCCATTAAATTAGCAGCTTCATCAATCTTTCCGTCTGGAATAATATTGGCGTTTTCATCAGCATCTCCGATATATACAAATGCTTCCTTTTCAATTTCTTCTAATGTCATTTTTTTAAGTTCCATTTTGATTTAATAATTAACTGGCGGTAACAAAGGCTAAAAAACATAGCCAATAAAGTTCCTACCTATTTTGAAACGTGATTACAAGGCTACGTTTCTTAGCCTCAATCGTTATAAGCAAGGCGGGGAAGTGCTTCGATTTAAGTTCATCGGTAATTTAATGAAAAATAAAAGCCCCGCCCGCATTTCAACGGAATGAAATATTATTTCCAAATAACTCTGTAAGTAACTCAATGTCTCCGTCAATCGACCATTCGGTGCAAGTTTCTTTTTTACCATAAAATTTATAACACCAAATAAATCCCTTTCTTCCTTTATTATCAACAAATCCCCAACTTGCTTTTACTTTATCGGGGTCATCGAGTTTAGTTGCGTTTGGCTTGAATATTTTAGCAACTATTTCATTATATGTTGCTTTTAAATTGCCTTGTTTACTTCCTCCGCACTCAGCGATAGGGTTTAATTTTATTGTTTCCATAATTATATTGGGTTTTACAATGCCCTCCCAAGGCTTTTATTTTTAGTGTTTCAATTTAAGTTCAGTAAGTAAAATCGCCCAGCTTATAACACGCAATAAAAAACAAAAGGGTATTATCTGTAATTCGAGCATATTAGCTGTTTGCAAGGTCTGTGTCGTGGGATAAATACTGCGGTCTAATCCCTTTCGTTTCTTATTGCCACCGTTATACACAAGCATAAGACCGTGCTTCGGTCAAAGTACCTGCGTAAATTTAACTTTTGGAATACTGCCCGACAAAATAGCATTCCCACAAGTGATTAAGCCTAAATCTTCATCGTAGCTTGGAACAAAAACAATAACGTCAAATCCAGCGTTTTTTAAATCGGTTTCAGCTTTATGGTAAGGAGTAAATGCTTCGTACCCGTCAGTTGTAATTATTCCATTTGCATCGCAACTTTGTGTTTTATGTAGTGGGGTAATTTTAACCATAAATTTATTAGGGTTAAAAAGCATTGCAAGTTTTTCAGCATCGACAATATAGTTATCCGCTAATGCAAAGTTCAAAGCATATTTTCTGCCTTTTTTGTCAGGTAGCAATCTGCCAATTTCGGCAATATCATTTAATGGTAAGGTATTTCCGCTAAACATTTCGTTCCTTTGTTCGTCATCGGTGCTGTTAATCGAAAATTGCAATCCTGCATCGCCTCTGTAAGTGTAGTTTTTAATATCGCACCATTCGTTTAAAAATTCCATAAGCCTTTTATTTGCTTTTGGTAGCATAGTACTTATTACAGGGTGTATCATACTGTTACCAATATGAGGCTTTACAATCTTGTGTAGTTGTTTAGCGTGTTCAATCACATCAAAATTAAAAGTTGGTTCGCCCATTCTTGCATAGTGCAAGTTTAGCCTTTTTGTTGCTCCAACTTCTGGGTGTATTTTTAAGCCTTCAATCAGTTGGTTTGTAAGGTCGTTTAATGTTGCATTTAATCCCTTACCCACTTTCGGCACATCGCAAAACTTACATCCCATCGAACAGCCGTATTGCGTACTTATGGTTATTACCCACTTTTCACTCAATGGCATTATTTCACCGTTTGGCACACCGTTTAATTCTCTGGTTATTCCAAGAAAATCGGCTTTAATATTTGAATCTTTGCCGTAATCGCCAATTGATAAGAACTCAATCAATCCTTTTTCACCTTGCATTACGCAAATATTGCCAGTTGGTACTTTTATGTTTTTCGTTATCATAATATATTGTTTTAAAGTTAGTTACTAATAAAAACCGAACGGCTAACACAAGCCGTAATCCCTTACTGGTCATATCTTCAAAGTTAGCAATCCACCAACTCTTCAAGCTCTTCAATGAACTTAACATAACATTCTTTTTTTGTCATCACATAACATTCGAGCATTCCGTTCGCTGTTTCCAGTTCTTTGTTGCACACGTCTATTAGTACGTTGTAAGTTTTTATTAAAATATCAATTTTATTCATTTGTTATAAGTTTGAAATTTTTAATTTCTGCACTTTTTTTTTCATTGTCAGGCGTTAAATAATCGCCTTTTACATTTTCTATACTAACTAAAATAGTTGCTATCGCGTCATCTGTTTCAACTTGAATTATTTCGCCGTCAAATTCAGCTTCTTGTATAGCTTTGTCTTTTAGTTGTTCTTTTAGACTTAGTGTGTTTCTGCTTAATATCTCTTCTGACCTTTTTAGACACGCATTGCATTTATCAATTGTCAATTGATTTTTAGCGATTATTTCAGCGGTTCTGTTTAAGTATTTCATAGCATTTCAAGTTCGCCTGTTCCAAGTTTGATTGCTGACCCGGTAAAATTGAAACCGGTTATGAGGTTTGAAAATCTGCTGATGTTGTTACTAAATTTCTGAATTCCTTGTTCGGTTTCTTGTAAAAGTGCTGCTATTTTGGCGGCTCTTTCTTCGAATTTCTGTTCTGTTCTCATTGTCGTAAGTATTTGTTTTTACTGCCAAATCCCCGGCTCATTTACGAGTCCGGGGCAATGATATTGTAAATTATTATCTTATCAGAAATTCAGCATCTGAATAATCAATGTCGTTTTTATCGCAAACAAATTTCATTGCCCTGATTTGTGCTTCATTGCTTTCTTCATCATCATCTGAGTTGATTGCGTCAGTCATCGGCATGTTTGAAGTAACTGCTGAATATCTTTCAAAATCTACTTCAATTGTTAATTCTCTGTGTCCGTAACCTGAAGGATCGTTTCCTGTTAAATTGATTTGCTTTTTCATCGTCGTAAGTTTTTATTAGAATTTACCTGTTCTTTTAAAATTATCTTGTCTATCAGAAAATGATTGATACATTGCATCTTTGCTTGAATAAGCTGGTTTATTACAATTTTCTTTTACAACTTCTAGCATTTCAATTAATCGATATTTTAAACTTCTAAATGTGTATTCTCCACTTTCGCCGCCTGCTAAATCAATTATTTCTTGTCTTTGATTTTCTGTAAGTTGTCTGTTTGCTAAATTTTTCATTGTCGTAAGTATTAGTTTGTAATGTTCGTTTAATTCTTATACGTAAATTTATGAAAAAGTTTTCAATAAAAACAAATTAAATGAAAAATTTTTCAGAACTTTGACGAACGTACAAAAATTAATGACTAACGGGAACAAAAAAGCTCCCGGAACATGATAAACCGGAAGCCATAAAAGCTAAAAACACCTAAATCCAATCTTTGATTATGAAGTTTTTTTAGGCAGCGCGTCAAAAATAGCGTCTACAATTTCGTAAATTACAGGCAAAGCGTCGGGATATTTTTCCAGCAAAGCGGGTTTAATTCTTTCGAGACCTTGATTATCAGCTAAAGAAATAGCAGGTCCGTCAAGACCTTCAGCAACTCCTTTTAACTCAATAAGATCGTCTACTTGTTTTTCTTGTTCGGGTGTTAAAAAACCTTTTCTTGTATCTTCCATGATTTTTCTTAATTAGTTTAGTGCAAGTTAAGAAAATTTATCATTTTTTAGTTGTAAAATAACCTTTTTTTGCGTGATGACCTAAAGATAGGCCGCCTAGCGCTATACATATACCAATTGAAAACCTTACCCCGGATGAATTACCATCTATCCACCCCACACGCGCTGCTTGCTCCAACGCAGTTACAGCTGTAAAACAAATAATTGTCTTGTTTCCGTTTAAAAACTGCCATGCTTTTTTCATGTCTTAAATTTTATAAATCCTTTTAAAACCAACCCGCTTTGCTTCGTTTCGAAGTTTAGCGGCCTAATCTTTTTTGCAACTTCAACACCTTCTCTACCTCCTTTGCTGTTTGTGTTGCCCTCTACACTTATAATAGATGTCTCTGAAACAGAAACGACTATCCCTACATGCCCTGTCCAATGAGGCATTCCGTTTTTATAATTCTGCCATATAACGAGCGCGCCTGGTTCCGGCACTTTATCACATACAAAGTCTGAATTTTTAGAGAAGTTATTCCAAGTCGCAACCGCGCCGCCGTTAAAAAGATGGTCCAACTCCTTAAATTTTTCAGGAAAAGCTTCTTTCCAAACCAATTCCGCAAAGAAAGCGCACCAAGCCTGTCCAAATTGCCAGCCTACCTTATCCATTCTAGCTTCAAAATTCTCGTCTTTGAAACCTGAATTGTTTATTTTTTCTTGTTGCCCTACGTATTTCAAGGCTATTTCAGCAGCTTTTTTCATATCCTAAAACTTACGAAATTAGTCGTGTTCTGTTCGCTTTCAGTAGATTCCCAAAGCGGGTACAAATCCGCGTTAGTGTCTAAAAATTTGATTGCATCATTAATATATTCCTGCGCAGTCTCCATGTAACCGGCTGCAATCCGTTCTTTCTCTTTTGCAGTCTCGAAATTTTGTTGAGGGTTATTAACAAGCTGAATTGCGCCGTAACCAGACTGAAACAAATCACCTTCTCGGGTTGCGATTGCCAGAAACCAATATACAAGCGCAGGTTTGAGACCGTAGAAATGAACCGTTTTTTCCTGATAGGTGTAGTCTTTTCCGTTTAAAAGGTCGAAGTACGCGCCTGAAACTCTAGTATCTTCCATAAAAGAATAATATAAAGCGTCACCCAAAAAACCGCGCAAGTTTTTGCGCTGAATATCATTTGCAAAAGCGTTAAACCGCTCAGCTTCAAACTTAGAATCGAGCTGTCTGTAAACGTTTACGTCTGCATTCGTTATGAGGGTTGTTTCAGCCATTTTGCGCGTGTGTTTGTTGTATTGTGGCAGGAGCCTGAACTCCTCCATGTACATATTTTTTTGGAATTATCTGCACATTCTGAACTCCGAAAATCGCATACTCCAAAATTTTATTTAGTTCCCTTTCGACTTCTTTTCGTTCAGTTTCGGTTTGAGCGTTGTAGTAATTGAAAGCATCAACAAAAGATTCCTGGTTAAACATCCCCGAAGTTGCAACGCCGTTCAAAATCGGAGGCTGCCTGAAAGCTGCGTAGATGTTGAATTTAGCAGTTTCAACCTGCTGTTTGAAAAGATTATCAATATTGTTTCGAGATATAGGGGTAAACCATTTCCAATTATTTAAATTTTCTGTCGGTAATGCACCAACTACTCGAATACCTCCAGCGTTTGCTGATCCGGTATCGTTTTTTAAATCTTCTTTTATTTCGTCAATCTCTGATTGATCTGTAATGTTTTTCGGGTAAGCTACAATGCCTGAAAGGCTGTAATCATTTTGAAGACTTGACAGCCCGTAAAGTTTCGCTTCAGCTTCTAATTGAGCATCGTCAAGAACGCTATCCCAATTGCAAGGGGTGTACCAATCCGATTTATTCGGAATCCAGTAAAATAACTGCCCCTTATAATCGTCTATCCCGCCGGGACATTCGTTAATTTCATTAACAGCATTTTCAGGAAAAAATGGATTGTACTCCTCTTCATACTTTCGCATGTTGCGCCTGTGCCAGTCAGGATTCACAACGAACCGCTTTAAGTCCTTGTGCCAGCGCACAAACTCAAAGTTTATTGGGTTTATTTCTACGATTTCGCCGAATGCGTTATAGTTCATATGCAGGGCGAAACCTCCGAAACGCGCCTTGCTGTCTGTAATATGCCGTAAAATATCCCAAAGCGTTTGGTATTCCCTGTTAACAACCGTGTCCATACCCTTAAAACCTTCACCTGTAATAAAAGCGGACAGCGTTCCGATTGCCGAAGTAGTCGTACCGGAACGCTGTGCAATGCTTTTAATTTTATTCGGATAAAGGTTGTCTTTATCGTAAGGAATTATACGGTCTGCAGGGTAGGCAATATTAACATACAACCTTTCAACAAATAAAGTTCTTTGTATTGAATTTACAGCTACTTTTAAATTGCTGTTATATTCTTTAAGTGTTGATTCGTTGTTTGCCATAGCCTATACGTAGTATTCAGGAGTTTTACATTTTTCTAAAATAGCTAGAACTTCAGCAGGCATCGGAATACCTTCAACAAGTAAAACCTGTTCGTTTGCTATTGCTGCCCTTACAGTTCTTTTTGACTTCTTACCCGTACCAGCTTTTACAGCCGCCTCAAGTTCTGCAAGTTCTTTCTTCGCAGCTTCGGTAAGCTTTGCACCTGATAAAGCGATGAACTTTAAGTCAGTGTATTTTTTGTATGTGTTTAAATCGACCGGTTTAGATTTTTTTTCGGGTTGTTTTTTTTCTTTGGCTTCCGCCGATTGCTCCTGAATCGGAGCTTGTTCCTGTTTGTTGCTCATGTTTCTGATTTTTTTCTAAAGATAGTATTTTTTCTTGTAATAATAAAGGCAAGGATTCGAAACGAACCCAAGCCTTTTTATGATAGTATTTTTTTTGTATGTCCATATTACGTAGCTAGTAGCGTTAAGACGTCGAATGTGCTAGCAACAATATGAGGCGGATAAATTTCTGGTGGATCGCTTTCAGCAGTTTTCAAAACAAACTGAATTGTGCCACCTAAATCAGGATCTCCGGGGGCTTCCTGATAGTCTGAAATTCTCATCCCTACATTACGCCCGTAAACCATTGATTTTCCGTTCGCTAGCGGAATTATCGCAACAACTTTCTGAAAGCGCATCTTTGCGATGTTTTCCCGTGAAAGCTGCGAAACGTCCAAAGCGCGAATGTCTACCTGATGATCGAAACCATCAATCGCCGTCACAGCGCGGAATGGAGAAGCGGGAATAATATGAACTGAACCCTTCGAGCTTTCAAACTTATACGCATAAGTGCCAGCATCGAGAGTTATTGAATCAATCTCATGTGTTACTGCGTCAAGCGTAACGGCTCCATTGTCCCAGTCCTCTTTATTTATTAAGAGTGCGTAATCGCCGATACCTCCTTGAGATATAGCTGCGCAATCAAATGCGCTTCCTCTGTCTATTTTACATGCCATAGCTTAATATTTTAGATAGTATCTAGCATTTGTTATTATGCAAGTATCGCCCACATTTCCGTCCGCAAAAATACGGTAAGATTTGTATCGGGGCGGTGCCTGATAGAACTCATGATCAACCACAGCGGAACCAGAAGCGGAAATCGTGTCAATGTTTCTCCAGTCGTCGGTATCGTAACAACCTTGAAAGTAGATGGTTGCTGCGTCGTGCGATGTTTCAAACACGAAACCGGCAACACCTTGATAGATAGTTGCTTCTTTAACACCTGTTAGATAGACATTTACGTTTCCGTTCACGTTGGTTGTTGCGAATGATTGATTAGCAGCTTGTGCCTCTCCTTGTAAGGAGAAGCACATAACTGCGAGTATCGTTAGGATAAAGCCTTTCATCGTTTATAAATATATAAAAGGTTCTTAATTAACACGGTATCACCTGAAGCACCAACACATTTTAACCTATAATTCAAGTAGTCCGCCGGTACATCCTTTAATATAAAGGGCGTGGCGGTTGTTGAACTATAAGTCGGAATTGTATCGATATTGAATATCTTCGCGGTTGCAAACGCATCATTACTCCCCTGAAGTATTACTACAACGTCATCCGAAGCGGCGTAACCGTCGAGAATTCCTTCGAAGGAAACCTGACCTACATAAGCCGATTTTACGGTCGATGTGAAATAAATAGTTACATCTCCCTCGGTTGTATCCTGGGTAAATGTTTGATAACCTGCCTGTGCGTTAAGTGTCAGACCTAGTCCGACAAGCATAACTAATATAAGTAGTTTTCTCATGATTAAACCGGGGTATAAAGTACTAACTCTTCAGAACAACGATAGTTTGCATCTGCTTTGAAATCCAAACGTAAGAACCATTCGCGGCTGTTGTTGGCAACTTTGTCAACTACTACACTTTCGGAATCTGGATCAACCCAAACACCTAAGTTAAGATTTGAATCCTCTCCGTTGGTAGTTTTCGCACCTACGATATGATGACGTGGCATTCCCTGGAAGTGCTTAATTTTGTTGGTCTGATACATGGTTTCTAAACCCATGCCAAAAACACCTACAAAAGCCTCTTTCAGCTTGGTATTACCGGCCATCATTGTTTTGTAATCTGTTGTATTGATATGCAAAACGAAATCAGGATCATCAATGTACTTATCAGGAATTGCAGCCCAAACAGCGGCTAGAATATCCATGAAGTTTTGATCGGTGATGTTACCGGCCGGAGTTGGTTTGATTACGTTTACGTCCGCAATTGCGCGTGTAACGATACCGTCAAACTTATTCATTGGATCGTTAGCAGCTAAACTGTTGTCACCCTGCCAGAATAACTTTGACATTTGAGTGCCTATTCCAGCCTTGTAAATATCAAGGATAGCGGCAAGTAACTGCTGGTTCAATTCCAGGTTAGTGAAATCGCCAACAGATTTCCACATCTGCCAAATGTTATGGAAAGTAGTAGGCAGGAAAGTTTCGTACACAGTCATAGGAGCTACAACAAGCTCACGCTCTGCGTAAGTAGTTGTAGCTGTAACAGCATTCGGAACTCCTGCATCATAGTCGCCAATTGGATCAGCGGTCTGAGATAGGCGAGGAAGTGCTTTCTTCGTTGAAATATCAGGAATAAGCTTTGCGGCTCCCTTTTCAATAACTTCGTTACCTACTCCGGTCACAAGGTACAAGTTCTCTAGAACTTCACCGTTGTAATTTGTATTTGCTAGTGTTAAGGCCATAGCTTAAGCTTTACGAGATTCAACGATTTTCGAGCGGATACCATCAACAACAGCGTTCAAGCGTGCAGTTACGTCTACCTTTTCAGGTTTAACCTGAGCGGTTACGGTTCCTTTTACTGGAGTGTGCGATCCGGTTTTTTTGCGAAGTTCGTCGATTTGGGCTTGGATTTTTCCAACTTCCTCAGCAACGATAGCAGAAACAGCAGCAACAATAGCTTCAGTTTCAGCAGCAGGATCAGCAGCGGCGGCGGCTTGCATCTCTTTAACCTCTGTGACAACGCCACCGGTTACAACGATCTTCCGTCCATCTGCAAGTTCATACTCACCATCTTCGAGCGACATGGCTCCCAGAGGCGCAATCTCAACACCTGTGGTGACAGTCTCAGCGTTTATTAACGCCTGATTGCCGTCTTTCAGTGCAAGGACATTCATTACCGGAATGTCCTTTTTTTCTTTACCGAAAATTTTCATCTTTTCTTGTAGTTTTAAAATTAAGTTACTATTGATTTGAGCAGTTCGCGCCTCTGTAATAAGTACGCTTGCCGCGATTTTTATTCCTGAAGAGTAAACCTCGTTAACAAAACCTAAAGCCAAAGCCTCTGAAGGTGTTAACCAATCTGAAGCTTTCATTAGTTCCCGGATGCGCTCATCCTGAAGGCCGGTGGATTCCCTGTAAATTTTAACCATAACCGCGTCGTTTTTCATAAGATCCGATGCGGTTTTCTGAAGGTCAAAAGTATTACCTGTTATCGAAGTCCATCCGTTGTGAATTAAAAACAGCGCATTATCCGACATCTTTTTTTTATCGCATCCGGCTAAAATGACAGTCCCCGCGCTGGCAGTTAAGCCAACAACATTCCCAACTGTTAAAGCGTCGTGAGATTTTATAAGATTGTGAATTGTGATTGCTTGAGCGAGGTCTCCGCCCATTGTAGAAATGTCAAATTGAACTTCCTGCCCCTTGTTTTTGCTTAAAAATGAACGGACAAGATCGACGTTGATCTCGTTTCCAACTTCACCGAATAATTCGAGTTTATTCATGAAGTCAAAGTAAAGGCAAAAAAAAAGCCCGCACAAGTTTTGGCGGGCTGGAGTGTAGTAGTTGCAGTAGTTATTTTATGAGGTCTGGATTTTCGTATATGTTGCCGATTATTTCAACGTGCGACGGTGGTATGAATTCATTTCGCGAGCCTTCTTTATTTACTATACAATTGAATCTGGCTTTTATTTTATCGAATTGTACGATCCAATTAAAAAACCAATTATCCGCTTTTAATATATCCCCCTCATAAA
>Ga0172381_10005413_pt1 | contig 12948 bp, 11 predicted proteins | sample Leawel6488metaG_FD_119754 | JGI IMG/M metagenome (GOLD analysis project Ga0172381, IMG submission 119754) | Leachate microbial communities from a municipal landfill in Southern Ontario, Canada - Leachate well 64-88 metaG | ecosystem: Engineered > Solid waste > Landfill > Unclassified | place...
AACATGGCCTTAACTTTGCCAAAATAGGGACCAGCGACAACGATGTCTCCATCTTTGAGCGTTCCACTTTGAACGATCACAGAAGCGACCGATCCTTTTCCATGACTTAAGTGAGCCTCGACCACAATACCTGTAGCTGGTCGGTCGTAATTCGCCTTAAGGTCAAGCAATTCCGCTTCGAGGAGAATCCCTTCAAGAAGCTGATCAACGCCTTCCCCGGTTGTTGCAGACACTCCTAAGGTGATCGTCTTACCACCCCAGTCTTCTGGATTTAAATCATTTTGCGCAAGCTGTTTTTTGACTCGATCAATATTAATGTTTCGCTTATCGATCTTATTAATAGCGACAACGATAGGAACGCCGGCAGCGCGTGCATGGCCAATCGCCTCTTCAGTCTGAGGCATAACACCTTCATCCGCGGCAACAACCAAGATAATTAAATCTGTAATATGTGCTCCGCGGGCCCGCATGGCTGTAAACGCAGCATGGCCTGGGGTATCCAAAAACGTAATCTTTCCGCGTGGCGTTGTAACAGAATAAGCCGCCATGTGCTGAGTAATACCGCCGTGCTCTTTATCAACGATATGACTTTTACGAATACTATCGAGAAGAGACGTTTTTCCATGATCAACGTGTCCCATAAACGTTATGACCGGAGGACGCGTTCTTCTAAGCCCAGGATCCCCTTGGTCAGTATGAAGAGCAACGAGTTGTTCTTCTTCTGTTTTCATCTTTTTATATGAAAAATTTAAATCTACCTGAAGGCTGCCCACTGTTTCTTCACTAAGACTTTGATTGATCGTTGCTAACATCCCCTTCTGCATTAATATCTTTAAAACAGCACTTGGTTTTTGCTGTAATTTTACAGATAGATCTTTGACGCTGATGGGAAAAGTTAACTCAATATCTTTAAGAGGTCTTTCAACAAGAGATGCTGAAGCTAAAGAAACTTGCGGTCTGTGAGGCACATGAGAGCGATGATCATATCTCTGGGGGCGCGACGTAAATCGATCCTTTTTATACTCCACAGGGTTAACCGCAACAACATCAGGCTTAGGCGGTTCTGCTGGTTTAGCAGGAATCGTTTGCTTTTCACTAGAAACCTTTAGCGGTACTTCTTTAGATTCTTTTTGAACAAGCGCTTCTACACCCTTTTTTGGTTTTTCAACTTCGACGGTCTTCTGCGCCTTGTCCTTCTTAGGCGGAGCACCTTTTCCTTTTTCACCCCTTACGTCTTGCGGTGCTTCTTTCTTATCCTTAGCAGAAACTTTCTTAAGGACAGCTTTCTTGCCCGCCTTTGGCTTATCTTTTGCTTCAGAAACCTTTTTAGCCTTAGAAGGCTTAAGCGCCTTCTTGACGACTTCAGGTTCAGGCTTTAGGCTTTTCTCTTTTTGTGTTTTTACGACAACGACTTTTTCCTCTTTTTGAACAGGAACAAGTTTTTTACCTTTAGATTCAAGAGATCGTCGGATAACAGCCACAACCGCTGGACTAAGATCCTGCTTAGCATCTTTAGCTTTTAGCTTTAACGCTTTTAGCTCTAATAAAATATCATCACTTTTCAATCCGTATTCTTTAGCTAACTCGGAAACTTTCATAAGAATTCTTTCTTCCCTATTATTTCTTGTTAATAATCTTTTTTGCTTCTTTAATAATTTTTTGAGCCTTGACTTCTCCAAGCCCCTTAACCGCTGATAACTCCTCAGCTGAGCTTGCGGCAATCTTTTCAAGCGTATCGAATCCTTTTTCGTTTAACAACCCAACGAGCTTTTCTCCAACACCCGTTAAGTCGGCAATGCTTGCGCCCTGTTCTTTTTCTTGTTCCGGCTCAACGATTTCAGTCGACTTCTGTGGAAGATTTTGCGCATGCTCTTTCCACTGCGTCTCTGAAAAAACCTCTAAATGCCATCCAACAAGTTGACTTGCCAGACGAATATTTTGGCCATGTTTTCCGATCGCAATCGATAATTGATCATCGGCAACAACGATATCCGCGCGCTTATCGCTTGCGTAAAGATGCATCTGTGATATCTCCGCCGGAGAGATCGCTGCCTGAATATAGGTCTTTTTGTCTTCGGCATAACGAACAATGTCAATCTTCTCGCCATGAAGCTCGGTGACGATACTCTTGACCCTCGAACCGCGCATCCCAACGCAAGCGCCCACGCAATCAACTTTTTCTTCTTTCGAAGAAACGGCAATTTTTGTGCGTTCGCCAGGTTCACGCGCGATCGCTTTAACCTCAACGATGCCGTCGTAAATTTCAGGAACTTCAAGTTCAAAAAGCCTTTTGACAAGATGAGGATGAGCGCGCGATAAAACGATCTGAGGCCCCTTGCTCTCTCGTCGAACATCCAAAATATACGCCCGAATGCGATCCCCTTGCTTAAATTCTTCCTTGCTTGATTGTTCACTTCGAGGGATAAAGGCTTCCGTCTTAGTCAAATCAACAATAATGTTCCCTTTGTCAATACGATAAACACTTCCCGTGACAATCTGGCCGATACGCGCATAATATTCATTAAAAATAACATCCTTTTCTGCTTCACGGATCTTTTGAATGACAACTTGCTTAGCCGTTTGCGCGGCAATGCGTCCAAAATCCTTAGATTTAATCTCCTCACCGTCAGCATAGGCGATCAATTTTCCTGTTTTGCGATCCAAAACAACCTGCACTTCCTGATCTTTGCCCACGCTCCAAATTTTCTTTGCTGCAGAGGCCACGGCTGACTCAACAGCTTGGATAAGGATTTCTTTATCGACCCCTTTATCACGCTCAATTTGATCTAAAATAATAAGTAATTCACTATCCATGTTAATTCCTTCCTTCAAATAACTTGCTTGGCCTTGTTAATAAACTGAACAGGAATGATCACTTCAACGCCAGAGCGCTTAATGTAAACATGTTCCCCTTGAACCCTTTGAACAACTCCTTGATACTCTAATTTTCCATCCACAGGCTGCTTAAGATAAAAAACGATCTCTTTGCCATAAGATCGTAAAAAATCTTTAACGCTCGTCAACGGCCGATCAATCCCGGGAGAAGAAACTTCTAAAACATAATCTCCATCGAGAATCTTTTCACCATCAAAAAGCTCGCGTATTTTCTTATTAAGACAAGCGCACTGTTCAATGGTAATGCCACCTTCTGGCTTATCCGCCAATACTTGAATAACGTTTTCTTCATGTCCGCAGGTAAGATCAGCGTCAACCAAATCAAAGCCTTGACTTGCAAGATAAGGCTCAAGCAACAACATGATTTTCTCCCGCACGGCATCCATCATAAGGACATCATCTTCTTTAATTGTGTTTTTATCTCTTTGATTCCAACGGTCAAGACTTCACCGCTTCGCCGATTCTTGATCTCCACTTTGCCTTCGGCTAACATGCGCTTACCAATAATAACACGGTAAGGAATGCCGATTAGATCAGCATCATTAAACTTGCGCCCTGCGCTCTCGCTACGATCATCTACAAAAACATCTAACCCGCCTTCCTTAAGATCAGCATAACAATCATTAGCAACTTGCATAAGCTCAGGATCATCAACCTGCAAAGGGAGAACCTCCACATCAAACGGCGCGACTTCTTTTGGCCAGACAATACCACCCTTGTCATTATTTTTCTCGATGATTGTTGCGATAAGGCGGCTGACGCCAATCCCGTAACAGCCCATGATCACAGTTTTTTTCTGTCCTTTTTCGTCTAAAAAGTTCAGATCCAAGGCTTTTGTATATTTTGTTCCAAGCTGAAAAATATGTCCAATTTCGATCGCTGGCGTTTTAACCAAATTTTCTTTCTGACATTGAGGACACTTTCCTTGCTGTTCTGAATCTTTTAGCCCTTGGGCATATCCGCACGAAGGACAGCGTAACACCTGATCTTCGCCAATGTCTGCCGGAACCATGAACTCATGAGAAACATCTCCTCCCATGGCTCCAGAATCAGCACCTACGCTCACGACGTCTAATCCGCAACGAATAAAAATCTTTTGATAAGCTTCATACATCAGCTGATAATTCTTTTCAAGGCCTTGCTGATCGGTATCAAAGCTATAGGCATCCTTCATGATAAATTCACATGCGCGGACAATGCCAAATCTTGGGCGCATCTCATCGCGAAACTTCGTTTGAATTTGATAAAGAACAACTGGCAGTTGTTTGTACGACTGCACATAACTTTTAACCAAATCCGTGATCACCTCTTCATGCGTCGGGCCAAGGCACATCGCACGCCCCTTTTTATCTTCAAACCGAATCATCACATCTTTAAGCGTCTCATCACGCCCTGTCTTCTTCCATAGATCCATCGGCTGCAAACACGGCAAAAAAAGCTCTCGCGCGCCAACCGCATTCATTTCTTCATTAATGATCTTTTCGATCTTACGTAAAACCTTTAAACCTAATGGGAGGTAAGAATAAACTCCCGATGTAAGCATATGCACAAGCCCCGCACGTAATAAAAGCTGATGACTGACAGCCTCTGTTCCGGCAGGAACTTCTTTTAACGTGGGGATATAATATCTTGTCCAGCGCATCTTTTAAGCCTCAAAAGGTTTTGAAAGCTTCACGTTTCGCTTGGTAAACTTATCCAGAGAAGAAGGTTTCTTTCCTGTGAATACCCAATTGCCGATAACTTGACCACTTTCGGTAATGCGTTCTTCTTTAAAATAAAATAAATCCGTAAGTTGAATCTCATTATTTTGAATCACAGAGCTAACATCAGTCACATGGGTAATACGTCTTTTCCCATCAATATGAAGCTCCGTATGCACAATCAAATCAATCGCGCTTGCAATTTGTCGGCGGATCTCATCAACGCTTAAAGGAATACCTGTTGTCAAAAGCATCGTCACTAAGCGATTATAACAATCTTTGGGAGAATCCCCGTGCACGATCGCTAGTGATCCTGAGTGACCGCTGCTAATCGATTGAATAAGATCAAGCGCTTCGTTGCCGCGAACTTCGCCGATAATGATACGATCGGGCCGCATACGCAAAGAATTAACAAACAGATCTCCTATGGTAATGATACCCTTTCCTTCCACGTTAGCAACTTTAGACTGAAGACTGACCACATGGGCCTGCTTTAACCGAAGTTCAGCTGTATCTTCAATCGTCACGATACGCTCTCGCTCAGGAATATGCCGAGATAAGACATTAAGCGTTGTTGTTTTTCCTGTTCCTGTCGCTCCTGAAAAAATAATATTCAGCCTTGCAGGAATTGCCGCAATAAGAAAATCAGCAATCTCCTTGTTAAGCATCCCTAAATTGATTAAATCATCAACAGTTTCAATCTCAGAAGAAAATTTACGTATGGTTACAACGGGGCCTATAAGCGATACAGGCGGTAAAATAACATTAACACGCGATCCATCCGGCAAAGAAAAATCCACGTATGGCGAGGACTCATCAACCCTTCGGCCAGAGGATGATCCAGCAAGAATTTTCTGAATGGTATAAAGCAATTCCCTCGAATCTTGAAATCGCACATCGCTTAGCTCGATCTTTCCGCTTCGCTGTACATAAATCTTTTGCGGACCATTAATCATGATCTCACTAATTGTCTTGTCTTCCATCAAAGGACGAAGAGGCCCTAAACTAATCACAGAACTGACAAATTGACGCATTAAAATACCCTTTTCTTCGCCTGTTAAGGATATTTCATTTTCTTGGCAAACAAAATCAACAGCCTTACGCACATAGGCACAAACCTCATCTTCAGCAAGAGACTCTTTGACTTTCAAGAAATCGGTTTTCGTAATCAAATGCTTCTGCACCAATCTTCTTACTTCGTCAAACATAAGCCCTCTCTTTGTTAAAATTCTTATTAACCTCTAAAATGCATGATCTTGTCAAAAATACCGTAACGAACAAAATCACTATAAAAGACAAACAGGGCCAAACAAATAATCAAACTAAAACCGATCTTATAAATAACCTCATCAGCCTTTGGGGACAAGGGTTTGCCTCGCAGCTTCTCAATTCCAAAAAACAACAGATGACCGCCGTCCAAAACAGGCAAAGGCAAGAGATTAAAAATCGCAAGGCTCGCGGAAATCACCGCCATGATGTAGAGAACGTAAGAAAATCCCAATTCCGCTGCTTTCTTAATAATAAAGAAAATGCCGATCGGCCCTGTCATACCGTCCTTAGTCGACATGGCCCCTGTGATCATCAGATACAATGCTTTATATGTTGTCGTCGTGATGTTGACAAGTTTTTTTCCTGCCTTGCCAACACTTTCAAAAAAACCATATTTCAATAAAATGATATCTTCTTTAGGCTTGATGCCAACAACGCGCGTTTGGATCTTTTGTCCAAAAACATTTTCCATATTTTCCTGCAATGAATTTAAGACGATCGTTTTAGAAACATTGCTGCGTTCAACGAGAAACGTAAATTGAGCCTTCTTAGACTGACTAATGTAGCCCTGAACGCCTTCCCAACTATCAACGCTTAGCGCATCAATGGAAATAATCTTGTCCCCGGCTTGCAACCCGGCTTGCTCCGCAGGATAACCCTTCACAACCTCGCCAACATTTGCTCCAAGGGTTGGATAGCCGATCATAAAAACAATACAAAAACATAAAAAGGCAAAAACATAATTCACAATTGGGCCAGATAAAACAATAAGGGCACGATGGCCAATAGGCTTTGAAAAAAATTCCTCTCTTGCCCCTTTGCACTCAGCGCGCTCATCCCCAGCCATCTTGACATAGCCGCCGAGAGGAATAAGGCAAACAGCATATTCCGTACCTTTTCTCATGAAGCTAAAAAGCTTTGGACCAAATCCAAACGCAAATCTCTCAACCCTTACGCCTAAGGCTTTGGCTGTTGCCAGATGCCCATATTCATGAACAATAACAAGGACGCTTAAAACAATAACGAAAACCAATGCTCCCATTTTATGCTCCTATCAACCCTCGAGCCTTTTCTCTGGCCCAGCGATCTGCTTGTAATATCTCTTCCATTGTTAACGCTTTTAATGGCTTATGCCATAACACAACCTTTTCTACGATCTGCGTAATCCTAGAAAAACAAATCTTACCTTTTAAAAAAGCCTCCACAGCTTCCTCGTTGGCTGCATTCAAAACACTGCCAAACGTTTTACCCTTGCGGGCAACCTCATAGCACAGAGCCAGTGCTGGAAACTTTTTAAAATCAGGCTTTAAAAAAGTTAGCTGCTTCTGCTTAAAAAAATCCATGGCCGGTAACTTTGTTTCCATACGCTTAGGATACGTCAAAGCGTATTGAATCGGAATCCGCATGTCTGTTACCCCAAGCTGTGCAAGAACGGATCCATCACAAAATTCAACCATCGAATGAACAATAGATTCAGGATGGATAGCCACCTCGATCTCGTGCACCTTTAAATCAAAAAGCCACATCGCTTCAATGATCTCAAGACCCTTATTCATCAAGGTCGCTGAATCAACGGTGATCTTTTTTCCCATCTTCCAGCGCGGATGATCCAAAATTTCTTCAAGCGAAACCTTATCAAAACGGTTCTTCTTAACATCCCTTAAAGGGCCGCCTGATGCTGTCAGGTAAACCTTTTTTACCTCGTCTCGATTATGGCCTTGAAGACACTGAAAGATCGCACTCTGCTCGCTATCAACAGGAATGATACAAGCCTTGTGCCGCCTAGCGTCCTGCATGATCATAGGGCCGGCCATCACAAGGGCTTCTTTATTCGCCGGGGCAATTCTTTTTCCTAAACGAACAGCCATCAAAAAAGGTTTTAAGGCGACACTGCCTTGGATACCCAAAACAATAATATCAAAATTATTTAAACGAACTAGATTTTCGATCTCCGTATTGGCATCAAAAATCTTTAAAGGCCTGCGCCCAATTCTGCTACGCAAACGCTTGATATGCTCTGATCCAACAGCGACACATTTTGGCGAAAATTGACGAATCTGCTCTGCTAGCAAATCAACGTTATTAAGCGCGCTTAATCCGACAATTTTAAATTGATCAGGAAACCGCTCAACAACCCTTAAGGTGTTAATCCCAATGGATCCTGTCGACCCTAATACAAGAACTTTTTTTATGCTCATTTCAAATGGTATTTAACGCCGAGCTCATATACAGATAAAACGCAGGAGCTGCGAACAAAAGGCTATCGATAATATCCAAAATGCCCCCTAGCCCTGGCAAAAACTTTCCTGAATCTTTGACGTCACAATCACGCTTGATCATCGACTCTGACAAATCTCCTAATTGGCCTATGGCACTAAAAAAGACACCGATCAAGAATATTTGAAACAATGTATAATTGAGCGCTGGCGGTAAAAATGACCAACACACAAGCGCTGTAAGGCCGCCAAAGATCAAGCTGGCCGCCCAACCTTCAATAGTTTTGTTAGGGCTGACATTTGACAAAAGGGCATGCTTGCCAATCTTTCTTCCGATCAAAAGCGCCCCGATATCGCCTGCCTTCGTCACAGCAATGATAAAGGCCAACAATTTTAAACCTCCGTCATCTGGAACAAGAAAACGGATCTTGACTAAAAAGCTAAAAAACCACGAAACATACAAAATACCAAAAAGCGTAGTTGATATGCCAACAATCGCATTGCGGTTGTCCCCGCGCAAGAATTGCAATAACAAAAGAAGCAAGAATCCGATAACGATGAAAAGAAGCTCCCAGTTCTTCGTAAGCTCAAACCTTGTAAAAATGGATACAGGAATAGCTGCGCCAATAAAGATCCCTATGTAGCTATAGATCGGGATCCCTTTTTTTCTAATTAAATAAAAAAATTCATAGAGGCCACCCATGGTTAAGACAACGATGAAAATAATAAAAAACCACTTATTAAAGATTCCCAAAGTGGTTAAAGCAGCTAGAAACAAAGAACTTTGTATTCGTTTTGAAAGCATGTCTTCTCCTAGATATTAGATCTTCCCATAGCGCCGTTCACGTTTTTGATAATCAGCGATAGCTTTTTCAAATTCTTTTTTATTAAAATCAGGCCAATATTTTTCTGTAAAATAAAGCTCGCTATAGGAAAGCTGCCAAAGCATAAAATTACTTATTCTCTGCTCTCCAGATGTCCGAATCAGCAGATCCGGATCTGGAGTCCCCTTCGTATAAAGCATGCTACCAAAGCTCTTCTCGGTCACCTGGTCAAGGCTGCGCGTTCCCTCTTTGACTTCACGTGAAATCTTCTTGACGGCATCTAAAATTTCCTGACGAGCGCCATAGTTAAATGCCAAATTAAGCGTCATCGCGCCATGATGCTTTGTCTTTTCCTGAGCGGCTTTCAAACTCTTTAAAATTCTTTCAGGAACGCCCTCTTCCCGCCCTAAGACTTGAAACCGAATCCCTGCCTCATCAAGCTCTTTGACTTTCTTGTCAAGGCTTCGAGCCAAAACACTCATCAACATTTCAACTTCTTTTTTGGGACGATCCCAGTTTTCTACAGAGAAAGCGAAGAGTGTTAAAAACTTTACACCCATCTGGCGCGCTGCGGCAACAATCTCATCAACCCTTTTAACGCCCTGCAGATGCCCATAAGAGCGTGGCATATGCTTCTTTCTAGCCCAGCGCCCATTGCCATCCATGATAATCGCAACATGCTCAGGTATTTTTTCATCCTTCATAACAGTTGTTCCTACTAAATAAAATGGGGGATATATATCCCCCATCGCGATGCCACTTTCTCAATCAAAGCTAATAACGCTATTCGCTCATCGTATCATCATTTTTGCGGAACAAGAGCGTTTTTGAGCTGCTCTTGAAACACCTGATTAAGGCGTTCTGTTTTCTCAAGTTCAAGTTTTAAATTAGCAATCGCCCCTTCATTACGTTGTAACAAAAGGTTAAGCTGATCAACCTCAGCCTGAGCCTTCTGTCCATTAGACTCTAAGAGGCGAACCTTGGCCTTCATTTGTTCGAGCTTCTCTTCAGCCACCATACGGCTATAACGCTCTTCGTTGAGATCGTTTCTTGTACGCTGAAATTTCTGCGAAGAAACGATAGATATCAACAAGCAGCCAATGCTGACAGCAGTTAAAATGAGCAAATTTCTATTCTGAAAAATATTGACCATAAAAATTATTTCAAGTTTTCTTCTTGTTCTTGAGTTGTTAAAGGCAGACCAGCATCTTCTTTAAGAGTGTTTGGCAAAATAACAATTTCAACTCGACGATTCTTTTGTCTACCTTCTTTTGTGTCGTTAGAAGCAACGGGGTTAAACTCACCGTAACCTGTTGCTGATAAACGAGTTGGCTCAATACCTTGATTATCAATCAAATAATGCAAAACGCTCATGGATCTTGCAGAAGAAAGCTCCCAGTTCGACTTCCAACCAGAATGCTTGATCGGAACATTATCTGTGTGGCCTTCAATGCCTACCTTAAGATCTTTAACTGTCGTCTCAAGGACATCAGCGATTTTATTTATTTTTCCTTCTGCATCTGCCTTAAGAGTGGCTTTTCCAGAATCAAACAAGACCTCGGAAACAAAAGTAATAACAAGCCCTCGCTCAAGCATCTGGATCGAGACTTCCTTGTCGTTAATTTCTTTCTTAAACTTATTTTCGAGCTCTTGCTTAGCACGCTCAAGTTCGCTCAATTCTCTTTTAAGATTTGAAATTTCCTGAAGATCTTTCGTTCTTCCCTTTTGGATCACAACTGTACATCCACAAAGGCCTGCAACGAATGTTGCCATAATAGTTAAAAGAATAACAGATTTTACGAATTTCATTACTTTCCTCCTTTTTATAATAGTTTCAAAGTAACATAAGCCATTTCCAAAGTCAAGCAAATTGTACCAACTTTCCTGACCCTAAAAGACTTTTCCTACCGTATAATAATCTCATCTCGCTTTGAACCGATCGAGACGTATTTAACCTTAACACCGATCAATTTCTCTAAATACGCAATATAACGTTTAGCATTTAAGGGTAGCTTATTATAGGAACGAATACCGCTAATGGGCGTCTGCCAACCGGGAAGTTCAACATAAATAGGCTTGGCACTGCAAAAAATATCTAAGTCAAGAGGAAAGTCCTTTAGGATCTTACCTTTATATTGATACGCTGTACAAACTTTTATCGTTTTTAAATCATCTAAAACGTCAAGTTTCATGATCGCAAGCTCTGCGGTACCATTAAGCATCGCGGCATATCGCACCAAAACGCTATCAAACCAACCACATCGTCTTGGACGACCTGTTGTTGCCCCAAATTCTTTTCCTTTGGCGCGAATCTCCCCTTCAAGTTTAGCCGAAAATTCTGTAGGAAATGGCCCCTCGCCAACTCTTGTCGTATACGCCTTGACAGCGGATATCGTCTTTTGGATCTTCACCGGTGAAACGCCTGTTCCCGCACAAGCACCTGCTGCAATAGAATTTGACGACGTGACATACGGATACGTTCCAAAATCAATATCAAGAAAAGCTCCTTGAGCGCCCTCAAAAAGAATCTTCTTTTTGTGATCAATGGCTTTATTTAAGAAAATTGCTGTATCACAAATAAAAGGTTTAAGCTTTCTGCCATACGCTAAATACTCTTTATAAATATTCTTTAAGGCATAACTTTTTTGACCATACACAAGACGAAAGATCTCATTTTTTTCCCTTAAATTATCCTCAAGCTTTGATTTCAACGCCTTTGGGTTAATAAGATCACACATACGTATTCCGCAACGGGTAACTTTATCGGCATAGCAAGGACCTATGCCGCGACCTGTTGTTCCAATACGATTCTTTCGCTTTTTCTCCCTAAGGCTGTCCAAAATACGATGATAAGGCATGATGACATGCGCATTCGCTGCGATCTTAAATCGCTCTGGCGTAACACTAACCTTCTGTGCGGAGAGCTCTTTCATCTCCGCAAGGAGCGCGCAGGGATCAATCACAACGCCATTACCGATCACACACGTCTTATCTTTACGCAAGATCGCAGAAGGGATCAGATGAAAAATATAACGCTTTTCACCGACAACAACCGTGTGCCCTGCATTATTACCACCCTGATAACGGACTGTAATATCCGCATCTTTGGAAAGAATATCAATTAACTTTCCTTTTCCTTCATCGCCCCATTGAGCACCACCAACAACAATATTCATTCCATTCACTCACTTTTTATTTTATCTTTGTTTATTGAATTGTTTGTCCCGACCGAATCACCTTGATAACTTCCTCGGCTGTTGTTTTTTCACCAACGCCAAAAATCTCTGTATTTTCCATGAGGAATAATGGTGCATAACGAATATCAAGCTCTTGAGATAAACGAATCTTTGCTCGGAACAGCTTGTCTCCTTCTTGTCCTTTGGCACAGCTTTTGATCTTTTTGACATCAAATTTATGCGCTTGAAGGCCATCTTCGATCCAAATATCTGAAACATTCTTTAGCCGATCAAGCATGTAATCCCATGATTGCTGCGGATAATATTTTTCAACACACGCATAAACTTTTTCTTCAGCCGCCTCGCGATCACTTCCCGGGCTAACAATATTCTTGGTTTGTGCATCTTCGATCCCAAGAAAGTGAACCTGCACAGCAATATTCTCTTTTTTATTCTTTTGAATTTCTTGTGCAATGTGAGCTGACGGATACATGCCAGGACTGGTCAACACAAGAAACACATCGAGCTTATTCTTTTCTTTTGCTCGATCAAAAAAGAAAGAGACTCCTGAAAATTCTGGCTTAAGATAATAATAACCATTAACAAACATCACCATTTTCTGAAAATCAGGAAAACTCACCTCGCGTTCAACCTCCTTGGCTAAAATATAAGCAGGAAGTATTTTGATTTTCATCTCATTGATAAACTGTTTTGCCCTTTTCTCATCAGCTTTAAGATATTCAACATCTAAGCCTGGAAAAAAAGCTCGAAGCTGATCGATAACATTAGCCGTTTGACATGATCGGCATTCTTTAGGCTCAATGACGATCACGGGAACTTTAACAATTTCTTGCCATACACACCTAGA
>Ga0172381_10005415_pt1 | contig 12948 bp, 12 predicted proteins | sample Leawel6488metaG_FD_119754 | JGI IMG/M metagenome (GOLD analysis project Ga0172381, IMG submission 119754) | Leachate microbial communities from a municipal landfill in Southern Ontario, Canada - Leachate well 64-88 metaG | ecosystem: Engineered > Solid waste > Landfill > Unclassified | place...
ATCATCATCTTGATAATCATCGTAAAGTTATCTAAATTAACTAAATCAAATCTTGAGAATCCTGGCTCAAATTGCTTTTCCAAGTTTTCTGCGTCTTCGGCTCCAATTCTAAATGCCCCGATTGTTCCAACGTTTCCAAGAACCGCATCTCTAATTTCTTGTTTTAATTGCGGCATATATTGGTGGGCCATAATTAAATTTAACTTATATTTCCTGGCTTCAGACAAAATTGTGGCAATAGAATCTGTCGTAAAATTTTGGAATTCGTCAATGTATAAATAAAAATCTGTTCTTTGATCTTCTGCAATTCTCGCTCTTTTCATTGCAGCCATTTGAATTTTTGAAACCAAGATTAACCCAAGCAATGAGCTGTTTACCTCGCCCGTTAAACCTTTGGATAAATTAGCCAAAAATATTTTTTTGCTGTTCATTATTTCTGCCAAATCAAAACCAGAATGCGACTGTCCAATTATATTTCTCATCATTTCATTCTCAATAAACCTGCCCAGCTTTGAAACAACGTAACCCAACATGTCAGATCTTGTTGAACCTGTTGTAGCTGCCCATTCTTTTGTCCAGAAAGATCGCACAATAGGATCTGAAACCTTCTTCATTCTTTCTTGCAAAAATGCGACATCAGTAAACATTTTTGGAATTTCTACTAAAGTCCCAGGGTGATCCTTATCGGCCATTAAAGCCAACATTGCGTTTCTCATGTAGTGCTCAAACATCGGACCAATAACCTCTGGCGGGAAAAGCTTCATAAAAATTGCGATCATTTCTTGAACTGCGAAATCCTTTTGCTCTGGAGAATCATACTCCAACATATTCAAACCGCACGGCCTCTCTAAATCGAATGGCTCAAACATAACAACGTCATCAATCCTTTCTTTTGGAATCATTGCCAAAATATGATCTACCAATTCTCCATGCGGATCAACAACTGCCACACCTTCTCCATTTGCAATGTCTTGAGCGATCAAGCCCTCCATGAAACTAGATTTACCAACACCGGTTTGCCCAATAAGATAAAGGTGCCTTCTTCGGTCGGCCTTGCTTCCGAAATAAACTTTCTTTTCTTCGTTTCTATAGGAAACATTTCCAATACAAATTTCTCCATCTGTCGGCAAATCTGTAGGCGGAGCAAATGTTGCAGACTTTGCAGCCTTAATATATGGAGTTTCAATATAGTGGCTTGGAAAATGATAAATGCTTGCCAGTTCTTCTAAATTCAAAATATCTGCCTGATTTCTATTAAAACTTCTGAAACTATAATCGTAGATTAATTTTTTTAGTTCTTTTCTATAAACTTCTTTCGCTTCTAAACTGTTAATTGCAGATAAAGAATATTGTCCAAAAGCAGATGTTAAATGATTCAAAATTTCTTCGGCGCGGCCCTGCGATTGCGCGGATGTCACAATCCTTATGTTCACTTCAAATGGTTGCTTTTGAATCTTGGACTGTATGGCATCATAACCTTTTTGATCATACCCCTGTTCCTTTCGCATATTCACAGACTGATCCATTGGATTATTCTTTGGATCTTTTGGGGGGCTTATCAGCTCATCGATCATTTCCATAACAGGTCCATGCAACGCTTGGACTGCCGCAAATCTTACAGGTCTTCCTTCCCTTATTTTTTTCAGAGCCTTCTCGCCTTTTTTTCTTAAATTTAATCTGGATAATGGCCTTATCAAAATTTGCACAGCGCCACCTTCATTTGCGGATATTTTGCTCAAATTATTTGTCACTACTGCCAAGGGATCTTTTTCTAACGTTTGATAAGTGCTTATAGGGAAAAGAGAATTTTCTGACAATCTCAAATAAGCCCCGGCAGATGCTCCTTGCGGCTCAAAAATTGTGTAATCCTGTGGAACCTTGTCAACTACCGCATTAGGGTAGACTCCCTGCACATATTTTTCAAAAACCGACTCTAAATACTTTGGAACCGCTACATAAAAAGAAATATCTGAGCTTCCTATCTGAGAAGCAATTTCAAAAGCACAGCACGGCATCTCTTGAAATATTTTTGGTTTTTTTAGATACAAAAAGTTAGCAAAAATTTGTTCCATCTGCGATATTAAAATCTTTTCCTCTTTTTGCTGATCGCCTTCTTTTTTGGTTGGATTTTTTGGCATCATTACCAAAAACAAAACCATGTCCAGTCCTCCAAAGACCGAATTCTTTTCGTTTGATTCAGCATTCAAGGCTATAACAAAAGCCATTACTATTAGCAAAAAAATTACTATGAGGGCTGTAACAATAAAAAACATGTAATAAATTTATACTTTATTATTATCGTCGTCGTCTGTTTGTCGCATTATCTTTTGATAAAACCCCTCTCTCGCTAGAGTATCATGCAAAACATCAAGCAAGTAAGGATCGTTCATTCTTTTAACTGCCTGTATTGCATAAACAATTCCGTTCTTTCTGGCTACTTGCAAAAGGTGCTCAATCTTTTCTTTCTCACCTAAAAATTCAAGTTTTGAAACTGTTTTATCAACCGTCTTTTTGGCCTCATCGTCAACCTGCATTAATTCAATTTCCCTTCTTAATTCGGCTGTCACTATTTTTTCATCAATCGATATTTCTTTCTTTTCTACTCTTTTTTCTTTATCCCAATTAAAATGCGCTTCTTTATCAATTGACGAAGCTCTTTTTTCTGGGGCTCTTATTTCTTTTGCCTGATCCGGCAAATCTTTTTTATATTGATCAGCCATACTTATTTAACTATTATATCTAATAAAAATGTCTCCGCTTTTCCGGTTGTTGAATTTTCTTTTCCAGATTCAATTCTTATTTTAAAACCCGTTGAGGCTTTAGAAACTTCGTATATTTTTACGCAAGGCGTTGGGTCAAAGGCTGGCTTTAACAATTCTCCACAGGAACTTTCAGCTGGAATCCAAGGATTTACCGAGTAACCCTCAGAAGGTATGAATTCTCTACCCTCTGAGTCAACAATATTTTCTATATTCCAAACGTTATTAGCTGTATTCATTGTGCCTTTGTTTTGAGCTCCAACTGTAACTTGAATAAATTTTGCCCCAGTGTTTGACACAGCCAAATCTTTTTGCGACGAGCCATATTTATTATTTTTGACCTCAGATGCTTTTAAGAGACTGCCCTTATCTAAAGCTGATATAAAGATAAACCTAATATCGCCTAATTGTTTCTCGTAGACCGGCAGTACAACCGGAGGCGTCACCGATGTTGCAGGTTTTGAAGGCCTTTCAGCCATCTTCATAACCAAATAAACGATTATTGCAGCTACCAAAACTATAGCAGCCAAAACTAAAAGTAATTTTGACACCTGTCCGTTCTGATTCTTAAAATAAGATTTATTTATTTTCATATTTTGAGATTAATTAATCTTTGCTAATTTTAACTCTACGCTGACGGTTTTGCAATGCCTTTAAAATTTATAAGCCCGCCTTAACAAATTTACTCGTAACGCAAGGCCTCAATTGGATCCATTCTTGCCGCAGACCTGGCAGGCAGAACTCCAAACGATATTCCAATTGCAGCCGAAACCCCAACAGCTATGACTATCGCATACAAAGGCACAGTAAAAGTCCACACCAACCCCGCATAAGTTGCAATTAAAGAAACCAACCAACTTAAGGCAGCGCCAAATATAATTCCAATAATTCCGCCCAAAACCGTAACTAAAACAGATTCGATTAAAAATTCTCTTAATATATCAGAGTTTGTCGCCCCAAGGGCTTTTTTCAACCCAATCTCAGAAGTTCTTTCGGTTACAACTACATACATAATATTCATAATCCCAACACCTCCAACAACTAAAGAAATTGCGGCTATCCCAACAAGTAGAATAGTAATACCGCCAAAAATAGTATTAAACATGTCCATTGCCTCTTCCTGAGTAGTTACAGTAAAATCATCTTTTACGGGATCGGTTATAGAATGATTTTTTCTCATCAACTCTCGTATTGCTTCAGCCGTACCAGCTCCAAGATTTTCATCTTTCATCCTAATTACACCTACTGTTATATAGTCAATTCCTAAAAGTTTTTTTTGCGCTGTCTTTATTGGAATGTACAAAAGATCATCGGCACTCATTTCGCCAGAAGATCCTTGAGAGTTATAAACTCCGATTACTTGAAAATTTAAATTGCCTATTCTAACCAATTTCCCCAGAGGATCGTCTTGCAGAAAAAGATCACTTGCTATATTGCTACCCAAAATTACAACCTGAGAAGCTCCGGAATTCTCTGACTCTGTAAAAAATCGTCCAGCTTTTAAGGTATGCTCATCAATCGAAAACATTTCAGCGTCTACTCCATAGTAAAGCGTATTTTTTGTATTATCTCGATAACTTACAACTGCAAGCCCTAAAACAATTCCGTACGACCCATCAACATTTCCTAGCTTATTTATATCGTCCAAGTCTCGCTGTTTAAAACTCGTAATTGCAACTGTGCTGGAAGCTCTGCTAAAATCTGCTGTAGCTGCGCTGTTTGCACGGTTTTTTGTTGTTGGAGGAACACGAGTTTCAACAAACAGGGACTTGGTTCCCCAAGATTTTAGCTGATCATCAATTAAACTGCGGAAACCAGCGCCTGCGGATAAAACAGTAATAACGGTGGCAATTCCGATAATAATTCCAAGAGTCGTTAAAACTGTGCGAACAGGATTTGCGCTTAGCGCTTTTATTGATTGCTGTAATGCTTTTCTATTATTCATATCTCAATGCTTCAATTGGATTTAATTTTGATGCTTTTAATGCCGGATATAATCCAAAAATTACACCAGTTACAATAGAGACTCCAATTGCCAATAAAATTGAATTTATAGAAACAACAAAGGCCCAATCGTAACCCAAATAATGCATCAGTAAAGTTATTAAATAAGAAATAATCGTTCCAATAATAATGCCCACTACTCCACCCAAAAAAGTGAGTGTGCCTGCCTCTAATAAGAATTGCCGCATTATTGCCGCATTGGTTGCGCCAACCGCTTTTCTTAGACCTATTTCTCTTGTTCTTTCAGCAACAGTGGCAAGCATAATATTTAAAATTCCAATTCCGCCAACAACCAAAGCAATTGCGGCCATCGCAGTCAAAAACAAACGCAAGGCGTTAGTAACAGTACTCAAAATTTCTAGCGCAGCGGCGACATTTCTTACAGTAAAATCTTCATCAACCTCTCGCCTTATATGATGGCGCCTATTTAAAATGTCTTTTACATTAACTATCGTTTGTGCAACATTGTCAGCCGAGTCAACTTTTATATTTATTGCTTGTAAATAATGTATTCCCAATAATTGTTGCTGGCCAATTTTTAATGGTAAAAAAATTTGATCATCCTGATCTTGAAAAAATACTGTTCCCCTTGATTCAACTACGCCAATAACTCTCAATGGTATTCCACCCGCTTTTTCCTGCAAAGAACTCCTAACTTTAATTATCTGCCCAATCGGACTTACTCCAGTATTATCAAAAAGTTGACTAGCAACAGAAGAGCCTAAAACAACAACATTGCTATTTCCTTGTTCTTGCTGCTGATCCAGAAATTGTCCAAACTGCATGTTAAAACTTGTTACGTTTTGGTAATGATAATCCGTGCCAACAAAGTTTGTATCAATAGTTTTATTTTGCCAAGTAACACTGGCCGTTCCCCTAACAAGCGAATTAACGGCAACAGCATGAGGAGCTTGAGAACTATCTCGCAAAGCTGTCGCATCTTCATCAATTAGAGTAGTAATAACAATTCCATAGGCTTGCGCAGGCGCTCCTTTTTCATTGCTTTTTCCAGGTTGGACTGACAAGATATTGGAACCTAGTTTTGTAACCTGCCCTAAAATTAAACTTTGCGCGCCCGCCCCCAAGGCAATTATAATAATCACGCCAGCAACGCCAATTACAATTCCCAAAATAGTCAAAAATGACCTGCCTTTCCTGGCAAGCAAAGTTTTAATTACCAATTTTATAGTTCCAATAAAATCCATAAGCTTTTAAAATAGAATCTATTTCACTAAATCTTTCTCTGCTTCGGCGATTGTGCGTTTTGAAACTTTTACGTCAGAAATTATGTTTCCGTCTTTAATACGAATAATTCTCCTTGCGTGATTTGCCGTATCGGTTTCGTGAGTAACCAAAATAATTGTGTGACCGCTTTCATTAAGTTTTTGCAGAATATGCATAACTGTATTTCCTGATTTTGAATCAAGATTTCCTGTCGGTTCATCGGCAAAAATTACAGCTGGATTATTTACAAGAGCTCTTGCAATTGCAACTCTTTGTTTTTCTCCTCCGGAGATTTGATTTGTGAGATAATTTAATCTGTGTGAAAGTCCAACCGACTCAAGAGCTTTTTCTGCAAGCTTATCAAAATTTTTTGCTTTGCTGTAAACTAGGGGAAGTTTCACATTGTCTAGAACCGTTGTGCGAGCAAGCAAATTAAAAGATTGAAAAACAAATCCAACTCTTTCATTTCTCAGTCTTGCCAAGTATTCGTCATCAAAATCTTTTGTGTTTTGACCCTCAAACTTATAAATACCGGTAGTCGGTCTGTCCAAAAAGCCAAGAATATGCATAAGCGTTGACTTGCCAGATCCCGATGGCCCCATAATTGCCACAAACTCCCCTTCCTCTATCTTAAAATTTATATCATGTAAAACATGCGTGACAACTTCATCATTAACATAATTCTTTTTTAAGTTTTCTATTTCTATAAGTGCCATATTTTACAAATTAAGATTTCATATATGTTACAATTTTTTGCCCCTCGGATAATCCAGAAATAATTTCCACCAATCCTCCGTCTGCCTGCAAGCCAGTTTTAACTTCTACCTCGTGATAAGTTTTATTTTTTGCATCATCAATTATTCTCACATATTGTTTGCTGTTTCTATTTATTACTGCCGTTGAAGGCACAGATAAAACATTGTCTTTTTTCGCAACCAAAATTGTCATGTTTGCTGTCATACCAGGCTTAATATTTGGAATATTTTCTAAGTTGCCTTTAACTTTATAATTTACAACTCCAGAAACTACAGTAGCGCCAGGGTTTATTGTTAAAACCTTACCAGTAAAATGCTGATCTGGCCCAAGCGCATCAAAAGTGTAATCTATTGGCTGCCCGATTTGTAAAGATGCAATATTGGCTTCGCTAACATCTGCCTCAGCATGCAGGCTTCCAACGTCTTGCAAAATCATAACTTCTTTTGTTGCTACAGCCTGCTCTCCAACTTTTATATCAATCTGAGTTACTGTTCCAGAAACTGGAGCCACTACAACTAAATTATTTAAAACAGACTGGGCCGCATCAACCTGACCTTGCGCCGAGAGTACTTGAGCTTTAGCTAAGTCAATGTCTTCCTGTCTTGGCGCCATTTGTTTGGCAGATAAATTATGTTCTGCAGTTTGTAAGGCCACTTTATAAGAAGCGATACTGCTTTGCAAAGTATTAATACTATTTAAAGCGGCGCTGACAGCTGTTTTTTGTGTATCCAAAGAAGTTTTATCGGCTGCAGAAACTTTAGAGTAATAAATTCCAGTGTCGCATTGGTCTCTTATAATTTGCAGTGCGTCAAAAGTGGCGCTCAAGTAATTTGACAAGCCAGAGATTGCTAAATCAGCATCATTGCTACTGCTGGTTTTATTTATGCTTAACTTAGCCTTTGCTAAATTATCACCAATATTATTTTTACCATCTTGCACTTTAATTCCTTGCGGATCACTTGTTGAAAAATAGTTATTTTGCAAATCAACCAAATTAGTGTAAGCATTATAAATTGCAGTGTAAGCCGTATTCAAAGTGCTCGTAGCGCCGTTATATGTGTTGCTCAAACTCACTTTTGCTGAGGCTACTGCATCTTGTAGGACTTGTATATCGGACTGAGTTGCGCCATTAATAAGTTTTTCGTAGCTTGCCTTTGCTTGAGCCAAAGATCCTTGAGCTGAAGTCAGGGTTGCAAGCGCGCTTGATTGGTCAAGAGAAGCTAAAACCTGCCCCCGATAAACCCTTTCGCCTTCTTGGACTGAAACATTCCGGACAACTCCACTCCCTTGAAAACTCAAGCTAAGATCTGTTTTACTGACAACCTGCCCGGTTGAGAGAACAGTTTCTTCTAAATTCTGTTTTGTAACAGAACCAATTTGCATAGATCCAACCTTATTTTTTTTAGCAAAAATAAAGTATGCAATTATTACGATGACAATAATTAAAATTATTGCGATCCAAATATTTCTTTTCTTTTTTAAAAATTTAGGAATCTTCATTTTTCGTAGTTTTCTTTAATTAATATTTTTAACTTTTAATTACTAAATAATCTAGCATTATCCAGCCATTTTCCAAATTGACAATCAGAACTGTGTTTTGGTGCTTGCCTGCCTGCCGGCAGGGATTTTCCCCTTAAACATTCGACTGCATCTTTAAAAATTTCGTAAATGTCTGATGGGTTTGTATTTATCTCCATTATTTCTTTTCTAAATGGCAGTCTATCTACAAATCCTTTATTCTTGTCTACTATGTAAAATGCCAAATATCCTTTGTGTAAAGTTGAAAATCCATTTTTCTCCATCAAAAATGTATAAGTGTCTAGTTGCAATTGAAACCTATCATAAATGTTTTCTGCTGTACTTCCAGTTGATTTATAATCCAATGGTGCAATTTTCCCATCATTAAATTCCAAAACATCATCAACTGCGCCAAATAAAGTCGCCTGTAAATTTTCGTCAAAATATCTTATGCCAGCCAAATTACTGCGCCACTGATTTAACAATTTTTGATTCTCAAACAAGCGAGCTTTTATTCCGTTTTCTTTTAATAACGGAGGAATTGATTTCTTAATTCTGTATGCGTCAAATTCTTCTTTTAAAAGAGAGTCGACTGTTGCATTTAAGGCGTAAGGATATGGCGGAGGCCTTTTAATTCCTTGCACTTTATCTAGCCAAAAACAATGAGGACACTCTAAATATAAATTAAGCGAATTAGGTGATAATTGTATTGCTTTGCCTTCCATAATTTATTTCATTTTACCATAACCCACCTCCACTTGCCATATTGATCTTTGTGAAATTTATAACTCTCGTATCCGCATTTTTTGATAAAACCTTCTATTTCTTTTTTTTGAATAAAATCAAACTCCATAAAAATTACGCCTCCAGAATTTAAATATTTTTTTGCTTGCCGTAAAAATTTTCTAATAAAATAAAGACCATCTTTTCCGCCAAACAAAGCAATATTTGGTTCATACTTTAAAACCGACTCCTGAACTCGGTTTTTATTATTTATAGGAATATATGGCGGATTAGCAAAAATAAAATCATATTTATTTTTTATGTTTTTAAAAATATCAGACTGAATTACTTTATACCTGCCGGATTTTATTTTATTTAGTTTCAAATTTATTTTAATTTGTTTTAAATTATTGCTATCAACATCAGAAAAGTCGCACCCACCTCCGCCAAGGCTTCGGCGGGCCGGCAGTAAATTTTTAATAACTGCAACGCCAATGCAGCCAGAACCGGAAAAAATGTCTAGCACTTTTATTTTTTTATTTTTTGAATTTTTTATTTGCTCAATTGCTTCCTCAACCCAAAATTCCGTTTCTGCTCGAGGAATCAATGGCCTTTTTGACAAATCAATTTTACAGCCCAAAAACTCTGTAAAACCAATCACATAATCCAGCGGCTCTCCCGCTTTTAGCCTTTCAACGTCCTTCTCAAATTTTTTCTGGTCCTGCCTGCCTGCCGGCAGGCTGCCAAAATATTTTTCTTTCAACAACCAACTAATTTCTTTTTCCATATTTAAACTTAACAAATTTATTAAAATAAAAAAAGGAGTGCCCGCCTTCTAAAGCGATACACTCCATCATTGCCGCGAAAAACGGTTATTCCCAGATATTATCTGGGGTAATAGTCGCCCCAGGAAATCCTTCGCCACAACCAGCCTCATCGTGCTGGTCTGGTCGGCAATTATCCCAAGGGTTTCCGCTTGAACCATCTTCTGTATCAGGCTTGTTTTCGTCAGACATCTTTTATCTCCTTAGCTTTTTTGCGGCTATTCAAATTGGTCCCCGAACATCCCCATAAAGTTTCTTTCACTTTCCATAATACAAATCCTCCTGATTGGAATGACTATCGAAACAAATTGGAAAAGAGCAATGCTGGCCATAAACCGAATTCAGACACATTTTTTCTAATTCTACTCTTCTCAAAAACCTTGTCAAGATTTTTTGTACAGATTTCTAATGTCGCACAATAAAAAACCGCTTTCGCGGTTTTTTTTACTAGATAACTATTTGATTCCAACTATCTCTATTTCTGTATATGGCTGTCTGTGTCCAATTTTTCTGCTTTCTCGTTTCTTTGCTTTATATTTGTAAATAATTACTTTTTTTGCTTTTCCATGGCTCAAGATTTTTGCTAACACTTCTGCTTTTACAAATGGGGCGCCAATTTCTACTTTATTGCTTTTTTCTACCAATAAAACATCAGAAAAGCTTATTTCTTCTCCTTCTTTTTTATCTATTTTTTCTACTTTTATTTTATCTCCTGGCTGAACAAGATATTGCTTGCCACCGGTTTTTATAACTGCTATCATGTTTTTATTTTGTTATTATAATTAATTAGTTTAGCAAAAATAACTCTATTCGTCAAGTAGGGGCCTTTCTACCCCATCTATTTCCAATTTTGACTCTGCTCCAGTAAGCTTTATAACATCTTTGTCAATTTTCCCAAACTCCACACGGGCTTTGTTAAAGCTACTCACTGTTGTGTCTAAATGCTGTCCCATTCTATTAAAATGTTCTCCGTAAACATACAAATGCTTGCCCAAGCGTTCAACTTCCTTGATAATTGTCTGAGCCTGCTCTGAAATTTTTTGATTTCTCAAACCCTGCAAAACTGTCTGCAAATAAGCCAAAAATGATGTTGGAGAGACAACAACAACTTTTTTCTTGCCAGCATAGTAAATTAGATTATTCGTGTCCTCAGTTATCACCCCAACCTTATTTATAAGCAAGTCGTAATAAACAGCTTCTGATGGAATAAACATAAAAGCAAAATCCATTGTTTTTTCTTCCGGCCTGACGTATTTTGAGGTTTCATCTATTCTAAGTTTTAAATCATTAACAAAAGCGGTTTCCAGCCTCTTTTTTTCAACAGGATCGTTTGTTTGCAACATCCTGTTATAATTATCCAAAGAAAACTTTGAGTCAATTGGAATTATCCTTTTATCAACAAAAACAACAGCATCAACAATTTCTCCGTTAGAAAAACCGTACTGCATTTGAAAGGAGTTTGGCGGCAATACGTTTTTCAAAACTGTTTCCAAATAATACTCACCTAAAATTCCTCTCTGTTTTGGGTTTTTTAAAATATCCTGCAAAGATTTTAACTGATCGGCAAATCCCACTACTTGTCTATTCGTTTCATCAAGCTTTGTCAGCTTTTCTGTAACATTTCTAATTATATCTGCTGAATATTTAAACTGCTCCTGAACGTTTTTGTTCGACTCCGAAAGTTTACTATCAACGGCTCCGGCCAGTTGATTTAGCTGTTGCTGCAACATTAAAAGAGAACCGTCATCTTTTTTCTCTGCCTCTGATTTCTTTTGAAGCAATAAAAAAATAGCAATTACCACTCCAACTGTGATTGTAAATAATAATATTATCGTTAAATCCATAAATTATTTGTTTACTGCGAAATGTTGCAATTTGGCCAAACTTGAGGACTCTGTCCTGGTTGCAGCAATCCCATTCCCCTGCATTCTTTGTGTCCATCGCTCATTGTTATGCAGGCTTCAACACAAGACTTGTATTTATCCTGGCAGTCTTTTTGCGTTGCGCATTCGCTTGTTGAGGCTGTTATTGTACATCCATATAATGAGTTTAATTTTGCTCTTGTTAGCGGGCCAACAAAACCAGTTTGATAAATTCCATATTTTTCCTGAAATTTAATAACCGCCTTTTTAAATTTATCGTCAAATTTAGTTTGAAAATCAGTTATTAAGCCTTCCTTCACTAAAGCGGTTGCAAACTCACCAACCTCAGAAGAAGTACTTCCAATACCTAAATTAGCGTTAAAAGTATGACACCAAGTTGTTGTGCCTTGTTGTTGCGCGACCATTGTTTGCAGCTGCGCTGTTAGCTCAGCTATTTTCGCTTTTAATTGAGCTATTAATGTAGAATTATTTGCTGCCTTAGCAGAGCCGGCAGAACATAAAACTGTTGCCAACAAAATTGCTACTAATAAAAATTTAATTCTCATATTCTTTATATTTAATAATATATTTATAATACTCCATTATTTGTACTATTTCCATTAGGCTTCCAATAACGGAAAAAAACCAACTTAACAAATTCACTTACAAAAAAGTATGCTACAATTTCTAGGAATATAATAAGTAACGGCAGAATTGGCACAGCTACAAAATGAAACCAACTTTGGCCAATCTTCATAAATGGCAAAGCGATAATAAAAACTACGTCAATTATAACAAGCCAAAGCAGCCACAAGCTTGGTTTCTTTGCTTTCCAAAACTTTTTCCTTGTTCTAATAACAAATATCAATAAAAGCTCTGTTAAAATACTTTCTATAAACCAAAGCGTTTGTATTGTTGCCGGAGTTTGTCTGTAAAAAATAGCAAAAAATATAAAATCAAAAATTGTACTGACTAACGCCAAAGAAATTATCAATGGTAAAATATTATGCAGTTGATAAATCTTTGGTTTTCTTAATTCCTCAATATCTACTGAGTCGGTTGCAACTGATATCAATGGAAAATCAGACAGAATATTGCCAAGCAAAATCTGCACTGGCAACATCGGCAAATAGTTAACGAATATAGAGATTACGGCAATTGAATAAAAATTCCCAAAATTACTTGCCAGCGCGCATTTTATATATTTATTGATATTAGAAAAAATCATTCGGCCATCGTTTATTCCATCTACAACAACTCTCAAATCTTTCTGCAAAA
>Ga0172381_10005416_pt1 | contig 12947 bp, 12 predicted proteins | sample Leawel6488metaG_FD_119754 | JGI IMG/M metagenome (GOLD analysis project Ga0172381, IMG submission 119754) | Leachate microbial communities from a municipal landfill in Southern Ontario, Canada - Leachate well 64-88 metaG | ecosystem: Engineered > Solid waste > Landfill > Unclassified | place...
AAAATAAATCAAATGTTAATGATTTTAATTTGGCCAGCGGTAATCGTCGGGTTTTGGATCCTTTTTGGATTGAGAATTATTGATCAATATGATCGGGGTGTTGTTTTAACCCTCGGTAAATATACCAACACCAGACAGCCTGGGTTGACCTGGATTTTTATTGGTCTTCAAAGGATGATTAAGATCGATTTGCGTATTACTACTACGGACATCCCGCAACAAGAGGTAATCACTAAAGATAATGTCCCAGTTGGGATCAATGCTGTTGTTTATTTTCAGGTGCAATCAGCCGAAAATGCGATTTTAAATATTAAAGATTATACCTTGGCTGTTTCTCAGTACGCTCAAGCGGCTCTTCGAGATGTTATCGGTGGTATTGAACTTGATTCTTTACTTTCAGAAAGAGAGCAAATCGCAGAAGAAATTCAAAAAATTGTGGTTGCTGCGACTCAGTCCTGGGGTGTGCTGGTTACTGATATTAAGATTCAAGACATCGAATTGCCGGCTGATATGAAGCGAGTGATGGCTAAACAAGCTGAGTCAGAACGAGAGCGACGAGCGATCATTATTAGAGCCGAGGGAGAATTTCAGGCCTCAGAAAAGTTGGCTCAAGCGGCTCAAGCGCTTAGCTCTGTTCCCGGGGGTCTTTCAATGAGAACTCTTCAGACTATTGAAAAGATAAACCCCGATCCTTCCAAGACGGTGATTTTCGCTTTGCCCGTAGAAGTTCTTGATGGTTTTAAAGCTTTGGCCCAAGTAGTAAAATCTAAGTAAAGATGAGTGACCAGGCTATTTTCCAAGTTGAGGATGTTTTTTCTATTATTGGCCTCGGGGTAATTATTTCTGGCCGGTTAACTGACGGTATTGCTCAAAAAGGGATGAAAGGTACGATTAATGGAAAACAATCCGAAATTACAGCGATCGAATCGCATAATCAGTCGATTGAAAAGCTGACTGTCGGTGTTCCGGCTGGCTTATCTGTAAGCAAAGTCGAAAAGAGTGATATCCAGGTTGGTTCATCTTACAGTTTTAAATAGAAAATAATCAGCCGATTTCTTTTAAGAAAGACTCAGCCAGCTGGGCTGTATCGCCACTTGATTGATAAAAATTCTTCCAAACGACAACAATGTCGGCGTCATTAAAAATTGCCCGTTGCACTTCTCTGATGTCGTCTCCTCCTGCTACAGCCACAAGAACATCATAGTTGCCCTTAATCTGTTTTATCTGGTATAAAGGTATTTGTTTCTCTTTAGAAAGCTCGCTTTCATCAACTCCTCGGTGGAGCATTACAATATCTGGGAGTGTTTTGAGCTTTTTTAAGACAGCCAGGGCACTTTCAACATTCATCATATCGATAATTGAATCGATGTTGAATTTTTGACAGGCTTCAATAAAGCTATCGATAGTTTCAATCGGCGCAACTCCGAGGCAGGTGGCCGCGTTTGCACCGGCATTGGCCATTATCTCTACCTCTCGTTCGGCTAAATCAGCACACTTATTATCCGCTACGATGTAGGTCCCAGCGGGAGCCATGTTTTTTATCTGCGAAACTGCCCTGGCACCGTATATTTTTATCAAGGGTGTCCCGGCCTCAATTAAAATCCGATCTGAGCTTGGGAGAAGGGAAATAATTTCACTCGCTTCTTCCAAAGTGCTGTTGAGAGCGATGTGAAGATATTTTTTCCTTTTTTTCAGCCTTATTTTTGTTTGGCTAAAAAAATCATTAAAGGCTGATGGCTGAATATTTTTTTCAGCTAAAACTGTGTTTTCCAAACTAAAAACGTCAATGGTTTCCCCTGAAGGATTTTCTTCGTTTAGGGTTTTTATCTTTGAAAGATAAGAAGTCAAATACTCAGGATTCTTTTTTAGCCAAAAAATAACGGCAAATACTCCGACTAGGCCGAAAATTGGGTTTATGGAAAAGGCGATAAAAATGGCAAGAACAATCAAACCCACATAATTATTTTTTTTCTTTTCCATTGCTATTTAATTAATTTCAAAAAGTCCTCAGCTATTTTTGCGGTATTTTCTGGCGATTCATAAAAAGAACGCCAGATAACCGCGATGTCCGAGTCATTAAAATAAGTTCTTATAACATCTCGAGGCGTCTCGCCACCGGCCACTGATATTAAAACTTTACCATAGGTGCCTTTTATTCGATGAATTTGATCGTAGGGGATTTGTTTTTCTTTGTTCAGTTTGTTCTCGTCGACTCCGCGATGCAAGACGATCACCTCTGGCATTTTTTTTAATTTTTGCAAAACTTCAAAAGGAAATTCAACATTCATCATGTCGACCATTGAATCGATACCATTTTCTCCGCAGCTAGTGATAAACTCGTTAATGGTTTCTATTGGGGCCAGGCCCAGACAGGTCGCTGCCGATGCCCCGGCCTCAGCTACGGCTTCAACCTCTCGTGAGCCTCGGTCCATACATTTTAAATCAGCTACAATATAACCCGGTTTTTCAATTTTTTCGCTCCACCAGTCTCTTAGGGCCGTAATCCCCATTTGACCATAATTCTTGATAAAAGGGGTTCCTGCTTCGATAATTATTTTATCCGAGGCCGGTAACACATCAATCATTCCCTTTACATCATTAAAGGAGCGATTAAAAGCAATTTGGAGATATTTTGATCTTTGATTAAGCATAAATTAACGCTAGGGTTAACATTCCTATTATATTTGATTTTTAGCAAATTGCCCATAGATTTATTTCTTTTACTACGGTTTTATCCGCGTTGCTTCATTCTGTAGTTCGCGTTATCTGCTATTTCCACTAAAAGTTGCCAACCATTGAGCCCGTCATTTTTAATGCTATAATCAGCTTATTATGTCTAAACCAGAACCAAAGAAAATTAAAGTTGGGCTAGCTCTTAGCGGTGGTTCGGCGCTGGGGATTGCTCACATTGGTGTCTTACAATCTCTAGAAGACCATAAAATTCAGATTGATTGCCTGGCCGGGACGAGTTCTGGGGCGATTGTGGCTGCTTGTTATGCCTTTGGTGTGCCCTTAAATAAAATTACGGCAATTGCGGGAAGACTCAAGTGGTCGAGTTTTTCAAGACTTTCTCTTTCCGTGATGGGATTGATGAATAATTCAATTATCGGTGAGACCCTTATTGAATTAATCGGTCGAGGCCCAGATGTTTTAATTGAGGATTCTCCTATCCCGCTTGCGATAGTGGCGACCGATATTAGCTCTGGTAAGCGGGTCGTTTTTACCAAAGGGAATCTTGCTCAAGCCGTGATGGCGAGCTCTTGTATTCCCGGACTATTTATCCCGGTGGAAATTGACGGTAAAAAGTTTATCGACGGTGCCTTTGTTGAGAATTTACCAATTTTTGCTTTAGCTGAATTGGGCGCCGATATCCAAATTGGTGTGACGCTTAGGCATTTTCATCCCTACGTGGATCCGCAAAACGTTATCGATATTTTTTATAACGCGATGGAAATCTTAACCGAAAAACAATATACCTTAATTGAAAAAGAGGGTTTAGGTTTATTAATTAAACCTCATCTTGAAAATTATGGTTCGTCTGACTTCAAAAAAGCCGATGGCCTAATCGCTGAAGGCTACCGTGCCGCAACCCTCGAGATTCCAGAGATAAGAGATTTACTAAACAGCAAAGAAACCCTAAGTTTCTGGCCAAGCCTGCTTCAGCATCTTGGTTTGTTTAGTCTTAAAAATAAAAAATAATGATTAACCAACAAAAAGCGAAAGAAGCTTATGATTTGTTTGTGCAAAAGGCCAAGGACGATGATCGAATTTTAGGTGTTGTTTTGTCTGGTGGCCGGGGGAAAGGGGCCCAAACAGAAAATTCTGATTACGACGTCATGTTAATTACTACTGACGATGGTTTTGAGGGAGTGAAGGCGGACTACCAAAAAACTGAATTTGTTGATTCTCTTCCTCACTCGATTTCTGAATTTAGAGAATATGCCAAAACGGGTAGTCGTTCTCAATATGATAAATACACCTTTGCCCATAATCAAGCGATTGTCGACAAAACCGGTGAGATCCAGAAATTGGTTAATGAAAAAGGTTTAATCGAGCCAGATCAGATCAATCGGATTGTCCGAGACGCTCTTGGTGGCTATTTAAATTCTTTGTACCGTGCCCTGAAAAATTTGAGAGATGGTGATATTTTGGCCGGGCATCTCGATGCAGACGAAACAATACCAAGAATTCTGACCTTTATTTTTGCCATTGAAGGCCGGGTTCGACCATTTAATAAATTTTTAGAATGGGAGCTAAATAATCATCCGCTCTCGAAATTGCCGATCGAAACCAAAGATTTTTTACAAAAAATCGAAAAGATTATCAGCCTGGCCGACCTGGAGGTTCAGAAAGAAGTTTTGGAAATGGTCAAAAAAATGGCAGTTGATAGTGGGTATAGCGATAAAATCGCTGAATGGGAAGGCTATTATTTTGGCTGATATGCTCACGGCCGATCAAAAAAAATGGGTGAGTCATTTATCTGACACGAGGAGTGGACACGCGGTTGTTTTATGAAAAAGTGATGGCCTCCCTTATGGTGCCGGGAGGCCGTGAACGAATTCATCAGTTGAAGACTGGTTGCTACTGCACGCCGAGCTTGATGATTTTCAGCTTCAGCTCCTTCGAACCTTCGATAGTGAAGTTGAAGTATTCGGCGATGGCTAATGATACGTCGATATCCTTTCCTTTGACGTGGGGTCCGCGGTCTTTTACCGTGGCCTTGATTGTTTTGCCGGTCTCGTCCGACAATTCCACCTCAGTTCCTAGAGGCAGGGTTCGGTGGGCTAGTGTCAGCTTCTTGCACCGGAACCTTTCTCCGTTTGTCATTTGCCGGCCTTCAAATTCCCAGCTATAGTAGCTGGCATTCACGGTGAATGCCAGCTGAAGGTGCTCAGGAAAGTATCCTTGAGCTCCTTCTTGACTGAGAACTGCGACCAGAAATAAAGCAACGAGCATGTCTCTCTCCCATTTCTCAACAAAAGTTCATTCGTTTGTAATTATAATCTATTTTGAATATAGTGTCAATTTTTTTGGCAAAAAAGCCTTAAAATACTGGTTATTTTGAGAAATTGAGACCTTTAAAGTCTGAAATCATTGATTTTGTCGACAAAGGGGGTAGGATGATAGCAGAGAGATGCACCAAGTCGATTAACCTTGGGTTGGGCGAAAGGAGCTCATATGAAGAATGTGAACACACCATCCGAATTAGATTTCGTCTTTGTTGTGACGAGAGAAAACACCAAAGAAGTGGCCGAAATGTTGAGGAATAGCGGTGGAACAATCTTGATCACCGAGGCCGGGCCCTTAAGTAGTTTTCCCGGGGCGATTCTAGATGTTCATCTCAGCTTATTTGGCCATGCTTCGATTAGAGGTCCTTGGTTGAACGCGAAACGGGTCGTCGAGGCTGAGAAGCAAACTGGTTGGGAAAACGACCGTGATTATCTTCTCCGTCCGATTCCGGAGTCTTCTGGTGACGCGGAATGGGACACGGAAAGGGAATCTTTTGAGAAGATGACCCTCGGCGGATGCTTCCATTTCCAGATCGGGTTTCAGATGGTTTGTATCAGGAGCCTAGAATATGATCGGGGGTTGATTCTCTATGTCCCTCCTGGCAGATCAATGAAAAAGGCTTTCTCCTTTGCGTTAAAGGGTTTCACCCGCGAGGTCAACCTTTGGCTTGAACGGGAAGGAAAAGCTTTTCGTTTCGATGACGGGCACATCACGGAGATAGTCAACTACGCGGTACGTGATCTTGAGAATGGCGAAGTTCTCAAGCGAAATGTGAGAGCGGGAGTTGACGCCGACCTCAAGTTCTTTCCCTAAAAGAAGAAGTGAGAGTTCTCCTCGTTGCGATTATCAGCCAGCGCCACGTTTGTGGTGCCTGGCTTTTCCTTTGATGGTGGATAAACCGGGGCTTGTATTTTTCATATCTTTTGCTAGGATTATTTTGGCAATGTACGGAAGGAGGCAACATGGTTTTCATCATCGCGTCTTCGGTCGTCTTGCCAGCGTGGGTCTGTCTACCCGTCGGTCGCGTTTGGCTCCAAAGTTACGTTGAAGCCGAATGGGTAGGCGAAGTTCTCTCGTGCCAAAAGCTGGCCTCTTCCCAATCCCAAGTGCTGAAGAAGGGAAGACCTGGCCAATGGCTTACTCAACGAGGGGCTCTCTGCGCTGACAAGCGGGGGATAGTTTAAGACAAAAGGCGGAACTATCTCCCTGAACGGCAAACCGCCGAGGTTTTCTGCAGAAAACTGTCATCGGCTCGGCCTCGTTGAACTTTAACGAGGATCAACGTCAAGCGGAGGGGGCACAGGGTTCGTGCCACCTCCGTTTATTTTTTTAAAACATACTCCAATAAACCAGCCGTGTGCCCAATACCCATAAACAGAGTACTGCTCCGTTCGACAAGCTCACGGGTTGTCCTCGCGGCAAGCCGACGAGGTATTTGGCACACGGACTCAGGCTCTCTTTTTGGAATAGGTTTGGCCCACCGGCCAAACAAAACACGACGCGTGTTTTCAGCCCCGCGGTAGAACCGCGGGGTATTCAAACATCGCACTCCAATAAACCCATTATTTTAGGGATAAGCTGTGGACAAACTGTTAAAAACTGGGGATAAATCATTGATGGCTTTTCCTCTTTCTGGTCTATAATTATTGCTAGAGTTAGTTTACTAACTCTCGTCGACGGGTTATAAGTTTAATAAAGTTTAATGAAATGAAAAAAATAATATTGTCTCTTCTTGTTATCTCTCTTTTTGGTATTGGCCAAATTGCTTTGGCTGAAGATCCCGGAGTTGTGGTCCCGGCAATGCCTCAAATTGTGGTGCCTCAAATTGGAAACGAAGCTGTTCCTGCGAGTTTGGATAAAGAAAATCGTCTCGATAAAATTAAAAAACTTGGCGCTAAATTGATTGCTGATCGGGTTAATGAATTAAATAAATTAGAATCGAAAATTACTAAGACAAAAAATATAGATGCTTCCAGTACCGATCTTATTTCAAAAATCGAGACTCAAAAAAATGGTTTGACCGCTTTGGGTGTGAGTATTCAGGCGGGAACAGAAGCCAGTTCAACCAAAGTTTTGGTAAAAAGTATTTTTACCAATTATCGGATTTTTGCTTTGTTTATCCCGCAAATTCATTTTTTAAGAGCGATCGATACCCTTAAAAATCATATTGCTAATTTGACCGAAAGATTTATTAAGGTCCAGGCCAATATTGATGTCGCCAAAACCAAAGGCCAGAATGTGGCAGTTCGTCAGGCTAGTTTAGATAGTGCCAAAGCCGTTTTGGCTGGTGTGAGTGTTTCATTGGTCGATTTGAAAATTAAGGCCGAAGGTCTGAAGCCGGCGAGTTATCCTGTCACCAGCAAGACAGTTTTTGCCGAATTGAAAACGGGAATCAAAGACGCTCAGACAAAAATCGTGGGTGCCCGGCAGATGGTTTGGCCAAGTTTGGCTGGAAAGATTAAGGCCATTATTAAATCTGATGGAAAATCAGGGGGCCTTTCGTCTAAAGTAAATAAATCGGCAATCTCCACCGCCACTGGTACGACGACCGCGCCAGTAAAGTCAAAGAAACCAGGGATTTTAAATAGTCCATTGATGAGACTATTGGGAAGATAAAATTTTGATTTTAAAGATTAAAAAGACCAGCCCCGCCGTCGGCGGGGCTGGTCTTTTTGGTCATTTTTTTAATCAAACAGACAATTTTTAGCATCCGGTTTTTTGCCAACAAGCTCGTAAGTTTTTTGACATAAACTGATTAGACTCGATTTTTTATGAAAGACATGGTCTTCCTTTGGATATTTAATGAGCTCGATATTTTGGTCTTTACCTTTTTTCTTTAGTTCATTAAAGAGATAGTCGGCTTGGCTCGGTGGAACAGTATTGTCGGCGCTGGCTTGGGCGATAATTATCTTTTGGTTAGTTAAATTTTTAATTCGTTCGTCAATCGCTGCCTGATAAAAGAGATTACCATTTTTTTCTTGCAGAGTTCCGCCAAACTGAACATTAAAAATAGAGTTTTCTAATTTGTTAAGAAGAACATCCCAGGCGGTTACGCCATTTATTGATAGCGCGCCACCAAAAGATTTTGGTTCTTCGACGATCGTCCGAAGCGCCAGATAGCCACCATAACTATTACCTGACAAATAAGTTTGGCTAATTGGGTACTTTAGTTTCATCGCTTTTTGGGCGGCCAAAACATCGGCGACATCACCCTTACCGACATTTTTGGTTATGGATTCGGCAAAAGTTCGGCCAAAACCATAACTGCCTCGATAATCGAGCTTAAGAACGGTCACGCCACTTTTTACCAAATCATTAAGCATCCAATCGTAAACGGCGTAGCTCAGGTATGGATGATAAAGCCAACTTGCTTCGCGATATGGTCCACCGTGAAGCCAAATCAGCAATGGTTGCTTTGCGCTTTTGGCAAATTTGCTTGAGCGGAGAATTACGCCGTGCAAATTGCCGGTGGAAAATAATTCGCTTACCACCGCTTTGTCTTTTGGTGGATTGGCCGGAATATCTTTGAAGTATTTTAATTTGCCCGAGCTGGTATTATAAAGTACGGGGACGACCGAGTTGTTGATAATTTGTAAGAAAATTAAATTACTACCCTCCTTTTTTACTCGTTGGCCGTAAGAAATATCATCAGCAATTTTAGTTAGTTTTTTGGTCGGAATATTAAATTTATAAAGTGAGAAACGATAAATATTATCACGGTTGGCGACAAAGACAATATTGTCATCATCTAAAAATTGGAAGTCGGCCACCGAATAATTCTTTGAAAATAATTTGGTGCCGGGCAAAGGTTTTTTGCTGAGGGGGTTTAGATTAACAAGATATAAGGTTGGGTAATTATCTTTATCGTCCAGATAAAGTAATCTTTTTTCGTTTGGCGAAAAATCAAAAAGGCGCAATTCTTCGGTCAAGAGATCCCAATAGCTGGTTTCGGCACTAAGACTATACTTTTTTGGGGGATTGGTTTTTAGGTCAAGCAAGACGTGAGTTTGGGTGGTACTTTTGCCGAGTGTCGCTGGCTCGTAGTAGGCTAGAAATTTTTGGTGGAGTGATAAGGTGATTCGGGTGGCCTTGTTTCGGTCAAATTGGATATCACCAATCTGTTCGCTAAGAGGAGTTTCTTTTTCATCAAAATAGCTAGAAATTTCTTGGGGGGTCGAGGCGCCTAGATTTTGGCAACTTAAACTAAAAGTATTGCAAAGATAATTTCTCGGAGTTTCTAGGCCACCAAATTGAATTAAGACTTCGCGATTTCGAACATCTAAGATTTTGGCGTATTTTAACTCAGCGCCAAAAACATTTTGAGGGGGAGTCAAAACTAGACCGAGGAAGAAAAGAGCCAAAAAGAAAAAACCGATGTTAAATTTAAACATAAATTGATTATAGCATTACTTTTCTTTTTTCTGGATGTATTCTTTGTAATACCAGTAAGGAAAAGTAATTATAAAAATAATTTTGGTCCAATTCATCTGGCTATTATATCAAAATCGAGCTGGCTTTCAAAAGTTATCGGTCGGTGGTAAATTAAGAGGATGAAAAAAGCCATAAAAATTACGCCTTGTTTTTTTGATAGTTATTTACAATTTATCAAAAATAGCGTTGGTTCCAAGATGTTTAGAAATTTTTATGCCAAGGTGAACGGCCAGAAAAAAGATATTTTGGGTGACGGTGATCTTTCCTGCGCCTTTTTTGTCTCAGCAGTGCTCGCAAATTTCGGTCTGATAAAAAGGGGCCATTGTACGGTGGACGGCACCATCTCTGAGCTGGAGCAAAATGGTTGGCAGAAAATTAAGAAGCCAAAAGTTGGGGCGGTACTCGTTTGGGTAGAAAAAATCGATGAAAAAGGCGGAAAGCATAAACATATTGGTTTTTATTGGAGTGCGATGTTTGAATACCCCGCGGTTCTACCGCGGGGCTGAAAACACGCGTCGTGTTTTGGGTGTCCGGCGGGACACACCAATTCCAAAAAAACAGCCATGGTCCGTGTGCCAAATACCTCGTCGGCTTGCCACGAGGACAACCCGTGAGCTTGGCGAACGGAGCAGTACTCTGTTTATGGGTATTGGACACACGGCTGTTTTATATTGGCAATGGCGAGGCGATAAGTAATAGCTCAAAAAAACGGAAAATTGAAAAGCACCATTTTACTTATGGTGAGAGGGAGAGTCGGTCCTGCCGACCAATTGCTGAGATTTGGGAAAATAGAGAATTCGTGTTAAAATAAGAGCACAAGAGATAAGGAGGCTAAAATCCCGCCTTGGTGGGATCACCCAATAATTATGGCTAAAAATAAGGATCAAAAGCAATCAAAAATGCCGTTTAACCAAAATAAAGTGGTTCGGCAATTCGGCAGTCAGATAATCCTGGCGATTTTAATCTTGGTGATTATTGTCGCCCTTTACGCCGTTTTGAGTAAGAAAAAAGACGTAACGCCAACAATCCCGCTCTCTCAGGTAGCGAGTGAAGTGATGAAGGGGAATGTCACTAAAATCAGTGTTCAGGGTGAGGATTTAACGATCACTCTGAAAAACAAGACTGTCCAAAGCGCCAAAAAAGAGATTGAAAATTCTTTATCGCAGACGTTGGTCAATTATGGCGTGACGCCAGAGAAATTGGGGACGGTGGCCATCGAAGTTTCTAATTCCTATGATGCCAGTTTTTGGCTTTTGACGGTCTTGCCGATTCTCTTACCAATTATTTTTGTGCTCTTTCTTTTTTGGTATATCTCGCGTCAAGTTAAGGGGGCGAGTACCCAGGCCTTTACTTTTGGTCAATCACGAGCGCGCTTGATTGACCCGAGCGATACTAAACAGCGAGTAACTTTTAAAGATGTTGCTGGTGTCAAAGAAGCCAAAGAGGAATTGCTTGAAATTGTTGATTTCTTAAAAAATCCGAAAAAATTCTTGGATATTGGGGCTCGAATTCCGAAAGGAGTGCTCTTGATGGGTGCGCCGGGCACTGGCAAAACTCTGCTTGCGCGCGCGGTGGCTGGCGAAGCGAAAGTCCCATTTATGTACTTATCGGGTTCAGAATTTGTTGAAATGTTTGTTGGTGTTGGTGCCTCACGGGTGCGCGATTTATTTAATATGGCCAAGAAAAATGCGCCCTCGATTATTTTCATCGATGAAATTGATGCCATCGGTCGCCATCGCGGTTCGGGCATGGGTGGTGGTAACGATGAACGTGAGCAAACTCTCAATCAAATTTTAGTCGAAATGGATGGCTTCGAGCCGTCAGAGAAAGTTATTGTTATGGCGGCGACTAATCGACCGGATGTTTTGGACCCAGCCTTGCTTCGTCCAGGACGTTTTGACCGCCGAGTAATGCTTGACCAGCCGGACAAAAAAGATCGCGAAGAAATTTTAAAAATTCACGCCTTAAAAAAACCGTTTGGTGCCGATGTAAATTTGACGGTAATTGCGGAAAGAACCCCGGGTTTTTCTGGTGCTGATTTGGCAAATCTGATGAACGAAGCCGCGATTTTAGCAGCACGAGAAAATCGTAACGAGCTTACCCAATATGACCTATTACGTTCAGTAGAAAAAGTAATGCTTGGCCCAGAACGAAAGAGTCATATTCTTTCCACTCGGGAAAAGAAAATTACCGCTTATCACGAAATGGGGCATGCGCTAGTTTCATCACTTTTAGAATTTGCCGATCCAGTTCACAAAGTTTCGATCATTGCTCGTGGTAATGCCGCTGGTTATACTCTGAAATTACCATTTGAGGATCGCCGTTTGCAATCACGCCGAGAATTCTTGGCGGACCTGGCAATGTCTTTAGGTGGTTATGTGGCTGAAAAAATGATTTTTAACGATGTTACCACTGGCGCCTCGAATGATATTCAGGTTTCTACCGCTTTAGCCCGGGATATGGTCACTAAATATGGAATGAGTGATGAACTTGGTCCCGTTGCTCTTGATGGCAATTCTAGAGTTAATATTATGACAGGTGTAATGAGTGAACATGGCATCTCGGAAAAAACTTCTTCTATTGTTGATGAGGAGGTGGCAAAGCTTTTGACCGGCGCGCTTAATCAGGCGGAAGAATTATTGAGAAAGAATAAATCAGCGCTCGATAGTATGACCGAAGAGTTAGTAAAAGTAGAAACGCTTGAGCGTGAAGACTTTGAAAAACTTTTAATTCTAAATGGCATCAAGCCAAAAACAAGACCAGACTCACTTGCTGGAGGCGAAGCCGACATCTTTGCTCCTGGTTTTGACGGTGTTGAACTCTCGTAAAAGAGAACAAAAAAATTTAGTCTCGAACTGTGGATAATTATGTTCCTGATGGGGGGAATAATGTTATAATCTAGTGGTGAAACTCTAGAAGTTCATAATTCTTTTTGAGTAAGAACTTTATGTTTTTTTATCGCTAGCTCTATGCATCTTTTTCCAACGAGAAAAAAGATTTCAGCCCTCGGTTTCTTCCTGAGTTTTTTTGTCGTTTTTTCCCTTGTTGCTATTTTGTTTAAGACCGCCAACGCGACCATCTACGCGCCCGGGGCGACGCTTGAACCAGATTGTACTCCCACTGCTTCTAATTGCGGGGTCAGTGAGGCCGGTATGACCATCAATGGTCAAGGGGGAGCAACTCAGACCTTGACGACTGGGTCAGTGGGGACTGATTTTAATATCGTCTCGAGTTCGAATACTCATACTTTTAATTTACCGACGGCTTCGGCACTTAATCGAGGTTTAATTTCCTCGGCTGATTGGAGTACTTTCAACAATAAGCTTTCAGCAACTTTAAATACCGGCAAGATTTTTATTGGTGATGGCTCAAATTTGGCGACGGCGGTGACTTTGGCGGGCGATGGCTCTTTAAATAATGCTGGCATTTTTACCATTTCTGATAACGCGATTACGACCTCTAAGATCGCTAATGGCAATGTGACTTATGATAAGCTACAAACAGTT
>Ga0172381_10005417_pt1 | contig 12946 bp, 3 predicted proteins | sample Leawel6488metaG_FD_119754 | JGI IMG/M metagenome (GOLD analysis project Ga0172381, IMG submission 119754) | Leachate microbial communities from a municipal landfill in Southern Ontario, Canada - Leachate well 64-88 metaG | ecosystem: Engineered > Solid waste > Landfill > Unclassified | place...
AAACAAACTACATCTTCTTTATTTGCTGGATTTCAAGAACAAATAAATCTTTTATACACTGTTGATAAAATATCTCAAAAAATTGGTGCATCTTTTAACCTTGCTGCTGAATTAAGTAAATTTGCTGAGACATCTCTTGGTTCTTTAAGTCAAAAGTTATTTGAAACTCAACGAATGATCTCGGATGCTGAGATTGAATTAGCCGGATTACAACAGACACAAAAAGTTTTGCAGCAACAAGGAATTGTTGAATCCGATCCAAATATAGCTGGAAAACGTCAACAGGATATAGACAGATTAGTTACAAAAACAACTCTTTTAAGAGAAGCTGAGAAATTAAATAAGGAACTAATAGAAAAACAATCACAGGCATTACAGACTTTAAAATTAGCTGCAATAGAAGTATTAGAAGCTGAAAAACAAAGAAGTCAAGTTCTTGAAGCAGAAGGAAAATTAAGTGCTGATTTATTAATCAAGTTAATAGATTTTAATAAAATTAAATTTTCAAGTAAACCCAGTGCTGCGTTACAAGAAAATGAAAAATTATATGAGCGAATCTATCAAATACAGTTAGCGGTCATTAGAGGACAAGCAGCCTACAATGGAACTGAAGAAGCTGTCTTGCGGACAAAAGAACAACAGTTAAGACTTGAGTATGAGTCTGATGCAGTTATGAGGAAGGCAGAAAATATATCGGAGAGATTGGGTAAAAATTATGGAAAGATACAAGATGGAGTAGATTCAGTACGGACAAGTTTTAGTAAGTTATTATCGGATGAAGATAACTTTTTTGATATTATGGAAAGCAGGGGAAGTCTTTTTGAGTTTTTAAGGCAGGGAGCTAAAGGTGTTTCTGATGCTATAGCTCAAATGGATTCTGAAGTGATTGCCAAAAAAGCATCTGAGATTTTTAAACCAGCTTTTGATTTAAATAGTCAGGAGTCTAAGAATTTAGAGAATGCATTAATTACAGCCACACAATCTTCACAATTTTCACAGGCAATACAAGATCCAATTACAGTGAGTGGAACATTAGTTGCAAATCTTATTAAAGCATCTATTATAGATGGTTCTTCGATGGTTCAGATTGCCATAGAGAAACTTCCAACTGCCATTATTAATGCTTTACAAAAACTTCAGGAAGAAGCATCAAAGACTACCGGTGAAGTTACACAACTTATGAAAGATGCAGGTATTACTTTTGATCAAACAGCGAGTAAAACTAGTGACGCGGCATCCATAATGAATCAAGCTGGGGATAAGATGGTTCAAGCAGCAAATGCATACGCGGGTGCTGTTGATAAATCAATGGGAGTGACATTACCGACGGTTCCGGGAGTTCCTAATTCCCCTATAGAGTATGCTTTTGCTTCTCCAGAACAACTTGAATTAGCTCAAGCTCTTGCTGATGCTGCAACCAATGTTGCAAATTCTTCTGATTCAGCAACACAAGCCATTACCAAAATGACCTCTCCATTAAATAACACAACATTTAAAATTAATCCTGAAGAATTAAATACGGATAGTTTTGAAAAACGAATGGAAGCCGGTCGTCGCTTTTATGAAGATTTAAATAAAAATAAATTGGATGAGTCTATTCCAGTTCTTGAAAAAATAAATACATCAACGGAAGAAACTGCTCGCTCTGCAGAAGAACAGAAAGCATTGCTAAGACGTGGTGTGTCCATGTTTGGTAATATGGTTGGTGCTGGGATTGCTAAAGCACGAGGGGTTGACACTTCTGGGGCACAAATGGGTTCCGAAATAGGAACTATGGCTGGTGCATTAATTGGGTCAACTGGTGGTCCTACTGGAGCATATGCTGGATCAATGATAGGTAGTTTGATAGGTTCTTTATTTGGAGGTCTCGTTGGTGGTGATAAATTAAGTGATGCTGAACAAGCACAATTAGATCAATTGAAAAGTATTGAACAAAATACTGCTCAATTAGTAGATCGTTTGACACCAGAAATTTTGAATGCACCTACCGGATTTGTACTTCCAATGGGGACTGGTTTTGGTGGTGGTATAAATATAACAAATCATTTTGTTATCTCTGGTAGTGGGAATAAAAAAGTTATAGATGAATTGGCCACACAATTGAATGATTTATACAATAGAAGTTCACATTCACTTTCGATAATGGAATAAACTATGTCATTAACAAGAATAGCTTTAAATACAACTGCTTCATATTCTGGAGCATACTATCTTACACTAAATCCATCTGTTCTCGAATTGAATGATTCACAGGATTATTCTACTTTTGAATTGATTGATGGTGGACTTGTAAAACAAAAATCTTATTTTGATGACAGATTGATTATTTTAAGATGGTTCAGAATACCAAAAGATTTTTCCGGGTTTTCCTCAATGTTGTCCACATTACAAGGGTACATTGATTCAAAAAAATATATTAATTTTGGAACGGCGGATTATCGAGTAAGTATATCTAGTGCATGGATTTATGTGCGAGTATTAGATTTAAAAGTTAGTATTGAATCTGGTGGATCACTCAGGTATAATGTAGAGTTGCATTTAGTTAAGGAAACAACATAATGATTGCTAGAGCTTTTCCTACTCTTACTGGAGATGTTCCTCCATATAAGAATAAATCTATCACGGTATTTTCCAATCTATATGTATATGATACGCCCTATACTGTGAATTCACATGGTTGTTATGCTGACTTTTATGTATTTCCAGTTTTTAAAAATGAATTAAGTGTGTCCTTTGATGCATCATATAAAAAATGGTCTAGCACAGCACCTTTTATAAAATGGTACACTGGTTCAGCATGGCCTTTAGAGATATCTCCATATTATTACATGGGAGAACAATTTGGTGTACACTATAATGGAAAGTTTTTAGCTAAAGCAACGGCAGCCACTCTTTATCTTAGAGGTAGTGGGTATGCTAAATTAACTTTGAATTCTTCAACTACAGGAACTATTAAATTAGGAGTGAATGAGTCTACTGATAAATCATTACATGTTACTGGATTAACTGCAAATACATATTATAATTTGGATATATGGTATATCTCAACAAGTAAATATCAAACAGTGAATAACGAAAATTTATTTGTAGTTTTATTAAAAGATTCCACAATGAATGATACTACTGTGTTGTCTGCTAGTAGGTTTTATAATGATGATGATTATCCAAGTGGACCCAATCCAATTAAAGGTACAATTTTAAAATACGTAGGTGATATACAATTAGATCAATCTAAAAAATCTTCCGCAAAGTTAATTTTTAAAGTTCCTGTAGTTAACAGTACAGCCTCACTTGGATATAAATATACAACTGATGATATTTTAATTGATGTTAATCATGCAACTAAAAAAATTAAAAAGTTTAATAAAATAGAATGGCATTTAGGATATCAATATCCATCCGGAACTATCGCCACAATAACAAAATTTACCGGCCAAATAAGAGGTTGGGAAATATCAAAAAATCGTGATGGGGCAACCGCTGAGATTGAATGCTATGATTGGGCATCTTTTTTGTCGGATAAATTAAACGAGGGATATCCCGACAAGAGTGATTATTTGGCGGCAGGGTATATTTACTCACAAGCAACAAATGGTGTTGCTGGAGATACAAAACCACGAACATATGATGGTTGGAAATTATCTAAAGTAATAGAAAATTTACTCATAAATGCATATATTGATCCAGAATTATATTATAGTAAGAAAAAATTATTAAATGTAGATTATATAGGGGTAGATTCTAATATTTATTCTGTATGTGAACACAATACTCCATATCCAATAGTATTGCCAAAAGGTTTCCAATATGGGAATAGTTTGCAAACGAGAAGTTCAGATGATAAATATAACTGGCAATTCTCTATTGGAGAACAAATTTCGGATAATATCCAAAAATTAATGGATAATTATGGTCTTAATTATGGTTTTAATAATAGAGGTAATTTCTTCATCGAGTCTGTATATAATCCATATAAAATAAAGGGAACGGATAATCTAACTTTTTCTGGTTCTTGGACAGAGTATACCCAATTCAGTGAGATTAGTTGTGTGGGTAAATACACAACTACATTAACTGATAAGTGTGTAGCTACAATGAGGGGTACTGCTGCAGCAATTATTGTGCACACTGGGCCATCTTTTGGTACAATACATGTGAAAGTATCAAATCCTACTCTTGGTGCGGTAGTTACTATGAATGTAAGTTTGAATACAAGTGATTTAAGATATTTTAAGGATGGTGTTGACGATACAACTGGCTATAATCCGTGTATTATAAACTTAGATTTAGATCATAAATATGGATATTATTCTATCAATATGACACCTAAATTTATAGGAACAGGAACTTTAGCTTTAAGTAGTGTTTTCATTTATGATACAGATTATAATAATCCGGTTGAAACTTTTTATAGTGCAGATTACTTAACAAATAAGGGTGTATTAATAGATAGTTTAAGTGTAAATTCTAACGTATCAAATATGCGGAATGATATTATAGTAGTTGGGAAATTGACTGGAGAATATGCTAATTTAGCATTGGATGAAGAAGGATCAACTATTGTTAATGCAAATAATCCAGTAGAACAACATATTTTAGCAAGGGCATTAGATCGTGTTTCTATAGGTTCTATGTCTAATGTAAATTATTCTGGTCGTAAACTGCAAATGATAGTGATAGACCCAAAATTTGCAACTGAAAATCATGCTTTATGGTTGGCTGGCCAGACTGCTCTTAGATATAATGAAACTAGAAAATCTTTTACACCACAAATAAATATCATTGGAAACCCACTTATAGGTGTGGGAGATTTTGTTCATATAAAAGATGTAGGTACAAGTGTTCTTGGTACAATGCATAATTTTTGGGTTGAAGAAATTTCTGATTCTTATAGTCCGGATACAATTACTTATAAGACGAGTTTAAAACTCTCTTCATTTAAACCATGGGAATCCTTTTATAATTATCCTATTGCTAGTTTAAAAAAGTTTGAACATAATGTTTTCAATAATATTAAATTATATAATATAGGATTACCTATTGAAAGTGATACTAAACCAGTTTTATCAACAGAACAGTTAACATTTGAAGGGAATCATCCAGGAAACCCACAAAATGTTGCAACTATTGCTATAAAATATACATCTAATAGATCTATTTCTTATAATACCGGAGATGATTTAGAAAGGTTATCAATTTGTGCTTCCAAAAGTATATTAGAAGAACGTGTGGCAACTACAGGGTATGTTAAAATTCATAATGAGATAATAAAATATTTAAATAGAGAAGTAGCTACACCAAAAATTACTTATTCTTATACAAATGGAACTATTTCCGGTATTACAAGTATAGTTGCTACCATTTATTTAAAGGGACTGAAACGAGGCATTTATCAGACGGCTACAATAAATATTCTGTCAACATATAAATTATTACCTGTTGAAATGCAAGTTAGTCCCTATGCCGTGGAAGAATTTGGACAATCACCATCTGTTCAATTTGATTTAATTGCTCCGGGATATGTGAGGATTAAAGTGGTTGATCATATGGGTGTTTTAGTTTCATATCTTACTGGAAGTGCCTCAGTAATTGATGATAGCACTGGTTGGGAATATTTGGACACGGGAAAGTATACCTATACTTGGAATATGATAGATGATGTTGGTACACACAATTTAAAAAATAGTGGTTTTTATAAATATGAAACTGATTCAGTTAAAGATTTACCCGGTGGTAGTACAGGGATATTGGATGAATGGAGAGAATACTTTGGATCAGTAACAGGGGTAGGTGATACCCAATATACTATACAAACAGGAGGGTATTATGTATATAACGTCAAAAAAGAAAAGTATGGAAGATTTTATTTTATATTAGAATATAGGGATTTAACTAAAACTTTTTCTACTGAATTAATTACCGTGAGTAACTTGCCTCAAATAAATTCTGTAATAAGAATTAGAGGTTTTGGTGTTTCTGAGGTGAATGGTATTGATGAAAAAATTACTTTTGAACCACATAATAGTCATAATATCATACCTTATAGAACTTATAAAGGATTTGAAAATACAAAACATGATTTAATGACGGTTAATTGGGCTGCTGCAGGTAGACACTTATTGACAGATTTATATAATCCATCAAATGGATATAACGAATATTACTGTGATTTTTATACAGGGCAAGAAAATGATGGAAAAGGATTACGCATAAGTTTAAAAGGACATTATGACGTTTCCAGAATAGTAAATTTAGATATTACACGATATGTGTATGTATTTAGAATGCATATATATTCAGGTGATGTTGCAGGCTCTACAACTTCTTTGGTTCAACAAATAGCCAGCTATGAAGATAAGATTACAGATGGGTCCGGATTTTTCAATTTAATAACCGGATCTAATGAGTATGACACTATATACTTGAAAGCTCCGGCAATTCCATGGATTCCCGACAGTGAAATAACAACAGTTAATGGTGTTAAAACTTATACCATTTTAGGTGCGTTGTCTGGAAATGCCAAGTCATATAAAATTGCTTATGCTCATTTGCATGTTATAAAGATAATTGCTACTGATTTTGCAGGACAAAAAAGTGTAATTGGCAAAAGTATATGGTATGTTTCCCCTTCAAGATATAATCCTTGGGGAACCTCTACCACTAATCTATTAAGAAATCCTTTAAATAATACAGTATTTGAAGGCGTACAATTTAGGTATTCTCATAATAATGACAATACTAACGGACCATATATTTGGATTCCTGAATTACGTGGATATGACACATATCCTCCATTGCTTTATCATGTTGCAACAGATTCATCTGTTGACCCTGATTCATTAAAGAATGGGGTACAAAAAAATATTATAATAGGTATTGTGGAATGGTCAGATGGAACAGGAATGGGTGGAGAATAATATGCCAAATATTTACGATATTATCAAACGACAGATTTCAGTTCAAACTAGACAGCATTTAAATACTGATTTAACAAAATCTAAAACAATAGTTATAGGTCCATCATCTCAACGTACAGAGATTTCTAACCCTATGGAACTTGTTCCGGTATGGACAATAGGCAACTATAATTTAAAACGAGTTGATGGAGCTATTTTTAGTGGTATTACTCCAGAAGAATTTATGAGTTATACTGATGGTGTAACATGGACCCAAGAAAGAAGTATAGATAAAAGAAACTTATCTACTTATGATAATGTTCTGGCAGGAATACAATTTTATACAAAAAGTCAATCTATTTTAAAATTGAACAATTTTATTTCAGGCGGTATATTTGAAGTTTATGTAAAATTAGAATCTGAGACGTTGTATAAAAAAATATACTCTTCATCAGAAGGAAATCGTACAATTATCAGAGTGCCATTATCAGCAAATGAATGGACAACAGTTATTATAACATTCTATAGTATGTTGGATAATGCAGTTTGCGTTGTGGCTGGTTCTAATTATAGTGAAGCGGCCATAGCATATAGGTCATTTGAAGTTGTTACTCTTAATGTTCCACAATTTGCTTCTTCACCTATTTCATATGAAGTTATAAATCAAAATGCTGCTATTGGAAGAAATACAATCAGAGTAAAAAAGGAGACAGCTTCTAATGTGGGTGGTTATGGCTTGTACAGACAACAGCATATTTCAAGCGGAGTATCAACTTCTCGACCCATATCCGGGACTTTATCATCTTTATTATTCAATGAAAAGAATCATTGGATTACTATACCATTAAATGGCACATTAAATTTAGGCGATAAAATTGCTTTTAGTGCTTCTGGAACATTACATAGTTTAACTAAATTGATTTCTGTACCACGAAATTATGTGATTGATCCGATTTTTAATGAAAATTTCATTCATTATTCCCATTTGTACACTAAGGCATCTAAGATTGGGAGTATAAAATCTGATGTATCTTCTTTATATGGTAAGAATCATTTTAGTTTAAATATTATTGCAACTAAAACAAAAGTTTCATTGACAACAGATTATATAACGAATAATAATGATAGAATACATTATGTAGGTTTAACTCACGAAGTTAATTTATTATCAGATATAAAATATAATTTAGCAGGATATAAAGCAAACCCAAGTAGATGGAATTTTTCTGGTGGTGTAACAAGTTTGGCTTCGGCTACAGTGAATCGACTTCCGATTTTAAAGATTGTAAGAAGTGGCACAAAAGGTATTGTTTATTCTAATAATAAAAAATTAGTTTTTCATGGGGCAACTTACGCAACTATAAGGTTATCTTGTTTGGGTTCTTCTTCTAAACTATCAGAGTTTTCAGTTACAATTAGAAAATCTACTTCCGGGCATCCTACTGTATGGCAATCTCCAACTATGTATGCGGATATGGGGTATATTCATAATAGTTTTTCGTTTACTCCAAGTATAACAGGTTCTCTATACATTCAGATTAATGTACCTGCCATTACATCAAATTACCCATCTTCTACATTACACCTTTCTGAATTTTCTTTAATAAATGCATATTCCAATAAAACCTCATATACTGAATTATTTGAGATATCTTATTTTGATAGTTCTTTTAATGCTTGTGGTACTCCTTGTGCTACAATGCAATTAAAGAATTTAACTGAAGGATCAAATTCTATTATAGTTCCTATTGGTACTATGTTAGCTTCTGGTACACTACAAAATAATAGATTTAGATTTCCATCTGATTGTGCTTATTATAAATTAAGTTATATAGGAAGTATAAATAATGTTTCTACTGTGCTTCAAATAGCAAGAAAAATTCATTTATTTGTAGCTGGTTCATTGATTTCTAATTTACAGACTAGTATATTTGCAACTCCTTATTCTTTATACAGAATGAGTACTACTGGGACGGTAAATTCAAATTCTTTACTATATATGAGTAATATTTCACATCTATATGATCGTAATAGACAATCTGAAGATGGGGCTATTGTAAATTTATATGATACAAATATAGAAGATAAAACAACTTATACTTACTTTATTGACCTTTATGATAATTCTTATCTAAAGAATAGATCAAACAAAACTTATGGAGTATCTATTACTACTGGTGATACTGTAGCACCCAAAATAATTACTTCTTATACTTTAACTGCATTATCTGGTGGTATTTTACATAAATTTACCACCCCAACTGCATCTGATTTAAAATACATTCAAATATCTTCAAAGAGTACTTTTGCTACTTTGAAAACTCAGATGGCTGTAGCTACAAATGAACAATATACTTATAGTGAATTAACTACAGCAACTTTTTTGCATACTAGATATATTCGAGCAATAGATTCTTATGGAAATATCTCTTCATCTGTATCCAAAACATGTACTCCATTACCACAATTAATTGATTTAGCTTTGACATATATTATTAAAAATGGCTCAGGTGTACCTATTTCTCCAAATGAGAATGGTTGGTATAATGCCTCTTCAGGTATAATAGCTTCTATTAGATATGGTGGAAAATCTGTAGTAGGTAACACATCTTTTAGATTCACTAATTTAATCACTGGCATTTCATATAATTGGAACGTATTAGGTTATGGATTACATAATGTAACAACTTTATCTAGTTCCGCAAGATTTGAATATTATTATAAAATATATGATTCATATGGTAATATGGGACCAGTGCTCGGTCCTATATTAATTCAATATGATAATACTTCCCCTGTTATTTCTACAAATGATGGATTCTGGTCCTCTGATTCTAATAGTTATGCTGGATATAACTATTTAAAATGGAACTCATCAAAATTTTCAGATGCAACAAGTGGTTTAGATAAAGGTTATTTAGTTAGAGCTATCATAGAGTCTGACCATATTACTTCAAATCCTGGGTTTGATTTAGGTATTTCAGGTTATTCTTTCAGTCAGTCTGGTGCTGGTGGGGCAAGTGCTACTTTAACAATGGTTAGTAATGATTCTGAAAAATTATATGGAAATACTCAAGCAAAAATTAAAGTACTTACTGTGGGTGGAGCAATAACAGCGTCAATAAGAACAAGTAACATGCACACAATTGGGGCAGAACCGTTAAATTATATTTCATATGTTTCAATTCCGTCATTGAAAAATACCGCAACTATATCATTAATTATAGTTGATGCGGATACTGGGACAGAAATTACGTCACAGGTAGTTGAACATCGGCCGGAAGATCCTATTTTTGATTATTATACAACAGGTGTGACCCCAATGTCTAGTGCCACATTTTATTTAAAAGTAAAATGTCAAATTTCAATTCCCCAAGTGTCAGATTATATTCTAGTTGGGGAAACTTATATTGTTAGAGCACCAACTTTTTCAACTTTGTGTGAATTTAATAGTAGTATAGAGGAATACACGGATACTGACGTACTTCCATGGAACAATTATATTTATAAAATAAAATATAAAGATAAAGCAGGAAATATTTCGGATTTTTCTGGTAAAAAATTCTTAAAAGCTAAACAGAATTATCGTGATTCTTTTAGAAATATGTTAAATAATTCCAGTTTTGAAAGAGTAGAAAGATTAGTAACCGGAACATTAAAACCATTGGATTGGGATACTTTTGGTTATTCTGCTGCTGGAGTTAAAACTGAATATTCTGGAAGAAGTTGGAGCGTAGTAGCATCAATAAGTAGAACTGGAAATACATGTTTATATGTAAAAGGTTCTACTGCAAATAGACTAACTCAAAATAGTATAAATATATTACCATTTCTTGGAAATATGCGTAAATATGTCTATAGTTTTTATTCTCGTTTAGATACTACCGATTCCGTCGCCGCCGTATACTTATTTGAGCATAATAAAAATAATGTAGTAGTAAAGACTAAAAACGTATCAGTAACTAGTGCCAACTCATCAGTTAATTCTTGGACCAGACATACTGGAACTATCTATGTTACACAGGCTAGCGTAACTCATTTTAGTGTTCATATTTTGGGAGCTATAACTGGTAATGTATATTTTGATGATATTCAATTAGAAGAAAAAGATTCTCTTCCTCCTACAGATTATTATGATACTAAATCTGTAACAGCGGATTATTTACAAGGAAATTTAATCCGTGGACATATGATAGAGGCTGATTCAATAAATGCGGGACATATACAAGCAGGAAGTATTGAAGCACAACATATGACAGCTAATAGTGTTGCTGCTAGTATTATAAAAGCGGATACTATCACTACCAATGAATTAAAATTAGCTGATGCTGTTATTTATCTTAAAGATAGAGTATCAACAAAAATTTCTCCGGATTTTACTTCTACAGTAGCAACTATAACTGGCGATTTGCACTTTTGTTTAGCAAAAGATTTAGCTACTTCAGCGGATTATATTTTTGCCGGAATAGGTAAAAGAGGGGCAACAAGTTATGTTATAGCAGGAAATACTGGGCATAGTTTTAGTCAACTTTTTGCGGATAAAGTAGACTCGGTTGTTACTAGAACTGCGAACCGGCCTTTAATCTGTAGAAAAACAGATTGGGATGGTGGTACAGATACTACAATATTATTAGTTAATGGTAGTCAGGCATATCCAACACTATATAGTACAAGAACGTATGACCAAATGTTAACTGGAGCACATGCTCTGTGGTCAACCCCACAAATTATAGCAACTAAATCTAATACAGAAGATTGTGACATAAAATATTATAATGGGAACTATTATGTAGTTGGTGCGGCTTATGATTCTATGTATGGTATAGCCTGTGGTTTACGAATGACAAAGTTAACTATGGGAGGAACAGTTGTTTCTAGAAGTCGGCGTCGTTTAAGTTTTGCTATGTATGATAATAGTTTTGATATAACTCCTGGCGGGACTATATTATTATTTTATTCAAAAGATACTTCACCTAGTTCTGCGGAAGATTATATCTATATGACTGGTTATAATACATCTTTTGCTATTGTAATTCCAACTATCGCTATTGAGACTTATGGGGGCTATAATGAACATTTTAAGGATGCTTTAGGACATGAGACAAAAATTCCGAGTAACATTGCAGTTGCTTACTCTACTCTAGGTAGATTTATTGTTACTAATTCATATGCATGGGATTCATATGTATATTACAAAGTAGTGAATACATCTGGGGATGTGTTAGTTGGTGAGGATCAAGATTTAGTTTTGACTACAAAATATATTCATCCAGAGAGGTCTTTTTATTGGGCTGGACAACGTGTTTACAGGGTTACAAGATCACATGCTGGTGATGTTGTTCACTATATTCCAGCAACTGTTGGTGAAGACTCAAAAGGAGTCTCTATTGGTGGCCGGGCTACTTATTTAACGTACACTTCTCCAAGTCTTGGCCTTGAGGATTTACTAAACCGGATGACCTAATATCATCAAATTTTTCCGAAACAGATTCAGGAGATAACCTGATATACCTTTCTGTAACATTAACAGAACTATGGTTCATATATAAAGATAGAGTATAAATATCTATTCCTTGAGCCATTAGAGCAGTGCATATTCCATATCGTATTGAATGTGGATTTATATAGTTCTCCTTTAATTCTTTTTTGAGAAACATTCGAATAGCACTTTCTGATAAATGAGTACCATCAGATTTAGAAAATAAATAACCTGAAGTTTTTTCTCCAATAAATTCTTGGATAAACTTCTTGGCCTGTTCGGATAATATAGTAAGATAAGGTTTATTTCCTTTAGCCATCCGAAATGTAATTATATCTTTTTCAAAGTTGATATCTTCAATCTGAATATTAACAAGTGATGAGATACGACATCCCGTAGAAACTAATAATGAAAGAATTAATTTAACTTGTAAATTTGATATTGAATTAATTAATTTATACACTTGGTCTGGTGAAGTAACTCTTGGAATTGTTTGAGAAATTTTAGGTAAAGATAAGGTACTTATGATAGAAGGAACACTTGAAATGATGCCGGATTGCACTAAGAATTC
>Ga0172381_10005418_pt1 | contig 12944 bp, 32 predicted proteins | sample Leawel6488metaG_FD_119754 | JGI IMG/M metagenome (GOLD analysis project Ga0172381, IMG submission 119754) | Leachate microbial communities from a municipal landfill in Southern Ontario, Canada - Leachate well 64-88 metaG | ecosystem: Engineered > Solid waste > Landfill > Unclassified | place...
CTTATGGTGAGGATACGAAGAATTGGGTCAATAAACCAGCTAAGGTATTAATTGGGCTTACGCCAAATGGAAAGACTATGGCAATTTTGAAAGGCTAAAATGAAAAACTACGGGCAAATAGATGTTCTTAACTTCTATAGCGAAATGGGATTTAATCTGGTCAAGGCAAATGAAAAGCAACCGGTTATGCCGTCGTGGACCGAGCTGATTAATAAGTCACCAAGAGAGTGGCTATCGTGGCTCAACGAGGGTTATAATCTAGGACTCCTTTGCGGTGAAACTAGCAACACGACCGTAATTGACATTGACCAAGAAATTATTCCCGAAGGATTGCTACGAGTGTTAAATAGAACCTTAATGCAGAAAACTAATAAGGGTTGGCACTATGTGTATCAATTTGATAAAGATATTCCATCGACTAGGATTGATGCACTCAAGGTTGACCTAATGGGTTCAGGACGGCAAATTATAATTCCGCCCAGCCAAGTTAATGGTCGTTATCGTGAATGGTCGGATATGATAGAGCCATCTCGCTTAGATGATGAGTTAAAGGATTTCCTTTTGTCCCAAGTCGGAACCAAAGTAAATGTGGAACCCCTTTCCCTTGTTGGCGGGTCTCCATTAGTGGTAGAAGGCAACAGAAATAATACATTGATACATTTAGGCGGTGTAATGAGAAACTGGTTGAATCCTATTCAGGTTGCCAAAGTGCTCGCACTAATCAACCAAAATTTCATTACACCGTCGTTGCCTATTACAGAAATTGAAGCTATGGCTAAATCTATCGCCAAGTATGACAGCCGTGATTTTGAACAGTTCGAGGAAAAGATTTATCAGTATCTCAAGATGACCGAGGGGGCGATTATCCACGACATTAAGGACTTCACTAAAGAAGACCGCACCACAATAGACATCGCCCTCTATAATTTGCGTGAAAAAGAAAGGGTTTTTAAGTCAGGCAACAGATTTTATGTATTGAACAAGGTGGAATGGAAACAGGACTTCCATTTTGAGCAAGGGAAGGCAATACCATTCAAGATGCCCTACTTCGACGATGTGGCACAATTCTGTTGGGGTGATTTAGTTTTATTAGCTGGTAAGCCAAGTGTTGGTAAGACAACGATTGCTATGAATATTGCCAAGCAATTAAGTGTTCAAGGTGTCGTGCCTTACTACGTTAATCTTGAAAGTGGTAGCCGATTTGGAAGCACAGCTACTAGGTTGGGGATTAAGGTTGGGGATATGCACTTCACTACTGCCTCAAATCCCCAAGTGATTGAGTTGGAAAAAGATTCAGTGACTATTATTGATTGGCTTTTAATCGACGAGAAGTATGAAACGGACAAAGTGTTTAAGCACTTTAGTGAGGAGTTAAAGAAAAAAGGCGGGGTGTTGATATTATTCCAACAACTGCGAGACAATAATCACTACTTCGCCCAAGATATGGTTAAGCAGTTCCCGTCATTCGCCGCACGCTACATCTATGATGAGGAAGAAAATAGCAGGGAATTCGGGGCGTTCCGCATTGACAAGAACAGAGAACCAAAGGGTCGGTGGGTTAGTAAGTTGCCGTGTCGCTATGACCGAGATACAATGGTGCTGGATTTGTTGGACACTGAAATGCCAGTGGGTATGCAGAGAGTGATGGATGTTTTTGGGGCGAAGGAAGTTGGACTTAGCGGATAAAAAGGAGGGGTAGATGAATTTACCACAAATTGCTTTATTAGCAATAACTATGATTACATTAATGTATTGGTGTAATTCTGTTTCTTATAATGTGGTTAAAAAAAATGCTAAAGGAATTTTAATTGATTGTGTTTTTCTTATTCCATTTATGATTGGTTTATTTATAGTGGTTAGTTATATTAAAACTCAATATTAGGGGTAGGGAAACAAATGATTGTAGCAAAAGGTAGATGGTTTATTAATAAAAAAGGATTTCCTACTTATAAACCATTTTTAAATAAAAAAACTCGGAAGATAAAAGGAGAACCTATGACCCAATCATTGACAGAGAGGAGAAGGGGAGATGCCATCAGGAATTTATGAACGAAAACCATTTACTAAAGAACATATAAAAAATCTAGGTAAGTCTCAAAAAGGACATCCTAATCGTAATATTCTTGGTAAAGGTCAATTCAAAAAAGGGCATAAAGTTCCTATTGAGTGGAGAAAGATAGTAAGTAATAATATGAAAGGACGGGTACCCCTTTGGAAGGGTAAATATCATTCAGCAGAACATAAAGAAAAAAATAGACTTTCTCATTTGGGTAAAAAACATAATGGGATGACTAAAATTAAGATGAGTATTTCCCATGGTGGAACAGGTGTATCTCAAGTAACTTCAAAAAGATATTATCATATACATGATTGGAAGTATAAACTTTGGAGAAGTAAAGTTTTTGAGCGAGATAATTGGACTTGTCAGGTATGTAATAAAAAAAGCGAAAAAGGAATAAAGATTTATTTAGAACCTCATCATATTAAGGGTTGGGCTAAATATCCAGGATTAAGATATGATATAAATAACGGCGTAACGCTTTGTTATAAATGTCACAAGTTAACAAGGAGAAAAAAATGATTAAAATTATTTCTAAGGAATGGTTAACAAAAAAGAGTGCTTGTCGAGAAGGTGTAGAATGGTTTAATAACCAAAAAGAAACTGATATGGTAAAGGTGTTAAATAAATTAGTCAAGGAAGACCATTGGAATTGGGCTAATTGGACAATCTGCCGAGTATTCAATTACAAACAAAAAGTGCAATATGCGGTATTCTCTGCTGAGCAGGTAATTGATTTATATGAAAAGAAATATCCAAATAATAAAAAACCCAGAGAAGCGATTGAAGCTGCTAAGAAGTGCATAGATAATCCGAGTAAAGAAAATAAGGCTTATGCTGCTACTGCTGCTTATGCTGTTGCTGCTGCTTATGCTGCTTATGCTGCTTATGCTGCTGCTGATGCTGCTTATGCTGCTTATGCTGCTTATGCTGCTTATGCTGCTGCTGATGCTGCTTATGCTGCTGATGCTGCTGATGCTGCTGCTTATGCTGCTGCTTATGCTGCTGATGCTGCTTATGCTGCTGATGCTGCTGATGCTCGAAAAAATATGAGAATTAAAATTTTAGAATACGGAATTAAATTACTGGAGGACTAATGAATCTGCAAGATATTTTAGAGGAGTATAAGAAAAAGATACATGGAAGTGAATATGACTATCATTGTAAACATTGCACCTTAGATGAGCATAATGAGTATATGCGAATTGCACAACATCAAGCCAAATCCAAGATTGAGGAGATGTATGCAAAAGATACATACGGTTGTGCAAAAAGATGTGCGGTGGTAGAAAGTTTAAAAGCAGAATTGAAAGAAATCCGCAACAGAGTGGAGGGTGGGAAGTGATTAACTTACGAAGTTTAGAATATAATAATTTTGAAGACAGTATTTTGATAATGATTGAAAATGGAGCTACTAAACAAGAGTTAGAAGAACGATTAAATTTTATAATTACGGTAAATACAACCGAGGGTAAATAAAATGAACCTAAGAGAAGCAGTGGAAATATTAGACGATATGTTAAGTCATAGAACTAAAGGTTACTGGGCGGGAAAATGGTATATTTCAGAAGAAAGAATCGAAGCTATTACTTTTGCTAAGAATAGATTAAATGATAGTGGTTGTGTGGTAAATACAGATGGAGGTGGTAAATGATTTATATATTTCGCATTACAGCAAATTTAATGGACTCTACTGTTATGATAACAAAGAGTAAAGAGTTGGCAGAAAAAGTTTTAACTCAAGATACTTTGAGAAAGAATGAGATTAAAGATGTTAGGAAAATGGATTGTGCTACTTATGAGGAGTTAACTGGAAATATAAAAGGCTTTCCTGCTCCTTATGAAATTGTGGAATATGGAATTGTTAAGAGATATAAAATTAAAAGGGGGTAAATATGGACACAAGAACAGGGGAAATAGTATCAATGGACTTTGTGAATAAACTAAAACAAGAGAAACCAAAAGAAGCAAGATTTTACAAGGAAATACCAGAAGCCTTGTTACCTGAAATTGAAGGTATGAATAGACATGAAAGACGCAAATTCTATGCCTTAAATAAACACAGATTTTAACCACAATCCAACAGTCAAGGAGAACTCTAAATGCCTAAATTGAGCAAGGAGATTAAATGAGGGCAATCTTAGTAGACGATAAAGGGTTTAAGAAAAATATCAAAATTAAAGAGTTTATCCCAGAAGTGTTTATTGCTGTGCAAGTTTATAATGTTACAAATAATTTTATGTATAGCGATAAACAAATGGAGCACTTTTATAAGCCTAATTTCTACAAAGTAGGTTTTAGGTTTTCTGAAAAATCGCCAAAAGGAATACCAATTTTTAAACAGTATGAATCAATTTATAAGCCCCAATAAAATCAAGGAGGCTCTAAAATGAGATATTGCTGGTTTTGTGGGAAAGAAATATCTGATAAAGAAACACAATGTGAAGATTGTAAAATTATTCATTCAGGAGATGGTTATGAAGGGAGAGATAACGAATGAACACAAAGGAACGGATAGGTAAAATTCTACACAGGGTTTATCTAAATGGGGTAGAAGCTGGATTAATGGGACTACAATTAGAAAAAGATGCTAAATCATTAGGAGTTGTTCCTGCCACCGACCAACTCCTTGGCTTGTTTCTTTCGGAGGAGGAGATTTCTCGCATATTACACGATTTAAGAGAAGAAGGTAGGATAGACATTTCTTTATCCGAGCAGGATATTATTTCTTCAGCCCTCTCCACTACCCTCAAGCCCAGTTGGACGAGTGAGGAACTGGATAAGGTGTTGCCTGCATTACCAGCTAATAATTGTCAACATTGTTGGGGAGATTGTATGAGCGAACCTTGCATTTGTGGAGAATATGAAAAATTAAAGAAATATCGTGATGACTGCAAACAAGCCCTTTTAGGGCAGGGAGGGGAGAAGTGAGTAGAGTTCAGGAAATTAGTAAAAAGTTTTATAGGTTAGCTGATATGGATTTAGTTTATAAAGGTTTTAAGCAAAGATTGTCCAAAGGACTAAAAAGAGAGATTTCTACTTTCGGTGATTATTGTGATTACTATAAAAAACTCGGTTGGAAAATACAATAATTTATCCACAGCCAAATAAAAACAAGGAAGGGAAGCAGCAATGAAAAACTGGATTAGAGTAGTAAAAAAAGTACGGGATATAATTCTTCAATATCCACCAAAATCAACTTTGAACCAAGCTGTGGGTATTACTAATTTTATAAGAGAAAATTTTAAGCCCAAGAAAAATACTAAGGTATTTAATGAAGATTAAATAAAAACAAGGAAGCAGGAGGAGTGAATGATAACGAAGAAATCAGCATCAATGGTAGCGTGGTGAATCAACCTAAACCAATCTCGCAGAGCAAGGTGGAGAGGTTAAGTGAACCAAACGAACGAACTCGTACATCTATGCAACAAAACAAACCAGATATTATCCAACTTTGGGATAAAGTTAACGAGTTAGTAGACAGAGAAAATAACCGAATTAACAAGGAGGAGTAATGGACAAAGTGCAATTCGTAGGCGTATTGTTTAGCACCCGCAAAGACCAAGATGGCGAAGTGAAGGTGACATTTGTTGTCCCAAAGATGCACCAGCATATTGCAATGAACCTGCCAGAAGAAACCAATTTAACTGTTACCGTGGAGCCCGAAGTTGCCTAAGACCACACGAGCTAGGCTCGTTAAACTACTTGACGCAGAGTGGGCGAGAATAATCAAGCGTGGTGGTAAGTGTGCAAAATCTGGTTCCACTGGGAACTTACACGCCGCTCATATCTTTTCTCGACGCTCAATGTCAACTCGGTGGGATTTAGACAACGGAATTCCGCTAGGATTTTTTTGGCATCTTCGTTGGGCGCACCAGGAACCTATAAAGTTTCACGACTTTGTTAAAGAATATTTAGGAGAGGAGAAACTCGAACAACTGCGTCAAAGGAACGCAAAGGTTAAGAAGTGGACAATCGATGAAATGGAGGACTTACTGTCGCAGTTTAAAAAGATTAAATAGGAGACCAATGGTAAAGACTTGTGCTGGTTGCGTAGATGTATCAACCTGTGTAAAAGACCAAAGGGCAAAGAGTTTGGGTTGTAAGTATCACTTGGAATGTAATGCGTTATTAATAAGGGAAGAAAAATCACCGCTTAATACGTGTGTAGAATGTAAAAATATGGTTTGTATCAAAGACGGCAGGATATGCAAGAAGGTCGAAAAACTACTACCTAAACCTAGAGGCGGAGGACATAGCAAGGAACAGTCCCACCCACCGGATAAGATTGAAATATTATATCACAATACAATTTACAAGAGGTGCGGTAGTAGGAGGATGCCCAATATAACGCAAGACGGTTGGGACGAAGACTAATCCTCGTCCTCATACATAAAGTCGAGTAGGTTGTTATTTAAATCACGCAAAAGCATAACGTTCATCTTCTGGAGGCAGATTGGGTCGGTCATCGCACTAAACATCTTTTCTGCCTTCAGACACCTGTCCCCGATATACATCTCACATTTATTGCAATTTCCGTTCATTTGTCCTCGCACTTTAGGCAAGAGAATGGGTAGCCCTTGCAACGCCTTATGCAGTCTAGGATTCTGTCTGCTGTTTTAACCTTTGTGCCAATCTTTTTATCTTGTTTTCTTGCCAACACTTTTCGCATACCTTGCCCTCCACGGATTGGTAAAATATTACTCCCTCATTACCACATTGTTCACACCTTGGAACATAAGCGTAATTATTGTACACGGAAAAGCTTTTTTGCATAAATTTAGTCATTAGCGAACTCCTCCTTTAATATTCCAGCCAAAGCATCGCTGCAGGATTTACAATGCTTTTCATTTGGTGGCATGGCGTTACAATGATGCCCAGAGAGTGCCTTAATGATTAAATTAATATCCCGTTTTCCCTCTGCCCGCTTTAAAGCAAAAGTGGCTAGGTCTTGTAATCCATAGGCATAAGAACCACCACACTCGTTTGTCTTAGATGGCGGATTGATTAAGATGGAACAGAATTTATTATTGTCATCACGATTTACGATGATGTATAATGAGCCTGAGCAAGTTTTACGCTGGTAAGTTTTTGATTTCATAGGGGCATCGGGAATACTTGTGCAAATCTTCCATTGTCCGTCACAACTCCGCAGGACACTATAGGTTTTTTGTTGAAGTCACGACCATACTCAAAAGCAATCTTGTGGCGGTCGATGCCGGAGCCAACATTCATCCCGAAAACACACGCCTTCTCATTGGCAATATAAGATACTGCTGATGCACTGTGTGTATGACCTATGCAAGTTGACTGGCGGTTATTATAAGCCGCCTTAATGTGAGCAGTGTCACCAGAATAACCAGTGCCGTGCTGATAAACCACTCCGTCTAGTTCGTGGCTGAAGTCATCCATCCATCCTTTAGGTAGTCCCCAGATGTCTCTGAATGGTCTAAATACGTCGTCTGGAAGCCCTACGTGCTTACCTTTAAGGTCTACACGTCTATCATGATTACCTAGGCATAAAAAAACCTTAGGGAATGCTATAAACCATTCTCTAAGGCTCTTACGTGCTTGTGCAATTTCATTTTTTGGGCTGTAACCATTAGGGTCTAAATCGTGGTGAAAACTGAGTGAAGCGTTATCTACTAAATCTCCAATATGAACTACTGTGCCACATTTACATCTTTTTTGAATATCTTTACAGAAATCTAAATAACCTTCTTTTTGAAACGGCAGATGAGTGTCTGCAATTACAAGAACATTATGTTTATGCAATAGCACCTCCTATTCTACTAAGGTCATTATACTTAATTCGATTGCCTGCAATCTTTTAGCCACATCTTTTAACACTGACGGAGATATGTGGATAGCAACGTTATGTGCAATCTCGATATGTGCCTTCAGCGATTGCTGTAATGGTCTAATCTGTTCGTGCCTAATGTGGTCAATGGTTTTAATTAAGTCTGTCATTTTAGTAATGAGGCAATATTGGCTCCGACTAATGTTCCGATTAAAAACTCACATATTTTCCATTTGAATATATTGGCGGTTAATTTGAAGTTACTCAACCAGAATATTGCCATAAATAGCAATGGTGTGATAATCTGCCACCAAGAAAAACCTAGAACTATTGTAGGTAAAGTCATAGCACAAGCGGTAAGGAATTTAATTTTATATGAAGTTTTACTGCCATAGGGTAAACAAAACGCAATCATTAACCCTGCACAGATAACGATACACTTCCAAATAATAAAACCATTCCAGAAGCACATAAGTGCCAATAGGAATGGTAAGATAAATCTTCGTGCTGGCTTAAAACCTGTACCGCCAACCGAAAATAAGGTTCCACTTAATGCCATAGTTAGTATCATTTGCCACTCTGTCATTCTGTCACCTCTTTAATTAGGTCGAATCGTTGGCACCCAAAGGTTAATTTTGGGCTATAAGTATAGTTTATGATATTGTCTGCTTTTTGGCTTGTGGAGGGATTAGGCTTAGTCGTGGGACGAATTAAACCTGCATAAATAATCCAAGCAACCATTAAGCCGAGCAATGCCCCACCTACCCACTTTGCTATGGTCAGATACATTTTGAATGTTCCTCCATATGATGTTTCTTGCACAACCATATTACTTTTAATGGTTGACTATAATCTGGGTGGTGTCCTTCTGTTTTAAGTTCACCGCAGACTTTACAGTTTAATCTTGTTAATCTACCTGCACGCAGAGCATTATTAACATTATCTTTTGCTAATCTTTTAATTCTATTTTTCTTACAGTATCGTTCATAGATACCTTTGCGTATAGCCTTCCCTTCTTCCGTAGCATTGCGTTGTCTTTGTAACATATTCACTCTTTCGCTGTTTAGTCTTACCCATTGCAAAGCTTTTGCACTTAATTCTTTACGGTATTTCTTTTGGTATCGCCTCTGAACAATTTTATTCTTTTCAGACATACGATACTTTTTTAACGCTAACCTTCTTGAGAGCCACCTCTCTTTTTCTGTTTTCATACATCCTCCTTTTGGAGGTTATTATATATCATCTATCAATGTATGTCAATAGTTATTCTGGTCTCTCTGTTGGTGTTTCTTTATTCAGAGCAATATATTTGGCTATAAATTTAACTATAGGTAACAAAAACGCATCGTCTTTTAAATTTGGCGTTAATTTTACAATTATACTAGCCACACCAATTATTGCCGCCACCACTTCCGTAATCTTTGCCCAATTACTAATTATCCATTCCATCTTGTTCCTCCTTTTGTGGTAAATTATTAATCTGTTCTTTACGACATCTATCGCAAAGCTGGTCAGTTGACATCTGCTCCAACGTTAATATCGAGCCGCCACACTTGCAAAACTTATGTAATATCATTTTGTTTTAGTAAAAAATTCTATCAATCTCCAAATTAAACCTGAACCAAATACCAACATTATCGCCCACTTAATAGTATGAATTGTTGACCAAATAATATTTACTTTTTCCTTATATAATTTACTATCTTCTTCATGTTTTTCATAACCAGCTTTAGTACTTCGTAAAGAACCATTCATTGCTTTAAATTCACTTGCCAGGACTTTTACATCTCCAGCCATTTCCATAATAGTTTTTTCAAATCTACATTGATGTTCAGTCATTTGTCTTTTTTCTACTCCGTACCAATTCATTTATCCCCCTATGCTGTAGCTGTATCCGATTTAACTTCCACCTTCGGTGTCCGTTTTTCTATCTCGCACTGTATCATTCTTAGATTAGCCTGTTCTATAAATAGTTTTTCATAAGTTTGCCCTTGTAACTTTGCTAATTCTAAATCACTAAGTTTAGTTATATCCATTAGACCTCCTTAATTAATTGTATATAGTCCACTTTCTCTAAATTCTCTTTCACAAGTTCTATTGTGTATAGGATATTCAACACACACTTGGGGCTTAGGATTTATATTACAAACAGCTTTTCCCTCGGAATCAAAACTTAACCCTGAACACACTCCAGGTTTATGTTCTGCAATATTAAATTGCTGACAACAAAGTCCACATCTAATGCATACAAAATCTTCTCTCATATTATTCCTTAGTTTGGTGTAATTAAATTTAGTTCTTCAAGCCTTGCCTCTAGTTCCGCAACTCTTGTTTGTAAATTTAATACTACGCTTAATAAAGTATTTCCCTCGTCTTGTGTGGCAAAACCAAATCCTGTATTCTGCACTAAATCTTGCAAAGCATAGTCAGGTGTTCCAGGAGCGGTATGAGTAATTGATGTAAGTTGTGCAGTTAGTGCATCAGGTCTATTTACTGCTGTTCCACCATAAAAACTTAATAATTCTGTGCTTGCTGTCCCTACACCTATACCAGAACCAGCATCTTGAATTTTTAATATTCCTGTATCATTGTAAATGAATGAATTTGTCCCATCATGATATAAAATCAAGTCAATACCAGCACCAATTTCTAATCTATTAGCATCAGATACTAACCTTAAATCTCCCGTAGTAGTTATTATTGTATCCTGAAAGTTTGCTGTGCCAGAAGTAATAAGTAAATCTATACCTGATATCCCTAATGCTAATGAATTTGCTGTGGTATTGGTTATAGTTAAACCTATCGCCATAGCACCAGTATTATTTGTGGCTGCGGCACTTTTACCTAATGCAAGCGAGTTAGTAGATGAAGCTGTACAAGTATTACCAATAGCAACAGAGCCGCTACCAGAGGCTAATACTGCATATCCTATGGCAGTAGCATTTGTATTAGAAGCTGCGCAACTACCCTTCTCAGGTTTTGAACCTATACATACACTATTTGCTCCACTAGCTGTATTCTGATAACCTATAGCAACAGAAGCATCTGCGGACGATATAGTATTATTTCCAATGGCTATTGCTGAAGCATAACTTGCATTTGCAGTATTTCCTAATGCCATAGAACCAACACCAGTAGCTGAAGCACTTAATCCTAATGCAACAGAAGCATACTGCCCCAAAAAGTTAGCAATCGTAAAATCCACACCAATAGAGGACATTACGTTTATAAGAACAGATTTACTTACATCAGTATTCTTAATGATTAAATTAGCAGCTACACTGGCAGAATGGGAAATCAAAGAACCTGATTGAGTAATGTTACCGAATACTGAACTTACACCGGCAGTTACTGCTCCACCAGTAATTGTAAGTGTTCCATCAGTAAAAGTAGTTCCTGTAATAGAACCACCATTTGTTAAATTATATCCACCTAATGACAAATTACCTGCTAACGCTCTAGTTCCATCAACCAAAAGATATTGCGTATGGTCATCATCTGAAAGACCTGAAAGATTTCCGTGGTCCGTAACTACGCTATTTGCAAAAGTTGAAGTAAATACTGTCTGAACTGATACTGGAGCATCTACGCCTTGCTTAATGATTATTCTTCCAAGTAACTTTCCGACGTCTTTGATATGCGTAGGCAAATTATCAGGAGCCGACTTAGCCTCTGCTGCTGCTGCGGTATTATATTGAGCCTGCGGATAAATTAAAGCCACGTTTGGAACTCCTGCGTCAAATTCTCCGTATACCCAAATATTGCAGTATTTATTTAAGTCAATAGTTTGCAAAGTGGTTTGAGTAATATCATTCCATTGAGTTACGGAAAATTGAGTAGCATCTGAAATTTGCCAACCTGTTCCGGATTTATACCAGTAATATTCGAATGTTCCTGTAACCGCAGTATCTAAACCTGCAAAGTTAAATTCATTAAGTCCACTCCAAAGTGTTCCACTCGTAACCGCTACATTTCTTGTTCCTGTAGAAGAAAGAATTAATCCACCTATTGTTTCATCACGCCTAACAAGTCCAAAACTTCTGATAACTTCAATAGTATTTGTTATGCCATCAGTAACCCACCACGGAGAATTGTAAATATAAAGTTCTTGTGCGCCATTCAAGCTTTCACTTATTACACGACCCAAAGGAAATTCGGTATCTAGGTTCCAATTAAAGGTTGTCCTGGCGACTACTTGCGGTATACCCCCATTATACTCAACTCCGATATAACGAGTAGAGTTAGCAGGAATAGCGATATTAGTAGGAGCAGCCCAATCAAAAAACATTAATTGTGCATTATCGTCATCAGAGGCTTTAATAAACCCTGTGCCAGCTGTAACTGCGACATAGCCACCTGTGGCGTCAGTAATAACTCCGCCAGTCTTTCGCCCGGTAGAACCGAATGAATCCATATAATCTCTTATTGTTGAGTAAGTGGGCGTTCCTAATGAACGACTGGGAAATTTTATATCAACAAAAGAAGGTGTGCCGCCAGTTACAGATTGCGGAGTAGTTTGGTCAAGATGCAGAGATAGTGGGTCGGATTCAGGGAATGTTTTTTGTAAATCTTCTTTTAATAAGGGATTATATATATAAGCCACGGGTTAACTCCAGGTAATTGTCGTAATTAAAGTAGAACTATTGATTACAATGGTCTTGGTTTTTACCCCATTGGTGATAACAAAAGTGTCTAGAGGAGCAGCGACTGTTTCGGTGATGGTTAAATTATCAGTAGAACCAAAACCGCTACCTGAAACTTGGATAGCACCAGCGGTGTCCACAAGAATATCGTGTAGGTTTGTCCCGTCATAACCAGACGCAAGGACACGCTTAACACCTACCCCACTTAAGGTTAAGTGTTCATCTTGGTCTGTGCTTGAGGGTTTTGTTGCTCCAGAAAGTATTGTCATAGTTCTCCTTTATACTCCCACTCCCATAAGTGTCCTAAAATGTTTAGTCGTTCCACTCGGCAATATATTAAAGTCGTCAATTTTAGCGATAGAATCAAGAGCTTCTGGATTAGATGTATAGCCATAAAACTCAACATATTTAGAGGTTACTGAAAATGGGTTTGCTTTTGATA
>Ga0172381_10005419_pt1 | contig 12943 bp, 16 predicted proteins | sample Leawel6488metaG_FD_119754 | JGI IMG/M metagenome (GOLD analysis project Ga0172381, IMG submission 119754) | Leachate microbial communities from a municipal landfill in Southern Ontario, Canada - Leachate well 64-88 metaG | ecosystem: Engineered > Solid waste > Landfill > Unclassified | place...
AACTCGTTGATGATGTTATTAGTGCCTAGAAATGCAATTCTTCAACTTTTCCCAGTAATAATTGAGAGAAATCAATCTTGTGTTGCTTTTATTTAAGCACTATAACGTTAAATTGTTACTTCTCAAAATTTCTCGTTTATTTGTATATAAAATAATCTTTATTTATTGTAACCGGATTTTGGTCCAATAAATGGGGGGAATTTCATCAATATGGTGCTATACCACTAATAAATATTCGCATGATTTCAGTATTCAGCAAAGACTGACTTCATTTTTCAGTTTTTGTCACCCGGCGTATGTCTTAGTATGTCTACGTAATATTTGAGGACAATGACAACTTTTATCCGTTTTCGTTAGCGCAAGTTAGTCTAGGTAATGCAAGATCTTCTTTCAGCAAAGATTTTAAATAAATCGATTCTCCTTCTCAGCTCAATTGATGAGAGAAAGGACAATAAACGGCATCATCTCATTATTGTCTTTATCTCCTTATTCGGGATTAGTACTATTGAAACGTTCTCGGGGCACTATTGTCCGAATTTCAATTGTTATTCATCTAGTTTCATTGAGTAATTGTCGCAACTTTTAATATATTCGAAAAGGTCAGTGTTTATATCTTTTATGTTGTCTTTGATGAAGTCTGAAATCCCGGGCGCTATCCAATATTGAGAGTCATTAATTGGTCGTTCTTCCATATCAAGCGCATCAACATAATCGCTAGACTGTAACAAAGTTGAATTGAGTAAAATGATTGTTGATATATATACTATTAGCAAGTCTGTTATAAGTCTGTCGATTGACTTAATTATTGAACATAATCGCTCTTTTGGATGACTAAGTATCTCGTTGCTAATAACAGTAAAACCATTGCTATGTACGTAATTCTCGAGTCTATTATCCATGATTGATAGAAGTTCATCAAAAAAACGACTATATAATTGTTCAATTGATTTATTTGAACCTTTGATGGCTTTAACAAAGTTAGAGTATCCAATGATTTGTCTTCTTATCCGCTTTTTTTGTTCATTAATAAATTTATCTTGGAACCAATTCTGAACATCCTCATCATCCGATGATAAATTCTTAATCAGTTGGTCGATACTATCAGCATCTACAATGTCAGATAATTTTGAAATGGATTCAAGTTTCTTCTCATATGCTGTCCGATCTTTGCTAATAAGATATAAATCTAAAAATATGTTGTCTCGAAACTTTCTCAGCAGCACAAATGAATCTACTATATTTCCAGTTGTGAGTAATGCTTTTATCCCATATAAGGTTAATTTATTCGCTTCGCCTCCAGGCAAAGTATTAAAAATAGTGCGTTTATTATTTATGTTAGGAGCAGAAGAAAAATAGTTGGTTCCAATAATATCAAATATCCACCAACAACTTTCAATTGTGCTAGAAAGTGTAGATTGAGAAACATGATATTCGTAATATTTGTTCGCGTCTATTTCCATATTATCCATTGATGTAATAAGTTTAACATTAATCCGATTATTTTTATTTTTTAAAACTAATCTTCAAAATTAGGCCAAGAACAATTTCGGCTTTTTACATCATGACGCCCTACAAAAAAGCATCACTATTGATTTATCTGAAATTTGCTTTCGCTGCAACGAAGAATACTATGCCATTTTGAATGGTTCGTATACTAATCCAATTGCTTGGCACAATTCCTTCATACTATCGACAAATTCTTTGCCAGATTGAAGCGTTAGCAGTAGAGATTTCATATCATCTTTAATTTCATAGTATCCGCCGCCAGAATATGTGAAAAACTCATACGTCCGACTAACGTTTTCAACGAAATTCTCCAGCGAAACGATAAAATTTTTTGTGGCGACCACTATTTTAACAGTTTTATATATGGCAGAAAGAGAGGCCATTTCTGGTGTCATAAAAAAGGATTGAATTATTAAGTTGCCAATTTTTTGCCCGATTTCGCTAATAACAATTTTCGTGGTATGTGAAAAAGACTTAGGAGTTTCAACCATTGTATGCGTCGATTTGACAGGACGTTTTACTCTTTTTGACTTTTTGATACGAACTATTCTTGGGGTTATGCTTGCTGATGTTTTCTTAGTTGGTGAAATTCTTGTTTTGGATGAATGAAACAAAAAGTTCCACCCCTTTGCAAGATGATAGAATAGACTTCGCGATTTCGCTGTGGGCATTCTTCCTGCAAATGAATATGCCTTCGGATCAGTGCCCTTGTATAAAACATTTTTAGTGCGTTTATTCTTCTTGATCGGTTTCCTATTCATAAAAATTTTCCTTCAAAGGCTTTTATATGTGAAGCACAGCATTTTTTGGAATGGCGTTTGTAAAGGTTTTGTCATCCTTATCTTTTATCGCATCATTAATAGCCGTTTTAAAAAAGCCTTGATAATACGGATTCATTAACCTATACAGATTTTCCAAGTTTGCTTGTAAAGTATCAAATTCAATACCATCGATAAAGCATGGCTCAAAGTCTTCATAAATAAATAGTAACCGATGATGACTAACTGCGTTACGTAGCTCTCTAACTGCGTCCAAGTTTTCGGATAGTTTTTCGGTTTCGCCAAATAGTGTATTTTTCTCTTCGGTCGAAAGCTTCTGGACAAGAGCAAGAAGCTTGCTCAATTCCAAATCCTCAAGTTCACGAGACAGACTGCTACCACCACTAATTTTTTTTACTATATTCCGGCTGATTTTCTTGAACGAGTTTATCTTTAGGCTATATTCATTACAAACAAACGCTCGTATTCCTTCTTCAAAGGCAGATATAAACTTGTATAGAATATTTCTAACCCTTTTATCGTATTGATAAAGGCACGATACCTTTTTGTATTCGACGGTCCCGCGGTTATTCAAACCTATAAAATTAGCAAGTGCGATATGGTATTCGACACCTTTCAAGACTAGGTACTTTTTGCAACTTTCGATTTCATCATCCGAATGAAAAATCATTTTTTCTATAAATTGATCCTTTGAAATATTCAAAGGAAGTTTCTTAATTCTAGTTCCAGTCATAATGGTTGTACACATTGTTAATTGCTTCTAGATACAACTGATATGATTTCTTTTCGGAATCATTGTTGGTGTTTTTAAGATGTAGATATTCTTCTTTCAATTCGAACCACAAACCATTGCTCAGAAGATTAGATAATTTTGAGGAATAATTCTTTCCGAATGGACGTTTATTCCAAAAATATGTTCCGTTCAATTTGTTAAATATGAGTATCTCTTGGAAAAACTCTCCTTCTTCTTCATAATCGTTAACTATGGCAAAATCACAAGAATGAAATACTTTGCTGTTTTTAGAATCAATAACCTTGATGGTCATCGCTTGAGTATTATTTTCAGCATTTTTATATCGGCTATCTTTTAAAACAATATTTAATTTATTAATAAAAAGTGTTTTTAGATCTTTTGGTGAAAGATCATCAGGGCACTTTTTAAGTGAAAAATTGTAGTCGAAATCAAACCCTTTGTTTCCGTCCACTATTCTTGTGACAAGATGTTTCTTTGCGCTACCGACAATAACGGATTCAAATGTTACTCCATCTTGTTTAATGAGTTGCTGAAGTTTTCTAATAATAGAATCAATTTTTGCTTTGACCGGTTTCAATTCGCTCTTAGGAACAAATTCATACATATCTAGAATCCTTTCTATAGTATTTTTTAACAATACTTTGCAAAACTGAATATATTTTACCATAGTGCTGAAAACATCAAAACGGCAATAAGAGTTACAACTTCGATTGCTATTCTGTTTTGAAATGTTGAGTTATTAAATCTGTTATTTTAAAAGGTATATTGTTGCCTCAATCTGATTAGTGATGAAATCGGGAAGGTCACCATAATTAGACGTGATAAACTCACGAGTATCATTATTAAGCTCCTTCAGCACTTCTGCTTTTGCCAAAGACAAAGCGTTTGCCTGCGCTTCCTTATCGAATGATCCGCTCTTCTTAAGGGTTTCCACATATGTCTGAAACACACTTCTGACCGCACGTTCCACAATCTGAGCGATCCCAGTTAATATACTTCTGGTTTTCTCATCTTTAATCTTTTGATTAAGATACTGAATTAGTTTTGTGCCTCCAAGAGTAATTAAAGGAAGCACAACTGTCGTTACAGCCACGCTGATGATAGAAATAATAATGTCGTTCATATTACCTTGTCTCCTTTGCTAGTGTCCGTCTGGACTTAAGGTTTTTAACTTCGTTTTCAAGCACCACAACCCGCGTATTGATATCAGTGTTGATACTTTCAAGTTTGTCGAGTCGTTTTTCGATGCGCTCCGTTGAGGATTTGATGTAACCGATATCAGACATGATGATCCCCTCGTTGCGGCCGTCCAGTTTGTCTTCCTTCTTACTGGCCCGTTTAAATGCGAGAAAGGCAAACATAATGGAAGAGAGGGTTCCAAGCACACTGATGATAGTCAAGATGATTTCGACTTCGTTCATGAATTCATCACCTCCTTCAGGTATTCAATAATGTGTTTAAATTCATCGACATAATCCTGGCTCTGCAATCGGTAATTATCTTTATAGATAAGGATCTTTTCTTTACTTTCATTAGATAAGTCAAGTGTCCATAGGCCTGTCGATGTAAACCTAAGGACCTGCTCTTCAAGACGGAAAAGGTGCCACATAAGTTTCGTAAGAATTCCATCCTCAAGATAAAGGCTAAAGAAGTTGATAATCTCACTTAATTGGACTTTAATGACAAGTACCCATTCTCTTGTTTGATATGAGGTATAAACTCCTTCAAATCCTTCATCAAGATAAAGAGGAATGTTTCCAATCACTTCATCTGGGAAAAGCTTGAAATAGGTAGCTAGTCCTTCATCAAACTCCATCTTTTTGATCCATTCCTGTCTTCCAAAGACGAAGTACTCTTTTCCATCATCGTTTTTTGGGATGTGCATCATGCCACTAAACTCGTCAAGAACAACCACAAAATCCTCATCAGATGCACTACCAATGACGCCATAGGCGCATGAGCCCGCTCGATAGATAGTTAAGATCTTGTTGCTAGAAAATAGAGATTGAATGTATTCCATAAATTACCTCCAGATTTGTAGTTGACTAACCCGATGTCCAACTTCACCATTATTCGATGAGTAAAGGTAAAGTGTACTAGGACCGATGTATTCGATGATGAAGTAATAATTTGTCTGTAGATACTGATAGCTAATGTTAGTTAAAGATGCCCTGGAGATTGTTCTTCCGGGAAAGATAATTGAAGTTCCATTATTAAGGCGAGAGACAAATAAACACTTGGCCAATGTAATGCCCGTAATTTCATATCGACTGATGTTACTTGCAGTCGAATAAGGTGTCAGGGTGATAACCCCAAAGTTACTTTCGATGTAGCTTTGGATCGTAGTTTGCATTTCACTAATGAGCGTCGGACCTGTTTTGATAAGCGTGGTTTGATAACTCGTATCAAGGGTCAGTGAGGTCGCTGTCTTGGTGTATCGCGCCAAGGGAAATTGATAGATGCCACTCGTACTATGAAGGTTATTTTGGGTAAGGCTTGGGTAAGCGGTTAGACTTTCGATAGTGCTGATTGAAACACTATTATCAAGCGTGCTCACCTGGAGATAGACATAACCATATTTACTTCCATCGAGAGTAATCGACACTTGAGTGTTGGTCTCAACAAGAATCATGCGGCCATAGACGGCAATCACGCCTTTACTGATCGTGATTTGATTATTGCCGGCCGAAACGGCACATTCGTTATATAGACCGGCGATGATTCCCGCAGTGGTAAGTCCAAAGATATGGTAATAAAGGTCAGCATCATCTTTCGACTTAACCTCGCTTCCATCAAACGTAATTTTTCTTATAGCCATCTTTTTACCTTCTTTCTAAGAGCTTCAGCTTTTCAGTAAGTTTTATGCGGTGTTCACCAAGAATGATTGAACATTCTTCAAGCGTTCCTTTATAGACAATTTGGGAGAAAATGGTTCGATAAGTTGTCTCACCGTTAACGAACTCGATTTGGTCCCCGATTCTAACGTTAGAAAAGGGGATGAATATTTTGTTTTTAAGGTGAATATCAAAGGAGATGGCATGAGCGTATTTTTCCTTGACGAGTTCTTTCTTGGCGAGAGTTTCTAGATCATCGCTTGTTTGATAAGAAACATATTTGAGTTTTACTGGTGTGATTCTTCCTACATCGCTAACGTCCATGCTGATCTCGCCGTCTTGAAGAAGAAAGTAACAAACATTAGGCAAGCCCTCTCCATAAAGAATCACTTTATTGGTTGGTGTCTCACTGTCTTGGCTGATCGATAAGTTGCGAAGCAAAAAGAGATCGCCTTTTAGCTTCATCGATTTTTCTACTTCTTTGATCACAAGTTTGATGTGCGTGATCTGTCCGTTTATGATGCCTAACCGCGCTTCAAGACGGATTCCATAGAACTTATTAAAATCCTCAAGAATTGCCTCAATTGTGGTCACTTCGGCTTCAGACATCGTGATGCTGTCACTTATCGCACACGTGTTTTCGATGGTTACATAGGGTAGATTTTGCTTTTCATCTTCGTTATTAATGAGGGCGGCGCTAATCAAACTAACGAGGTAGTCTCCTAAATTTCCAGAGTAGGAGTCTTGAATGACCTCGACATCCAAAATTGCTGTGAAAGAAACTGCGGTAATCTTTGTTAATAGATTCTCAGTCTCAATCTTTTTAATGATGCCGATGTAGAAAAAGCTTCTTTCATGGAGGATGAGAATGTCTTCGCTTCGGGCGCTTACGACTTGGTCATTAACGGTAAATGTGGACTGACCACTGATGACGGTATCAAGAACAATTTCGAAACTGCCCAGGGTGAGGCTTTCTTTAAAAGTGAAGGCGGCGCGATCATAAATGAGGATTTCCATATCTATACGCCTTCATAACTTTCTTCAATGCTAAGATAACAAGCCGGCTCGGTCGGTATGCCTGGATAAAACTCAATCGCTGCATCACCAGGTGGAAGAAAAAGGAAATTCTTACAGGTAAAGTCCTGGGCTTGATAGGCATCGTTACCATTGACCAAAATATATTCATCTTCTGGGATGCTTGATACCTCAATTGATAAGTCACCGGAAACAAATAGACGGAGAGTTCCAATGATGGTGTCATTCTTTTTTATCACCACCACTGGATTTTCAACCTCACCAACAATTTTGATGCGCATGTAAGCGTTGTTAGCTCCAGCATTACTAACCTCAATTGATCCGTTGGCATTTTCCCCATAAATAAGTGGGTAGCTATATTGATAGGCCTTAAATAATCCAGAGACGGATACGTCGATGGTTTTATTAATAACCTTGAGCCATGGTGAAAGTTTATGAAGGACTAAATTGGCTTGGAGCGTGCCAAAGTTGAGTTCGCCTTTCGTAATTGATTGAAAAGCAATCTTGCAGGTGAAAACATCAACTATTTCATATTTTAGGATTAACTCTTTAGCCGCACTCGTAAATGAAACGAAGGCGCGATAACCCTGATAACCGTTCAAAAAGATTAAGCCTAAGGAAATGTCGGTGACGGCATGACCTGTCTTTCCCAGTTTGTAACGATCAGAAAAAACTAGGTATTCGTTATCCCTAGTAACACCCAGCCCTTCCACGCCGTTAATCAAAACTTGTCCCGATAAAGGAAAGGATTGCCCGTATTCATTAATAAATGTTAGTTTTCTCATTAATAAGCGCCTCCAAGAGCTTTATTAATCGAGTTAATGTCATATACGCTACTAGTGGTGTTAACAGTCACATTATTTGTCGTATATGAACTTGTCGCGTTTGACGAATTGCTTTGGAAGAGTTTCCCCGAGAAAAGATCGCCAAAGAAATCGCCGATATCACCAAAGACTTTTCCCACGCCTTCGAACGCCTTCGCGATGTTTTCAATAAGCCACTTGGTCGCATCAATGATTTTTTCAAACACCCATAGAATCGGCTCAAGCAATTTAAAAAGGAGTTCGAGGGCCGGAGCCAAAAGGATACCGATCACTTCTCCAATCATCTTTAGCAGCGGCGAAAAGGCCTCAAGTAGAAACTTGATTAAATCAAGTTGATTGATTAAAGGTTGTAGTAACAAATCAATTAAAGGCGTTAAAATTTCCATCACACTGGCGATGGCTTCGATGATTACTTCAATCAATTCTAAAATGGGAGCCAGAATAGCGATGATGATTTGCAGTACCGGGGTTAAGGCTTGCGCGATGATATCAATAAGCACGCCCAAGATATTAGCCACGACCTGGATGATTGCTCCAAGAACCTCCAAAACCTTGTTAAGGGGTTTAATAATTGCCTCAATGAGTTGAACGATGGCTTCAATAATGACCCCGATAATATCAATCACAAGCTCAAGAATTTTCTTAATCGGCTCCATAAGACTCATCAATAGTGTTAGAGTCTTGGCAAGGACGTTTCCGACAAGATCAATGATGATTTTGATGATTGGAATGAGTTCAATGACGATGTCCGTAACTAGCTTTAGAATATCAATGATTGGAGGAAGTATTTCCTCAATCAAACCGATCAAGGCGTCAAGAAGTACCGCGACTACGGCGATTACCACCTCAAGCGTTTCAATAAGCGGATCAATAATTCCATCAAGTAAATTTACAAGCGAATCGATGAGTGTCTCAACGACATCAAAAATCGCTTCAATGATTGGCATTAATTTGCTGATCAACTTATTGATGAGTTCAACAAGCGGTGAAAGGACGCGCTGCAAAGAGGTAAATATCTTGCCGAGCAATTCTTTGAATTTCTCATTTTTTAGTAAGAGGGTCGCCATAACAGCGATTAAAGCGACGATGGCGAGTTTTCCAAGCGAAAAACCTTTGAAGAGTCCGCCGCTTTTAAAAAGTAGTAGAAGGTTTTTGAATTGATTAAATAGTGGAATGGCCTTAGCAACGATGGTTAAGATCGGTCCGATGGAGGCGAGAAGCGCCACCACCACCCCGATAATCTTTTTAGTGCTATCGGATAGATTACCCCACCACGCCACCACATTTCTTACCTCCGGAACGATCTTTCCTTGGATGGTGTCAACCACCTTCTCTAGAATCGGGACAAAGGCTGTGCCAATGGTGACACCAAGGTTTGTAACAGAAAGTTTTAGGTTATCAAGACTATCCGTGAACTCGCCAGCCGTTTTAGCTTCTTCTTCACTAACAAGCCCCAGTTCTTCAGCTTCGCTTTTTAAGTTTGTGATTTGCTCCGCTGTGGATCCCAGAACCTGGGCCAACTCCGAGCCAACCTTATCTCCGAAGATTTCATTAGCGATGGCTACCCTTAAGGTCTCGTCTTCAAGAGCGGATAGTGAATCGCGGATAAGTTCGAAGGCTTGATCGCTATTTAAACCAATTAGATCTTCCGTCGATAAACCGATCATATTTAGGTAGTCATTATATCCACTACCACTTCCGGAGGCGATGTCACCAAGGACAGCATTCATTTTGATGAAGGCTTTTTGCATGATTGTTTCATCGACGGCCAGAATCTTAAAGGCATGACTCCATTTTTGATAAGCATCAGTCGACAAGTAAACCTTGGCGGCGTTATCGGCGATGGCATCGGCAGTCTCCATCGACTTAATCGTTAAGGCACCCAAAGCTGAAACGGCACCCAAAATGGGTACTGTCACATATTTTGTCATCGTCGAACCGACTTTTGACAGTTTATCAAGATTGATTCCGCCAAGAGATTTAATCTTCTGGGCGGTTTCTTCTAGTTCGCCATTGAGTTTACTTATGTCGGTTTCAGTATATTGAACACTCCGCTTCAAAGCGTTGAACTCTTGCTCGCTTATCGCGCCGATCTGAACGGCCTTTTTAGCTTCTTCTAAACGAGCATTTTGTGTTTCAAGCTTCTTTTTTGTCATCTCCAGTGTCAGGTTAAGCTTTTCTTGCTTATCCTTCCAAAGGGAAACGTTAGAGGAGTCAAACTTAAGGGCATTATTGATCGCTCTTAGGTCCTTTTGCTCCTCTTTTAATTCTGTCGTTACATTTTTAAGCTTAAGGTCAAGTTCGGTCGTATCCAGGCCAAGCTTGATGTTTAAGCCTTTGATGGTCTCAGCCATGGTTAGGGCGACCTCCCTTCTTAAAGCAAAAATTTATCGATGTCTGCTTGCGTCGCGCTGCGATTTCCCATCCCATCAGTGTTCTTAATTTCTAGCTCCACAATCTCGGCGTAAGTCTGAATATCGAAATATTGACTTTCGCTAATTTGGATTCCCAGTTTGGCAAGATTAAGAATGATGGAAGCAGTAATGGGAACGCGCCTTACTTTTTTAGCGGCGTTTCGCCCTTTACAGTACCTAGTAATTCAGCGATGGTATTAGCGATCGTTTCGAGTTCCCTTGTATCGGAAAGAACATTGAAATCAAACCCTTGGAGAAACTCATCGTAGGTTTCTTTGCTAAAGGGTTTATGGAGGATATATGTGATCCTGAAGATGACATCTAATAGCGTTGAAAGCTGCGATAAGTCACTTTTACTGGCGACATGATCAAGGATGGAAATATCCGAAAATAGTTCCGTTCCGAAGGTGTTTTTGTAAGAAATGATGGTAAATAGCGAACTTTTTAACTTCAATTCTTTTTTTTGAATCGTGATTGTTTTTTCCATAATGTTTGCTCCTATTCACTAATAAGCGGCAGTTCGGGGATGCTACTTAAAAACTCCACATAGTTTGTGTCACCAACATTAGCGATGACGTGGGTAACCAGGTAGTTACCAACTTCAATTGGTCGAGCGATGATGTTAAGGGTGATGGAATTGGCTTCCACTGATTCGCCTTTCGTCTTGGTGGCTTCTGCGATCGGGGTGACCGAGCAAAGATAGAACCAAACGCGACGACCCTTGGCATCGCCTTGAAATTCAAAACCTAATGCAAAGGTTTTCACCAGGGCATTATTGATTTCGACCAAGTTACCATTTTGCAGTAACTTATATCCCAAGATATCGACTTTGAATTCATCGGATAGTTCCGTGAGCTTGAGGGTGATAGTCCGCCCGGCGTTTTGCACGAGGGTAGCGATCACAGCATCGTCAGCGTACACTGATTGGCTTCCACCGATAATTTCGGTCGATAGTTCTTGGGCCCCGGGAAGGGGAGTCGAAGTCGCAAACACCCAGTCGCCGTTAGCATTTTGAGTGGCGATGCTGTAATGGACGTTTTTAAGTCCAAACGTGACTTTATTATTTGACATAATTAATATCCTCCTTGGGATAAGATGTTTATTTGATAGACGCGGCTCATCGAGTAATCTTCGTTCTGATACGAGCTAACGAGCACGGGCACTAGATCCTTATCGTTTAGCATTCGCTCCAAGCGCTTAACAAGGGCTTCACTGCGTTTTCTTGTCACCAATGTGACTTGATATTCAACCGAGTAGATCGTGGCCGTGTCATCGGCGGATACTGGTCGACGGGACACCACTTGCATAACGATGTAGGGTAAGTCGTTGCTCTTGATTGAGTTATCACTATCATTTACTAGATAGAAGACATTGGTGGTGACGTGACGAAGGACGTTATGAACGGGGTCGTTATGAAGGGCCATGGGCAATGATCCTTTTGATGTCTTCCATCATCTTGGGTGAAAGCGTATCAAATGCCGGCCTTAGAAATGGCCGAGCGGATATATGCTTACCAGAAACGTGACGAAATCCGAGTTCGACCAGATGGACAATGCGGTACTTATTTTTACTCGATATGTAGATAATCCTTTTTTCACCAGAACCCACTTCGGTCTTAATGAAGGAATCGGCCAGGTGCTGACCAGCGCTACTGCTCTTAGGAGTGTTTGTTTTAAGATAATCAAGAATCTCAGTGGCACAGCGATCGATTCTTTGATTGATCTCATTTCTGACTTTTTCCGAATAACCGGCTACCAGTTCAGAAATCTTTCGGGGCATTTCCTCTAGGTTAATGGCCATATGAAGTCTCCTTCTTTTAAAGATGTAAGGCCTAAATAGAGTTCTATGGATTGGCCACTGATAAAGGTCCGCTCCACCTTATAGAAACTACTATCGAGTTTCACAAACTTTTCCTCTTGGTAGATAAAAGCATTAAGCGAAACCTTGAGGTCAATTTGAATTTTGGTTTCGATTGAGGACTTCCATTCTTCTCTGGTCAGTGAGCGAGTGATTCCTATCACCTCTCTATGGGAGGTAACGCGGAACTTTTCTCTTTCCTTTTCGACCTTTAGGAGGGTAAACCTCATGTTTGGACTATTAGGAAAAGGCATGCTAATTACCCCTGGTGAGTGTCACTTGCTTAAGCAAGAAGTAAAACGACTGTGGAAGTTCTTTGACCGATCCATCATTTGAAAACCCAAAGAAGGTCTTTACGTAGATCAAAACGATGCTTTTGACTTCATTTGCTTCAAAGTGAGACTCGCTCACCCCGGTGGATTTCACTAGGGCAAGCGCACTCTCGATGAGTGAAGATAGTTCCTCATCTGCGTATGATTCAGCTTCGGGAATCATGAGTGACGTCTTAGCCAAAGATAATAGATTAGCCGGAGCGCTCATCTAGTTATTCACCAGTTGGGGCGGCGACAGGCGTTCCTTTAGTGACGCGAACAAAGCCTTTGTAACCGACAACGTTTCCGCCGGCAAAAACGGACGCCTTGTAACAGATGATGCCTTGTTTGAATTTGTAGTCGGTCGACTTACTGATTTCGATTGGCGAAAAGATGGCCGTCTCGTAATTTTTTAGCGAACCATAAGCCAAGCAATAGGAACCTTCTACCGTCGCGGTGTTAGAAAGCGGCTGGCAGTTGGAGTTGATGATGTAAAAGATCCCGTCGATCGTGTGATTGACGTAATCGATGGTATGGACTTTTCGGCCTTCTTGGGTACGCAGTCGAGCAAAAGCACGAAGATCAGCCTTGCTTAAGATTAAGATAGCGCTCCCTTCGACTTCTTCTGG
>Ga0172381_10005420_pt1 | contig 12942 bp, 13 predicted proteins | sample Leawel6488metaG_FD_119754 | JGI IMG/M metagenome (GOLD analysis project Ga0172381, IMG submission 119754) | Leachate microbial communities from a municipal landfill in Southern Ontario, Canada - Leachate well 64-88 metaG | ecosystem: Engineered > Solid waste > Landfill > Unclassified | place...
AACCGCGCACTTCCGAAACCTCGGCTAACTCCGCTTCGCGGACCACGTCCTGGTACCAAGCGGGAAAATCGTCAGCCTGTTTAGTGATTGTCCTTTTTTCGTTTAAAGCCATATGATTATTTTCATCTTAACTAAAATATGTAGCCTTGTAAAGCACAGAAAAATCCGGGGAAAAAGGTAGTTTTGTCCTTACCTCTTGGCCATTTTCTTCAGCGCCGCCTTGACCCGTTCGCCGCTGTCCATAATCTCCGAACCGAGGGCGTTTAAAGCCTCGCGCGCTTCGCTTAAAGAATAGCCGAGCGACATTAAAGCATCGATTTCATCACTGCTGCCAGAGGTCAAGGAACTTAAAACCGCGGTTGTACCGGCGGTACGGATAATTTTATTTTTTAATTCCAAAACGACTCGTTCGGCCGTCTTCTTGCCGATACCGGAAACTTTAGTTAGCAAGCTCGCATCGTCGCGGGCAATCGCTTCTTTAATATCGCCGGCCGAAGCTAAAGATAAAACGCCGAGCGCCGATTTCGGACCGACGCCGGAAACTGTTAATAATAAGCCGAATAATTCTAAATCTTCCGAATTTTTAAAGCCGTATAAATCGCTGGCGTCTTCGCGGATAGTATGATGCGTGTAAATTTCCGCTTCGGCGTTAAGACGTAGTTCCGCTAAAAAATTTTCGCCGGCAAAAATCTGGTAGCCGATATTATTGACTTCCAGAATAGCCGAGTTCAAAGATTTATGGATAATTTTTCCGCGTAGGAATGAAATCATATGAAAATATAGAGATATTGACAAAAATTATATGAGTGATAAGGTGAAAATACCACTAGGTCAGAAGTAAGAATATTAGATAAGCACAAGTGCGGCAAGATGCGTTCGCAGCAAAGCGTCTGCAATGAACGGTCTAAGGACAACCGAGAGGAAAATCTGGAGCCGAGTTAAGGCGTTTGCAGAAATGCAATATTGAGCCAAAACTTACTTGAGGCAACGGTCAGGCCAACCGAGCCACGCTTATCATAATATATCCGAAAGATCTAGTGGTTTTTCGTATCTAAAATCTTCCTTCTTAAAACACTAAATTCCGGAATTTTGTCGACTGAAGCCGGCAATTCAATAATCGCTGTTCGGCTACCGCCACCGCCATGGGCTTCCTTAATTTCTTTATTGGTTACTGCGTCCCAAAGATTCTTCGGACGCATTTTTATTATATCATAATCCGGCCTAATAATCTCCACATTATCATCTACTTTAATCGTATTATGAACTTTAAAATAAAGGCGAATCACCGGCTCTGATTTCGTTTTAGAAGAACCTTTGATAAGTTCACTTTTTAAAACCTGACCGCAGAATTCCCACGGGCTCTGATTATGAGAAGAAGTAGTATTCTGTTCCCCGCGGCCGCCCAATAAGAAACCGGTCGTATAACCGCGATGCACTAATTTAGTTTCTAGTTCCAAAAGCAGATAATTTAATTCGGCATTTAATTTCGCCGGCGGCGTTTTTTTGCTAATTAATCCTAAAGCTCGGCGATAAATGCCGACGACTGTCGCCTGATAATAAACGCTCTTGGCTCGGCCTTCAATTTTAAAACTCGTTATGCCGGCCGCCGCCAACTCTTTTAAATGTTTTAATAAACAAAGATCGCGGGAATTTAAAAGATAAGCGCCGTGGCGTTCTTCCACTAATTCTAATTCGTCTTCATGTCCGCCGGTTTTTAGGCGATATTCCGACGCGTCATACTCCCAGCGGCAAGGCTGGGCGCAATCGCCGAGATTACCGCTCCGCGAGGTAAATAATTTCGATAAGAAACAGCGTCCGGAATAAGCCATGCACATCGCGCCATGAACAAAATATTCCAGTTCTATTTTCGGCACCGCCGAATGAATCTCTTTAATTTCTTTCAAGGTCACTTCTCGGCCTAAAATTATCCGTTTCACGCCGCTTCGCGCCCAAAATTTTACCGCTTCCAGATTCGTGCAGTTCGCCTGCGTCGACAGATGGATTTCCGCTTTCGGCCAGACTTTTTTTATTAAGGCGATGACGCCCGGGTCGGAAACAATCAGCGCGTCAATTTTTAGCGCCTTTAATTGTTTTAAATAAGCCATGAGCTTTTTTAAATGCCAATTATGCGCGAAGATATTCACCGTTACATAAACTTTTTTGTGCTTTGCGTGCGCATACTCCATCGCTTTCTTAATCGCCGCCAAATCAAAATCATTAATCCGAACCCGCAAAGAAAAATCCGGAATACCCAAATAAACCGCGTCCGCCCCGTAGGCGAAGGCGGTTTCCATTTTCAATCGGTTTCCGGCCGGAGCTAATAATTCTAATTTTTTCATTTACTCTAACTAAAAATTATTAATTAAGCGCGCTAAAAAATTATTTCGAGAATCTTTTCACCCGTGTTAATCCTGAAACCGGCACGACTTCAATTCCCTGCTTTTCGACTTCATCTAAAAATAAATTCATGCCCAAAGAATCCGAGGCCATATGGCCGGCGATAATGACATTAATATGATATTTTTCCGCTTCCTTGCGATGTTCTTCGCTCATATGCATGCCAATCACCGTGCCGATGCCGTACTGCGCCATCTTTTCATAAATATCTTTTGAACCCGAGGTACCGCCGGTAAATTCCGTGACGACAATTTTGCCGCAGCTGCTTTCCGGCGCGCCGGAAAAAATCATCGGGCCGGATTTATGTTTGACGGCCGCCGCGTATTCCGGAATAGTCTTAAGCAGATCGACCACTTCGCCGACCGTTTCTAATTCACCGGCTTTCTCCTGAAGTAATTTTTCTAAAAAGTTCGCGCCCAGATTATCGGCTGGCGTATGGACGTTTATAAAATCAAGTCCGAGAATGCGAGCGATATCGACCGCGCGATCATGATTAATTGGCGAAATGCCGCGACTAACTTCGCTGATGCGCGGCTTGATGACTGACTCGGCGATATTAATCGGTACGCCGTAATTAGCTAAAACTTGCGCCTGCAATTTCATTACATCAGATAAATCGGCTAAGGCGATGCCTTCGGGATGATGCGCGATAACTAAATCAATATCGCCTAATTGTTTCGCCAATAATAATTCCGGGCCTTCAATGTCAATCCCGACTAAAACTTTCTTAACGGCCGATTTATTATTATCAACTAGAAAACGCGAATCCGAATACGGATTAGTCAGTTTTTCCTGATCAAATTCCGCTTTGACTTTCTCCGGCAGTTCGTCGTAATTCTTTTTAATCCGCTCCAAATATTTTTTTACCGTTTCTTCCCCGCGCAAATCCGCTTTAATGCCTAATTGGATAGCCAAATCAAAAATCTGTTTTGTCGTCATATGTTTCTAGTTTAATTTGTACTTAATTTATTTCCGAATTTATTTCCGAAATTCGACGTTTATTCTTTTTTACCCGTTAATTTATCTTTAAAGCTGGTAAATGCTTTCAAAATTTCCACTGGGGTCACGAAGACGACCGTATTAGACTGGTCGCTGGATAAATCATTAATCGACTGCAAGGTTCTTAAATGCAAAGCGCCGTCCGATTGCGATAATATCGCCGCCGCCTTGGAAATATTTTCCGCTGCCGCCAATTCGCCTTCGGAATTAATAATCACCGCGCGTTTTTCGCGTTCCGCTTCCGCCTGCTTAGCGATTGTTCTTTCCATTGATTCCGGTAAAGACACGTCTTTTAATTCGACATTATTAACTTTAATTCCCCATTCGTCAGTTTCTCTGTCCACAATCTCTTTAATCTTATCGGCGATTTCATCGCGCTTGCTTAAAAGTTCATCTAAAGTAACGGAACCGACGATATTACGCATCGTGGTCTGCGCGTATTGCGAAATCGCGTAATAAAAATTCTCCACTTCAATCACCGCTTTTTCGGCGAAAGCGACTTTGTAATAAATAACGGCGTTAACAGTGACCGAAACATTATCACGGGTAATCGCTTTCTGGTCCGGAACGTCAACCGCTTTAACGCGGATGTCTACTTTCTTATAAGTTTGAAAAATCGGAATTAAAATTTTCCAGCCCGGGGTCATAATACCGCTGTATTTGCCCATGGTGAATTTAACGCCGCGTTCGTACTGATTGATTTGTTTTAGCATCGACAAGATAAGAATCACGACGATGACTAAAAAAATGATTGATCCTTCCATATGTTTATTAGTTACGGCCGGCAGCCCGGCTATTTATTTTAATTATTTTTTAAATCAAATTTAATTTTCTTATAGCTTCGTCATAAAAAGGTTGAGCCAATTTTCTGGCTTTTTCGCCAGTTATCCGATTAAACGTCCACGCGAATTTATCTTTTACCTTCTCTTTGCTTGTTTTCCTTATTTGCTCCTCCAAAAAGAGATCGATATTATTTTCCAAAAAGCTTAAGCTGTCAGCGTCCTTAATCAAATTCTGATCATCATCTCCGCCCACCTCATGTTTAGATATTAAACTATATACTTTTTTTATTAATTCCGCCTCAGCACCTTGCTCTTCCAGAAACTGATTCATAATTTTTGCGCCTCCCTCTTGATGATGTAGCAAATGATCTTCACTTTGATAACCTTTATCGTGACCGGAAATTTTATCGTAATTAACATCTCGAAAGAACCTTTCAATATCATGGCTTAAAGCGGCAATCATCATCGCTTCACTGGCTCTTGGTTCTAATTGTTTTAACCAATAGACCGTTCTCTCTAAATGCCTATTGCCACCGGTAGTTTGATTAATAAACTCTTCAGTTTTTTGGTACAGACTACTCATAACTAAATCTTCTTGATACCCAATTCTATCTTGATGTCGTCAATCTTTATTTCTTTTTTAAGTTCGGTTTCGATTTCGGAAACTATTTCTAAAGATGAAGAAAGCGTATCACGTAAAATATCGGCACTCATTTTTTTAATATCAGCCGCGAGAATTTCATTAGCGCCGGCAATATAAATAGCCGCCTGATCTTGTAAATTTAGCCCGGCATCTTTACGGAGCATATTTACGAAACGGATAATTTCCCGCTTAGTTCCCTCTAATTTTAATTCCCGAGTAATAACCGTATCTAATTCGACTTCAAGTTTTTCCGCCGTGGGTTCAGTAAATTCTACCGCCGCGATATTTAATTCATCGGTGATTAACATTAAATATTCCGCCGCTAATTCCGCCGCACCCTTAACTGTCATCTTCGCCAGCATCTGGCGGATTTTAATGCCCGCTTCATCGCGCTTCGCTAAACCAAGTTCCACGACGCGACGAACGAGCGCCATCTCGTCTAAAACTTTTTGACCATCGTCGCTATGAGGATGGAAGATTTTGCCGAGGAAAGAATGATGTTCGGTCTGATACGTCGGCCAAGCTTCTAAATGGACTGATTTATTCTCATCTTTAAAATCATAACTACTCACCTTCTGCCATAAAGTTTCCGCCATAAACGGCATAAACGGCGCCATTAGTTTCGCCAGCTCCGTTAAGACGTATTTTGTCGTCGCTAAAGCGGCTTGCTTATCATTCTCATCATCAGCTTTAAACCGATCACGGCTGCGGCGCAGATACCAGGTCGAAAGTTCATCAACAAATTCGGTTAAGGGGCGCATCGCTTTCGGCAGATTATAGGCCTCCATGGCATCGGTTACTTCTTTAATTAATAAATTTAATTTCGTCAGAATCCAGTGATCTAAAACATTAACATCCGCGGCACCCTTCGTTTCGGTAGCGATTTTCGGCTCATTATTTTCCACCGCGAACATCTCATAGAACTTATAAACATTCCATAAAACCATGATATTTTTGCGCAGAGATTCCTGAACGCCGGCTTCAGAAAAATTCAAATTTTCTGCTTGCATAACGGGCGAAGACGCCAGATAGGCGCGCAAAGCATCCGAACCGTATTTTTCCATAATCAGCATCGGGTCGGGATAATTACTCAAGCGCTTCGACATTTTTTTGCCGTCTTCGGCGAGCACAATGCCGTTTACCATCACATTCTGATAAGTTTCTTTTCCGAAAACGCCGCCGCTAATAACATGTAAATAATAAAACCAGGTACGCGTTTGATCGACGCCCTCGGCAATAAACTGCGCTGGAAAATTCTTTTCAAATTTTTCTTTATTCTCCATCGGATAATGCAGCTGCGCAAACGGCATCGAGCCGGATTCAAACCAGCAGTCTAAAACATCCGGAATACGTTTCATCTCGCCGCCGCATTTTGTACATTTAAAAGTTAAGGGGTCGACTTTATCTTTATGAATATCCGTAATTTTTTGGCCGGTTAATTCTTCCAGTTCCGCCACGCCGCCAAGAACGCGTCGCTCGCCGCAAGTACATTCCCAGATTGGTAGAGCGCTGGCCCAGAAACGCTGGCGGGAAATCGACCAGTCGCGGGCGCCTTCCAGCCAATTTCCGAAACGGCCTTCTTTAATATAATCCGGCGACCAATTAATATTTTTCGCACTCGCCAAAAGCTGCTCTTTTATTTTTGTGACGCCGACAAACCAGGAAGAGGTCGCGTAATTAATGAGCGGCGTTTCACAGCGCCAGCAATGCGGGTAGCTATGCTCGTATTTCGCTTTAGAAAATAATAAATTATTTTTCGCTAAGTATTTTATAATTTCCACATCGGTTGCCGTATGGTCGCCCAAGGGTTTAACATGCAAACCCGGAAAATCGGTCACTTCCGCTTTAAAAATTCCGTCCATGCCGACGTGTTGAATAAACGGCAAATTGTTTACCTTACCCAGATTCATATCGTCTTCGCCGAAAGCGGGCGCGATATGAACGATACCGGTTCCCTCTTCGGTCGTCACAAAATCAGCGGCATAAATTTTCCAGCCGTTGGCGTGGTTAGGTAATGATTTATCCTCGGAGTAATAATTAAAGAGGGGTTTATAGGATTTACCAACTAAGTCGGAACCTTTGATTTTTTTTATAATTTGTGGAAAACGATTTGCTAATTGAAGAGATAAACCAGAAGCTATGATATATTGAAAACCATCATCTAATTTAACTAAACTATATTCAATCTCTCCGCCGACCGCGAGCGCCACGTTGCCGATTAAAGTCCAAGGCGTCGTGGTCCAGGCGAGAACGAAAGTTCCCGGTTCGTCCACTAATTCAAATTTCGCGATGACCGATAAATCCTTAACATCCCGATAACCTTCGCTCACTTCCGATTGCGATAAAGTCGTCTCGCAGCGCGGGCAAACATGCATCGAACGATAATCTTTATAAATTAATTCCTTATCCCATAATTGTTTAAACGCCCACCAAATAGAATCCATGAAACTTAAATCCATGGTCTTATAGGCGTTTTCTATATCCGCCCAGCGGCCGAGACGATGAATAACTTTCTTCCATTCTTCGACATAAGTAAGAATTTGCGCGCGACAAAGATCGTTGAATTTAGCGACACCGAGATCAATAATTTCTTTCTTTGTCTTCGTGCCCAGTTCTTTCTCCACGATATTTTCAATCGGCAAACCGTGGCAGTCCCAACCCCATTTTCTCTCCACGTGGAACCCGCGCATCGTCTGATAGCGTGGCACAATATCTTTCATGATACTACCGACGATATGGCCGTAATGCGGCGCCCCGGTCGCAAACGGCGGCCCGTCGTAAAAAACATAATCGCCTTGCGGCGCGTCTTTCTCTAAAGTCTTATTAAAAATAGCCGCGCTGTCCCAGAATTTTAAAACCGTTTCTTCTTTCTGCGGGAAAGAATCAGAGGCGACTGTTTTTTGTTCTTCGGGTTTTATTTGTTTGGCGGGCATATGTTAAAAATAATATTTATCGAAAGCGATTACGTAAATTAGCATTATGAGGAAAAATATCATCTATTGGATTTGTTTTCTCCTGATACATCTTATTCATCTCGGTTTCAAATTCTTTATTTTTCTCTGGGCCACTGGCGACTTTTCGGCCCTTATCTCTCGGTTTAGTTTCCGTAATTAAGGATGCTTCTGGAAAAAATTTTTTCTTAGAAATTTTATCACCTTTTTCGGCCCATTTTTGCTGTTGTGATTTCTTCTCCGTTTGCAATTCCCAGGCTCTCTTTCTCTCTATTTCTTTCCTAACTTCGGCTAAATGTTTTTCATGGTCAGATAATTCCGCCGATTTTAAATTTTTCGCTTCCTGCTCGGCAGTAATCTTATCCGCTAATCGCCTTTCTTCTTCAAAATCCGCATCGTCTTCTACGGGGTCGATAACTTCTCTTTCTGGAAGGGTGACCGACTCAAAATGTTCTTGAGCGTCATGGCGTTCCGGCCGTTCCTGTGGTCCGGCTTTGTCGAAGTCATTCCATAAATCTAATTGCGGATCTTTGAATGGCATATGATTTATTTTAAATAAGCAATTAAATCTTCTGGATTTTTTATGATGCCGCTAAATAAAACTTGACGGCACATTTCTTCATCAGTTTTTTCCTGCGCGTAAATCGGCTTATTCAGAGCCACGGCGTAACCGATTTCAATATTCGTACTGACGCCGGCATAACCGTCTTTGTTAAAAATATAAACCACATCCGCTTTTCTAATTTTATAAAAATGGTCGTGGGTTAAACCAAGAGCAACGAACTTCTTATCGAAATCTTTTATTTCATTCCAAACTCCGCCGGAAGCGCGATAAAGATGCGGTTCATAAACGACCACGCCTAAGTCTTTTAATTTCTGAGCAAATTCCCGCATTTCCGGAGCGAAACGAGAACTGCCGCAAATCACGACTGATTTCATATTTTTATTTTAATTCTTTTTTCTTATTTAATAAAAAATTGTTTTTAGAAATAATGGATTTACCAACTTGTTTTTCTAATTCTTTTCTGGCTTTGCCGGCTACACCACCGCCCTTCTTAGCTATCTCGCGATTGTGATTAAATGTTTTCGGTTCTTCTTTTTTGGAAATTTCCGTTGTGGATGCTTCCGCCAGCATATTTAAAACTAATTCTAAATTAGTCATGTTATCTCGTAAGTTTTCTTTCCTTAAGCTCTTTAATTTTTTATAATCTTTAATTTTCAAACCGGCCCAAGCGAAAGTAATATCATCGGTTAAAATCGCAAATTCGTCTCCCGCCTTTACTCCGCGTTCATTCCATTCGTTAGTTAAATCTTTTCTGATTTCAATGCTCTTCAATCTTAAATCCACCCATTCTTTAGAATAACCTTTTTTAAGATAAGTCGCCATTGCCCGCTGGATAGCTTTTTCTGGGTCTTCCGTTTCTTCTATCCGCTCATAACCAACGCGAGCTAACCAGAGCTTAAATGGTTCAGCATTGGGCGATGGAATTGATTGAATTATGCGAAAAATAGTTTCCGTATCAGCCGCGTCTGTTTCACGCATTTTATTATCCTCCGCTAGCATTTTCAATCGTACGATTTTGTCGTACACTTGGCCGCCCTCTTCTTGGAGCTTAATTTTTAAATCAGACCAGTAACGTTTTGGAATAGAGCTACCAGTTAATGCCGAAACAACATCAATCACTGAAAAATACCATTTTTCTTGGCTATCATCCCAATGTTTTCTGATTTCTTTACCTTGGAACAAGGAAATTTTTTGCTGATTGATCATAAATTACTTGTTTTCAACTGTTCCCAAAATGGGAACAGTTGGCTTAATCCCTTATCTCTTTCCTTCATTTTAGCCCAATAGGTTTTAGATTGAGAGCTGTCAGTTAAAATAGGATAAATATTTATAAATTTTTTATAAATTATTCCAAAGAAATTACCTGGAGCCCCTTTTCTTCGATTTCTTCTTTCGGCCAATATAATTCGTCGATCTTGAATTTTCGGACATAAGTTACTTTCTTTTCTAATTTCCGGCCGGTATATTCCTTCGTCTCCGGATCCCATTCTTCTAAAACTAAGACGTCGCCTTCGTTAATTTCAAAATCATTAAGGCGAAGTTCAAATTTCTTCTTCCCCGAGACTAAGTCTTCATAATACCCCGGCCAAATTTTTTTATTGATGATGGACATATTATTTTATAAATTCTACTCTTTGATTATTTCACCAATAACTTTAAAAATGATATCTTCAGCTTCTTGAGTATTAATTTTAGTATTAACTTTATTTTCTTCTATTCTATTAAAGAAATCTTGAATATTTATAGCTTTTAATTTTTCATAAATAATATTCAGCTCATCTTCCAGCCCCAGAGTTTTATTAATCTTAAAATTACTATTGTTAAAATCCTGATATAAGTCCTTAAAAGAATTAAAATCCGGAATCTTATTTTCCTGTTTAAATTTTTTAAATTCCGATTCTAATTTATCTAAAACATCCGGACAGTATTTTTTTATTCTCTCTAATCCCCTAATAGCCGCATCTTTTTCCATGGCTAAATTCTCTTCATGGTCGTTCTTGGCATTTTTAATGTCTTCATTAAATTCGTTTTGTCTTAAATGACCCAACTCATGGATTATTACCGTCCAAGAATATAATGAATCGCCGTTAGGATATCTAACCTGGAAATTCTTTCCGTCTTCCAAAAGTCGACCCGAACCTTGACACTCTAGCGGCCAGCCGAGAGATTTTAATTCCGGAGACATTTTTTCAGGCAATTCAGACAAAGGAATAATATTTTCTCGCTTAATTTCAAATTTATTCTGTTGGATATTTTCAAAATTCATGTTATTTTCTTTAACACTTTTTATACTTCTTCAACCACCATTTCTTAAAAAACGGCATGGTTAAAGTTGAAATCATAAAACCGACGGTTGGAACTATCGCGTTGAGCCATGGTTTAGGTATTCTAATCGCTCCCAAATATAACCCGATCGCTAAGTATGTAAAAAGTGCCAATAAAATTCGGCGTGCCCAACTTCTTTCCCAAGCTTTGTCTGCTTCGACTTTCTCATTCCTCGCTTCAATTTTTTGTAATCTTTCTTCTAGGGTTTCCATGTTATTACTATTGGCTAATTTTAAATAAAAATTTTGAATAACTCGGGTTATTATTGACTTGATATTGTAATTTTCAAATAATTTGCTATACTATAGTTAATGATATTTGTGAGGGTTTCGGCTCTCCCGCGGTTAAAAATCATAAAACCGCAGACAAGTATCAGGATAAAAAAAGTTTTCTAATCATTTTCAAGGTCTCCTTCATGGAAGACTTTTTTTATTTTTTGACATAACTCATCTTTTTGGCTTTTCCAATACGGAATAATACTCCAGAAATAAGGTTGACCGTTCTCGATTTTTTTGACAATTACTTTTATCTTTACTTTTCTAATGATTGCTATAAATCCATAATAAACAACAGGCTTCATTAAACTCTGCCACTTGCCGACACTCTTGATTCTTTCAAAATTTTTTGTTTCTTTAATTTCTTGCAATGTCCCGGAACCTTTTAACACTTCCGGGGCTAATCTTAAAAACTTTAACCTTAAATACTGGTCAGATGCCAATCGGGCTTTATTCCAAGACTTCATTTTTATATGATCCAAACCTTTAGCATTAAAATTTACCTTTGTTTTTAGATACGGACATAAAACAGAATCTATATTTCTATAAACCTCTTCTGCTTCTTTCTTAACTTCTTCAAGTTTTTCTCTTTCGTTCATATTTGAATCTATTTTGGATATCTTCAAAATTCATATTACTTCCCACAACACTTTTTATACTTCTTCCCGCTGCCGCAAGGACATAAATCATTCCGCCCGACTTTCTCCCCGCTCTCATCCTTGGCTTTTTCATGAACGAGGTCAATCGTATTCCGGCCCGCCGCCTCTTTATGCATTTCTTTGGCCGCGCCGGAAAACTCTAGATTCTGCGTCGGCTGATTAGCAAACATGCTTAAATTCTGGCTAGTGGCCATCATCAAAGCGTCGCCGGTTTTATAAATAGAATAGACGACCTGGCGGCTGATAAGATTATTTAATTCCCGATACAAACCAAAGGCTTCTTTTTTGTATTCTACGAGCGGATCGCGCTGGCCATAACCGCGCAGGCCGATACCGCGGCGCAGATAATCGACCGTTTCTAAATGCTCAACCCACATCTCATCCAGTGAACGGATTAAAACTCCCTTCTCGACTTCCTTAAATTCTACCCCGGCAGTTTTGAAATTATCGCTCAAAGCCGCATATTTCTTTTCCGCTTCACTCGTCAAATAATTAATAATTTCTTCGCGTACCGTGTCGCCCCGGCCGTTACCTTTTACTAACTCTTCCAATTTTGCCTTAACTTCTTCGCCGGCTGTCCAAATCGTCCGCATGGTTTCATAAATCTCTTTAATATTCCATTCGGCCATGTCCTCGCCCGCGGCGTGAAAACTGGCCACGCTAGCAATTTCCGCCCGCGTCATTTCTAAAACGATCTCGCTCAAAGTCCGCGCCGGTTCAATTACGCCTTCGGCATCTGGCTCAGCCACTCGTACGCCTTCCGCAATTTCTAAAATCTCGCGGCGGCGTTTATAAATCGCCGTCCGATGTTTATTGATAACGTCGTCATACTCCACTAAATGTTTTCGGATATCAAAGTTATTCCCTTCAACTTTTTTCTGGGCGCTCTCAATGGAATTAGAAATCAGTTTGTTCTTAATCGGCATATCGGCCGGAACTTTCAAAGTCGTCATTAAATTTTTCATTCGGTCGCCGCCAAAAATCCGCATCAAGTCGTCTTCAGTGGAAACATAAAACTGCGATGAACCTGGATCGCCCTGACGGCCAGCGCGACCGCGCAGCTGGTTATCAATACGCCGCGATTCATGGCGTTCCGTACCGACAACGTGCAAACCGCCTAATTTCCGCACTTCTTCCTGTTCGGCTTCTATTGGCGGATTGCCGCCTAAAATAATATCGACACCGCGACCAGCCATATTCGTCGCTAAGGTAATCGCGCCTTTGCGACCCGCCTGAGCGATAATTTCCGCTTCTTTCTGATGGTTCTTGGCGTTTAACATCTGCGGCCGTAAGCCTTCGCGCATCATTAATTCCGCTAAAATTTCATTTTTTTCAATCGAAATCGT
>Ga0172381_10005421_pt1 | contig 12941 bp, 15 predicted proteins | sample Leawel6488metaG_FD_119754 | JGI IMG/M metagenome (GOLD analysis project Ga0172381, IMG submission 119754) | Leachate microbial communities from a municipal landfill in Southern Ontario, Canada - Leachate well 64-88 metaG | ecosystem: Engineered > Solid waste > Landfill > Unclassified | place...
AAAACCAGCGGTAAAAGTCGAAGTTGTTATACAAGTTAAGGCATTGTCGCAATCAAGATTGACAACGGTGGATGTCCTCGGTTGGTCAGAAAATAATGTTGATGTATCAACACCGACTTGAGCCACAGGCGTACTCGTCACTAATTTTAAGTGATAGCCCGTTGAAATGTTGGCTGATGTGAAGCCTGAACCAGTCATTAAGTCGGCATAATATTTTGTAGCCACATCTCCGTCATTTACAGGTAGAGTTCTAAAACCAGTTGAACTCACAATCGGGAAAGTGTAGAAAGTTTGTAATCCTGAATACACCCACGCACCAGATATTGTTTCTGCGCTTGATTTTGCCGCATAAAGATTAAATAATTGCGGAGCGTCTGAAAAAATCACAGAAGTTCCACCTGAGTGGGCAAAGGCGTAGGTGGTGGATGCGGTATAAGCACCAAAAGGCAACAATCCGCGCGAACAACCCGATAAGGTTGCCGTATCGCCGGCATTTTGCGTTACTGTCGTACAAGATACTATTTCTTGTCGTTTTGTGCTTCCGGGTTCAAGGGTGACGTAAAAAGTATCTCCAAAATCGCTATCTTGAAGTTCATATCCTGTTTGGGGGATTGTAAGCGATGTCAAGGTGATTGACGAAGCCGAAGCAGACACACCAGAGCCGGCAAGAGTGTAGGTTGAGCCGGCCACAGGCGAGGTTCCGCCTAAATTACCCTTTAGACACGCTTCCAAGGCTATATTTTGGCTTGCTGTGCCAATATAATTGGATATGCCACATTGTTCGGCTAATGGTATTCTCTCGCTCACAGCGGGCAATTTGAGGCCTTTATCGGCGTAATAATCATAAAGTGTGGCGTCCACTCTACTACCGACTAAACAAGCCAGTAAGAACGCTACCAAAAATGCTAATTTCTTCATATTTTTATAGAAATTGATTTACGTTTAGATAATTGAATATTTCCACCGTGAGAATAGATAGCCCAGTATTTGTCAGTATCGTTTGTATAGAATTCCGCTTGTAGTTCGTGAAAATCCTCTTTGGCTATTTCGTGAATAAGTCTGAATTTTTTTGAATCAGTCGGCGGATTAAGAAAGCCACCCAACGGATTGACCGCCAATGACTGTTGCGCCAATGAATTGAACCCTACTTGTCCCTCAAGAATTACGGGATTAGAACCATTTATGTTTTTTGTAATTTCTTGCGTTACTCCCTCATAATCATAGCGTAGAATTAAGGATAGTTCGGTAGTGGCAGGAGTAATTTCGCCTTCAACATAATATTCGTCAAAGTTTTTTAGTGCCGCTTTGTCTTTGTAAGAATTATAAGCGTAAATAGCCCTACATTCTATCGGAATCTTCTCGGCAACAGTCATTCCGTCATACTGAGCGTCAGAGCCACCATCAAAAAGCAAATAAGTTTCAGGCACGGCGCTTGAGTGTCCGTAAAGCTCCTCAACTCCGTCAATTTCTATCAAAGATAAACAACCAACAGGATAAGTTTGCGGCGGATTCCAAAATCTTTTTACTTCTCCGTCCGCGTCTTCCATAAAATTAAGCATATACAAGTGCGATTCATCGGGAGCGGTAAATAAAAGTGTATTTTTATACCAATATCCGAAAGCATTATCCCAATCCTCCGCGTCAAAATCAGGTTTAATCGGGTTTGAATATGTTTTGGGATTGATGCCTGTTAAATTATTGGGGTCGGTAATTGCTCTCAAAGCGACTTCGTTTGATAGGTAAAAAATCGCATCTCCGACAGGAACGATTGACTCTTGATTTAAGAAGCCTTGATTTGAGCCAACATCTAATCTTTTGATGTTTGCCGTTTCAGTTAAAACAGTGTTGATTTCCAGTTGCTCAAAAACCGCCTTAAATATAACCGACTTGCCCGCTCCGATTAAAAGAGTAGAGCCGAGCGATGATATTCCTCTCGTAGGATTGTCCAATGTGAATAAAAATCCTGTTCCAGGCAATCTGGGCGAGGCATAGGTAAAATCCGTAAAACTTGTATTTTTTGAACCGTAAATCAATGGCGTATCGTCAGAACCTATAACTATGTGATTTTGAAAATTGTGTATATAATCGTTTACTAATGTATCGGCTGGTTGATTGGTATTTGGGACAACTGTTTGAATAAGAATATCTCCCGCTTGTAAACTCGCTGTATTTGAAACAGTTGTTAGGGTGGTAGTGGTCATTCCGCCTACATAAGTATGAGCCGCGCCTGTTCGGACGCACGTCATATTTAGATTTCTTGAAGTATAGAATCTATCCTGCGCCCAAGTGTTTGTTCCTTTTTTCGTAACTGTCCCTGAGCCAACCGAATCAATCACAGCAACTGCGCCATTCCATTCAAAAATATAATCAGAACCGTTTACCATTAAGCAAAGGTCAATCTTTTCGGTAGCATCGTACCATCCGCCGTGCCCACCTTTTTCAATACAAGAGCGAAGTATATTGCTATTATCCCAATATGCCTCCGTGCCTGTTCTAACCCTTGTCCAAGCATCCACCGCATATCCCCCGACATCTTCCAAGTAAACTTCTAATTCTTTATTGTAAAACCTCATCGGCCTAAGATGTCCGGTAGATGTCCGCCAAGTCCAAGCATTTTTTACTTTAGTCAAAGCGGTATTCGCCGCACCTAATCTTGTATAACCAGAACGAGTTTTAACTTTCTTTTGTGCGTCAATAAGCATATTCTTTGAACCGCCCACAAGTAATCTAAAATCAGCATTGCTCTCGGCAAGGTTTGTTTGATAACCCAATGTTTCTTCGCTGAGAGTAAATGATTTCATATTTACCAACGACCTCTTGATGGATTAGAACCGTAAGAGCCTATCGGTTTAAGTGATTGGCTTGGATATTCTTTTTTATATTTCTTATAAAGAGTTTCCAATTCAAGGTTAGAATAATTTACATCCGACACTGAATCAGTTGCCTCAATTTGATGAGCAACTGCTTTTAGAGACTCTAATAAATAAATCTGTATAGCATCGTCGTCTAAAACCACCGTATCCGAATCCGCCGTTGAGGTTGAAATCCAAGTTCCTGCGGCATTCTTAATTAAGAACTTTGAATAATACTTAATATCAAAGTTCCTGCCCAGTGAACAGGCGATATTATCAACTTGAATGTTTGAGATTGCCCCTGCGATTGTTAGTGTTAGTTTAAGCGAATCTATTGATGCGGGCAAAACCGTCCCTGTTTCAGTGGCGGTTGACCACGGCACTTTGATTTCATTCCAACCCACCTTGAACGCCGAGCCGTCCGCTTGAACTGTCTGGGCGACACCCGTCCAATAGTTAGCCGTTAAATCATTTCCCCAAATGAGAGCGATGCTTGTTAAGTTGGCGAGATTCGCCGCAGTAGGTATTTTAACCCACACAAACAAATCACCTACTTCATCCTCATCGGTTAAATCAACCGCAGTCATTGATGAGTTTTGTATTCCATCTCCCGTAATAGCGACATCAAATCTCAATGAACCCGAACCTGATACATAATCAATAGTATCCACTTTAAGACCAGAGGCAGTTCCTACAATCGCCCACGCACCATTGGCGGTTAGAGTATTTGCCTCGTTAAGTGTTTTCGGGGCACGTGAACGCCAATTTATTCTAATTATCTTCGTCCCTTCAGAACCCTCAATGGAAACCTTTTTGCTTTCAAGACCTTTGCGCAAATCAAACGCCTCGGCAAGTCCTCTTGATGCCACGTCATAACTACCACGTCTGTTTTGCGGGATTAAATCTATAATCTTTTTATAGTCAGAGGGTAGAGAATAATTATAAACATCATCGTGGATAGAGTTTGATAATGCCGCAATTCTCATCGTATCAATCGGGTCAATCTTTGAAAGTAAAGTATTCGCCGCTCGGTGCATCGCCATTTCAACATTGCGGACCTTATTCAAAGTTCCCGAGTGAATCATTCCAGTTAAATTGTCCTTAAATGTTGCGACATCCATAATTAGTAATTAGTTGAACCAAGAACTGTAACTTTTAAAGTGCCTTCGTACCAATCCGTCTGAAAAGTAGTACACCACTTATATCCGGTATTTTCCATTTGAAATAATCTTGTATCGGTAGACCCAGAAACTAAAAGTACTCCAGTATCTCCATCGATACTTGATTCGTCCTCTACATCGGTTATATCAATGTAATCCCAAGTATTCGTAGCGGTTCTTGCGTCGGTAAAAGTCGGTTGACTATCAGCAAACGAACAAGCAAACTTAATCGTTGCCGAAGCTGAAGTTGCGCCAACCGTCCAATACAGTTGAGCAAAACTCCCTATATTAACCACAGCACTCGCCGTAGTAGAGGCGGCAGTCGCGGCGTTTAACACAGTTTTATTGTATGTGTTAATACGACCGCTGCCACCACCTAATAACGCTGAACCTGCTCCTGCGCCACCTGAAAGCACTACGAGGAAGGCGGCAATCCCCAATAAAATTTTCTTCATAAATCTATAAAGATTTAATAATAAACTCTGTCTTGCCGCCCAAGTTGAGCGGCAAAGAGAGCTTACGGACTAAATTGGTTGATAAGAATTTGCATAGTGGCAAGTGCCGTTCTGACAAATGTTACCATAGCACCATCCCCAGCCATAAGCGTAGCATTTGTGCCGAGGTTTGTAGTTGAAGCGAACATGAGTGTTCCGCTTGTATTCACAATGAACAAGGTAGATGTTACGCCAGAGGTGTTATAGAAATAAACACTCTTGGTATCTCCGTTAGTGGTTAAGCAATCAGCATACAAAGCCGCTGCTGTTGGAAATAACAAACGAGGTGTCGTAGTATTCCCAGGAGTAATCGGAAGATATGATTGGTCGCAAATCTGTGCCGCCAATAATGTATTCGGGACATCAGTTTGAGCGGTGGTGGAAACAGTTACAGCAGTAACCGCACCACCCTGCGTCAAACTATTAAGATGCGAATCTCCAGAAGCAGTAATACCTCCACTCGCTGTTAGTAATCCTGTAAAAGCAGAGGCGGCAGTAATCGTCAAGGTCGTGCCTCTCAACTCACCGGCAACCGGAGATGTCGAATCAGCACTCACACCATTACGAAAACGAGAACCAGAATCACCCAGGACTACATCCTCTGAATTAAGTCCTGATATAGCGACTACACCACCGATAATTCCCAACAAAGCAACCACAATAATAACCAACCAAATAGCAAAGGATTTCATATCAATTTTCATATCCTTATTAAGGTTAGCTATCAAGTAGTTCCGTTAGAACCCAGGTAGCCCGACCACGTTCCAGGATAGCAGACCTCGTGGAGTTTAGCTCGGTAGAGGTAGGTATCGTTTGAGGAATTTGTCGGAGGAATTAAAGTAGTAGTCAATCCATAGAACACTTTTCGGGCAATTTGATGATTGCGTCCGATTAAGTGGTAGGAGGTTGAGGCATAAGTCGCCAAATTGTAAGTGGAATCCAAGAAGATTGAAGCACCGATACGAACCTGCCCAAAATCTGTTTCAAAGATGTTCAGGTTGTTTTCAGCGCTATCGGCTTCTTTCGTGGAGTTCATTACTTCTTTGGCTGTCTTATATAAATTATAGGGAACGGCTAAACCTTCAAATAGGTGTCCACCCGCATCGCCGTCTTGTCCTTTTTGATTCGCCAATGAGTTTTGCGCAGTCCAAAGATTATCTGGGTCTAAAGCGCCTGTTTCCAAGTTATCAACCGTAATACCTTTTAAGGTAACGTGGCTGTTGGAAGCTAAAGCTTGTCCGTCGGGAGTCGTGTTGACTGAACCGGCAAAAGCATCGGCATAGGTATTTTGCAACGCTTCTTTATCCTGTGTTTGGCGAGCGTGTTCACCAATCTTTCGTCCGATGTTATCTCGTTTGCCAATCATATCGGCACGGAATGCTTCATCGGAAACAGGAATCTGTTTGTAGTATTTCTGTGAGTAGTGAGTTTTCTGATTACCAACCCAAGTGTCGGTATTCATAAAATCCTCTTGCTCATCGGCTTTATCGAAATCTCCGATATCTGAATCTTCGTCAGCGATAAAACCCACACCAACAGTATCTCCTTGGTTAAAGAAGAAACTATCGGATGAACGGATATAGCCAGGTTGCATTTCTCGCGTATATTCGTTCCACATCACTCCATCAATGCCCGTAAGTACGGCATCTGGCGAGAGCGCGCCTGTGAAACCACCAGTAGGTGTCATAGAATTAAATTAAAATGATTAAGCTGTTACGTCTTGAGCCAGCCTGTAAACCGTCGCATAGACTTCAACGTCAAGAGTTCCCTTATAAATGTTTCCATCTATAATCGCTAAACCACCAGTATCAGCCGGAGTTTCCGAAGCTGTTTTTATGGTGTAAAGCTCGCCGCCGTCAGTCGCCCCCGTAGCGTTGTAATCAAAGGTCACCGTATCATTGATAAAACCCAGAAGTTCTGCGGCAGTATCAATGTTGGCGGGTGTTTCCACCTTACCCGTGATTAAGCCGGCGTGGGGGATTGGACAAGCGGTAGTTGTTTCCTGAGCGACAAGTGTCCCAGTACGATATGGTCTTGCTCCTTTTATAGAGATACCGCCAAACGTATGTGTACCCAAAATAGGAAAGTCCTCTGCGGCAAGCACCCAAGTATTATCAGATGCAGCGCCTGTAGTATAAGTTCCTTTTGAATACAATGGTTCACCTGCCTCAAAACGAGTTGCGGACGCAGCCACACGACGGGGTCGTGAAAATTGTGGTCCGGTAACCTTTAGGTCTCCTCTCATAATTTTAAGGTTAGGTGAATTAAGTTACGTCTTGGTCGATACGATATACGGTAGCATAAACCTCTACATCCAAAGTACCGTTATAAACATTTCCGTTTATAATAGCAAAACCTGATGTATCGGCAGAAGCCACAGTTTTTATTGTGTATAATTCCCCACCATCAGTTCCGCCAGTTGAATTGTAATCAATCAAGATGGCGTCGTTTATGATAGCAAGTAATTCCGCATCTGTGTCAATCGCGGCGGCAGATTCAGCTTTACCACGAATTAAACCTGAATGCGGAATCGGACAAGCACAATTAACTTTCTGAGCTACTAAAGTGCCGGTCTTTTTTGGGAGAGCTTCTTCAATGGCGACTCCGCCAAATGTATGAGTTCCAAGAACTGGAAAATCAGCGGCCGCTAACACCCAAGTATTGGATGAGGCAACGCCAGATGACATTGTAGCTGTTGAATAAAGCGGCTCACCAACTTCAAACCGAGTGGCTGAAGCAGCCACATAGCGAGGTCTGGTGAAACTATCTCCGATTACTGATAAATCTCCTAACATATTTTCATTTGTTATTAAACTGTTTTCCCCAGTAAATATGATATGGGGTCGCAATTCTGAATTAAATACAAAAAGGCAGTCCGATGTTAGTCGGATTGTCTTATTGCGCTAAGACTTACGTTAAGCCAGATGTGTACTGCCGTCTTTTTCTCTAACTAATATCTTTCCATTATCGAGCTTTCGCTCAAATCTATGGGTAGTATTGTTAAATTTGAACCCAACACGTGCCATCTCGTTAGCGGTTGACGCTGCGAGTTTAGGCGCGTTGCCCCTAAGTTCGTCTTGAGTTCCACTTGCATAGTGTGATTCTACACTATCTTTGGCTTTCAAGGCTCTTAAGGCTTCGTTGCGTTCGCCAATAATTTTATTCTTATTGGCTAAAAGTTGGCACTCCTCCATCTTTTCCCTCAAAGTTAGACTATCAGGAAAACTTCTATTCTGGTAGATTTCAAGCATTAGCTTTCTCTCTAACACATTGTCAGAAAGACTTGAAACTATATTCTCCGCTTCAGCGAAAGTCACCTTCTTGGTGATTGTTTCGCGTTCGCGATTAATAGCCTCGTTAAACTCTTTGGCGGTGATAGGTCTATCATCGTCATCGGTTTCTTCGGCTTCTGCTTCTCTACCTTTTTTCCTAAGCTTAAAAGCTAAGTCAGCAGACGCTTTCTCGGCTTTTAATCTTGCGTCACGTTCTTTTTGAAGGTCGGCTTCGTATTGTTTAGACACCTCATCTACTTCGGTTTTACCCTCAGCAGGAGTTTGGTCATCTTTTGCTTCAGGCTCAACTTTTGAGTCTTCGGCTTGTTCGGCCTCAAGTACGGCCTTTTCTTCTTCAGTCATATAGACATCCAGTTTTAAGTCGTGGTGGACTTGTTAGCCTTGCGGCATCCCTTTCGGGTATTTATTTAACTAAGTTTTTAAGGCAAGTTTCTTGACAGTCTAATACATACAACCAAGACTTCCCTACAATCATATCAGCTTCGGTCTTGCACTCCTCGAACATTCTTTTGTTTGCCTTATATTTTATGTCGTTTTGTAGAACTTTCCAAAGAGATGTTTTAAGGAATATCCTTGCCTCTGATTTCAATAATGAAATCTCTCCTTGATTAAGTTCTTTTTCACCCTCATAAATTCTTGTAATTCCATCTCTGCCACTTACTTGCGTAAGAATATCATCAGAGCCTATTGTGTTATACAAATGAGCTACGGCTGTTGTTAAAACCTCGTCTTTTGTATAGCCACCTAAAAATCTAATGATAAAATCTTTCATAATTATTTACGCTTTTTAATCTTTTTTGTTTTTACTCCAGCAACTTGTTCTTTTGCTTTGCGTAAAGTTTCAGCGCCTTCTTCAGTCATTTCAATCAATTCACCCTCAACACTTTCAATAAATATAGGAGTTGGTTCTTTCTTTGGTTCTTTTTTAAGAATATCGTAAAATGAGCCGTTCTTAACCTTGAGACCATTCTTGGTGATAAAACCACCCAGTCGGTCATATTCAGCAATAATAAGTTCTGGTGCGGCTTTTTCTCCGACACCACCTATTTGACGACCTCTATCAAGGTCTGTGCCATAAATAGCACGCTTCACTTTGTCTTCATTCTCCAATGTATATTCTCCAATCTTCATAACTTTTAATTTAATACCGCTTAAACTGCGGACATTTGTTTAGATATGTTTTTAGCGTTCATTTGATTAACTATCTGGCTTCCCACTTGAGTTGGCTGTTGTGCCATTTGAGGGACACCTGGAATTTGCTGTTTTTCATCAGCCATATAATCTTCAGCGTCGCTGTTAAAATAGGTTTGATATAATCTTCTGGTTAATGCTTCTTGATTTGAATACTGGTCATTAGCCATAGCAGCCTTTAAGTTCATCATAATCGGTTGCCAATATTCATTATTCTTGGTGAACATTTCTTCAGCTGAAATCTTTGATAGATATTTGAATTTAGCAAACATCTCTGGATTAACAAGTCTAAGTGATTTTACTTTGCGAGGATAACCAGAGCCTTCAAGCATTCCCATTTCTCTATCGCTCTTCTCCTTGTCGGTCATTTTTGCGCCGATAAGTTCTTCGTCAAACTTAATAGTTCTGTCGCCCATTTTACCGCCGACCTTTTTATCTTCAAGTAAAAATGTTTTATATTTCATTTTCATTCTTCCACCGGTAAGTTCTTCCACTTCGCCGATAGTATAATGATTTATAACTATATCTTTAAGCAAGCAACCAAGCTGTATAATTGATTCTGCCAAAGATGTTGCCACCGAACCAATAAGTTTTCTGGCGGCGCTTTGTGCTTGAGCCACATTATACGCTTTTTGCGAAGAATCGGGCAAATTACCGCTAATGGTTTCATTTACAGAGCCCTCACTCATTGATTCGTCTGTTTCTTTAAGAACATTAAACCCTACGATAGCGTTCCTGCTTGGTAATAAGGGAGTTACTTTTGTGTCTTTATCTTCAAACGTGGTTACTGAGTTTGGATAAATAATCGACGAATTAACCTTATCATCTCCACTTATGGCTAACGGCATTTCATTTTCAAGTATCGCACCATTAAATACAATCTCGCTCATTGCGTCATAAGCCATATTATCCCATTGCAAGGCATTCATCATTGACTTGTAATAGAAGAAGTGTTCTCCTATTCGCATATAGCCAAACGGGACTATGTTGTATTTTGGACAGTTATAATTATCTCTATGCTTAATCGGATTGTTGTCTACGTTGTCATCGCCCAAGTAAATACCATTAACAAAGGGAACTTCTAAATCTTTACGGCGATGTTCCCAAATTTCTTCAGCGACTAAATTAGGATGGTCGTCATCTTTAATATCATAAAATAATCCGTCTTCTTCGCAATAAATGCTTTTAATGCCCTTTTTGACAAAACCCCAATTCTTATGCTTTCCGTATTTCGCTTTCATCTCATCATATTCAACAAATTTCCTTTTGATAATTGACTTTTGTCTTTGTATGTTTCTCTCGTAAGGATTAGTAATCAAAATCTGCGATGCACTCCAAATAGGCGCTTGAAAGCCAGACAATACTTCATCCAAAATTTCCTTTTTAGTATATTTGCCGTCTTTTTGTTTTTCTTTAATCTCTTGATAAATCTCGTAAAACTCAGCTCCTAAATAAGTCACTGGGTTTGACATCATTCCGAATACTATCTGTACAAAAGATGATTGATAATTTGATACGGTCGGCTGACACATCCACTCAACTATATCTCGCATTACTTCAGAAAAATCCCTGTCTATTTCATCTTTGTCGTTTTGGGCTTGATATGTGGGTAATAAGAAACCGCCGGCTAATTGAGCGTGCATTGCTATGCCTTTATTGCGAGCCTTTGACCTTGTCCCTCTCCATTTCCACGCTTCATTTGGGTCTTCGCAAGAAGTATCAACATAAGCGTTAAGCATTTGTTGCCCCCTATTTAAGTCATCTAAAACGCTTCTATCGTTAAGTTCAACCCAAGGCTTTGTTAAAATGTCTACGCCTTGCTGATAATCTTTTTTAACAATTTCCGTAAGCTCAATAACTTCTTTACTTGGTTGGTAAAGTGATGCGTTCTTTTTTTTAATATCAGCTGTTATGTCTCCTATCATAGTTAAAATCTATTACTAAATCCTGCGTTGGGTGGTCTGTAAATATGTGTTTTCTTTTCGATACTATTTGATTCCATTGAAAGCGCGTATCTTATAGCGTCTAATGCGTGGTCGTTTTCTTTAATTGGGTTCTCGTCTTCGTTTCTATCACTTTTCTTTTCAGGATAAGAATATGTTTCGAGTTCCCAGATTAAATTGATACACGTTTTGCTTATAAATAATCTTTCGGCTTTTAATAGTTCTCTAACCACGTTTATTCCGTTTCTGATACTGTCTTTACCTTTAACAACTTCTCTGACATTAACTTTCTTATCAACTAACTCTTTAATTCCACTTGGACTTTCAGGGTCTGGATAACACTCATTCCAATTAAGAGCCTTTACATAATCGGCAATTTGTGCGTCTGTTTGTTGTGTTTTATACCATTCATTAGTTATCCAATAATTGCTGTCTTTATCCTTCTTTATTGTGTAAACTGCGGCCGGATTAGTAAATCCGAAGTCCACTCCACCGAATACCTTTATCGTTCTAAACTCTTCTCCTTCAAAACCAGGTTCTTCAAATAAATGCGTATCTCTATCAAACTCTTTGTAAACAAGTCCTTCGGTCTTTCTGAAATCAGCTAAATACTCTTGGGCAAATCTATCTTCGGTTAATTCCTTGCTTGCTTTATCTATTTCATCCTTTGGAATAAACGGATTATCGTAGCTTGTAAAATGAAATGATTTGTAATCGCTATCTTTATTTTCTAAATTATATAAATCGTAAAAGTGATTAAAACCTTTTGGCGTTGAAATGAATATTGCCTCGCCTTTAGTGTCTGTCAATGTCGGTCTAACAACTTCCTGCCAATTTATGTTAAAGTTTCGCATTGAGGCGATTTCATCAATTACTATCAAATCATATTGTTGCCCTCTTAATGTTTCAATGGACTCCCAACCTCGCAAAGAAATATAACTCGTCCCTCCGTCTTTTGTCATTACTTCAAGCTCTAATCTCGTTTCATTCAATTTCTTGATAATTGGTTTTAATTCTTTGACTAACATTTGCCAAGCGATATCTCTCGCCTGAGCATAAGTTGGGGCTATATAAGCAATTCTACTTGATTTTGAAAGTGCCTTTCCTTTTATTTCTTCTACCGCTAATGTTGTTTTGCCCCATCGTCTTCCGCAGTTAATAACCCTAAACCTATGGTTGTCCTTTGCTATCGTCGCTTGTGTCTTGTGGAGTAATTCCATATTTTGAAGCTATCTCGCCGGCAATCTGTATTAAGGGTTTTCCATCTGATTTTATATCTAAATTCTTTGCCAACTTCAGAATATAATCCAAAAACATTTCAATCGCTTTCATATCTCCCGTCTTCGCCTTCTCTATAAGTTTATCCAATACTTCGGGTGTTTCTTTTTTGGCTGTGTTGAGCGAAATTTCAAGTATCTTTTCCCAATTCTCTTTTTTGGACATTTCGTAAAAATACTTGCTTGATGTTATATTCCATTTTTCAGCAAACTGCTCAACGGTTTCATCTCGTAGAGCTTTCGGCTTTGCCTCTCTTTGTATTGCTTCGTCAAGCCAATTATTTTCCATATTATTTCTTTTTCATTTTCTTGTGAGATTCCATTTGGGATACTCTCATTTTACAAGCACTTAAATCTGGGTATAATTTAGGATACATTCCGCCTTTCATCTTTTGGATTTTCCAACCGGACTTTCCTATTTTTATACAGGGCATATTACTTTGGTAAAATTACTATCTCTTGCTTAATCCGTAAATCACAATTATATTTATTCAATATTTCAGTCATTTCTTTTTGACAATTTTGAACATTAAGCTTTCTTTCTTCATTTAGTTTTTCAGTGGCTTCCAATGTCTTTTGGTCTTTGGCTGTGAATATTCCCATATATATATTTAATCTTGATTTACCGTAGTATATTCCCAATCGTTCATCCCCCCTAAGGAGTCTTTATACTCCTCTTCTTGCCCTTGTTTTATTTGACCTTCTTTTATCTTTTCGGTTATTACTTTCTC
>Ga0172381_10005422_pt1 | contig 12940 bp, 14 predicted proteins | sample Leawel6488metaG_FD_119754 | JGI IMG/M metagenome (GOLD analysis project Ga0172381, IMG submission 119754) | Leachate microbial communities from a municipal landfill in Southern Ontario, Canada - Leachate well 64-88 metaG | ecosystem: Engineered > Solid waste > Landfill > Unclassified | place...
CTGCATCGGCCATTACCGGTGCACCCCCGGCGCAGATCGTGATGTTGGCGCAGTCATTGACCGTCACGTAATTCGTGATGTGGTGGACGAGCGGGCGTTTCTCCCGGACACGGGAGAACAGGTCAGAGATCTGTTGTTTCTTCATGGAAGATCACTCGAGAGCGGGCACATGGCCCGGTTGTGTCATCAGTAGGTTGGAAGTCCTACATAATAAATCGTGATAAATAGGTGACGGCACCGCACTCACCGGGAAGAGGGGGCGGAGACTGCCTTAACGGGTGATCTCTGCTATCGTTGCAAGGAAGAGATCCACCTCGTCCTGCGTATTGTACGGCCCGAGGCTGACCCGTACCGTACCGTCGGGCAGTCCCAGTCGTTCCATGAGCGGAATGCAGCAGTGGTGGCCGGACCGGACCATGATGTCTGCCATCTCATCCAGGCGCTGGGCGACTTCGTGCGGGTGCAGCCCATCAACCGTGAACGAGACAACGCCGACGCGCCGTTCCGGAGTCTCCGGGACATAGAGGGTGACGCGGGGATTCTGCCGGAGCCCCTCAATGATCCGCGTCGTGAGGACCTGTTCGTGCCGCCGGATGCTATCCATCCCGATCCGGGTAAGGTAATCCACTGCAACTCCCAGGCCGATGCCCCCTGCAATGTTGCCGGTCCCTGCTTCATAGCGCTGGTATCCTTCAGTGAGCGTGTAATCGGATCCCTTCACGGATTCCACGGAACCGCCTCCCAGCAGGAGCGGCTCGATGACCGGCTCCTTCATCCAGAGCACCCCGGTGCCGGTGGGGCCGAGCATCTTGTGGCCCGAGAATGCACAAAAATCACACCCGAGCGCGGCAACATCGACCTGCATATGGGGGGCTGTCTGGGCCATGTCCGCCAGCAGAAGGGCGCCGTGATCATGGCAGATCTTCGCGATCTCTCTCAACGGCGTGATCACGCCCAGCACATTGGAGGCGTGGGTAACCGCGACAAGGCGCGTCTTGTCGGTGATCGCGGATTCGAATGCGAGCAGGTCAAGGGAATAATCATCGCGGATACCTGCAACATCGACTGATACTCCCCGGTTCTTCAGGTGGTACCAGGGCAGGAGGTTAGAGTGGTGCTCGAGGATAGTCGTGAGCACACGGTCACCCGTCTTCCACAAGAAGCCCTGCGCCACCATGTTGATGGACTCGGTGGTGTTCTTCGTGAAGACGGTGACACCCTCCTTTGCCCCGATGAATCCCGCTACCTTCTCGTGGGCATGCCAGTAGCGCTGGGATGCGATCTGGGTGAGACGGTGGACGCCACGCCCGACATTGGCCCGGTAATTGCGCTCGAACTCCACCATCGACTGGATCACCGGTTCGGGAGAGAGGCTCGTTGCTGCATTATCGAGATATACCACTTCCGCAAGGAGCGGGAAATCCTTCCGGATCGCCGTCACGTCAAACAGGTCCCGGGCCGATTCGTTCATATCAGACGTCATGGTTTTTCCTTCCGCACTATCAACCATTTTATTGCTCTTTTCAGCCGGTAGTTTTGCCGGGGGATTTGCCTTCAGGGTGAAGTCCTCGTTGACGGCAATCCCATTTGCCCGGCAGATCTCCTGCATCTTCTTCGGCAGGGCCTTCCAACGCCAGAGTCCCCAGCGGCAGTAGGCCTCCGGCAGGCCTTTCTTTGCGGCCCACCGCTCGACAAACGCGTCCCAGCGCCGGGTATATTCCGGATGGGTCAGATGGATCTGCTCGTACTCGCTCTCCAGCATTGCCGGGCAGAGGTAGCACCCGATCCGCTCGATGCCCTGCTCGTAGAGCGGGTTCATTGCAGCCTTCTGCCACCAGAGATAGAGGAAGACTTCGAGTGCCCGCCAGTTCCTGATGGGCGAGACATTGAGCTGGAGCGGGTTGTCAGGGTTCTGGCTCGTTTCGTCAAGGCTGGCACGGTTCCATGACTCGTACCACCGGTTGCCTTGGATCGTGACACAGGGGCCCTCCTGCGCAAGGAAGAGCTTGAGCGGACGCAGCTTCTGGAACTTGCAGCACCATCGGTTGTCCTTGCCCGGCGGCCCTGCCTTCTCCACGGCCTGCCAGAAATCCCCGGCACCGCCGAACATCTCGACACCCTGGGATTTGACAAACGCAATGGTTTCAGGGAATTCAAGCCCGGTGTCGATGAAGAAGGCCTTCGTCACACCGGCCTTCCGGGCAAGGTGGAGCACGACCGTGCTGTCCTTTCCCCCGGAGAACGAGACGTTTGCAGTCGGCCGGTCGGACATGTGGTGCTTGATCGCCCGGATCGCATGCCGCTCAAGGTTCTTCAGGTGATACCGGTTCTTTTCGATCGCCACATCCCAGCCGGGATCAGGAAGGGTGCGGGGTTCCACCGCGATCAGTTCCTTTACCTTGATCGACCCGTCCCTGACAACGCCCGTCCCGTACCGGGCCTTGTATTTCACGATCACGGTGCCATTGGGAACGGGCTGCGTGAGGGCGAGACGTTTCCCGCCGATCCGCCCCTGCTCACTGCGGGCATTCGTGTGGGTATCAAGGTCCACCACGCCTTTCGTTGCATGGCGGACGATGAACGGCAGGGCTTCGGGTGTTATATCGAGCGCAAACTTCCGGCTGACCGGGTCGAAGGTGAGCCAGCCAAAGCGTTCGCCATGCATGATCACGAGATCCGCACGGTCGACACCTCCGGTCTTGTTCAGGAGGAGGATCTGCGCAAGGGGCACATCACCGTACTGCTCCTGTATGAGCCGCTGGATCAGCGCCCGGTCGGCAGACAGGGCGGGACGGAGCTCGTAGGGCTGGAGGAGTTCGATCACCCTCCCTTCCCGGCCGCATGCGCAGCTCTTCGCGATCAGCGGCACATTGCACTCATCGCACCAGTACAGTACCTTCTTGACCGGTGGCTCGCGCATCATACAGACTAAATGGGACTCATCAGGAGATAAGAGAAGCGATGCAGGGCGTATGCCTGCCATCAAAAAAAATGATTATTCAAACTGCTGGATCGCATCGGGAAGACACGTCACAACCCCACGGATACCGGAGACCGTCAGGGTCATGAGAATGGCATCCACGACTTCTTCTTTTGTGGCCCCCGCTGCCTTTGCCATCGGTACATGGGCTTTTACAGCCATCGGGTCACCCATCGAGGCCTTCATCGCGATATAGATCAACTGTTTGGTCTTCGGGTCGAGTCCTTTCGACGTGACAAGCGACTGGATCAGGCCATTGAAGGCGGCGGCAACTTCGGGCGCTTCGTTCTGGAACACTTCCATAGGGTTTGCGTGCATGATAACCACCAACCGTTTCTTCCCGGCATCATATGAATCTGTGGCGCGGGAGGTGAACCTGGCCATCGGCCGCTTTTTTGCATAAAGTATATGGGGTTAAGGAATCCATGGAGAGAAATGGTGATGTTACCATGGTAAAACTGAATGCAGACATGAAGGAAGCCTTCGCTAAAATGAAGATCTTCCCGGTTGCCACGGCATCCAAGGACGGGGTTCCCAACGTGATCCCTCTCGGGATGGTCGAACTCCACAATGATGAGACCATCTGGATCACGGACAATTTCATGAACAAGACCATCTCCAATCTCAGGACCAACCCGAAGATCGCGATCTACATCTGGGGGCCGGAGATCAAGGGCTGCTTCCAGATTAAGGGAGTTACTTCAATCAAGAACAGCGGCCCCGAATACGATGAGATGAAGGCAGGTGTCAACAGGAAGAGGCCGGAACTCCCTGCACGCTCGCTCATCATCGTGAAGATCACGGAAGTCTTCGAGTGCAAGCCCGGGCCGACCGCCGGCTCGAAAATCCTCTGAGATCTTCTCGCGGGTTCGAAACTTCTGTGAGTATGGGAGGACATCGGTCCTGAAATACCAAAAGAAGATTGCAAAATCTTCTTTGAAGTATCTCTCAGGTTCGAGATCATCCTGTTCTTTTTTCATTTTTAAATCTGGTTTCCGGTACGAGCAATCGTGACGGTGATGACGTGCGGGTAATAGCACACCATCATACATTTTCTCTCCTTTTTTACTACAATTGTTAAAAAATAATCATGTTTGATAATTAAAAAACAATATTTTTAACTTTAAAAGTATTACAAATTACTATAATTGTATTAATTCTTGAGAGGAAGCACATGCACATACCAGACGCATTCATACCAATTGACCAGGGGCTGATCTACTGGATCATCGCTCTGGTCTTTGTAGCGTTGGCCCTTCGCTGGGCCAAGAATGAAATGGCCGAAGATAAACTCCCGCTTGTTGCGGTCCTTGCTGCGGGCATCTTTGCCCTGCAGTCATTCAACCTCCCGGTCGCAATGGGTACCAGCGGGCACCTTGTCGGGGGAGCGCTTGCTGCGATCGTTCTTGGATCGCCGTTCGCTGCGGTATTCATCCTGACCCTTGTCCTTGTCGTACAGGGAATCCTGTTTGGGGATGGCGGTATCACAACGATGGGCGCAAACATCCTCAACATGGGCGTGATTGGCGGCTTTGTCGGCTTCTATTCATTCAAAGGACTCAAAGGATTGACAAAAAACGTTTCGTTCTCTGCCTTCATAGCAGCCTGGCTTGCCTGCGTTATCCCGGCACTTGCCTGTGCTGTTGAGATGTATTTTGCCGGAACTTTCCCCCTTAATGAGGGTCTCCTTGCAATGGGTCTTTATCATGCGGTCATTGGAGTGATTGAAGCGATCGTAACAGTTGCAGCAATCAGACTGATCATGGATGTCCGCCCCGATCTGATGGATACCGGGGTCAAGACCGCTGTAGGAGCAGGGGCCTGATCATCATGATGGACAATAAGACATTCATTATTGCCGGGGTTATCGTTGCCCTGCTCATCGGTGCGGTAGCAGTATTCCTTGCATCCGGCGATCCTGATGGTCTTGAAAGCACTGCGCTTGTTGTGCAGGGACAGAAAACCATTACGGGCGCCACACCGACCGGTGCTGAAATCCATGAGGAGACCGCAGGCCGGTTCTCGTATTCATCGCCCATGCCGGATTATTCACTTGGCGAGTCACTGGGATCCACAGGAGGCCTCATTGCGATCATTATCGGTACGCTCCTCGCATTCCTTGTTGTTCTCGGGCTTGCCTATGGCATCAAGATGGCCGGGAAACCAATTAAGTGACCCAAATCAAACGTTCCTTTTTTACTCGTTTTCACCATCAATGGGGGGGTGTATTTTCAAAAAGGGACCGTTATCCTCGCCGCCCAATACAGGGCACCGTAAAAAAATATTATTTCGCACCGGGCTTGGATCCCGGGGCAGCCGCAACCACGTTCAGCGCCTCGATGAGTTCCGGCAGGATCTCGGCAGGGATCCCTATGACCATCTCGCCATCTTCTATGCCGGAGAACTTCCGCGAGCCATCGCACCCGAGCGAGAAGTTGACCCTGCCGTTGAGGTAGGTCTGGGCGCAGGCATCGGAACAGACCGACTGGATGCCGGAGAACTCCGCAATAATCCTCCCACCGATACGGAACAGGGTACTCTGGGAGAGCTTGAGCATGGCCCACGGGCTGGCAACAATGACAACAACCTGCGGATCGAACGGTGTCTTCTCGAGCGGGGCATACATCGTGGCATAGGTGTCACCGGGGTTCAGGTGAGCGACCCGGTCGATGGTTCGCTTGCAGGCTGCGGAACTGTCGAATTTGCCGAGCTTGAAGTAGAAATCGCCGTTCTTCAGCGTCTCGGTGTTCTCCCGCAGGCCCAGCGACCATGCGCCCCCGTTGCATTCATGGTTGTCGGAAAGTGAATAGAAGATCTTTCCCTCTTTCCTGGCAAGCCCGATCATCGTGCAGTGGCGGATCGTCTTGTCGAGTTTCTGCATGCCTTCGGGAATCTCCTCTTTCTTTGTTGCAAACCGGAATGCAACCGGGGAGCCGGAGAGTTTCAGGAGATTTTTCAACGTCTCTGCGGCTTCAGCATAGTTGATTGGGATCTTCACACCAGATGTCATATTCATGAACACCGTCCATCCCGACGAATATCGGTATTTACTCCATATCATGCAGATAACTTAAACATAGTGATAGGGCACCGGAACATTCGCGATCGTGATGAAATTCTCCGTCTGAGTATTCCCGGAGAACCGGGTGGGTCAGAAACATTTTTTTCCGTACTACCCGATATGCATGTGCGCAGAAGCGACCGGGATTACATTCCCCGAATACAGTTTTGGTGAACACATGCATTATACAGAGATGCTACGCGACGCCTTTGCCTTTATGCGGCAGGGTGTTTTTGGTAACGTTGGACGGTGGATGAGGCTGGTCCTTGCACTCATCATTCTCACGATCCCGATGAATGGGTACATGATGCGGATCTACCGGAATGCAGAATCCGCACCGGAGGTTGACCAGTGGGGCACGCTCTTCATCGACGGCCTGAAACTGATGATTGTATCGTTCATATACTCAATCCCGATCTGGCTGGTCTGGATCGCCACGTATGGTGCCTGGATGATGCAGGTCATTTCCGGACAGGCTGACGCTGCCGCAATATCTGCATGGGAACCGAACCTCGTCCTTGTCGTGCTCATGTACATCGTTGAGTTCGCCGTTGCCCTGGTGCTCCCGGTTGTCGCGATCCGGTTTGCACGGATGGGGACGTTCTCTGAAGCTTTCAACTTCCGGGCGATCTTCGATCACATCGCCAGAATCGGCTGGATCAACTATGTAATCGCAATTATCCTCATTACCATTGTCGTTGCAGTACCAATCATGGTTCTTGTCTTCATCTTTGTCCTGCTGGGCATTGGTATTGCAGCCGTCACAAACTTCAGCCTGACCATTATCTTTGGCATCATCGCAGTATTCCTGCTGCTCATCCTTGCCATCGCACCGCTCATCATGGTATTCCAGGGTCGGTACTGGACACGTGTCTACGACAGTGCCACACCCGCTGGAAACGCAGCACTGACTGAATAATCTCTCTTTTTTCCCGGCGAATCGGGATTTTCAGGAAACCCTGCCGATCGCGTCCTCCCACATCCGCGTCCCGCTGTTCAGAAAAGGAGGACGTCGATCAAAGGGATGGTTGCACAGCTGAGCAGGGTTGAGAGAAATACTCCCTGTGAGGCCAGCGTTGCATCCACATCATACTCTTCCGAGAGCAGGACCGTATTGGCGGCAACCGGCATGGCAATGAGAAGTACCGTACTTGCCAGGAGGAGCCGGTCGGAGAGGAGGGGGGAAAGCAGGAGGTAGGCCAGCACCGGGAAGACGAGCAGCCTCAACGCTGTGATCGCCACGATCCGCCAGTCCCCGGCAAGCCGGGAGACCGGCAGGGTTGCAAGCAGGGCACCGACAACAATCATTGCCAGAGGAGTGGTTGTCATGCCGATCCAATGAAGCGCCGCGTCTACCGGGAACGGGATGTCATATCCGACAAGGAAGAGGGAAAGACCCACAAGCGAGGCCACAAGGCCGGGCGTGAGCAGCAGGAGCGGGTCGAGACTGCCGGGGCGTTCATGCGCAAGGAGCCAGATTCCCATCGTGAAGACCAGAAGGTTGAAGGGCAGGTTGAAGAGGATGACGTAGATGAGGGCATCCGGCCCGAGGATCACTTCCGATACCGGGATTCCCATGAAGCCGACATTGGGAAAGACCAGCATAAACTGGAACACACCTTTCTCCTTCGGGGTTGCGAAAAGGAAATGGCAGATGAGAAGACTGATGAGGAATGCCCCGAGGTAATATGCAAACGCGATGGCAAGCGTGGTGTTCACGAGCTCCAGCGAATGGTCGCTGTGCGCCACCTGCATACTGCTGATGGTGAGGGCCGGCAGCGCGATATTGACGAGGATATGCGAGATCCGATGGACCACCGGTTCCTTGAGGTGCCCGTGCCGCCGGGCAAAAAAACCCGCCCCGATCATGAGAAAAAGGGTGAGGATCGAGACGATGACTGGAACGATATCCATAGGGAATCAGCCCCACAAGGTTAGCCCGGCCTCGGTTTATACTTTTAGAGAACCGGTTCTGCGTCACGGATACTACACATTTATTGTATCTCCCATACAAGTGGTTCCGGAAGGTTTCCGGGGGATTTATTATCGAACGCAACACGATCGTCATCATCGCCGCAGCCCTGATCATCGGCTTCGTCCTGGGCGGGATCACCGGAACCTATGGTTACTCCGTGCTCCCTGCCGGGCAGCCCGGCCAGCCAGGTAATTCCCCTGCACCTTCGGGGAATGCTACGGAATCGCAGGCATCCCTCCCGTCCGAGTTCATCAGCTTCCTCTTCGTACAGGAAGCACAGCAGGGATCGCTGACCCACGGGGAGAATGGGACGCTGACCCTCACGCTGAATGCTACCCGGGCAGATACTGTGTACTTCTCCGACCGGCCGGCACGGGTCTCCGGCGTTGTTGATACCAGGCTCTTTACCGACAGTTCGATGTGGAGAAGTGGCAATAATCCGAATGCTGCGCTCATGCTCCCGGATGAACCACCGGCAAACGATACCGTGATCGTCACGCTTTCCTTTCCCCGGTACGATCATAAAAATGCAACGCTCGTGTACAACGCCGAGATCGTCCCGGATTACAAGGGAGAGGGGCTGAAAGCATACGAGGGGTTCGTCGACCCTGGGGTTGCCGAACGATTTGGCCGGGTGATGCTCTTCATTGACAGTGCCAGGATTCCGGTAGATTTCTTCAATGCTCCGCATTCCCCGGAGAACCAGACCATCCTGTTCTTCCCCGTCAATAAATCAGAAGACTGAACAATTCATCTTTTTTAGCGAATCGCCCTTCAGGAGCGGGCCCGTACTCTTTCAGTTCAGGTTTACGAGTGAGAAAAAAAGGGATTAAATCAGACTGGCAGTGGTATGCCGGTTGCTTCGAGGCTCGCTTCGATCTCGCGGATCGTTTCGAGCTTTGCTTTGGTGGACGGCCCTGACGGTACGGCTTTGCAGCCGGACGCCGTCGATATGGACTCAGTGAATGTCCCGATCTCCCGGGCAATCCGTATCGTCTCCTCCTTGTCGAACCCGATCAGCGGCCGGTGGATCGGCACATCGGATGCGGCATCGGTGAGGACAACGAGATTGTCAAGGGTCTGGCTCGCCACCTGCCCGAGCGACTCGCCGGTGACTATCCCCTTGGCGCCGGCCTGTAGTGCAAACGCAGTCGCAATGCGGTACATCCGGCGCTTGCAGAAGAGGCAGGTATACTTCTCGAGGTGCTTATTGACAAGTTCCGCCTTTGCCGCAGCGAGATAGGAGTCGTTGATCACGGTCAGCGTGATGCCGGGCTGGTACCGGGCAAGGGTCTCTACCACCCGCTCAGCCCGGGCAATGGTTGTCTCATCGAGGAAGGTGTCGAGCGCGACAAAAACCGGGAGGATCCGGCAGCCCCGCTTCATCATCATCCACGCGGCGACCGGCGAGTCGATGCCACCGGACACCAGGGCCACGAGCGTTCCTTCCACGCCGAGCGGGAGCCCCCCGGCACCTTTTGTCACGCTGTCGTAGAGATAGGCCTCATCAGCACGGATCTCGATATGGATCTCCTTGTCCGGGGTTGCGAGGTTCACCTTGAGATGGGGAAACTCATTCCGCAGCAGAGTACCGTACTCGATTGCCTTGTCATTCGATGTGAATACGTGTTTCCCGATCCGCTTCATCCGGATGGCGAAGGTTTTTGCCTTATCGATCCCGTGGCGGCGGCAATAATCGGGGAGGAACACCTCGATCTCGTCAAGTTTTATGTGTTCGACTTCCGAGAACGAGACTATCCCGAAGATGGTCTTCAGCCGGTCGGGTTTCACGTCCCCGTCCAGCCATATCCTGCCCCGCTCGTTCCGGACATGGACACCCTGCATCACTTCAAGGATATTGGCGATCAGGGTATTCTCCCACTGGCGCCGCACCGGGTCGGATTTGAGAAAGATCTCAGAATACCGTATAAGCCATTGCTGTTTCATGTCGCCATATCTCCGTTCACTTCTTCTTTCGTGCGGTTTTCCGGACACGTGCGGCTTCATCCGCATCTTCCACCGCGAGGAGATACGTCCCGTGGCAGGGCTTGGTGTACGGGAAGATCACCCGTGAGCCATCAATGCCGAGCGCGATCGGGGGCAGCCCGATAATGTATTCATCAAAGAGCTTGTAGCCGGGATCGACATACCAGAACTCTGAAAAATTCTTCTCCACGTACTCCCGGCACTCCTTGAACGAAGCACCGAGCGGCAGGATCTTCTCGTACGCCAGGTTCTCTATGCAACCCATCCGAACACCCCGTTGATCTTCCGTTTCAGCTGCATCGGATTGTGCACTGCTTTTTCGACAATCGTCTCGCAGGGGAAATCAACCAGTGCAGCCAGTGCTTCCGGCTCCCTGCCGAAGATGATAACCACAAGCCGGGATGCCGGCAGGAGGTGGCGCATGGTTGCCGCATACGAGATCCCGGCATCATTGTGGGCAAAGACAATGCAGAGATCAGCGTCCCGCTTCTTCTCAACAATTTCCTCGATGCACTTTTCAAGAACCTGCATCTCCGGGAGATACCGTTTTTCCGGGTCTGATACCTTCAGCAGGTTCAGGACCGCCGGGTTACCGGCAGCATGGACTGATGTTCCCTGTACCCGCAGGCTCCATGCGATATAGAGGGCGAGCGCCTGCTGCGACGGGACTTCCGGGCAGCCGAGAACGATCAGGGCTTTTGCGGGATGTTGGGAGGAGGTCGTTGTCACGGGTTTCCTCTCCCAACAAGGACGCTGATCGCATCTACCGTGATGAGACCTATCACGTGCTGTTCCCCGTCAATGACCGGCAGGGCAGAGATCTGGTGCTCCTCCATCTTCTTTGCCGCAGACTCGATCGGCTCATCGGGGGTTGTCGTGACAACGTCCCGGGACATGATCTCGTCCAGCCAGAGAAAGTTGGAGGCAACTGCCTTCGCTATGTCCCATGACGTTACGATACCCACGAGCTGCCCCCCGGTGGAGAGGACCGGCAGGTGGTTGACACCGGTATTGATCATCCGCCGGGCAGTGACCGCAATGGTCGTTCCCTCTTCAAGGGTCTCGACATCCCGTACCATAACATCGCCGACGACCGTGTGGGAGAGGAACTTTCCCACAATGTAGTTCAGCTGGCCGGATTCGAGCAGGAAGGCGTCGTGGCCGTAGTTGGATCGTATCTCGCAGTAGTGGATCTCCGCTTCGTTAGCCGTCAGGGCAGAGACGATCTCCTGCGACTGGTAGGGCGGGTAGAGCCAGTCGGACGAAACCGAGATGACGAGGAATGCTGCTTTCACACCGGAGAGACCCGTGGTGAGCGAACCATCCCTTGTTAAGTCGAAGTAATCGATCGCCTTGGTGATGTACAGGTAGGAGTTCGCGTCGAACCGTTTGGTGAACGTATCGCCCTGGTGGTGAAGGTAACTCTCGACCTTGAAATCGGTAGAGAAGTCAAACCCGATCCGGTCCTTTCCCTGCAATGCCCTGCCGAACTTCTCGTGCATGGACTCGTTTGAAAGATAGGTTATATGCCCCACCATTCGGGCGAGCGCAAGACCGTGGATGGGAACTTCGTTCCCGTAATAATCGCCACTGTTCCAGTCAGGATCGGAGATGATCGCCTTCCTGCCAACCTCGTTGAACGCGATCTGCTGAGGTGTCGAGTAGCCGGTCGCCGCTATCACCACGGCCTTCTTCATGAGGCCCGGGAAATCAACCGTCCACTGCAGCACCTGCATGCCACCCATCGACCCGCCTACGACAGCATAGAGCTGGCTGATAGAGAGGTGGTCGATGAGCAGTTTCTGGGCGTTCACCATGTCCCGGATCGTGATGACCGGGAACTTTGCCCCATAGGGTTTCCCCGTCACGGGATTGATGGACGCCGGGCCGGTCGAGCCCTTGCATCCCCCGATAACGTTCGAGCAGATCACAAAATACCTGTCGGTGTCCAGCGCCTTGCCGGGGCCGATGATGGCATCCCACCAGCCGGGCTTGTCCTCGCCTTCATGGAATCCTGCTACATGGGCATCGCCGGAGAGGGCGTGGCAGACAAGGATGGCGTTGCTCTTCTCGCGGTTGAGTTTCCCGTAGGTTTCAAAAGCGATGATAAGAGAAGGGAGAGATTCCCCGCTTTCCAGTACGAGCGGGGAGGGATGGCGATAATACTGTGTTTCTGTAATTCCTGCGGATCCTTTGATCATCGACAAGCGCCTTTACGGATCTGGGAGAGTTCTGCTATAATATCCTGAATATCCTCAATGAAAATGAGGATATCGGTAGGTTCCGGGTTCTTCACGGTGTCGCGTCCAGGGCCTGCTTCAGGTCAGCGATGATATCCTCGATATCCTCGGTCCCGACAGAGAGACGGACACCATCCGGGGTCACACCGGTCTTTGCCTGTTCTTCAACAGTGAGTTGCTGGTGGGTCGTGGATGCCGGGTGGATGACCAGGCTCTTGGAGTCCCCGATATTGGCAAGGTTGCTGAAGAGCTTGAGGCTGTCGATGAACTTCCTGGATGCCACTTCCCCGCCCTTGATGCCGACACCTACGAGTGGCCCAAAGCCCCCGTGGAGGTATTTCCTGGTAAGTTCGTGACTCTGGTGTTCGGGAAGACCGGGATAGTTCACCCACGCTACCTTCGGGTGCCCTTTGAGGAACTGCGCCACGGCCAGGGCATTTTCCGAGTGGCGGGGAACCCGCAGGTGGAGGGTCTCGAGGCCGATGAGGAAGAGCCAGGAATTGAACGGGCTGATAACAGCGCCGGTATCTCTCATGAGTGAGACACGGATCTTGAAGACGAACGCAACGTTCCCGAGGCCCGGGAAGTTCCCGAACGCGTCCCAGTATTTCAGGCCATGGTAACCCGGGTCCGGCTCGGTGAACTCGGGGAACTTGCCGTTATTCCAGGCAAATTTCCCGGAATCAACGATAACGCCC
>Ga0172381_10005423_pt1 | contig 12940 bp, 7 predicted proteins | sample Leawel6488metaG_FD_119754 | JGI IMG/M metagenome (GOLD analysis project Ga0172381, IMG submission 119754) | Leachate microbial communities from a municipal landfill in Southern Ontario, Canada - Leachate well 64-88 metaG | ecosystem: Engineered > Solid waste > Landfill > Unclassified | place...
TACGCTACTTAAGCGAAATCCTGCCTCTGAATGTAAAGACCCTCTATTCTTCGACCCACAACATAGAGAACGAGTTGCCGACGACCGATTTGGTTATCGGATCCGTACTGATACCGGGAGCCAGGGCTCCTCATATCATAACCAAAGATATGCTCAAGTTGCTTAGAAAAGGTAGTTTGATGGTAGATGTAGCCATCGATCAGGGCGGATGTTTCGAAACTTCGCATCCTACCACTCATAACGACCCCGTATATACAGTCGATGGAATAACGCATTATTGTGTGGCAAATATTCCTGGGGCCGTGCCTTACTCTTCAACACTGGCTTTGACAAATGCGACTTTTCCTTATGTGATGATGTTGGCCAACAAAGGATGGCGACGAGCTTGCAGGGAAGATGACAGTCTTGCCCTTGGACTTAATATTGTAAAAGGGAAAGTTGCCTATCAGGCTGTGGCGGAGACCTTTGAATTGAAGTATGAACCGGTGGATTTATAAAAACCAACAAGATTACGAATTTTTACAAAAAAGCACTTTTTGGAGTACACTCCTACAAAAAAATACTACATTCGCAGATTGGTTCAATGGACATAACTTATAATGCCATTTAAAATAAGTTATTTATGCCTCTCACAGAAAAAAACGAATTGGAATCACTTCGGAATGCATCAATACAATCTTTCGAATACTTTTACACTCAATATAGCGGCAAACTATACAATTTTGTGATGAGAGTCTCGAAAGGCGATCGTTATATTTCTGAAGAGATTGTTCAACGTACTTTTATCAAAATCTGGGATACGAAAGAACAGATAAATCCGGAGAAATCATTTATCTCCTATTTATGTACAATTGCAAAAAATATGCTTCTGAATGAATATGAACATCAAGCCGTTCAATATATTTATCAGGATTACGTAAAATTAAAAATGAAAGAGGTTGATAATACCACCGAGGAAGAAATTGACAAAAACTTATTGGAAGAGTATATCGATAAACTTACAGACAACTTGCCTCCAAAACGAAAAGAAATTTTTATCCTTAGTCGGAAAAAAGGCCTTTCGAACAAAAAAATTTCAGAACAATTACATATTTCGGAAAGTACCATTGAAACACAGCTTTCAAAAGCAATTGCATTTATGAAAAGTCAATTACAAAAACATTACGAATATATCTTGATTATTTTAATTACATCGGCTACGAAATAATGTTAATAGTTTTTGGTTAGGTAGTGAAAAAGAAACGAATAGCTGTATACCATTATATACCAATTTATGCAAAAAGAAGAATGCATTGAAATATTTGAACGTTATATCCGGAATCGTGCAACTGATTCTGAAATAAAACGTTTGACCACTTGGATTAAGGATAACCAGGAAATCTCATTATGGCTGGAACAACAAATTATAAATTCATCATCTGCTATTGATGGTGAAATACAAATGCGGATGCTGAAAAATATTGAAACAGCGATAGATACAAATAGTAAAAATGATCTGACACAAGACAATCAAAGTCATATTCGTTTTCGATTAAATAAATGGATACGTGTGGCGGCTTTATTTATATTACCCATATTGACAGCTGCAGGGATGTACTTCTATATGTCCAAAAATGGATCTGCATCTGCACCACTAATCATAGCGGTAGAACGGGGACAGAAAGCAAATATAACTTTACCCGATGGAAGTAAAGCATGGTTAAACTCTCAATCCAAATTAACATATTCGGCTGATTTTAATAAGGAAAAAAGGACATTGCAATTGGATGGTGAGGCCTATTTTGAAGTGGCTCATAATCCTAAGAAACCATTTATCGTCCAAAGCAATGACATTTCCGTAGAAGCCTTGGGAACAGCATTCGGTATAAAAGCATACCATGAAGATAACATTGTTTCATCCATATTGATGAAAGGTAAAGTACGGGTCACAACCCCTGATGGCGTTTCGATATTGATGCCCAATAGAAGAGTTACATATAACAGACTTACTCATAAAAAGACTCAAGGCAGTGTAACAAATGCAACAGACTTTACAGGTTGGATACATAACGAATTGCGATTTGAAAATGAGTCATTGCAAGAAATAGCCAAAGATCTTCAGCGAATTTATAATATTGAGATAGTATTTGCAAATGAACAACTTAAAGATCAACGTTATACTGGAACTGTAAATAATAATAGTTTAGAGAGCGTACTCAATATCATAACTTTGACCTCGCCGATCTCTTTTCAAATTAATAATCAGCGGGTAACTTTTTATGAGAATAAAGGATTAACAGCGCATTTTAACCCATAAAGAAAAAATTCGTTTATGTTCATGAAAGTTGCAGCAAGTTGATATCGTTTCGACTTGCTGTTTTTTTTAAAAAACATTGGATATAAATAGTGGTTTTTTTTTTCTGGGCTGTATACAATATAACTAACAAAAGGTTTTAATTTTTAAATAAAAAATCTATGCCAAAAAAAAACATCACAAAACATCAACTGAAAAGGACTTTGCTTAAGGGCTTTTTATTCCTTTTCCTTGTATTATTTTCAACCGGCTTGTATGCACAAGTTTCGGTAGATGTTTCGAATCGTCCTTTAAAAGAAATTTTAAAAGTAATTGAAACAAAAAGCCAATATCGATTTTTTTATAATGAAAGCCTGAAGGGACTGGATAAAATCAGTTCTTTACAGGTAAAAGATGTTTCCATAGACAAAGCGATGTCTATACTTTTAACAAAATCAAACATCAATTACAAATTAGAAAAAAATAATATTGTAGTTCTTATTGCCAAAATAAATGAAAGTAAAGGCGAATCTAAAAAAATAACCGGAATAGTTACTGATCAGAGTGGCGATCCTATTATTGGAGCTACTGTCATGATAAAGGGTACTAAAAACGGCACAATGACAGATCTTAATGGGAAATTTTCATTAGAAGTTACCAATCGATCCATATTAATCATTTCCTATATAGGATATTCTTCTTTGGAGATTGAAGTAGATTCACAAAAAGACCTTGTGGTAAAATTATTGTTGAAGGAACATTCAAAACAACTTGATGAAGTCATGGTGATAGGCTATGGGACTCAGAAAAAAGTTAATCTTACCGGATCAGTGGAGATGGTCTCAGCAAAACAAATAGCAGATCGGCCTGCTCAGGATGTATCAAATCTGTTGACAGGACAAATACCGGGGTTAACAGTAGAACAAAGTTCCGGACAACCCGGACGTGATAATGGAACCATCAGAATTCGCGGGATTGGAACTTTAGGTAGTAATGATCCGTTGGTTATCGTTGATGGGGTTGAATCCTCCTATACCAATATAGATCCGAATGATATAGAAAGTGTATCGGTACTTAAGGATGCTTCATCTGCTTCTATCTATGGGGTACGAGGTGCAAACGGTGTACTTTTGATTACAACAAAAAGAGGAAAAGCAGGTAAAAATACCATCACTTTTAATAATAGCTTTGGCGTTCAGAATGCCACACGTTTACCCCAATATGCAAATTCTGCTGATTATGCCACTTTATATAATGAGGCTCTGGTTAATGATGGAGGATCTCCTAAATACACTGCTGAAGATATACAGAAATACAAGGATGGCAGCGATCCTGACTTTCATCCGAATTCCGATTGGGTAAATTCATTGTTTTCTCAAACAGCATTCCAACAGCAAGACTTTTTAGGCATTAACGGAGGTAGCAACAACACCAAATATAATATATCATTGGGCTATTTAAGCCGAAATGGTCTAATCGCCAATACGTCGAGTAACCGTTATAATCTTAGGGTTAATTTTGATCAGGATTTTTCCACACGCTTCAAAATCGGAGTGAATATGTCTGCAAGCCGGGTGAAAACAACCGACCCTTCGATGAGTATTGGAGAGCTTGTATTACGGGCATATCGCGAGGCTCCTACCACAACAATTAAATATTCCAACGGTAATTGGGGTGGATTTCCTTATGATCATAACTCCACGGCAATAGCCAGAGACGGAGGATACCAGAATGACTATACAAATACATTTCTTTTCACTCTTAATGCCGATTATACGCTTCTAAAGGATCTGAAGGTTAAAGGTATTGCATCTGTAACAGATAATACATACAAATACCATGCTTTTACAAAAGAGCTCCAATTATATAATTATGATGTTGTAACAACGACTTACAGAAGTGGGGTTTCAGATTCAAGGTCAGAAAATCTGGAAATAAACTTACAAGGTTTTTTAGATTATACACATACATTTAACGATGCTCATAACGTTAAGGCTCTTTTAGGTTATAACCAGATAAGCGTTGCTTATGACCAAATCGGTGCAGCAATTAATGATTTGCCAAACAATTTTGTAGATCAGCTAAATGCTGGTAATGCTGCTACCTGGAGCAATTATGGTTCTGCTATAGATTACAGGTTAAGGTCTCTTTTTGGACGACTTAACTATAATTTTAAAGAGAAATATCTTTTGGAAGCAAATTTCCGTTATGATGGAACCTCCAGATTCCCTAAAGATAAACGCTTTGGTTTTTTCCCTTCTTTTTCTGCAGGATGGAATATCTCAAAAGAAAGTTTTTTCCCAGTTAATGACTGGTTTAATAATTTAAAATTGAGAGGTTCATGGGGAAAATTAGGAAATCAGGAAATTGGTAATTATGCTTTCCTGCCAACCTATTCTACGGGAGTAAATTACACTTTTGGCGGATCTTTGAGTCCTGGAATAGCAGAAAACAGATGGCTAAAAAATGAGAATATTAGCTGGGAGACGTCTGCCGAAAGTAATTTTGGTATTGATGCTGACTTTTTTAATGGCAAATTATCCTTTACAGGTGATTATTATGTTCGGCAAACGAACAATATATTGCTTAGCTTGCCACAACCATCCATATTGGGAGGATACCCTCCCACTGTTAATGCAGGTGGAGTATCAAATAAAGGTTTTGATTTAATTATTAAACATCGTAACCAAATAGGGGCAATCGGTTATTGGGCAAATGCCAATTTCTCTTATGTTAAAAATAGAATAACAAACCTTGCAGGTGGGGATACCCCCGGAGTATCGGTTGGCGATCCGATAAATAATATTTATGGATATGAGGCCATGGGCTTATTTCAGACACAGGATGAAGTAAATAGTGCGCCTAACCAAACAGCGACTTTTGGTGGAGCTCAACCTGGGGATATTCGGTACAGAGATATCAGCGGCCCAAATGGTGTTCCTGATAATACCATCGATCAGTATGACCGCAAATCATTAGGTACTTCTTTTCCTGAAATTAATTACGGCTTTCAATTGGGAGGTACTTATAAGAACTTTGACATTTCGGTTTTAGCTCAAGGGGTAGGAAATGTAAGCAGGTGTTTAACAGCTCAAGCTATACAACCATTTCCTAATTCCGGAAAAGTATTGGATAGGGTTGTCGGAAATAGTTGGACAACAGAAAATCCCAATGCAAGTTTTCCAAGATTATCTCTGAATACTGCATCCAGGAACTACGGACAAACCAGCTCTTTCTTTGTGGAAGATGCCTCTTATCTCAGAATTAGAAATATTCAGGTCGGTTATTCACTTTCATCCTCCTTGTTAAGTAAAATCAAGATGGAAAGACTGAGGGTGTATTTTAGTGTAGACAATCCATTCTTGTTTACTTCCTTTAAAGACTTTGATCCCGAAGCACCGCAGTTTTCAACAGTTGGTTGGCAAGGAGCTGCCGGAAATTATTATCCGCAAGTTATGACCATGATGGGTGGCCTAAACCTTACCTTTTGATCTTATAAATAGATAAGATGATGAACTTAAATGTTAAAATAAAAAATAATGAGATGAAAAGAAAAATATATATAGTCGTATTTGCAGTGTCTATATTCGGCCTTTATTCCTGTAACGACGATTTTCTGAATGTTGCGCCGAAAGACCAGATTTCCGGAGAAAGTTTCTATAAAACCCAGGATGATGCAACTCAGGCACTCGTCGGTGTTTATAATACTTTAATCCAGAATAATGATTATACGATGATCCAAAAGGTATTGGCTCATAACACGTGGTCGGATGATGCTATCAATGTTTGGCAGGGATCTGATTATAATACGATTGCTGCCGGATCTTTTGGCTCCGAGACTCCGTTCTTTGAGAATAACTGGACTCAACTTTACTTTAATATTCGCCGGACCAATGTTTTTCTTACCAATATCGGTCAGGTACAAATGGACGAAGACTTGAGGAAAACATATATCGCAGAGGTGAAGTTCTTTCGCGCATATTATTACCATCAGTTGGTTATGCTTTTTGGAGGTGTACCAATAATAGAAAAGCCTCTTACCATGGATGAATTGAAGACTCCAAGAAATAAAAGGAATGAAGTCATAGATTTCATCTTAAATGATTTAAATGCAGCTATTTCAGATTTACCGAAAGCACCTGAAGCACCTGGTAGAATAACAAGTGGTGCAGCTCTGGCATTTAAATCCCGGGTTTTATTGTATGAATACCGGTTTCAGGAGGCTGCCGATGCCGCTAAACTGGTTATGGAACAGGGACAGTATGGTCTTTATGACGCTGATGGTGCACAAAGCTATATCAATTTATTTTCCAAAAATAAAGAAAATAACAAGGAAGTCCTTTTTGATGTACAATTCACAGATCAGAGTGGTTATGGCAGTCCGGAACAATTATGGCTGAATGCTGGTTCTTTGGGTGGATGGGCAGCCTTAAATCCACTTAAAAGTTTGGTAGATGAGTTTGAGGATATACAAGGGAATTCCATCAGTTCTTCCACTATTTATGATCCGGCTAATCCTTATGCAAACCGTGATCCAAGATTGGATATGTCAATTATTCATTCCGGTAGTACCGTGGTTGATTATTATGGAACAAGCCATACGATCAATACTTTATCCGGTACTGATGCAAACACTCGTTCCGGTTATTTAGTTAGAAAAGGGGCTGATCCGGAATCATTTGTCTCAAATGTTACTTCGGGTATGAATTACATTCTTATTCGTTATGCTGAAGTGCTTTTAAATTATGCTGAAGCAAAAAATGAAGTTTCTGGCCCAGATGCTTCTGTTTATGACGCGATTAATAGCATTCGAAATCGAGTTGGCATGCCGGATCTCCCTTCCGGTCTTTTAAAAGCAGAAATGCGTGATAGAATCCGACATGAGAGACGCGTGGAATTATGCCTTGAAGGCCAGCGTTTCTTTGATATTAAGCGTTGGGGGATAGCCCAAATCGTTATGAATATTCCGATTTACGGCGTGGAATCAAATCTGATAGAAAACAGAACTTTTGATGCCAATAAAAATTATCTTTTCCCCATACCGCAAACAGAGATTGATTTAACCGGAAAGGATATCTTACTTCAAAATCCTGGTTATGGTACACCCGTATTTCAGGATGATGAATATCCTAAACCGGAGATGTTTCAATAGTTTTTTGGTTCTCATAAAGATTAGTGGTTGAACCTTTAGTCTTTCAATAACCAAAATCCTATTTGAAGTGATAACTAGTTATAATTGCCTGTCAAAAGTCATTGACAGGCAATTATTCAGCAAACTGTTCTTTTTAAAGACCAATTCGTATATGAGAAACTTCGAGTTCCATTTTTTTAGTAAAAGTCATTTATCAATTTTTGTGCTCGTATTTTGCAGCACAATATTTACCTGTTGTTCAAAAGAATTTATTACACCTATTACTGATCCAGACAATCATGAGGATTCTGTTAAGAATATCTACGTATCTGTTCTTGGAAATGACTCTAATACCGGAATGCTGAATGCACCGGTGAAAACAATTCAAAAGGGATTGGGGCTTGTTTATCCGGGAGACACGGTTTTTGTAAGAGAAGGTGTTTATAAAGAAAAAATTTCTTTTAACAGGTCGGGAAATAATAATTCTTACATAACCTTAAAAGCATATCCTGGAGAAAAAGCTATTATAAGCGGTGAAGGGCTTTCTGTTAATGGAAATGAAAGTCTAATCACACTAAATACAGTAAGCTGGATTGCTATTGAAGATTTGGATATTTGTAATTTCAAAACTTTTAATGCATGGGCGAATGTTGATGGAATCGTTGTAAAAGGAGCATCAAACCATATTATAATAAGGAAAAACCGGGTGTTTAATATAGAAAATAATGCAACACCCGAACAGGGACGTAGTGGTCATGCTATTGCAATCATAGGAAATACGGAAATCCCGATAACAAAGGTTTTGGTTGAAGGAAATGAAATTTTTGATTGTAATACCGGATATAGTGAGAATTTGACGATTAACGGATATGTGGATGGTTTTGAAATCAGGAATAACAAAGTATATAACGGGGAAAATATTGGGATAGTTGCTGCGGGAGGCTATTCCGCCAATTCAATTCCTGCATACAATTATGCCCGCAATGGTATAATCGCTGATAACGAGGTTTTCGATATGGACGGCAAAAAAGGTCCGATTCCTGCATACAGTGAACACAATGGGGCTATCGGTATTTATGTAGATGGGGCGAGAAATATTATTGTTGAAAGAAACAAAGTGCATGATTGCGGGCGGGGTATAGGAATTGTCAGTGAAACAGATCATTTCCCCACTCAGGAATGTATTGTCAGGAATAACTTTGTATTTAATTGTTCTCTGGCGGGTATTTCTTTGGGAGGCTATATTGGATACACTGGTGGTGGAACCAATAACTGTTATGTAGTAAATAATACCATCTATGAAAACAACAGGGATTTGGGTTATTTTGATGAAGTGGAAGGTGAAATCCGGCTCACTGAAAACTGCAGCAACAATGTCATTCAAAACAATATTATTTATGCAAGACCTGAAAATAATGTATGCATTCACAAATACACTTCAACAGGGTCAAATAACCAAATCAATTACAATCTGTATTATTCCACCGGCACTGTCAGGTGGATATGGAACGGTACTGAATACACAAATTTCGATGAGTGGAAGTCCGCCTGTGACGGCGACCGGTCATCGATGAACGAAAAAAATCCCTTATTTGTAAATACGACCATTCCTGATTTACATATTCAAACTTCATCTCCTGCAAAAAATGCCGGCATGCCTTTTTCAACCGAAATAAATGGCCAAACCGATATTGACGGCCAACCCCGGATTGTAAATAATCAGATTAGCATGGGGGCACAGCAATAACTATCATTACGTATTTTAAAATATTAAGAAACATCTGAATAATGAATAATTTGAGATATTTATTTTTGGCAAGTTTGTTTTTCATATCCTTGAACAGCACCTTTGCACAACCTGTTTATCCTGGAAAAGCAATAAGCTCAGCCGAAGTTCGGGTGAAAAAGACATTATTTGAACTGACAAATAGCAGTTTGGATGCAAGATGGGTGGTAACCGATCAAGTGGTTCATGCACAAAGATTTCTGAATAAAGAAACAGGGCAGTTTATTGATTGGAAAGAGAAACCATGGTTCTATTTGGTATTGGAAAGTGGGGAACGGTTGACTTCAAACGACTTCAAATTGATGACAAGCCCAACTGTAACCTCGATAAAAGGCCGGCTCAAAGCAATTAAAAAATCTGAACGGTTTGATGGGAAGAATTTAATCGCTGACTTTTATTGCGAAAAGGTCGGTTTAAAGATCCATTGGGAGGTTTCATTAAAAGACGGATCAAATTATTTAAAGCAAGAGTTTACGCTAAGCGTAAAGGATTCTCTGAGTATCGATAAAATCGGATTGATTGAACTACCCAAGGAGAGTGGTTTAGAGCCTTGCGGTATGGTTGCCGGATCACCGCTTGCCGGAAACAATTTCTTTTTTGCATTGGAACATCCAATGAGCCTGATTGACACAACCGGACAATCGGTATCGTCGTTTATGGAACGTCATGAACCTATCACCGTATCTACACCTTTGTTGTTTTCAGCAGTGTGGGGAGTTTCACCCATCAAGCAAATGCGAAGGGGCTTTCTGTACTATATCGAAAGAGAACGAGCTGTTCCTTATCATCAGCAGCTACACTATAATTCATGGTATGATATTTCCTGGATTGATAACAAATTGGATGAAGTATCCTGTATGGATAGGATACAAACTTTTGCTGACAGCCTGATCGTAAAAAGGAAGACTCCGATGGATGCTTTTCTCTTTGATGACGGATGGGATGACAATCAATCACTTTGGCAATTCAATCAGGGATTTCCGAATGGTTTCGAAAAGATGTCCAAACTTGCCAAAAAATATCAGTCCAGTTTGGGGGTTTGGATTTCTCCCTGGGGCGGTTATGAGGAAGCCAAAGCTCAACGGTTGGCTTATGGAAAAAAACAAATTCCGCCTTTCGAAACCAATGCCAACGGCTTTTCATTGAGTGGACCCATATACCACAACCGCTTTTTTGAGGTGGCTTCCAACTTTGTAAAAAAACAAGGAGTGACTATGTTCAAGTTTGACGGTGTCGGTTTGGGTGATGGTACCGAGGGAGCCAGTGCCAGTTACGAAAAAGATATTGATGCTTTACTGAATCTCGTCACCGGGTTAAGGGATATAAAACCTGATTTGTACTTTAGTCTAACCATCGGAACCTGGCCATCGCCTTATTGGCTATATTATGGCGATGCAATCTGGCGTAACGGCTGGGATACAGGTGTAAGCGGCATAGGATCGAAAAGGCAGCAATGGATAAATTTTCGCGATGCCGAAGCATTTAAGAATATCGTAGAAAGAGGGCCTTTATATCCACTGAATGCGCTCATGTATCATGGGATTTGCATTGCAGACCACGGAACTCCGGAAACGCTTGAAATGTCGGATAAGGATATTGCTGACGAGATCTGGTCGTTTTTTGCAACCGGTACCAGTTTACAGGAATTGTATATCAATCCGCATAAACTAAATAAGGCAAACTGGGATTGTTTGGCCAAAGCTATAAGCTGGGCCAGAGAAAATGAAAGTATCATGGTGGATACACACTGGATTGGAGGATCTCCGGAAAAATCCCAGGTTTATGGTTTTGCATCATGGTCACCTCAAAAAGCCCTATTAATGTTGAGAAATCCCTCGAAGGAAAAACAAATATTTGAAGTCAATGTGGCGAATGTCTTTGACCTGCCTGATCCTATCACCAAAGAATACCGTTTTTTTGATGTCAGAGCAGAAAATATGTCCCAACCGATTGCCCAAGGTCAGTCTTTTCAGATTACGCTGGAGCCATTTGAGGTTAAGATTCTGGATGCTTTTCCTGTCAAATGAATTAAAATGATCAATTCGAAATGAATTAAAATTCTACATGGGCGGAGTCAGCAAGCAATTCAAGACCAGTCATTCGGTCCGATTGTTTGTATTCAATCCATTTTTCGACAAATTTTCCGACAACAAGACAACCATCGGTTACCACCTATGTTTTCCTACATTGTGTCCGGATATTGCATAGTATCCAATGATCAGATAACATGGGATAACCAGAGCATAAGCCTGTTGTGCACTAAAATTATCTGCCAGCCAACCATATATCAGCGGCAGTACAGCACCTCCGGATATCGCCATCACTAAAAATGAGGCACCAATCTTTGTGAACTTTCCCAGACCGTCTAAAGCCAATGGCCAGATAGCCGGGCACATTAATGAATTTGAAAGGCCCAGTAATGCAACAAAAAGAACCGAAGTATAACCATGGGTAAAGATGGCCAAGACTGCAAAAATAACGCCAATCAGGGCAGAATATTTTAAGGCTTTTTCCTGACTAAAATATTTTGGTATACAAATGATACCCACCAGATATCCAACCAGCATACAAATCAGCGTAAATGAGGTGAAAAATTTGGCTGTGGATAAAGGAATGTTTTGAAAGATTCCATAGCTGATGATGGTACTTCCAGCTATAACTTCAACTCCGGTATATACGAACAGTGTAAAAACGCCTATCAGCAAATATGGAAACTGAAAAACGCCTGTTTTATGATCAATTGTTGATAAAGCAGATGAATCTTCGGGTTCTTCTTCAATTTCAGGAAGACTTGAATGATAAATAAAAGCAGATAAAGCGATAAGTATCATCGCAATAATCATATATGGTATAATTACTTTTTGTGCCAGAGTGTTCAATTCGACCGTTTTCTGAAGGGCTGTCAGCTGACTCAGATTACTGATTAAAGCATCTGCATTATCTAAAATGACAGCACCTAAAACGATTGGCGCAATAATACCTGCAACCCCATTGCATATACCCATGATGCTCATTCGTTTAGCCGCACTTTCTATAGGACCCAGAATAGTCACATAAGGATTTGATGCTGTTTGCAATAAAGACAATCCGGCACCTTGCACAAACAACCCGAATAAGAATACGCTGTATTGTCGATATAATGCAGCCGGTACAAAAACAAGCGAACCAATGGCTACCAAAAGCAGGCCTACTGACATTCCTTTTTTATATCCGGTAAATTTCAATACCCACGCTGAAGGAATTGCCATTACAAAATAAGAAATGTAAAAAGCAAAAGCCACAAGATAAGACTGAAAATTATTCAATTCGCAAGCTATCTTCAAATAAGGGATCAAAACAGAACTTAACCAGGTAACTCCACCGAATATAAAGAACAGGGCTCCGATAATAAACAAAGGGTTTATACCCGATGTGTCATTCTTTTTTATGTTAGACATTAAATTATTTTAGTTTACCAAACCTATTTTTTATTACATTCCAAGTACTATCTGTTTCTATGGATTCATATCTAAATATTATTACACCTGAAGATCCTCCGTCAATGGCAGATGCGATTTGCTCATCCATTTCTGTAGCGGTAACATCACCAAAACCTTGGAGACCTGTAGAGATTTTACACTTCGAATCGACACGATTTATTGCACTTATTGCTATTGTTTTTAACCAACTCGTACTCTTTCCATAACTTTTAAAATATGACATTGGACTAATCATATCCAAGAGGGTTGAATGCAATGCATAATTCTGTGCA